>JAAUYB010013930.1_pt1 | contig 13932 bp, 6 predicted proteins | sample 7278071 | NCBI WGS metagenome assembly JAAUYB01 (sample SAMN14350121, study PRJNA611818) | marine sediment metagenome | isolation source: surface marine sediment (1.8m) | place: French Polynesia: Moorea | collected 2018-08
AAAAGGTATTCTGAACACCATTAACCCAAGAGCTTCTAAAAAACGACCCACATCAATCAGGGGTGCAATGCCCAAATTATAGTGGGAGCGGGCTTTTTGAGCTGCCCAGATTCCCATCTCAACATCATGCAACTGAGATTCTGTCAAAGGCGCAAAAGGTGGGTGAGGGAAACCAGGGAAAGGTGTTTCAGTCTCAGTATAGAGTTCCTCCAAAGTGAAAATTTCTTCAATCAGTTGCCCTATACCCACTTTACCAGAAGTAGAAATTTTTTCGGAACATAGACGTAGAGATTCTTCCCAGTCTGTGCAAGTTGTTTCTTCACTAAAAAGCGATCGTAATGGAACTCCATAAAGTCTAGCTAGACGCTCTAACTGTAAGGCATCCACACGACGTTTTCCACTTTCATATTGGTTGAGAGCAGCGGGTGTTAATTCGAGCAACTGAGCAGCTTGAGATTGATTTAGACGAGCGCGTTCGCGAGAAACTCGCAAACGCTGGCCCAAAATTTCATAGTTCATAAGATTCAGGATTTATGGTCTGATTTTAACATTTCGTTAAAAAATATTTATACTTAGATTATAAATTAACATTTATTATAGATACTTTGATTATATATGAACAATATTATAGATACTGTAGTTCTGCGCGTGATGGCATTTGCCCACCCAGAAGGATTAAATATTCTGCTAGAAGCACTCAATACTTCCTCAGCTAGATTACCTAGTGAAGTCTATAATCTAGACGAAGATGACAACCGCCTAAAAGATAAAGATTTGAGTGAGTTAGCTAAGGGGTTACGTTATGCCAAGCGAGAGGGGCGACAAGTGTGGCTATCAAATGCTGAACAACTATCTTAGCATTTTCAGAAGGGAACTCTGATAATTGAAACTTTGAGTTTAGAAGAAATTGAAGAGCGAGTGAATATAGAGCTACAGTATAAGATTGGTAAAGGTGAGTCTGCTTGTTTGGTGCTTGCTCGGCGTTACCAAGCTCTAGCAGTTTTTCTTTCTTCAGATAAGAAAGCTTGTAAAGTGGCTGAAGCTATTGGTATTTCTTATCTCACTCTTCAAGATATTATTGAGATTTTGGTAGAGCTAAAACAACCTACTCTAGAAGAACTAAATTTCTTAGTGAATGGAATGGAAAATGCCAGTTTTAGATTACCAGCAAATTTTTTAGAGCAACTACGGCAACAATGCCAATCATAATTTTTAAGTATTCTCCTGGTATATATACTGAGAAGTTGCTCCGAAGATAGAAAGCTTTGGCGGAGCCAAGCGACAGCTACATCGCCTTTTTTCTCTGTATTCAATAGCAATGCTTTTTTTCCATTAATCCCTCAATCTCTACAATTATCGACATTTCTAATAATACAAAATTAAGTGTTGAATATAGGTTTACTTTCATTAAGTTTTGTTGTGGCTTCCTGACAGTAATGAAGTCGAATTGTCTAAGTATATAGACTTATGAATCCCATTTCATCTTACTGAGGAGAAATCTTATGGTCTTTAAATTGATTGAGTACTTTAAGAAGATTGTGCCTTTTGTGAAGCCATTCCTGGAATGGTTGTCTAAACAGCCTTTATGGGTACAAAGATCTCTACCTTCTGCTCTAGGGCTTATATCCGTTCTTGCCGCTTATGCTGGATACATTTGTTATATAGTGCCACCAATGACTGGAGAGATTGATGTTGGCCTTAGTTCTGAGTCAAACTCTCCTAAAAATCAAAAGGTCAAATATATCGACACTGGATGTAGAGTATCTTTTGATTATGAATTGAACAATAAAAATGGATGGAACATCCCAATATTAGCGGATTTAATTAGGAATCTGTGTCAATGTGTCCCAGATTACAATGATTACAAAGTTATCTTTTTACAAAGAAACCAAGGCGACACTGGGTCTGAGAAGTGGTACTTTCAAGATGAGAGACGAGTCACTGGAGAAGAAGGAGAAGGAAAAGCTACTATATGGTTCGGAGGAGATGATACAAACAAGCCTAAACATGAGCAAGGCAACAATAAATATTACTTAGTCAAAGCTGCTTTGGTAAAACAAAATCTAGAAATCGATAAGGACAAAGGGTTAGACCTGACTAAGTTCGCAATTGTTTTGGAAAGTGATAATGCCGAGTTTTACAGAGATGATAATAAGCCGTCCGAAACTTGCGATCCTCCAGGAAGTGATAGTAATGAGACCCAAACATTTGTACCAAAAACATCAACCCTTCCTGCAACTGCTACAGCTAAAAAATATTCTGCACTATTAGTAGTTGATAGTCTGGAAGATGCTAACAACGCTAATCAGACCCAAACATTTTTACCAAAAACATCAACCTCTTCTCCAACTGCTACAGCTCAAAGAGGTGCTACATCATTAATAATTGATAATCTAGAAGATGGTGACAATGCTAACGAATTGGGAGGTTACTGGTACACTTATAATGACATACCAGATGGTGGAAGTTCACAGGTTTCCCCAGGAGTGGATAATTTTTCTCCAACCCAGGATGGAGCAAATGGATCAAATTATAGTGCTGGCATTACTGGTAATGTGACATCCCTATTCAAGTATGGATATATTGGCATGGGAACTAAGTTAAATAGCAAAAACAATAATTCCATCGATCTAGCACAATACACGGGGATTGAATTTTGGGCAAAGGGTGATGGTAAAGAATATCGTATTAAACTACCATCCTTGCATATCAAAGATTCTAATAACTATAGCTATAATTTCACACCCACTTCACAGTGGAGTCGTTATGTAGTTAGTTTCGATTCTTTCGCACAAGAAGACTGGGGTAATAAGACTGTCTGGGTAGAGAAAAATCTGGCACTCAGTCAGGTTACTGATATCCAATGGCAAACTGTTGGCCAGCCCCATAATTCTGTCGAGCTTGCTGTCGATGATATTAGATTTATTCAGTAGTCAAGCAAAAATGGCCTTAGTAAATTAAGAGCATTTGATTGTTTAAAAGCCTCTGCCATCCTATGATTCAAGACTATCAACCGGACAGTGATCGAGTAGAAATCTAGTTATAGTCATTTTAGTTTAGATTGAGACGAGGATTTCTAGCCGTAACAAGACTTGAGCTAAAAAAGTGCTCCATTCTTATTTGAAATGACTATAACTGTATAGGAAAAAATCTGCAAATTTAATGCAACAAACCCATTCTTACGAATCATTAAACAACCATTTTTTTATTCAAAACAATCAACTCCTTAAAACTCTCATTATCCAACTCAGTCAACCAAGACTCATCAGAACCAACAATCGAAGCAGCCACCTTTTTCTTATCCTCAATCATCTGATCAATACGCTCCTCCAAAGTACCCAAAGCCACAAATTTATGCACAAAAACATTCTTTTTTTGACCTATCCTAAAAGCTCTATCAGTCGCCTGGTCTTCCACCGCAGGATTCCACCAACGGTCAAAATGAAAAACATGATTTGCCTTAGTCAAAGTAATTCCAACACCACCAGCTTTTAAAGACAAAACAAACACAGAAGGTTCAGTTTCAGGCTCTTGAAACTCCCTAATCATTTCCTCCCTTTTCAGTCGCACCGTCCCCCCATGTAAATAATAACAATTATAATGAAAAGACTGTTTAAAATAAAATTGTAAAGCCTCACCAATTTCAGTAAACTGAGTAAAAATCAACAAACTATCACCCTCAGAAATAACCTCCTCACTCATCTCACCCAAACGTTCTAACTTCTGGGAACGTTCCGGCGTAAATTCACTCCTATCCTGTAAAAATTGCCGAGGATGATTACAAATTTGTTTCAATTTCATCAACGTAGATAACATCAATCCCTTACGTTGAATACCCTCAACATTTTCCAACTGTTCCATCACATCTTTAACAATAGCCTCATATAAAGAAGCCTGTTCCTTAGTCAAATTACAATATTGTTTCTGCTCAACTTTATCAGGCAAATCCTTAATAATATCCTGGTCAGTTTTTACCCTCCTCAGAATAAAAGGTTGAACCAACTTCTTCAAAACAATTGACTGAACCTGACTATTATCTTTCTGAATTGGCATCTCAAAATTCTTCCGAAATTGAGCCTCCTTTCCCAAATAACCAGGATTGAGAAAATTAAAAATAGACCACAAATCCAACAGTCGATTTTCCACCGGAGTTCCCGTCAAAGCCAAACGATATTTAGCCGATAATTTCAAAATAGCCTTCGTCTGAGCCGCCTTCGGATTCTTAATATTTTGAGCTTCATCCAAAACAATCCTTTGCCAATTTATCCCCTCCAAAAATTTAACATCTCTTCTCGCCAAAGAAAAAGAAGTAATCACAATATCATTCTTTAAACTAACATTTTTAAACTCCTTTTCATCTTGAATTCTACCACTACCATGATGCACAATAACCTTTAAATGAGGAGCAAACTTTTCAATCTCTTTTTGCCAATTACCAACAACAGAAGTAGGAGCAATTAATAAAGTCGGCAAAACCTTTTTTTTCAACTCCTTTTCCATCACCAAACAAGCAATTACCTGCACCGTTTTACCCAACCCCATATCATCCGCCAAACAACCATTTAATCCTAACTGTTCCAGAAATTGAATCCAAGAAACTCCTCGTTTTTGATACTCCCTCAAAGTACCCTTTAACTTCTTAGGATTATCAATTATTTCCAAACAATTAGGGTCTTGCAATTTAGCCATCATTAACGCCAAACTTTCATCCGGTTCCACCTCAAATACCGAACCAACTTCCGATGCTTTTTGTAACAACTCCGGCAAAGTTAATTCCGGCTTTTCCTTTTGATGAGTTTGCCAAAAATCCAACATTTGCTGCATTTGATTTTGGTCTAATTCCATCCACTGCCCCCGGAACTTCACCAAAGGACTTTTCGCATCAACCAACTGTTTCCATTCCTTAGCAGTAATAGGTTGGTCTCCAATAGCTAATTCATATTGATATTGAATCAAATTTTCTAACTGAAAATGACCTTTTCCAGCAGAAGTAGGAGCTGATTTTTTAGAAGAAGCTTTGAGACGAATTTTTGCCCGTTGACGACCTTGAGGAGTCCACCAAGCAGGAACAATTACTTTATAACCTGCATCTTCTAATACCCAAGCAGTTTCTTTGAGAAAATCAAATGCTGCTGTTAAAGTCAGAGAAAAACCTATTGGTTTATCAGTTTCTAATCCTTGCCAAATTAAAGGATAAATTCTCGCAGCATAACCTAAATTTAATAGTAAATCCTTTTCAAAATCTTTACCAAACTGTTTTTTTGTAGTTGTTTTTTTTCTCTGAGTTTGATTCCAATAATCTTCTAATTCCAACTTCAAAGAAGGGTCTTTTTTCAAAAAAACGATAAATTTTAAATACCAATTATCAGGAGATTTTTCTGATGCTTCTTCTAATTGAAAACAGAGATGAAAAGCAGAATTATCTTGTGCGCCAACAAGTTTGTCTTTCCAACTTTGCCATTGTTGATATTCTCTCAAAGCAGCATCATCTAACCAAGGTGAGTTAGGAGACTGGATACCCAAACAACCAGTCAGTAATCGAGAGTCGGTTAACTTTTTTTCAAAAGTAGCAGGAATAGGAGTTTCAGTAACAATTTTATTGAGCAAACATTCGGAAAAATGACGCAGTAAAGTTTCTTTGTCGTAAAATTCAAGATTTTTAGTAGCTTCATCAAAACCAGAAGTGCAAACAAGAGGCATATATTCGAGATAATAATTAATGTTATCCTCGTAGGATGGAGAGATAATTTCCCAAGTTGGATAAATTTCAAAGGAGGGTAGATTCTTTTTTCGTCTCCCTTTTTTCTGTTCTAATTCTCGATATTTTAAAGCAGGAATATATTGGTCTTTAAAAATAATTGATTTGAAAGATTGAGAATAATGATACCAAAAAAGTAAGTCCGCTCCTAATTGTATTTCAGCGACATTATAAAGACAGAGAAAATGAATTTTGTTAAGTAGTTTAATAATAGGAGTGAGACAATAACAATCAATTTCCCAAAATTGCCATTCCGTTGCTTCTGGAGGTTCAGTTTCTAGGTAGCGACTTAATTCTGGTGAGGGTAAAGGTTGACTATCGTTGCTAGGAAGAAGGAAGTATTTTGTAACTATACTTTGGTCAAGAGTGCCATATTTAGGAGAAGGAAGTTTTAATTCATTACTGAGGAAAAGAGACAATTCATCTTTACCTAAATGTCCGGGATGGCGTTGGTATTTCTCAGACTTTTTTTTCCCTTTTTTGGGTGGAGAGTCTGTTTCTACCCAGAGGAAAAAAGCTCCTTGTTGGATAAATTCAATTTTCTCTTGGGGTATCCAGGTTCCGTGGAGAATTTTCATTTCTCAAAAAGTAAAGCACTCTGAATTTTATTGTGAATATTGTACTACTAAATTGGAATAAATAATCACCGAATAAATATTTTGCTATAAATTTCTGAGAGTAAAGGCAAAGGTTTGACAATGGCCAATCTTTTGAAAGGGGATTTGTCATTTCAGTTATCAGTTATCAGTTATCAGTTATCAGTTAAAAGTTAGCCTCCTGCGGAGGAACTGCGTTAACAGTTAAAAGTTAACAGTTAACAGTACCTCTGGCTAAACCCAGAGGCTTGAAATAAGGAATATTCTATTTTTTTATCCCCTATCCAAGGGAAAGCTTGAGACCTTTTTTTTTGATCATAACAGTTACCGAATAATTAATAATTTAAGAGCAGCAAACCGTGCTTATGTCGTAACAAATCAAGGGGAGGCTTGAGACCTTTTTTTTGATCATAACAGTTATCGAATAATTAATAATTTAAGAGCAGCAATTCGTGCTTATGTAGTAACAAATCAAAAAGTAAATAAAAAAACTGAACTCCCAACTGTTGCTTTCTGGAGCTGTTCCCTAAAAAGCAGTAAGATTTTTGACACGAATAAATGCTATAGATAGGCAGATATAGAAATCCCAAATAGGTTGTGAACAAAAAATCTGGTAAATAAGGTACTATTGCTTTGACACTCGCCCTTTAAATCAATTGATTATAAAGGGTGATTCTTGTTTCACAGACTCTGAGCTAGCTGAAAAATCAAGGACTTCTCAGCCCCGCTAGACCGTCTCTACAAGCTTTTTCTTAAACGGTGTGCCCCACCGCCTTTAATCCTCTTTTTCTAATTATTTCAGCAGCAGCAACATCTCTGTTACAGTGATAACCACAACTGCTGCATTTGTGCATTCTATCTGACAACTTTTTCTTCTCAATATGACCACATTTAGGGCATTCTTGAGATGTATAATCTTTGTCAATTTTTTCGTAATACTTACCTCTTTTCCAGCAAACAAACGGCAAGATTTCATTGATAAACTGACCGATTCCAGAATCTAGAGATTGCTTTCTCACAATTCCTCTAGACCAAGAGTTAAAATTGATATCTTCTACAAATATATTGTCAGATAAATCACAAAGTTTATGGGCTAGTTTAAAATGCCAATCACGTCTTGTATTAGAGATTTTTTCGTGTAATCTAGCTATTCTCCATATGGAGCTTTAACCAATTATTTGAACCTTTATTTTTATGTTTTAGCCTTCTTTGCAGCAATTTCAGCTTCCGCAGTTGGCTTAACAAAAACTTAGGAGACTTGATTAAATTTCCCGTAGAAGTGGCAATAAAAGATTCGATTCCAGCATCAATACCTAATGATATTTTACCTACTGAATTATCAGGGACTAATTCTAATGATTGGAAACTAATCAATACATAGTAACCCGTAGCCTTTTTTACTATCCTGGCTTGTTTAGCAACCATTTCTTCTGGATATGGCCTACTCTGTCTAATCTTTAACCATCCCAATTGAGGTAGTTTGACTCTGCTATTACCCAAGCAATTTTTCAACATTGCAGGAAATACAAAGCTTCTCATCCTCTTCTTGAATCTGGGAAAACCTTTACCTAAACTTTTCATTTCCGAAAATGCTCTGTCCAAAGTCTTTAAAGTTTGCTGTAAAACTTGAGCATTAACTGACTTTAATTTAGGGTTGGTTTTCTTAGCTATGGTTAGATTTTTAGCCTGAAGATTGTAGTTTGGGTATGGTGCCTCAGCGGGAATGATGTATTCAGTTAGGATGGAGCAACTATTGATTGATGACTTCCTTGAGTTTAACCAGTCTTTGCGCTCTTTCAAAGCATAATTATACACAGTTTTACAAACATCAAGAATCTTGTTAAGTTCTGATGCTTGATATTGATTTAATTTGAGCTTATACTGATAAGTTAAAGTAATCAATTTAGTGATAATAACTACTTCTAAATACTCTATAAGTATAACACAAATTTATTTGAAATTGTACATTTTTTTTATGGTTTGAAATTTATATCACCGCTAAATCTATAAATTATAGCGGGAGTCCTCTTTCAAAATTTTCTGATAGGGATAATAGTTTTAAAGTTTTTATTTAATGCTTGAACTTTTGACTGTGTAATTTGGCTTGGTATAATTTATTATTAATTATTAATTGTTTGACTTTCGGTGCAGAATACTACCAAAACGGAAAATAAAAATTATTAATTGTTAATTGTTAATTATTAATTATTTAAAATATGCCAATAGATTTAAGCTTGTACCCCAAAAATTGGAACCAAATCGCCTTATCCATAAAAACCTCTGCCAATTGGACTTGCGAATGGTGTAATAAGCCTTGTAGACCTCCGGGAATCCGTCAAAGCGAGACAGAGCAATGGCTTAAGGATAATCATCCGGAGTGGTTACCTCATCTTTACAAGATTGTAGAGGATGACGAAATTGGCATCATAAAAATTGCCAAACCTCAGCGTTTTACATTAACAACAGCCCATTTAGACCATAATCCAGCGAATTGTGAAGCCGAAAATCTCCGCGCACTCTGCAGCGTTTGCCATCTTAAACTAGACAGAGATGACTGGAATAGAACCCAGAAAGTTCGTAGGATGAAACTGTGGGAAAAACACGGACAATTAACACTTGATTTAGGAGTAATTGGGGACACTTAAATGATTTAAGCAATTAATAATTATCCCAACTGAATAATTAACAATTAACAATTTTTATATCGGCAACAGCCGATACAATTAATAATTATATAGAGTGGAACATTCATAATTTATAACAGACTATCTCATGCTTCTTTCTGGCGTGTAAATTATTCATTTTTAATTACAATGGGAGGCTTTAAATCAAGGTTTTGAATTAATAATTATTAACTATTAAATCTCAACTCTTAATTAATAATTAATAATTATTAACTATCAACTATTAATTATTAATTATTTCTAACGTTCAATACCCACTTGTTGACGTTGTTGATGGCGTTCAAGCACAGGTTTAATATTTTCAGTAAAGTGATGAGCTACTTCAAAGGAAATAGGATAATCAGAGGTATCCTGCCACCCCCCTTCTTTACTCCACTGTGCAGAAAGGAAAGGTTGACGAGTATCATTATTCTGCCAAGCAGTGAGTTGCTTAGAATCAGACACCCACTCTGCCGAGTAATGTTTTCCTTCAAAATGATTCGATTTATAATGCCTCAAAATATCCGCAACCACAGGTTGTACTTTCTCAAAACGTTTCTTTTGTAACTTCTCTGTATTTATATCCAAACTAGACATAAGATAATTTTCTAACTCATCAACTTGCCAATTATCCAAAGATGAATCAATATTTTCCCAACTATTTTGATTGAGTTTAGCTCTAAGAATTTGTTCTTGATTATCAGTCAAAATTAAAACTTTATTATCACTATCCCATTGTGTATTATATCCACCAAATTTGTGGTCTTCATCCAATGTTAAATCGTGATAATCAGCAATTAAAGGCGCTAATCTATCCACAAATTCTTGTTGTTGGATTCTGTTATTTCTATCTTCAATTCGCTGAGTAATAATTGCTTGGACTGTTTGAAAATGAGAAATATCATTTTCCGATAAATTAGAATCAATATTTTCCCACTTATTTGTACTTAAATTAAATTGAGCTGACATGAGAAGTTGATGATCCAGAGTAGTGATGCTTAATGTATTAGTTTCTTCATCTTTATAAGCAATATGTTCCGAACCTTCATAATAATTTTCACCTACATATTTCAATAAATCTTCCGTAACACTAGCAACATATTCCACTCGTTGTTGTTTCAGCTCTATTTCGGATATTTTTTCTTGAATTGATATTTTTTCTTCTTCTTCAAAATCAAAAAAGCTTAATTGTTGCAGCGAATCTGCTTTTGTTGGCAAACCTTGGTAGTTTTCTATATCAGTTGTCTCTATTATCTCAATACTAACGTTATCTTTTTGAGCTACTTCTCTGATGATTTGACGTAATTCCCACTCTTCACTTGTTTGATATTCTTCAGTAGAATAAGAAGCTGAACGGGTAATTTCTTCTCTGGTAATTTCTTCATACCGATTAAATACAGACAACTGTTTCTCAGAGAGCAAATCTTCATTATCTGTAGATAAACTTTCAGATTCCAACTCATCACTAACTATCTCTTTTGTAGATAAACTTTCAGATTCCAACTCATCACTAACTATTTCTTCTGTAGATAAACTTTCAGATTCCAACTCATCACTAACTATTTCTTCTGTAGATAAAGTTTCAGATTCCAACTCATCACTAACTATTTCTTCTGTAGATAAAGTTTCAGATTCCAACTTATCACTAACTATTTCTTCTGTAGATAAAGTTTCAGATTCCAACTTATCACTAACTATTTTTTCTGTAGATAAAGTTTCAGATTCCAACTCATCACTAACTATCTCTTCTGTCAATAAAATTTCAGATTCCAACTCATCACTAACTATGTCTTTTGTAGATAAAATTTCAGATTCCAACTCATCACTAACTATTTCTTCTGCAGATAAACCTTCAGATTCCAACTCATCACTAACTATTTCTTCTGCAGATAAACCTTCAGATTCTAAATCATCAGCCTCTAAATTAGAATGTACCGATTGTTGTGTATATTCGGGATAGTTTTTAATAGTATCTAGTATTTCAGAACTAACCTGTTTATCTTCAACTACTTTTCCAATAGCTTGACGTAATTCCCTCTCTTTGAAACGGTTCCGCGCCCAATCATCTTTTCTAGTGGAATGTATTACAGAATCCACTGCCAGAGTTAATTCAACATCACCCGTTATTTGATAGATACCCTTTTTTCCAGGGGTATCAATTGTTGATTGAACATCCCGTCGGGTAATTTCAGAAACCCAATTAGATAAATATTCTATATCATTATCATCTGTAGATAAAGTTTCAATTTCTAACTTTTTACTTACTACTCCTTCAGTCGGTAAAACTTCAGTTTCAGTTTCAGAATGTACAGAATCCTGTGTAGAATCCAGTTGAATATTCACAGACAAATCATCAACCGACGATTCATTATTATCAACTTCAATATTTAACTCTGAAATTGATGCTTTTTTCTCTAACTCTTGTTGAGTTTTAATAGCTTGATTAAGGACTTCATCAAAGTTAGTAATTTCAATACCCACCATTTCTTTAGCTACTACAATATCTTCACCAGTAGCAAAAATTCCCCACTTTTCATCTAATCTTTCTACTACATCTTTTAACTCTGAATCATCAAAATATAAAACAGAATTATCGCCTCTACTTATAAACTCATTAGTTTCCGAACTATCAGGAGGAGTAGCAGCTTCTAATAACTTCTTATCTAAGAAAAACTCACCACCATTTTTTTTAGACTTCGGAACAGAAATTATATATTGCTCGTTCCGATTACTATAAGAAAAACGTAACCTCTCATCACGGTTGTGTAAAACTCGTCCTTGCTCCTTAATAAAACTTTCAATTTGCTCGACTTTACTTAGCTTAATAGGAACATTTTCTAAACTATTAGGCTGAAAATCTTTATTCATTAAAAAACCAGGATGCCTTTCTCCATTACTATCAGCATAATGAACAATTCGGCCTTGACCTCGTAATTTACTAGCTGCATTTAGTAAATTTCCAGTCATCATAAAACGCTGTACTCTATCGGCTTGGTTATTATCAAATAACTCTAAAATACTTAATTCTTTATCGTTTTGCTGTACATCTTGAAAATGAGGTAGTAATGAATATTTATCATCCGATGAGCCGATTTTAGAGTAGGGCAATTCTAACTCTTTAGTACCTCCAGTAATAGCAATACTAATACTATTATTACTAGGTCTTAAAGGATTACTTTTATTGTCAACAATAGGCTTAGACTTATGTTTCAATACCACCCCATAAAGTTCATCTCCATTAGGAGCATCAATTTTAATAGTAGTACCAACAGGAAAAGCTCGTTGCATTCCCTTATTAAATTCAGCTTGATTATTAGTAGTGTCAATAAACCCGGCGAGACTACTTTCTGTTTTAAATAAATTCCGACGACTTTCTTGATAATTTATCCGTGTAGATTCGATACTAGCTATTTCCTGAAAAGACCTAAATCTAGAAGCTTTTTCAATATCAGAATCTTCTAGAATATAAGGAGTAACTTCTGTTTCTGGAGAAAGATTTTTTAAGCCTAATTCGTTACGGACTAAATTAACAACTTCAATAGAAGTATAAGGTTTTTTCCAACTTTTTACATCTAGAATATCCATATTAATAGGCCCAGTAAAAGAAGAGCCTGTATCATCTTTTGCCGGAACAACTTCAACACTTGCTAAAGTTACAGCATCTAAATCTAAGGTAGAATTTTTTAACTCATTAGTACCCAAAGCATCCAATTCTTTCATTAAAGAATCGTATCCAGTTTCTATCTGGTTCATTACCTTTTCTTGCTCATCAATTGATAAAATAGGTAGCCTACCAGTCAATCTTTTTATCGTATCTCCAGGCTTGTTTTCTTTTCCTTCGGAATAGGGGCAACTTAGTCGGTAATTTAGGTAAGGATTTTCGCGTAGAATATCCACAGCTACGCGATCGCCATATTGATTTAAAAAGTCTCTAGTTTCTCCAAAATCAACTTGGGATTCTCTATTGGCAGTAGTATTTGCGCTCAAACTAGATAATTTCCCCATAAGGTTTGACTGCACCCTACGCTCGTAAGGAATATTTGCTGCTCCAATAGTTATTTTTGGGGCATTGACTTGTCCCGTCCTGTCAAACCTGCCAAAAAATTGTTTTGCGACATTAATATCTCCTTCGGGTTGGAGCAATAAAAAATGCCTTTGTTTCTGGTCCGCAAACTTTTCAGAACTATGTAAATTAATCCCCGTAGACATGGTTTTGTTGCCAATTAAGCAATCTATTTCACCATTATTAAACCCATTGGTAGTCGCGCGTTTTATAGAGGGGCTACTCAGTGTAGCAAAAGTTTTATAGTAAGCTTTGTAAGAATTATCCTCTTGTTTTACATAGTCAATTCCAGAGCCTCTACCAGTTATTTCTCCTACGGTATGCCCTCTCTCTTCCATTTTCGCCTTGAACATATCAATAGGACTAATAGGGCGATCAGATACTTCCAGCTTATCTATAGCCTTGTGAATATTTTCCCACGCTTTTACACCAGCTTGTCCTAAGTCTTCGTCGGTTAGCCTACGCCTGGAGCTTTTTCCATAAGCGTCCCTGGTAGTAATTTCACGACTTTTTTCTGCATAGTTGCCCAGCATATCCTTAAAAGAAGCGTCGATTTCGTCTCCAGGCTCAATAAAGTTATCCTTAGCGTACTCTTTGATGAAATTTTCCACGGTTCGCGCTACACCTATGCAGGGTTTTTCGCCTCTTTCAATAGCATCCGAGGCGAAATCTACTGCTGCATCTACCTTTTTGCTAAGGTTGGAAACACCAAGGTAGTTATGCATATTGCTGGTAAAATTAACTGAATCAGCATCAGCTAAACCTACCATGTCCGGATTAACTCTTTTTGCTTCAGTCTTTAAATCTTTTTTAATATCTGAGACAACTTCTCTTTTGATTTGGTCAAATTGA
>JAAUYB010081367.1_pt1 | contig 13928 bp, 18 predicted proteins | sample 7278071 | NCBI WGS metagenome assembly JAAUYB01 (sample SAMN14350121, study PRJNA611818) | marine sediment metagenome | isolation source: surface marine sediment (1.8m) | place: French Polynesia: Moorea | collected 2018-08
ATGTACTACGCTACATACTGTATCTTCTTCTCTCTCTTTCTCACGCGCGCGCGGTAACTTGACTACCGCTCTTCTCTCTCGATGTCGTGATTCTTCGCGCACGACATTTACAATAATGCTGTTCGTACACCTAGGATAGGCCATTAGCATTTTTCTTTCGAGGGAGATACTCAGCTTCCAGCAAAATTTGTTTCAAAAAAGGGAGGGGAGGAAGGGAGGGAGGGAGATGGCCTAAAATTAGAACTTGAATCTCTTCCTTCCTATTCGAAATCTCTCCCCGCTAGCTGCTACGCTTCCCAAAGGCGGGGGCGAGGCAGAAATGGGCCTCCTCGAATTTCAGATTCTGTCGGAAACTTTTTCCCTGTCTGTTCGACAGGTACAGACGTAACCTTGAATTACGGGTCCGTTCGGCTTGAGCCCTCGCCTCGCCTCCCCTCCTCTTCTTCCCCCATATCTGAATGCTCTGGCGAGAAAACAACACTTCTACAACATGGCCTTTCCCCCTCCCCTGGGCAGCGCAGTCGGACGGGCAAGCAAGCCACTCCAACTCGTCACACCTGACAATCTTTCCGATATGTCGGCGTACCCAACGTGTGCAGTATGCTAAAGCCCTTTCTTCCTGTGTCGCGGCCGTGGGGCGCCCGCCGCCCGTGGGTGAGAGGCCGATAAGCCAAAGCGGGACTGACAGCCACCCGAGGGGAGGGGGGGGAGGAAAAGAGGGATATTATGGAGGGAGAGGGAAAAGGGGAATAAATCGGAGAGGGGTCTTTGAACGGCCTTCTTCTTTCTTGGTTCTTGCTATTGCGGCTCTTCAAACCAAAACAGGGGAATCAAAGTTTTGTCCCAGCAATTTTCAGAACTCTTTTCTTTTTGCGGCACAATTCTTCCTATTCCAAGGTCAGTCTCTCTCTCCTTTCCCGATACTGTGTCGTACTGTTATACGTTTGAGGTAATTGCAGCTACAGAAGAAAAGTACTTGCGCCTTGCTGTGTAGAAGAGAAAAGTGAGTGAGTGTAAAAAAGGACAAAGGCGACGCAATTATTCTCTAACGATCAGAGCAAGCCAGTAGAGGGGATCGAGAGAGGAAAAAAGAAAACTTTGTTTCTGTATGTCCTACTTGCCTGCTCACCCCAATCAGGTTTTAAAATCGAATTTTGAACCATTTTCGGGATTTGGTCTTCAAATCAACCGCCTCCGACCGCCTTCGGTCAAAGCATTCCTTGTATTTCTGCGTCACCAAAGTCAGGAGGGGCGCGTGGGGAGGAAACACGAAATAGGATCACCTCCACCACGTGCTACCCCTCCGATCTCTTTCTTCGCCTTTCCTTCCGCCATCCATTTGCATATTCATATTCACATCTCCTTCCCCCCTTTCCTTCTCTCTGGTGTCCTTCTCGGAGGACCAGATTCTTCCCTCCTTTTCATGTCTCGAACCCTTTTTTGGGGGTGAGGGAGCAAGACCAGTCCAAAGTGTCATTCATGATTTGAGTGCCTCCGCCACGGCCAAAGCCGTCCTGTTGCGTTCTGCATTCGGTTGAGGTCTATCTTTGGAGGAAGAGGCGCCGCCTCCATTGGAAGGAGGGGAAAGGGAGGAAGAAGGCTCTTGCAGAAGAACCTCATTTTCCTCTCCCCCCCTTTCCCTCTTTCTCCGGTCCTCCTTTCCATGTGTCGCGGGGGAGGAGGGCGTTTCCAAGTAACAGACCGCCGGATCAGCATTCGACAACTACCACAGTACCGTACACACCAAAATGCCAAATTTTGATAAGCCTTCATAGGTGTACTGCACTTCCTGTTTGTACATAGATTTTCTTTTCTTTTCTGTCGGCGAATTTCGCTCCCGTAACCGTGAGCTGAGCATTGGGGCTATTTGTCATGCCACGCAGGCAAAGCGTCGGCTGGAAAGGAGAGAGGGAACGAACGAGCCCCCTCCTCCCCCTCCTCCCCTCCGACCGACGACCGACGTAATCCCCCCGTCCTTCTCCCTCGTCTCTCTCTCGCGTGGGGAGGGGGAGGCTTCGAATGCAATGCATGAGGCTCCCCTCCCCTCCCCTTATTCCTCTTATTTTTGGTGCGTGTTGGAGAAACAGGTGGGGTGTTCGCGGGGTCTCCCATGCATGATACGCGACACACGCGCTGTGCTGTATGCGTGGGAGGTTAAACTCGGGTCTTTCCCTTCGACAGTCTGAGGAGAGGCGGAAAGGGTTGGAAACATTGCTGGCTCTTCAAGAAAAGGTATCGAGGAGTTGTAGGAAAAGGGTGTCATGTGGGCGAGGGTCGATGAGCGTGCATATGTAAGACGAGCGTGATTTGCTCTTCGCCCCTTTTTTGGTCGGGGGAACCTCGTTCGTGACAAAACAAAAGGCGAAGCAAGAAAAAACCACGAGATAAAACATTTACGTAAAAAAGGTGTTGGCAGCGGTTTCTACGATTGCTACGGTACGGCGCTTTGAGCCATAACCACACAAGTGTAAAACATGTTCCTTTGTAGTAGCAAAGGGTCAGGTTTTTTGTCTTTCTGCTTGCCACATACGCACACACATGTACATTTCAAATCTTTCTTTCATCTCTCAGTGAATCTTGTCCCTAGAGGAAGACAAGGAGGGGACATTCATGACAAGCATCCCCTCCTCCTCCTCCTCCTCCTCCTCCTCCTCCTCCTCCTCCTCCTCTCGCGTACCTTTTCCTGGCTGCCTCGAATTAATGGGAAAGAAAGAGGTGTCCTTTCTTCCCTCCTCTCTCCCTGTATCCTCTTTCTCCCTTCCCCCTCCCTTCCTCTTTTGAAAGTTCCCGACTGGATAGGAAAGCCATCAAGCAAACTAATTTTCGTGAGCAATAGTACCACCAGAAGATGATATACTATTGAAACAAAAAAATTGCCCCCAAATTAAATGTTTAAATTATTTTTCCAAAAAGACTCCTATCTTCTTTGTCCGGTGCGGCTAACAGAGCCATCTCATGGAAGGGGGAGAGAAAGAGGTTGGAGGAAAGGGGACTATTTCGGGAGGGAAAAGGAGGAGGGGACGGGAGGAGGACGAGCCAAAGCCTCTTTTCTCCAACCAGCCCATGCCAGGCCCGGGTAAAAAAGACAGAGTAGAAGGGGGGACGAGGGGGGAGAAAAGAGTCTTTTCGCTCCCGGCTGCATTCAAGCTTTCCGCCTCTTGCTAAAAATACCCTCCCTCCCTCGCCGTTGCTGTGCTCTTCAGGCCAGACAAGGGTGAAATAGAAGCTATTTCCAAGAGTAATGCACCAACATAGTTTTTTCTATATTCCATCTGCGAAACAGAGAAGGTCTGGCCTCTCCCTCGTCCGGTTTCCTGTCACTGCAAAATTTATGCCTCCCCCGTTGGCCACCGCGTTCTTGCTTGCGCCAGACGGACACAGGTGCGCAAGCAACTCCTTTTTTCCTCCGAAACAAAAAAAGCCTTTTGTCTCTCTTTCCTCGCTGCACAACCGCGCTGTACTGTACAGTACTTTTCGTACGACCTTTTCTTGCTTTTTTCCTGTATGCGTCCTTGAGAGCATAATCCGCCTTGCAAACTTTTGTTAAAATGGTAAAACTCTAAAGTGATATTATGTTGAGAGCTACTCCACAGTGTCGTTCCGAAATAACTCGATGATATTTGCTGAATTTTGCTCCCTGAGAGTTGTGCCATGCGGCGTAGGCGGCATGGGCCTTTCCTCCTCCCTGGATCAGACTTGGATGAGAAATGATGCCGAGACGACGGAGCCGGAAGAGGAGAAAGGGCGCGGAATTCACCGAGGGTGGCAGAGCCGGATAAGAAAGCAAACTACATGTACTATAGAATGTGGGCGATTCTGTATCTGTCAGCTCAAGGCAAGGGGGGGGGAGGAAGAGGAGAGGGGGAAAAGATTATTCCCCCTTCCGTCTACTTCCGAGGGCGATTTAATAAAAGTGCGAGCGAACCTCCTCCTCCTTTCCTTCCCCCCCTCCGCTTGCGCCGACATGCTAAGCACACTGTCGCTGGGAGAGACGTTGTCAGAACGAAGCAGCGTAGGGAAAGGTACACTGTTCATTCATTCGAACGAAAGCTGTGTTTGTACATCGATCTTGGGAGAAAATTGCCAAATTTTTGTATCAGACTTCTCTGTTTTCTTCGCGCCCGCCATGACATGAACGTGATATTGTGACAATATTTCTGTTGCGATCGAAATTGTTTGCTTCCATAAAAACTGGCGAATCCCTCTCTTTCCATGCATCCGCCGCCACTGGTTACCGTTCTCCCCCCCCCCTCCTCCACTGCCAAACGCTGAGAGCGAGTGCCTTTCAAAAGAGGGGGGGAGGGGAAGAGCCTCGGGCATTGAATGTGTCTGGGAAAAGAGGAGAGGAGGGATCCCGAAATGGGGGCGGAGGAGGAGGAGTCGCGTGGGCACCCTCTGTTCCCTAGGGAGGGAGGAGGGGGAGAAAAGGAAAGGGACTTTTGTGTTGCATTCGCTCATGGATGGAAGGGGGGGAAAGAGAGGAGGCTGAGAGGTGGAGGGCGGAAAGGTGAAAGCAGGCGTGAAATTGCCGGAGGCGATGAGAAAAGAAGAAAAGATCCCGGGGCGCAAATGCACTTAACGGCTTCAACGGAAAAAAACCGGGCCCCGTTTTAAAAGCACCTTCAGTACGTAATACAGTAAACCCAAGCAGAAATCGAAGCACTGAAAGATTCCTGCTCAGGTTAGCAGTTTTCTAAGGAGGACATGTTTCCATTTTTTGTTAGATGCCGTATTTTTCATCTCGCGTCTCGTTGTAAGAAAATCTTGTCGAAAAATGTTTTCTCCTTTTCTGGACCTGGGTCAAAAGCGCCGAGCGAACCCAGCCAAGTAAAAATATGCTTTCATGGGGTATGACGTAGAGGCGCTGCTTTCGATCCGTCGGGGAGAAAAAAAGAGGGAGTCGGAATTTGAATAATCCCTCCTTCCTCCTCCGATTTTCCCCGCTTCCCCTTTGAAGCCCTCAAAAGCACCGCAGATCCTCCTTTTGGCCTTTGGGCCCTTTCCATCGGGGGAGTTCGAAGTTCGATCGGAGAAAGGAGAAAGTGCGGTGGTCAGCACGACGAAAACATGCGACGGAAAAAACCGAGATTTCTTTGAGATGGATGGTCGCTCCCTTTCTGAATGAAAGCCTGGAAACTTTTTCAAAAGGAAATATTTTCAGAGGTTTGCCCCTCCCAATACCTGCTACCCTGGGCGAGAGTGCATATTTGACAAAGGCCTTTCAAGAAATTAAACACTATACTATTTCCCTTTCGCGCTGTGCAAACACACAAAACGCACTCGCCGTTAAATTTGAAATTACGAGGTGCCCCTCCCCCTCTCCCTCTCCTTTCCGCAATCAATAAAACTGCCTTCAAGGACAAGTCCCCACCCCCACCTCACTATAATACTTTCTCTGTGAGGTAGTTGCATGGGTTTATGCATTCTAAATGAGCCCCCGACCCTCCACGGGTCCACTACGATTTAGCGTTCTACAGCACATACACTATGTAGTGTGGCGTGTAAATATAAATTATTTCACCAATGTTAGTGTAGGGTCGGTTGCAATTTCAGTCTCATTATAAGCTTTGAAGAAGTACAATAGATGTACACATTGCACAGCATGTCTTCCACTTTCACCTACTACTATTAGCCTCTGTGCGCCGTCGCTCCAAAAATGTATCAAAATAGGTGCTCGAAAAAATCCCATTTCGCGACTGTGCAAAAATGGAAGGACGGATGCCAAGAAATCTTTTTCTCTGCTGTCTCTGGATGTGCTTGGCGAAAAATGAGACGAGGAGAAAAGAAGAGCGGAGGGCTAATATCTGGCAAAGAAAAAAGGCCAGAAAATGCATTGGAACGGTTTCACACAGTAAGTATTCTAGAGAACAACTCCATGAATGCAGAAGAACCAAAATAGGATCAATGATTTACTTTCTTTTCGCCCAAGAAATTCTTGAGAAACGCCCTCTACTAGGGGGAAACTGTTAATTCCGCTGCACATTCCCTACTCCCTTAAACGTTTCTAAACGGGCTTCCTCCACTTTCCCACCCATGATCATCCACCACTCCCTTCAATATGCGCGCGAAAACGGCAGTGGGTATCTATAGCGGCGTATAATGCCCGCAAAGTGCTCTCCCGGGGAACATAAAACGGAGGTGGGATGGAAAAGGGAAAGGGGTGGGGGCTTATGATGTGAGGATAGAGAGTCTCCCCCCCATTCATGAGCGCGAACTCATGCGTGGGGAGGTACATTTAGAATGTGGGAAATAACATGTACAGTACCTCGTCATTCAGCCCACCGTGATCATCCAAGAGGCGAAAAATATTTCCCGTCTTACCCAATGTCTGTCCTTCAGCCGATCAGATCATTATAACTTTTTTCTCCCTCCACCTGGTGCAAGGCCGACAGTGGAAAACATCATCATCTTAACGGTGTAGTTCATCACGAACTGGAGTGCGAAAAAGTTCGCTAAAACATCCTCTCCCTATTTGGCCCCCGCCCTCCCCTTATTCGCACAGAAGGAGGGGAAAGCAACAGGTCTTTCCACCCACTCTCTCCTCTATATTTTCCTTTTTTTCCTGCCCTCTTTCTCTTGTCGGTGTCCGGAAGGAGTGGGAAAAGTTGCTGGCGGCGAAAAGAGACCAAGACGGATGGGCTCTCCTCCTCCTCCTCTACTTCGGGAAGAACGAGTGGGCGTCCTCGGTGCCGCCCCAAATCAGGGAGAGGAGAGGGGGGGAAGAGGTGCAAATTGGGTGGGAGGAGAGGGAGGGAGTCAGGATGTTTTTCTCTCTCCCCTCCCCTCGCCGAGCTACCCAATACGTGCCAATCAGAGGAGGGGGCAGAAAAAACACGGTCCCTATTTTTTGGTGGAAGGTGCGAAAACCATTTTGCACGGCATGTTCTACTTTTCATGGGCTAAAGGGCTAAACACATAAACAATTTTAATAAATTATGGATATTCTGATTTTTTTTCCCGAGAAGTAGTTTTTACCGTCACTAAGAACACTCAGAGTACATTGGAAAGGGAGCTTTATCACAAATGTTGGCGTAGGAAAACACGTTTCTGCTATTGAATGCGCCCTCGCCGCCTTGCCTTGCTGACTTGGCTGAGCCTATGATTGAAAAAAAAAGTCCCATTAAAGAGAGAGGAAGCGGGTGGACGGAGAAGGCCTCCTCTTCTGGCCGTGTAAAAGTAGTTTTCTTCCTCCTTCCGGAGCAGAGATGGGGAAAAGTGGGCAGAGGAAAGGAAAAAACTTTTCTTATTAGTTTCCTTATCCGGCCAGAGGTCTTCGGTCTCGGGACCTTTGGAAGACGAAAGGGGAAGCATAAGCCCCCAGCTCGATCCCCCATCCCTTCCCCCAATGCTAAATCGGGAACTCGAGAACCGCGGCTTTTAGAGGCAGCGGGAGGTACCGTATATGTTTTTTTGCTCGAGCCAGGAAGGCCAAGAGAGCCTCTCGCTTTTTTTTCTCTTGGCCGGAAAGTTTTCGAATTTCTTCCCATCGGTCCCTCTCCTTTTCGTTCTTGAAATATATTTTCTCTTCCGCTTCTTCTGAGCAGAAGGTATCTTGGGAAAATCCGTCCTAGTCATGCATATTTTTGGTGCCAGGGGCCCAGCAGTGGTGCAAAGTATCCTACATGTTCATGGTTTTCCAATCAAATATGACTCGAGAAAGCTCAGCCCACTTTTCGGATAAAGTGCATACACATATTATGCAAGCTATGCTGGTCAGAAATCACCGACGTGTCACCCGATAGAGCCCTCCATTACTGCAGTGCTTCCATGCATAAGGCGGCGGCGGCGGCAGCGGCCAATCTTTTGCTCATGCAACTCAAGCAAGGAGATATCTGTGAAGGCCGCCGCCGCCGCCGCCCTCCTCCTCTCGTCACGGCGACGGCGACGGAGGAGGAGGAGACGAATTTGAATTGCAAATCCTGTTCCTCTCCTCTTCCTCCTCTTCGTCGATTCCCTCCGGGGGTGAAGAGGGGGGAGGAGGGAAGCGGAAGGGAAAATTTTTGTTGAGCGTCGCCGCCGCCGCCGCCCTGGTCCACCCACCCTCGCCGTACACAGATAGAACAGCCAGGCCAAGACACAATTGTCGGGTTTCGAAACCGGAAGCGAACTCCGAAAGTTGAAGAGAGAGAAAAAACTGGCGCCACATCGTACATTTCGTCTTTGTGCAAGCTTTAGAGAGTTCATTCATTCTTTTTAGGATAAACTTTCGATTTTCCTCTTTTTTTGGAAAACCAAGCCAAAAATCTCTGTGAGGCCGTTTTACCCGCACGGCGAACGACGCAGACGAGGGAACACATTCTAGTATCGTCGTGTACTATACGCTCAAGGGGATGGCCGCCGCCGCATCCCGCAATGGTAGGAAGTGGGGGAAAGGGCAACTTTTTCCTCCTTCCCTTTCTTCTCCCTCCTTTTCTCTCGGCGGCCACTGAGATGCATTTCTCCCCCCTCCGCCAAGTAGGAGGAGAAAGGGGCGGAAAGTTGTGAAGTTCGCGGGTTTTGGGCGAGAGGAGAAAAGGAGAGTGGGAGGGATGACATTCAGCAATTTCAAGAAACGTTTTCTGTATTTAAACCTAAAACTGTGCCGTCCATGAAACGGAGAATTGAAAACTGTCGCGTCAACGTTCTTCCCTGGTTCAATCCCGCCCATACAACGCGTATATTGTGTGTGTGTGTGTGGTTCCACAATTCGTCCTCCGGCGGCCCCTCAGTACTTCCCCCCCCTCCCCTCTAGTTTTATCTGCGTCCCCCTGCTCGCTTTCGCGAATGGGCCTGGGTTCACCGGTGAAGGAATAGAAGGGCCTCTTCTCCAAATCGCAATTTTCGAACGTTTTCTCGAACCCCAAACTTTGTAATTGGTTCCGAACGGTAGGGAGGGTGTGGGTGGGGTGCCGAACAGAAGTTTCTCTCCGAGAGGAAAATACTTTTCGGCCTGAAAATCCTCTCACACTAGTCCCGTCCAACTGTTGGGCTCAACGCTCTCTTTTTCTTCTTCTAATTTGCAGGAATGTGACTTTCCGCCGCCTTCCGAACCGGTCCGGACCTTTCTTCGCGAGGAGCAGCACCCATGATGATTACCAAGTGCATGCTGAGAGGAGGAGGAGGAGGAGCGATGGCGTCGTCCCCGCAGGCAGGGGGACTCTCGGTGGTGACGGGCGGGGACGCGGGGTCCACATGCGGATCAGGTACATATTTACATTAGTTGAGTTTCGCGAAAATAAAAAAACCATTTGTTGATCTTTTTTTTTCTCGTGCAGAATTTTCTGATTCTGGTTCCTCCTCCGGCGCCTCCTCCATGTCGGCGGACGACCTCGGAGGTGGCCTCCAACAGCACCATCTCCACGTGCGAAACCCAAGCGGCCAACCTTCTCCGGCCGCCGCCGCCGCCGCTATTGCCGCCGCCGCCACGACGACGACCACTATCCGCCTCAGCCTGGGAGACGCCGGTGGAGCCAATGGAGGAGGGTCCCTCATGACTTTGCTGGAGGAGCGCCCTGACACCCTGGACGAGGACGACCCCATGGGCGGCCTGTCGCTCGACTCGCCGCTGGCGGCCGCCTTCGTGGTGGACCCGCCGCAACTGGTGTTGGACCAGCTTGGCGGCGGCGGCGCGTCGCCCTCCTCTTCTGGAATGCACGTCGTGAACGGAAGACTGAACAACAACAACGACGGAGTAAAGGGAGCTGCTGGGTCTCTGGGAGGAGCGAGAGCAGTCAGAGGAAGTCCCAGGTAAATGTTGAATCTATTTTTTAACTTTATTCTCTAATTTTCAAAACCAATTGTCCAGGTCTCCGGCCTCTTCCTCCGCCTCATCCACTTCCTCCTCTTCAGCCGCTGTGGCAGGAGCCGCGGCCGCTGCCGCCGCTGCGGCCGCCGCCGTGGTCAACAGCGCCGCGTCCTCCCCCGACGGAGCTGAACACGGCGGCGGCGGCGGGCGGCGCAAGAAGCCGTGCCTGTCGGCGAGGGAGAGGAACGCTCGGAGGATAGAGAGCAACGAGAGGGAGCGGCTGAGGATGCACGGGCTCAACGAGGCGTTCCAGGTGAGAGCATAAGAAGGTGCCAGCATTGCGTTAGGCAACGGCAGAGAGGAATCTCCGTGTGCAATGCACGTTGCATGCAGGAGGATGGGGAAAGGTAACCCCTCCGCGTGAGTTAATTAATGGAGCGAGAAGGTCGCGTTCTTTTTTTTCTTTTTCCTCCATCTCCCTTTGCCTCTTAATTCCCTTTCGCCACCGAGGCTGAGAGAGGGCGGTGAGGCGGCGGAGGAGGAGGACGGTCGTTGCATGGCGGAGGAGAGATTGGAAAAGTGCACCACCACCGCCCATTCCATCCGCCACCCTTTTCCGCAGTCGGACCACCGGTGGACTTGGGCGGCGGCGGCGCCGTAATAAGGCAACCTGCGCAAGAGAGATGAGAAAGTTCTGGAAAGGCGGGGATCAGCACCTCCACTCCCCCCCGAGGCCAAAAAGACAGAATTGAAATAATGGGTGTGTTGTGTAGTGCTAGCAGAACACGAGGTGTAGGAGGATCTTTTTATGCTTTGGGCCATTTGTAGGAGAATCGAGAGAAGGACGAGCAGTGCCTAGTACCTAATTTGGAAGGTAGGAGGGAGGGCGAAAGGCGGCTTACTAATTGTCTGTAAGTCTTCATTAGGGAGTTAGAGAGGTTCGTTTCTCAGTCGCCTCTACGCTACATACGTACAATGGCTGCATGAATGAGTTTCGCCCAATTTAGAGCCAGTGACATTTAGATTCTTATTGGTATTATTCCCTATTCATCGTCCTTGTAGGAATGGGCATATTTAAAGATTGGAAAATATTTCCGTGTAAGAGCACAAAGTCGTAGTAGTAGAGCCTTTTCGTCCTAATGCAGGCTTGCTTAACATGTCCTGGTGGAACGTGCGACGGCTGGAAGAGAGAATAAGTGCAAGAAAAACGGTCTTCTCTCAGACTAATTTTCCTCTTCCCACCTTGTCTCTACTAACAAGTCATCTCCCCCCCCCCTCTGCTCTCTCAATCCGCAGCTGTCATGACTCGTCTTTGACCTCTTTCATGCCAGGGCCCTTCTCTCTCTCTCCGCTTCTCTTCCTCCCTAGGGATCCCGCCGCCCGTAAAAAAAAGTTTCCCTCGTCGTCGTCGAAAGAAGGCCCTTTCCCCGCCCGCCCCCGCACGAAGAGGACAAAAAACTTTGGAGATTTATTATTCACCACCTCAACGGCGGGAAAAGGGGGAGTGGAGGGAGGTACCAAAGGAGAGAAAAAATAAAGAGGAGACAGGGAAGAGGCCCTGTCAATTCGCTTGATAGCTGTATTTCTCTTGAGCGACTTTTCACTCATGTACACACCAGGAGAAAAACTTCGGCAATATTTATTCGGAAAAAGTAGTGAAATTTCGAGCGTGCCTCAGTCTCGAGATCCTCCTTCAAAGGGAACTAACGCAAAGCGAGATTTCTCCTATTAGGATTTTGCTCGGCGATCTTTTTTTTTTTTGGGGGGGGGGAGGAGAGGGGTCGGATGAGGTCCGGCTCGGCATGCAGATTCGGGTTTTCCCTAAGACGGTTTCGTGTTTTTTGTGGCGGTGGAGGTGGTTGGGTATGGGAGGGGGAGAAAGAAGCATCTTCAAAGGTGTTTGGCCTGACGCCAACCAACCTCCTTGATTCCCCTCCCTCGACGTCGCGGAGGCTTCAAAAGGAAGCCCCCCTTCCTCCTCCTCCTTCTCCTCCTCCTGCCGTCATGCCTGATGGCACGGCTGGCGATGGAGGAAGAAGGCCTTTGAAAATAAAATTCCGCTCCCACCGCCGACAAAACCGTACCTCCGCTTGAAAAAAAAACCCGTGAGGGAGATCCGGTGGAGGGAGAACGTGATCCGGGCAGAGAAAAGGGGGAGGGGGAGGCAGAATTTCCGCCGTATTCCCTGGCACGATCGCAATCTGTGGGGAAAACGGAGAGAGCACGTAATAGATGGACCCGATCCCTCCTCAAACTGTGGCGCGGTGTGGAAAGCCCGTACCACATACAGCTAGAGCGTTGGAAATGAACGCACATTATTATTACCTTTGCACCCACTCATTTCTGGTACTCAAGTTTCTCCTCTGTTGCGATGGAGGTAAGAGCAATGAAATCACCCAGTCTCCAAAGGACGATTTCGTACTGGCCTCTTGTAAGCAGCAAATGGATGAAACCTCCCCCACTTCCCGCCATAGATGCTATAAATTCTCTCGTTTTCTAGCCCTCCTTTTTTGTTGGGAACGAGCTTTGTTGGCTTTTCAGATATTTGTACTTGCAACACTGTTTTGTACAGAATGTGCCCTCGGTGAAAAAATATGCATGTAAGAAAAAGGATCTGGTATCTGGGCACTTTTCATAAATAAAACCTTTTTAGTTTGCTTGACTTGAAGCGATCACTATCCTCGCTTGTTTCCGTCGAATGCGCGCTAGAAAGAGTAGCATCAATGTAATGAGAAAGGGAGCGTGGATTCCAGGATAGGAATTTCCCCATCGAGTCTCTCTCTCGAGAGCCTCTCACCTCTGGCACATGCAGAAGTGCTTCCCCCCCTCCCCTCGTCAAAGGAGGGTTCCTCAAAAATGGTCGGCGGCACTTGGCTGCCGCTCGCTGCAAAATTCAGCAGCAGGCCCCTTTTTCCAACGTACTTTTTATCCTTGCAATTCCGGTAGTTTTTTTCTTTTGTTTTCAGTTTCTTCCGTTTTCCCATTCGCGCTTCCCCATTAAAAATGCATTTCTCCTCTTCCTCCTCTCTTTCTCATCGTCTCCAGGCGTTGCTACAGCGGGGTGGAGGAGGGGTTTCAAAAAAAGAGGAGGAGGAGAGGGGGATAACTTTAAGCTTTTCGTAGACATCTCCTACACACTCCCCCTTCTGCTGCCATATTCAGAAAGAGGGATTCGCCCACAACACACTTCGTACTCGTATGCGTATGGTGTACATAACCCAAAACATAGTCATTTTCAAATGTGTATTTTAGCATACTTTTTGCTTTGCGCTTGTAGTTTCCTGAACAAGAAAAATTCTCCCATAGAGAGAGAGAGCCCTTTCTCATCCTTCCTTCTCTGTTTGGGTGAGAGAAGGAGGCCCACAAATGATGCAGGGAGGCGGCGAGAAGCAACAGTTGTGTCTCTGTCTGCACTACGAAAAGCAGAGCTGAGGAGACATACAGCTACAGACGCAGATGCGGCTTTCACAAACCCAACCAATTCTTCTCCTCTTAGCCAGTAGTTCGAACAAGTCAAATTTGTCCAATTTCTTGACCTAAACTAGTAAGGCTTTGTGGGCCATTGGCAGAGTTTTCAACGCACTTTTTCCGCCGGAACAGAAGGTTGGGGTTGCAAGCCTTTCTGTTCCTCCTTGGCCTTTCTTCCTCTTCGAGAGGAGCTGATGCCATCAAATTTTCATCGGGTTTCTCCCCTTCTTCCTTTTCCTTTTTTGCCTAAAGGCGGCGCACCACACTGGAGGCGACCTCCAAAAAGGAAAAGGGGGAAAAAGGGGGAAGAGAGCCAGAGGGAAGCTGCCCTTGTCTCCCATGAGACGACAAGGAATTCCCGTTTCTTCCCTTCCGCCATTTATCCGTGACGTGCATAGCTGGAAATTGTACTTTTGGTAGGGCGTCGAATTTTATCCATATTCCAGTACCCCGCTTTTTGGTGGCCTTGCATGGCAGGTCCATTCGTGTACATTTTCTCCTGCCTTCCTTTTTTTCCACCTTAGAGGAAATGTTTGTTCTGCTGTTTGGTAAGAGGAGGGGGAAGGAAGGAAGGCAAAAGTTTGTCTGAGTGAGTGAGGGATCCCCTTCTTCTTCTTGTCTTCTTTCCCTCGACCTCCCTGCCGCCCACGCGTCGCATCTTGCCTCCGCCTCCAGCGACGCCTTCTCCTGTCCTGGATCTAAGTGATGGAAAAGCTGAAGGGAAAGAGAAAGGAGG
>JAAUYB010039654.1_pt1 | contig 13917 bp, 15 predicted proteins | sample 7278071 | NCBI WGS metagenome assembly JAAUYB01 (sample SAMN14350121, study PRJNA611818) | marine sediment metagenome | isolation source: surface marine sediment (1.8m) | place: French Polynesia: Moorea | collected 2018-08
GTCCAAGAGAATGTCCGCCGCCTCCACCAGTACCTCTGCCGAAAGGTCTTCTTCCGGTACCGCCACAACGGCCCCCAAGACCGTCTTCTGCACCACCCCAAGTCCAAATTGAAGACATGAGTAGCCGCCCCTCGCATCCAACCAGTTCTCCAACTTTTTCTACGGCGCCACCATTCTCACTACCTTGGCCAGATCCCACATCATCTTCATCTGCACGAACCCTCACTCGCAGTTTGTCGGAGAGCTGCCTGTCCTCTGCTGCTGCCGCTGGTGCCGTTGGAGATGTTTCCAAAAGAAATTTATCCCGGTTGACAGCCTCGCCTTCATCCGTTGCACCTCCAGGACCGCCTCCACCAGCTCTTGCGCCTCCGCCTCCGCCACCGCCTCCTCCGCCTCCGCCTCCGCCTCCGCAAGTAGGACCAATTCGTCGTCTAGGCCATGCACCGGGTTTCAACTTTAAATGCTGTCGACCGTCCAGTTTAAATACTTTGCCCAATGAGGCTCAAGAAGGCACTCTGGCGTGGCTCCTTCAACAAGCAGTTGAACATCGACAGCGCAATCTTGACCAGGATCACAAGAAGCTTGAGCATGAGGAAAGAGAGCCTCGTGTTGAGCAGCAGCAGCGACAGTGGCAGCTTGAACGGTCCTTACAGCACTTGCGACGGAGAACCAACAATCTTGCCAATCTTGATTCAGAAGATCATCTGCCGCGACATGGTGAAACTGGCCTGGCGAGGAAGTTGCAGGAGCAATGCACAGTTGTTGAAGCTCTTCGCAAGTCACTTGCAGACGAATTTGGACGTTTGAGCAGCAGTAGCAGTAGCTACAGTGAGTCTGTATTTTCTCCAAAAACACCAACAAGTGACTTCCAACAAAAAACAGGTACTTTACACTTTTTAAACATTTTATATTTAATACGTGTGATACAATATTTAACTATTTTTCAGACGGACACTTGACTCAGAAAAAAATTGGGGAAGGAGCGTACCAATCCCTAAAGTCGTCCACCGACGCGGCATCCGGTGGCACAAGAGCAAGTGGAGCAGCAGCAGGTGCTGCTGCGACTGGAGCTCCAGCAAGGGCAGATGAAGGCGGAACCACAGCTCGTGAGGGACACGGCGGCGATGGCGGCGGCGGCGCTGCACGAGCTCGAGAGGGAAGCGGCGACGGCGGTGCAGCAGGATTGGCGGCGGATGCGAATGGAGATCGTCTGGCATCAGGAGCTGCTGTAGCAGGTGGAAGTGGAGGAGGAGGTCTTGTCCGCCTTGGAGCAGGTGCAGGAGGTCCTGCATCTGTTGCAATAAGCCAAGGGGCTGTCTGTGTGCCAGGGGGAGCGACAAGCACAGTAGCGGTTCCAGCTGCAGCAACGGGTGTACGAGTGGGTGCAGCTCCAAAAGTGCGCGGCGATTTAAAACTGCGGAGCGATGTAGTGGTTCGTCCTCGTCTAACAGGTGCAAGGCCGAAAGTGAACACTAGAGTTGGCGGAGCAGGTGTTCGTCGTGCAGCAGAGGCAGGTACAGGGGCAGCAGGTAAGGGAGGTGCGGTGGTACGTAAGAGAGGTGACGACGGTGCTATTCGTTTGCACAGCAGTGATGGTGTTGCTGTTGCTGCTACTGATAATGGTGACGAGAAAGTTGCTCCTACGGAGAAAAAGAAAAAGCGGTCTCCAAAAGAGTTTTTACAGAAAAAGGCAGCAACATTGTTTGCTAAGAGGGAAAAGCCTGAGAGAGAGCCCGAACCGGTTTCAACTCGCACAAGAAATGCACTAGCAAATGCGCCAATTTCCTCTCGTCTTCGTAACCGCGATAAGAAAGAGGAGAAAGAGGAAGAGGCCAAAGGCAAAAAAAACCGTGTGCGCAAGTGAAAAGAACTGAACTTTATAAGTAGTCCTTAATATATTTTTTATTTTTTATCAGGAAAAAAGAGACGTAGTCTCACTTGTCCGTCCGTTTCTGGAAATATACATGTTCTTACAATTGCATTATATGGCATATGACTTAGAGATGAAGAATCTATAAGAACATACTTGAGAGGGTCATGAGTTCGATGAGAAAAAATCCAGTCAAAACATTCTTGTAAAAAGTAAGGGTGTTTTGGAAAAATCTGACGAGAAAGAATACTTAATTGATTTGCATCAGTTTTGTCGAAAAAAATGACCTTTTCACTGCAATTTCGCACAAAAGTACGCCCATATTTTGTAGGCCAAAAGAAATTTTGACAGGTAACAATTAAACTACAGTTACAATGGTGTGAATCTTTTGTTATCAGATCAAGCATTGTTTGACTAGCAAATGCGCTTTGCATCATGTCATCAATTATTAGCAATTTTGCTGTTTTATCTTCTTTTAAGTGGAGCTCCGTAATATTCGGAAAACCTTCCACAATTTCAATCTTTTCATATACTTTTTTAAGATTTTCTAAAAAAAATTGATGCAAATGTACTGAGTCTTCAGGCAGTGCATAAATTATACGGTCAAACGATTTGTCATATATTTTATCTCTACATTTTATTATCTCAAGTGCAAATGTTGACTTCCCACATAACGTAGGCCCTGCAACAAGCATTCGACTGGGTGTAATAATTTTTCCAAATTGTTTACCTACAGTAATTTTTTCAACTGTTTGTTGAACCTGAAGTTTTGAATGCTTTGACGTAGTTTGCATATTATAATTTACTGAGAAAATTTTTCACATTCTTTTCGTTTTCTCCGCAATCTAAGCAAAAATAGTCATTAAGAAAGTCTACTAATTCTAAGTCTAAATTAAAGTAGCGTAATATTATAAAGTATATGACAAACGGACCACAAAGTTGACTTCCCAAGCACTGAACTGGGGTAACATTAAATTCATAAATTGCTGATAATTTAAGATTTCCTAAAAAGTCTTCACTGCACCCTAAAGAGTCAAAAATTTCTACAACGTCTTGGGAAACTCGATAAACCACAAACCAATGAATGCCGGATCCTGTCGACAAACTGACAAATAATTAATGAATGACATTAGCCGAAAATACTTACTCCGTATTCCCAATATAAAAGTAACCTTCCTCAAGTACTTGTGGAAGTTGGTCACGAGCATAGAATCCTTTAAACTTCTCATATATAGTCATATTTTTTTTTAGGAGTGTCTCTAATTGATCAGCATACATTTTTGATTAGGGTACTCCAATATAATACCACGGATAAAAAACACGGGGAAACCCAAGTTCTTCTTTCTCTTTGGCAGTTAGAGAATTAAATGTAATATTTTTTTTCTCCGATTTTTTTTTTGCTTTTTTGTGTTTTTTGGGCTTTTCAACATCCGTTTCTGTATTCAATGGACTTTCTTCTGCAGTGGTGATAGCCGGTAAAATGCCCGGAAGCGGTCTTTCAACAGCATGTGCTACAGTATTCTCAGCAATAATTTGGGATAGTGGTTGGGACTTGTCTCCTCCGCCCTCTTGGCAGCTACAATTTGCTACCCGAGTACCAGCACCTTCTTGATGTCGATCGGCTCGAACCTCGTTATATTTTCGCTCTATCTCCAAAAGTCGTTGATATTCTTTTTCATCTAGTACTACTTTTACACAAGTATCCATCCTGAAAAAATAGGCAGACAAAACTGGTTAGTCGTTGCTTCCTTTTATTTTTCGTTCAAAGAATAGAGGTTCTAACAAAAAGCGATATAAAGACGCAAACTGATTTAGGATTTTCAGTTTTTCTGGGATTGAAGCACTTAAATAATACTTCTTTTGTTTCCGTAACTTAATTAATTGGTTAATTCTTTTACTGTTGACTAACGCATGGTAATTTTTGGCACGAATATCTACATGGCCCTGTTCAAGGCAAACAAGAAATCGAATTAAAGTACGTAGTTCCCATAAAGAAGATCGACTGAGCCTTCTTTTACACCATACTCCATTCTTTTGGTAGAGATTATACAGGAATTTTTTATGAACAAGTAATGATCTTCTGAGAGATGCGTGACTTTTCTCAATAGCAACATTCATAATGTGTATCGTTTTACTGTACACGGCGTAAAAGTAGAAGCACAGTAGCTTCCGCACTTCTTCGTCTTGGCGGTCTCACAGGGGGAGGTACTAGCTCAAGTTCTTCCCAGTAAAGGTGTAAAGTTCGGGATGCAGTCGTTATTTCAAAGAAATCTCTACATTTAAAGCCGAGTAGAACTTTTTCGCCTGGCGATCCTTTGACTTTTAGGAAGGTTAAAGTCATTGGTTTCCTTACAGTTCCTGTTTGAGAAGGGACTACGGAATCAATATAATTCGTAGAAATCTCAAAAATTGAATTCCATGCTACTCCTTGTCCAAATAAAATGGCAACTGATGCAATAGCTATTTCCCAACGACCAGTTCCAATAGTTTGCACATTGCCTAATTCATAATTGAATGTGAACTTTTTCTTCGTTTCATCACCTTCTAATTTTCCCTTTACCGAGATTGTCTCCAATGGCATTCTTCTAGCTTTTAGGATCCGAAATAATTGTCTTTTCTTTATCCTCTCTATCCAAGACAAGTATCTTCCGCTTGAGCGATGGAATCGAAAGAAAATAGAAAGCCTGCAAGGACCCTCTCCAGTGGCTTGCAGCTGCCGCCAGATTTTATTATTGATTTTTAGAGCAAGCATTTGTTAGCGGCAATAGAAACACCTCTCAAATAGACGGCATTATACGTATGGTTATAGTACTCGAAAAAAGTTAGGAACTATATCCATGCCGCAAGAAAAGACCATGTCAAATAGGCAAGAAAAATAATATTTATGGTTAATATTTTATTTATTGTTCCTCTTTCTTCCTGCTTCCTCTTTTACATTTTTACAGATACACATTTACGCATATGTCATTTGAACCCGACGGTACTGATCGATAGTAAGAAGAGAAGGAAATTCTGCATATATAAGAATTGTCATTTCTTCTTCAATGGTAGTTGAAAATTCAAGATTGAGTCGGAGATTGCCCAAACGGACAGACGGAACAAGAAAATTCATAGAGCTATTTGCACTTGTGGAGAGATCGTAAGCCGCAAAATAGTAGCCATTATGAAAATCAGTTCTAGTCAGATTGTTGCCGGTTCTTGTTTTTGCGAAACCCAAAACATTGTGGAGACGCATAAACATAAGAGTGTCATCATTTTTACTTGCTCTTCCGTCAAATCCATCAACTGGTTTTCCATTGAGGCTTAAAGTAACTTTTTCAAGAAAGCATGTTTTGGTAGTATCTCCCCCACCCCCTCCTCCTCCTCCCCCACCGCCTCCGCCTCCGCCTCCGCCCCCGCCCCCGCCCCCGCCCCCGCCCCCGCCCCCTCCAGTTAGACCCTTACTACCTGTACCTGGAAAAAAGCGAATCCAACGGGAGGCGAGACCACTTGCAGTTCCAGGCCTTAATACCCAAGTCCATTTTCGTTGAAAGTTATATGGACTATGCTTTTGGTTACCCAAAAATGTGGTCGTTGGAAGGAAAGCAAACAAAATACGACTAGGTAACTGAGACGAACTGAACAGACTTTCTGTAACAAAAGTCTGGCTATTGGCGGGAATAACCTTGTGAGTGACCTGCACTTTTTGGTAGTAAATTTTTACTGGCTTTTCCTTTAAGTGTCTTTGGATTGTACGAAAGACATCGGGTTTTAGTTGTGCTACAGGGCAATATAAGATTGCATTCACTATTGTAAGCTTATATTTGCCATTATCAGTTGTCATTATGAGAAAGTCCTGATTTTGAAGATTTAATTCTACTCTGATTGAAATTCCAGGTATAATGCCTGCTTGACTTGATACCAAGTCGTGCAAAAGCTTGCCAACAAAAGTGACTGGAGCTGGAGAGTAAGCATCGTCTTCCATAAAAAGTTCTTTACGGCTATCAAAGCCATTGTTTACGTCTAGGTCATCAATGGCTTTTGCTGTGTCATGAAAGAATCCAGCTCCTTGAAGCCAACTATATTTTGCATTGCTGTCTAGCGTAAGGAGACAGCTCAAAAAACTTTTATACCCGTAATTTTCATTTGCTTCGTTCAAAACATAATCCTCCAAATATAGTCTACATTCAGAAAAAAGACTATGAAGAACTAAATTACAGGGCCCTACCAATTTGTCATCTTCGATCCCAGAACCATCGGCCTGACTCAGTGTAACATCAGTGCGCAAAATCATTTCCGAGGGTAAGTACATCAACGGGCCTGAATAGCGTGGCAGCAAAAAGTCGATTTTTGTACAATTAGTTAAACTATTGATGGGATGATATTCCTGTTAAAAAAGTAGTAGTATTTTAAATTTATTAATTTATTAAAAAGAAATCGGTTTTACCTGCCATTCGACACATTCAAAGCGCGAATCCGTCTTACGGTCTTGGAATAGTGTAGATGCCCAATTTTGAGCCTCGATCGTGTCTTTTTCCTTTAGGAAGCTAAAAAATTTCCCGTAAGGTTAACCGTAAGGTTAAAGCAGTATAAAAAATAAAAACAAGGTACCTCGTTGTCATCTTGAAGTTAAAAATCAACAACTTTAAAACCACCACGCTGTTTAGACTTTTTTTTCTTCTTTCCACCAACTCGTAATGGACTCTCCTTTTCCTTCCGTTTCGGTAGGTTGCCTCCTAAACGACGATAGTCAACCTCTTTGACCTAAAGGAAATAAAATGTATCTAATTATATTAGAAAACAGTTTGTAACCTTGTACCTTTATAGGATGTTCAAAAGCTTGTGCTATCTGGTGGTCTTCAAGGTCATCGGTTGGTTCAGTAGTTTTCCCGTGCCCTTTTTGCTGTTTACTTTTCTTTTTTTGATGCAGCCCTAGTAAAGGGGGATTAAACTCTAGCCCTCCAGTACAGCTTGATTCGTTTAGTTGCTTTTCCACCTCCTTTACATCTGCCGAATACTTGGGAAGAGGTACATATACCGCAAAATCTTGGACAATATGACCAAGGCCGGGAGTTGAGTAAACGACATCTGGTTGGGACCCAAAATGTGGAGTTAGGGACTCTGAATATAAGAACGTTGTGGGCGATTGCCAGCAATACATGATTACCTCTCGAGCGACCAAGTTCGATGGGGCCTAGAATCAATAGAGGCTAGCGAATCAATATGCCCGAATTCAACAAAAAAGAAAGCCAGGGACAAGGGACAGCGCGGAGAGAGCACTAGAGCGCTACATAAGTAACATGCCGCCTACAAATAAAAAGGCTCTTCCACGACTTTCTTTTTGTCTTTCAAATTAACAAAAGGTTACCATGGCTCAGTATATAAAGTATCTTCGCTCTCTAGTACCTACCAGCTCTGAATCAGACTCGAGCATTAGTGTTCCTAGTAGAAAACGAGCTCATTCTAATCCCAATTCAGATTCTAATATAAGTACACTGCCTAAACGCCGCAAAAGTAACAATAATCCGTCGGGTGGTGCTAAAAGCCTAACCAAAAGCAGCGAGTCTAGCTCTACAACAGGTGTATCTCCACCATTTCAACAAGGTACCAATATTTATTCGGATACAAATGTTGCGATTAATGTACAGGCAATAGAACACCAAAGACACACAAGATTCAGGGCAGAAGATCACTTATTTGAAGTTAAAATTAAGCCGACAAGGCGGAATGCTCCAATTCTTCTTTCTCTCGAAATTGCTCTGAAAGAAGCTCTTATGGCAATATTAATAAGATTACAGCAGTATTATCCTAGTACAATGCACCACCAAGTATATATAACAATTATTGAAAGAAAAATAAAACATGGGCTTAATACTGGAAATTATGATTTAGCAGCACCACCGATTCATGTTGTGAACCGTGCATTAACAGTTTTACACTCCTACTTAAAATCGAATCAAACAATGAAATTAAATGATTCTTTTAAAATACAAATTAAGGTCCTCAGTCATAGACATACACACTATTTGGAATCAAAAAAGCCAAATTTTCAAAAAAAGATTTTTCGTGATTACAATAGAATTCGAAATTAATTCATTGCAGATGATGGAGAAATATGGCATTTGCCGATTTCAACGGAGTTTTTTGATGGCACATTTGGAATTTCTACAGAAGTAGCAGCCGTTACTGCATCATTTTACCTAACTCTGTATCATGAAGAAAGGAGTGCCAAGTATTGTGAGTTTAAAAATATTCGAGCGACAACTGAATTTGATGAGGCGGAGGCCGCCGTAACATTGCTTCATCTTAGTCGTAAGTTTAGTGAAGTAGTTGGCATGAATGGCCTAGAAACGGATATGTCTGTAATTCAAAACTTTTTGGAAAAAGCTGAAATCACTTTAGAAAATAAAAAAAAACAAATTTGTAAATGTCAAATTATTACTTTTGATGAAACAACAGGAAATTTGCTGCATATCTTTCCAGCAAAATATAATGACACGATTCGGCCCCTTTTTCTTCTGGGCAAAAAACAAGAAGGGCGGACCGTTCTTACTGGAATTATTACTAATATAGTACAATACTTTGAAAAAAGCAAGTTTTCATTTTATTGCTTCTTTTGCGATAAAAGAGTGACTGGTAAAGGAACAAGTCATAAATGTCGAGTTCGGCGCAGTTGTTTTGCGTGTCATAAATATTTACTACGCCCTGACACATATTTAAATGTAGTGATGAAGAGTATGTATTGTACCGATGAAATGATACCAACAATTAAGAAAACGTGTCCCACTTGCAATGTTAGTCTTCGAAATAGTCTATGCGAAAGTATTCACTACAAAAAAATTTGTCGTTTTGGTTGGTTTTGTTTAAAATGCCAAAAATATACTTTTCGGAATAAATTTGTTCAAAGTATTCAAGAAATTAAGGATTCTCATAAATGTAGCAAGAAAATATGCTACTTTTGTGGTGCCTCATATAGTGCTGCTGCTACCGAAAAAGAGCATTTATGTACCTTACAAAAGATACAGGCTAGTACTCATTTTACAAAATTAGCTTTTCTCCAAATGTCTTTTCGTGGGCAAAGCCCAGCTTCTTGCTTAGACTGTATGAAAGGAAAAGTATGTGATTTTTGTCTAGACGAGAAGACTATTGAACGGCCCAATATTGGGGTACTTTTCCTCGAAAATGTTACTGGTGTCTTTGATTCGTACACTTTTGCTGACCCAGATCTTTTCGATTATGTAGAAAAAAAAGAAACTATTTTAAAAAAAAAATACTTTCCAGACAATATTCTATTTTCTCAGAAATCTTCTGGTAAAACAACATATTTCAACCAGATTCAAAAAATCAAAGTTGATAAGGAAACATTTTCTGGCCTTAGTGTCGTTGATCAAATTCTTCAATTTATTTTGCAAAAAGATTTTTCTACGACTACTCTCATTGTAAATGGGCGTGAGACAAATGAACTATGTTTTTTTGTTGAAACACTGATTCAATACGGCTTTAAACCAAAAATTTTAAAATCTCAAAACAGAATCATACTAGTGGAATGTCCTGAAATGTGTTTAAGAGTTGTTGATGCGCAAAATTATGTTTCATCCTCCTATGAAGAAATTGCAGAACAAGAACATCTCAACTTTCATTTTTTCCCAAAAAAATGGAACAAAAAAAGTCAGTACAACTATTGCGGTCCTTGTCCGTTATTAAGTTCCTTTTTTTTCTTTGAAGATACACCTGCCGACGAAAAAAAGAAAATAACATTTATTGAAAGTTTTAGAGGTTTACTGTGGAATTTTTAAACAGAACTAAAGCTACATACAACTCAAAAAGTGCTTTTAACTGCAATAAGTGTCTTAAATATGGTAGAGGCTTGTTTTGAACTGCAACAATTACTCATGAAAAGTTACCCTGAATCTGAAAATTTTGTATTCTTGCATCCACTTAATCGGCCTTTTCTTACATACTCAGCCTTTATTTATCAGTTGTTTCTAAGATTTTGTAAAGCAGATCTCAGAATGGTTCGGAAAGCAATTGAGTATCAGAGTTCCCGCGGTGAAATTGAGTTTGCGCAATATCTATGTTTAGGCCAAGATTCAAGGAACTTTATACATGCTTGGAGTCCTTATGGTCAATACAAAGAGTTTTTACCAATTTGTATCCCAGATATTTTTGATTTAGTTTCAAAAACCGCATATTTCTATAATGGCTGTGTTATTCACAATCATGAGAAGGATAAGTGTCACTTCAAACGCAAAAGTACATTTCAGCAAGAAAGTCAGTTTAATACCAAAGTCACAAAATTAGCATTATCATCAAAGGTTAAAAACATTCACGTACTTTGGCAATGCCAATGGCAAAATCAAAAAAAAACAAATCAAGATGTTAAGGATTTTATGAGAAACATATACACAAATCCTCCTTCCTTCCGGTTGGATGCGAGGTGTGCAGGTATGATTCGAGAGAACAAAAGCCAGTCGCACAAAAACCTTGACAATTATATAAATTCCTTTTCCTTTTTAGTTCGAGGAGGTATCAATGAATGTTACAACGCCTACTTTTCAACAAAAGTTCACAAAGGATCGCTTTATGTTTATGACAAAGATGGGCAATATGGCTATATTGCAATGATATCTGCATTTCCGACAGGTCCATATAAGGTATGTAAGATATATAAAAGATTCTCTGTTATATTTAATTATATTTAATAAAATTTATTCCAGATTTACACTAGTTTTAGTTTGCAAAATATCTCTACTGAAGAATCAAATCTCTTTTTAAACAGTAAAGCAATTTTTGGACTCTTTTTAGTGCGAGTGTTATGTCCACAAAATCTACTATATCCTTTCCTACAATATAGAGATAGTTATACAGGACGAGTATCTACTCCAGTTTGTTGTGCCTGTGCAGAAGCTAACCAAACTGAAAAATGTGAACATTCACTCAGGTAAGACCCAGAAGACTAAGCTTTCTTATTAAACAGGATGTTGCGTTTTAGGGAACGAGCATGGATTGGTACATATTGCTCAGTAGAAATTTGCTATGCTGTTTCTCTCGGCTACAAAGTACTAGAATATTTTGAGGGATACGTGTATCAGAAACAAGAAAAAATTTTCTATCCTTTTATGAAAACTCTAGCACATCTCAAGCTTAAGGTATTGGTGCATGGTGCACTGTGTATGGTTTGTTCAAAATAAGCTTATATGGTTTTTTATAGTACTCACCGACTAGTCTACATAATGCTGAGAAAATTAACACGCACCTCCAATTAAAGGGAACTCATTTAGAAATGAAAGACTCTGATATTGTTCCAAATCAACAAAAGAGACAAATGTATAAAAACTTTATGAACAGTACTGTTGGCAAATTTTCTCAACGGTCTAGTTATGCAAACACAAGTTTTGTGACAAGTGCTCAGGATATCGAGCATATTTTACAGGAACAATCTATAAATGATTTTTCAGTATTAGGTGAAGACGTCTGTGAAGTTCAAACAAAAAATGTAACATCGCCCTCGCCATGTAGGAAAACAAATCCAGTTATTGGTAGCTTTGTTACAGCTCTTTCTCGTATTGATATGCATAAGCATATTATAGCCCTCAAAAATAAGGGCTTTCTTCCCCACTACACAGACACGGATAGTTTAATATTTTCGGGAGATACAACCAAAGACATTCCTTTGCCCATTTCACAAAATTTTGGTGACTTTCGGAAAGAATACTCAGATCCATCAGCTTTTTGTTGTATTGGCAAAAAAAATTATGCAATTGCACTAAATGTGGAAGATAGAAGTAACCAAAACAGAAATCCTATTTTAAAAGTACGTGGACTTTCACTTACGGGCAAAAATGCTCAAGCCGTAGTCAATTTTGCAACCTTTGAACATTTTTTGCAAAAAAAAAGCCAAACTGTCACGTCTATTCCCCAAATGCGTTTAAAAAAATCAAAGTCATTTGAGGTATCTCACAAAATCACGCATGTAAAGCTTGCTACAGATTTAAATTTTAATCGTATCTTGACAAAGTCGCCACACTTTACTACTTTGCCGTATGGTTATGTTGAATAAACAGAGGTGAATAAATAAATATATATGACTAGTCTCTTCTTCCGTTCCGTTGACTACCTTTATTAGCTGACAAAGCAGAGGTATCCAAAAGAGCGCTATTGGACACCAATAGAGCGCTATTGGTTGCCAATAGAGAAGGAAATTTGGAAGGGAATGTATACAGAAAAAAGGGGAAGGATTTGCGCGGCAAGTACACGTAAAAACTGTCTATAGAGCCAAATAAAGACACAAACACATAAAACATAAAAGCAAGGGCCGACTCTCAACACGTCCGCATAGAATTTAGTTTACGGCAGCGGCGCGCTAGCTATAAGTTACTTTGTACTATTACCGCGCTTCTTCCTCGAACAATTGTAATGGCAATCTCACTGGCGCGTAATGGAATAGTCTGAGGACTAAGCAGTCTCACTGGCGCGTAACGGGAGACGCGCAAAAATCACTGCACTGGCGCGCGTGTAATGTACCACCCCAACAGAAGTCACTGGCGCGTCTCCGCTAGGTAGCTATAACAACACCACGCCCGTAGAAGTTACTGGCGCGCCGACCGCCAGGTGGCCATAATACTAAATCACTTGCGCGCCGACCGCCAGATGGCCACAATAGTACACAATCCGTAGGAGCACTGGCGCGCCGACCGCCAGGTGGCTATAATACTACTCATTCCGTAGGGCGCTGCTAAGAAAGGGTTCGCTTTACCTTATTTTTATATGTATTTTTTCCTTTTCTTCCTTAGCGAGCTCTCCTCCATCCAGGACCAGATGCGCCCCACCTTCGACATCAGCGTCCAGTACTTTGGCATCGACTGGCCGCACATCTCCAGGGTGGCGCGGAACCTGGTTCAGCTCACTGAGAGCGTGGTCGACATGGTCCGGCGAGGGGGGGAGGACGGGGACGGAGAGGGGGACGTAGACCTGGTGCTCACGAGGTGAGTAAGTAGTAGGTGTTTCTGGGCCACGTACGATCGGCTTTGCGGGGCGTATCAAGCATGACTTTCCCCCCCATAAATTTCCCCTGCCGCTTTTCGCGCACGGGTGCAAAATAAAACTTTGCGGTCTTTGCAAACATGAGTAGTGGAGAGGGTTTTTCGAATTTTTCAAGGCTCTGTTGCAAAGCAACTTTGGGTTGGATAGCGAAAATATTTGTTCTGTTCGTTTGTGAGATATCTTGCATCTCCCCATTTAGGCTTCCGTAAACTCCGCAGTGCGGGAAAAGAAGTCGTTTCGCCCTCCCCCCCTTTGTGTGGAAACGAACATGTGCAATATCCTCCTGCTTGGCCATGAGCCGTCGTCGTCAGGGGCGCGGAAAAAAACTGACAGAATATTTCATGAGACACCACGTGCGCTGGCGGGGGGAAAGAGTACCATGACAAAGTCACAACGTACCTTCCCTTCCCCCTCCCTTCCCCATTTTCCGAAGAGGTCCTAAAAGAACAACCCTATTCAGAAGAAGAAAGATAGGAGGAAAGAACTGTTAGCATAAAAGGCGAATAGGCCGTTTTTGGACAGTTCGAAAAGAAAAGAATGACGGGGGCGGAAGGAGCCAAAAATGCGAGGTATAGACAGACTGACTGACTGCCCACACCCACCGACCGCCGCCAGAAAGGCGAGGGAAACTTTTTTTCTTCGGACCTCCTTGACTGCCTGGCCGCCCGTCGCATAAAGTCCTGCAAGAAGAGGCTTTTAAAAAACTTTTTGACGGATCTTCTAAATGTGACACGTGGGAAGTCCGGTTGTACCGTACATTGTACCCAGTAGTAGGTGCTCGAGGGGAAAATGGCGATCCGATATTTCGCGCGTTCAAAAAAGGGGTTGCAACTTCTAAAAATGTCTTGTACGAGCGCAAACGCAGTGTTTTCCGACAACAAAAGAGGGACAATGAGACTTCTCCGTTATACAGGAGGCCAATCCTTTTCTCCCCTTCTTTTCCTGCGATGAAAGGAGGACATTAGTCGCGGATTTGAAAACCCGCAAGCGAGGCAGTCTCCCCTGGAGGGCGGCCATTGTCCCGA
>JAAUYB010197203.1_pt1 | contig 13913 bp, 2 predicted proteins | sample 7278071 | NCBI WGS metagenome assembly JAAUYB01 (sample SAMN14350121, study PRJNA611818) | marine sediment metagenome | isolation source: surface marine sediment (1.8m) | place: French Polynesia: Moorea | collected 2018-08
AACAGTTTCATTAATTGCTTGGGATAAATTAACATTAACTGATGCTGTTCCATCTGCTTCTGATACGGTTACATTGCCAATGGTAATGTTAGGAAAATCATCATTTTCTATCGTAACAATCCCTTGATTATCGGTAATATTACCATTTCTTGCATTACTTAAAATCACGGAAAAAGTTTCATCATCTTCAATCGCAGTATCACCATTAATGGGAACTGAAATCGTTTGTTCAGTTTGTCCTGGAATAAAGATTAAAGTTCCATCTGTTGTAATATAGTCCGAAGAATTAGCAGTTGCAGTTCCATTAACTGTCCCATAATCAACGGTAACAGGTTGTGTAAAGTTTTCCGATAAACTAACGGTTAACTGTGCTATTTTTGTCCCACTATTACCTTCTATTATCCCTACATCACTAATGGAAATATTGGGAAAATCATCATTCCGAATAATACCGAATGTTTGAGTTTCAGCAAGAATCCCATTAACTGCATTACTTAAGTTCAAATAGAATTGTTCGTTCTCTTCAATGTTACTATCTCCTATTACTTCTACTGTAATGGTTTTTAATGTTTCATTCGGTGCAAACGTTAAGGTTCCACTGGTAGGAAGATAATCAATATTTTCGGTCGCTGTGTCATCACTGGTGGCATAATCTACTGTTACTGGAACAGGACTAATATCTGAAAGTTCTACGGTAAATGTGGCATTCTTAGTGCCATTGTTTCCTTCAGTAACAATGATTTTATTAACAGATATTTCCACTGAATCATCATTTTTAATTGTCCCCACCCCTCGATTATCAATAAGGTTTCCGTTGATGGGTTTCTTTAAATTCAGGAAGAATTTTTCATTTAATTCCACCTTTTTATCCCCAAAAATACGAACAGGAATAGTTTTACTGGTTTCTCCTGGTTGAAAGGTTAAAAAGCCACTTCTGGGTAAATAATCTAAACCGGCGATCGCTGTATTATTGCTAGTGGAATATTGAACGGATACAGGGGTTAAAGCAGCTTCAGAAAGGGTAACTGTAAAGTTGGCATTTTGTAGCCCTCCGGCCCCTTCTATTAAGCTAATATCGTCAATACTGATGTCAACAGAATCATCATTAAGAATGGTAATTTTTCCTTGATTATCAACTAAATCCCCATTCACTGCATTACTCAAATTAACCAGCAACGTTTCATTATTTTCAATCTCTGTATCCCCAACAATTTTAATGGGTATTTCTTTAATAGTTTCTCCAGGATTGAATGTTAGTGTTCCACTGATGTGAGAATAATCATTATTGGAATTGGATGCGGTTTGTCCTTCGGTTTGATAATCTACAGTAACAACTTTCTGACTAGGTATTGATAAACTAACGGTTAAATTTGTTATCGATGTGCCATTATCCCCCTCAACAATGACCTGATCACTAATAGAAATAGAGGTGTCATCATTGAGAATAACGCCCCTACCTCGGTCTTTAATAATATTGGTGGTTGCATTACTAAGTTCAAGATAAAATCGTTCATGACTTTCCTGAGTAATATCCCCAATAATATCTATACTAATTGTTTTTTCGGTTTCATCAGGGGCAAAGGATAAAGACCCATTGACTGGACTATAATCTTGATTGGCTGTCGCTGTATCATCGACGGTATTATAATCAACATTGATGGTATTTAATAACTCAATAATTTCCAGACCAGAAAGATTATTCAGCGTCTCAATAAACCCGACACCTGTACCAGAATTTGAGCCTTGAACCTTAACCGTAAAAATAGCCTCTGTGGTGCCATTATCCCCTTCTAAAATATTAACATCACTTACCCTAACGTTCCGGGCAGCAAAGAAGTTGGCAATGGCTATATCATCGTTACGATTGAGAACGCCATCTTGATTAATATCAATAATTAAATCATTAACTAACCGCCCTAACCCGACAATTCCTGAACTGGCAGCAGCTAAACTCAAGGTAATATTATCAACAAGGAACGTATCATTTTTTCCTCCCCGGTCCTTAATCATACTACCGGCTGCATTATCACCATTTAACTGATAAGTATCATTCCCTTGTCCTCCTCTTAAATCATCGGAACCCCCGCCACCGATGAGGGTATTATTGCCATCTAAACCGTCTAAAATATTGGCTTCACTATCCCCTTGAATCGTATCATCGAATAATGAACCTTGAATTTCTTCAATCTCAATATAACTATCCCCTTGAGCATAACCAGTAGAATTATTGGTATTGCTTAAATCAATGACAACACCCGTCTCAGAATCTTCATAACTGGCAATGTCATAATCTTCTACAACCGATCCATCCTCTTCGGGAGGGTTGCTACCATCGAGAACATCGGCCCCTGCGCCACCGAAGAGGGTATCATCTCCTTTGTTGCCTTCTAGGGTATCATTTCCACCCTGGCCGTAGAGTTGATCATCCCCTCCCAACCCAGCAATATAGTTACCCTGTTGATCCCCCTTAACCGTGTCGTCAGCTTGGGTGAGTTCGTATTTTTCGATAGAGTCAAAGGTGTCTCCTTGAGCATAACCGGTGGATTGACTGGGATCGGCTAAATCTAGGACAATTCCACTAGAAGAATCTTCATAGGTGGCGATATCAAACCCTGTTCCCCCTTCGTGGCGATCGCTGCCTTGTCCTCCGGCTAGGGTATCATCCCCACTGCCTCCTCTTAAGGTGTCGTCCCCTTCCACCCCGTCTAAAATATCATTTCCCTCTGCCCCTTCAACGAGATCATTCCCTTCTAACCCTGCTAAAAGGTTGTCCTGGCTATCCCCAATTAACGTATCATCATGGGGAGACACTTCGATCAGTTCGATGGAAATATAAACATCCCCTGCTGCATCCCCTTCATTTTGTGTGGGATCGGCGATGTTCACTTTCACCCCTTCCTTTGCGGTAAAGTAACTGGCTATGTCTTCACCCTCACCACCATCTAAAGTATCGGCCCCTTCACCGCCAATTAATTGATCGTCGTCGTTGCCTCCAAACAGTTGATCGTTGCCTTGTCCCCCATCCAAGCGATCGAAGCCATTATTGCCTTCTAAGGTGTCGTTTCCTGCACCACCAATAACCACATCTTCCCCATCCCCACCAGATAGTTCAGCCGGAGTCAACACCTTATCATTTAACTCGATAACGTCGAATTCTTTTCCGCCTTTAGCCACAATTTTATCCACACCGGCGTATTCTTGTCGGGTCCGAAAAGCCGATATTAATAGGGTTTCATCCCCTAAGGTTCCTCCCACGTGTCCAACGGTAAATATTTCGGCGCCATCTTCAATATTTCCGTGAACACGGGCCGCAGCATAAAGTCCCATGTTTAACTGTAAAACCCCATCGCCAATATTGGTGGCGAGGATAGGGGGATTAGGAGGTGGAGGCAATTCGCAGTCTTCATGGCTATGATTGAAGTCTAAGAGGGTTAAACTTGGACCATTGAAGCGTTTTTTGATCTTTAAGAAACCTAGCTTAATTTTGAAATAGGCATAGAGTCGGGCGTATAGTTCTCCAGAAACATTAAATAGACATAAGGGGTTGTAGAGTAGTGAGGCAAACTCATCGGCCCGAATTTTCCCGTCATCGAAGGGAACCACCTCTCCGGTATTGTCGCGATCGTTGAGATCAAAGTCAACATCTGCGAATAATCCCCCGCCAGCCCCCACTTTGAGGAATCCGGCATTAGCTTCAGCAGATGCTCGAAAACTCCCTGTTAAGGAGACTTCGGGAATATCTAATCCTGTTCCATCTGGGAATCCGGTGTCACTGACATAAAACCCGTTAAAAATTTTCCCAGCATTATCAAAGTCATCCCCTGTGCCAATTTTTCCATCATTTCCTTCAGCAAACTGACGCAACCCATAGGTGTCATAACCAAAATCGATGTTAATTTCTGCACCCACATCCCCTGCTAACCGAACCCCCAATGGACCGAAAATCGGGAAATATTGGCTATATTCTAAAAGGAATTGAAACTTAGGTAAGTCAAAGGTAAATACTTCTACATCTTTACCGAGTAATAAACCAAAGGCTTTGGTGGGATCGGTTAAGAGGGGAAATTCTAAACCTTTACCTGGAATACTCTCAAATTTAGTTACAAATTCCTTGGAAGCGGGTTCTTTTTCTAGCTGTGATCCTAAATCAAAATTCAAGTCGGGAATATTCGGTTCTACTTCACTTAGATTAAAGTTAGGTGTGCGAATATCAAACTCCCCAAAATTGAAACCTCCCAAGTCGATTTCAAGATTACTGTCTATAGGAATACTGTTAATGACATCAACAATTTGAGCTATGGTTTCAATAAAGTCTCTGTCATTCTCATCGATATAACCCAATTTTTCGGCAATATCTAAAAGGGTAAATTTAGCAAATTTTAGATCAATCTCGTCGGTGAGAACATCAACAACCGGTTGAACGGGTTGGGTAATGGTTTGAACGGTATTTAAAACTGGACTGGCAAAATCACTGAAAAATTCTCCTAATTTTAAGCTGACATTATTAAAGGCGACGGTGGGTTTATTACCTAAGTTTTGTGGATTATTAGGATCGACTGTTTCTTTATCTTGATTACCAAAACTCCAATCTAAATTAAAATCAGCCCCAAGAGAAGGGAATTGTGCATTCCCCCCAAAACTAGCATCTAATTCTAAATTTACGTCTGCTTCTAGTCCTAATTTTGTCTCAAACTCAACCCCTGAAATTTCTGATAAGGTTAATTTTCCGTCATTATTGGGGTCATTAATATCAACTTCAAACCCGGCATTAATGTTACTGGGATCTGCTTCATCATCTTGAACATTTAATTGGAGAAAGGCCAGGCTTCCGGTTGCGTCTAAGCCGGGAATTGATGCGTCTAAGCCGATTTCAATTTCACTATCAGAAGAAGTATCAAAGTAGAAACCCTCATCTTTATTAACGCCAAAACCAAGGTTAAATCCGTAGTTAAAAGTTAAGTCTGCGTCTCCTTCAACCTCTAATCCTAACCCTGGAAAACCAATATTAGTATCCAGGGGAGTGCTAAAAGTAGAAGACCCCCCAATTAGCATATTAAAGTTTACATCATCGGTGGTTTCATTGACTTCAATATCTTGAACATCAATGACACCATCTTCGTTTAAGTCTCCTAGGATATCCAGCCAAGTTGATCCCAGAGTAGAAAACAAAGCATATCGAATAACTTCTGTTGTTAAATTGCCTGAATCACATAGATCCTGTAAAGGAATAATTATGTCATCTTGAAAATCAGTAAGAAAGTTGACGATATCTTCGGTAGAATTTTGTAGCTTATTTCCAAGGAGAGGTAAAGTCAGACCATAAATTTCACTATTAACTACTTCTTGAAAAGTATCAAGAACACCGTCTATCCCATCAATAATATCGCATAGATTGTTGCCAGTATAAACCGAGACATCATAACTGGGAACTGTTAACGAGAATGTTCTGGTTTCACCTTGTGATAAAAACTCATTAACTAAAATTCCATCTAATGAACTATTATCAACAGTTCCACCAACTACAGCGATCGCATTATCCTCAAGACCAAATAACTCTAAAGTATATTCGCCAGATTGAGGTTCAAATATAACAAACTGTTCTATTGCGCCGTCTCCAGTATAAGATGCCCCTGGTATTTCCTCTAATAATCCTAACTCTGAGGTATATCCAAGCCTTCTTCCTTCGCTATCCGTTAAAATAAAGTCAACTGGATCAAAAAATCCTTGTAACCAATTGATCTTATTTTGTGTTGATACAGACCAGTCTAGAAGTTCTGGGGACAAAAAAGGTATAGTATCACCATTAATATCTATACTTTCAAGAGAATTAGGAATAAATCCTTGACCTTCATTATGACCTGATTGTTCTGCTGCCCACTCTATTAAACCAACACAAGTAAATGTTCCACTACCACCTTTTTGTGCTTCAGGGGACAAAGTTGCCTCAATTCCTTCGATACTTGTATAGTCAATGAATTGAAAACCAGATGATCCAATTTTTGTCTCAATCACATCAGCCATTTTCTGACCAAGAGAAAATGGAATTGACAATTTTTTAAATTCTGTTACGGGTGAGGAGTTACTATCTTGGGAGTCATGTTGAAAAGAACCAAGTGTATGTTCTTTTTGAACTCCATTTACGTCATTGATAGATACAAATTCATTATTAATAGAATCCCAATATGAGCCTGAAGGGTAGCCAGGATGTGATTCATAGACTAAGTTGTCAAAAGATAATCCAACATGATCCCAACCAGGGATCTCATCAACACCAATTTGTCCCCATGTTCCATCTTTCTCATCTCCCGACTTTTCACGAAATAATAGATATGAAGGATTAGAAGGATTGGGTGCAATATGACAAGAAGGTTTATCTTCAATAGACCCATTAAATGCTTCTACAGATTCCTCCGCTTCCTGAGAAGTCATGCCAAATCTTTCTCCAATACCCTGCATAAAAGCAGTCCATCCTTCTTTTTGTTTGCTAACTCCTATCCAATCTGACCCATCATTTTGTGGACTATCAAGTCCTCTGGTATAAAAAGTTACGCTCCCACTTTCATTCTCAACAAAACCAAACTCACGAGAACCACTAACAGGATGTGAGCCATTTTTATAAGTGCCGGATAAACCTGTATCTATAGTTGAGGCCCTAAAATATGTATCTGTTATCTGAGTTATCATCACATCGCCATTATCTGGTCCTAAAATATCAATTTGAATGACATCTCCAAGGGTTAAAGGCTGACTAGATGTAGAAAATTCATTGATGTCTCTAAACGTTTCTGCACCTGTTCCTTGTGGGACAGAATTCATATCCATTGCCCATGTCGCTAGAAATGTTTGAGGATTAAAATTAGTTGGCAAAAGTTCTGAGTTAATCGTTATTTTGTATTCATCATAATTAGCCCAAGGAGCGAACACTGCCAAACTATCTCCTAAAGGCTGGAGTTCGTCCCCTAAATCTGATAGTCGCTGAAATATTATTGGATCATAAGTTTCATCTAAAAGACGATGAAAGGGTGAATTTTCATTACAAAAACTAAAAAGATTAAGAATCTCATGTCCTTCAATAGATTGTATTTGCTTGATAAAACCACTGCCGGGTTCATCTCCATACTTATCAGCAAAAAAGTCTATAATAGCTAAATCGTCTTGTTCAAGATTGACTACTCCATCTTGATTAATATCTACTATCAACGTAGTCCCTTCTCTGGCAAAGCTAATCCATCCTGGCGTTAAAACTGATAAATTAATCGGATAAACAACAACATCATTAATCCCATCCCAAAAGTAAAGCTCATCTTTTCCTCCTGTTCCATGAATTTCACTGCCACCAGATAAACTGGGAATTAACCGATAAGTATCTTCTCCACTGCCACCATAGAGGGTATCTCTTCCGCCATCAGCATCAAGTCTATCATCACCGATGCCACCATAGAGAACATCGTTCCCTTCTCCTCCGATAAGGGTATCATCACCCCATCCACCATTTAGAGAATCATTACCATCACCACCTTGAAGTTCATCATCACTCGCGCTACCAGATAATGTGTCATTACCATCACCACCAGCAATTAAATAAGCTTCAAAAGGGGTGTCAATCCAATTTTTTCCATCAAAGCGATCTAAATCATCGTTATTTGGTGTTCCATAAATTACCGTCTTATTCACTTTTTCATAAGACAAAAATGTGTCAGCAGCTATATTCTCGAAATAGGAATATCCATCATTGACAACTAAACTTGCTATACCTTCAGCCAAACTTCCGTTAACGTCACTTTCCAAATCTTGATGAGTTTCAAAAAGAGCTTGATCATAAACAGAATAAATTGCCCCTAAACCTGTGTAATTAATAGTGACTTCGCCACGTTCTAGTTCATAAGGATCAAATGTTGGTTGTAAAAGAAAGTCATTAACATACTGAGAGTAAGAACCTGGTCGTGACTGAAAATCAAAATTATCTTGTTCAGCTAATACTTCTAAATTATTGATTGTCTTGACACTATTAGTAACGTCAAAAGTCATTGAAGATAAAAGTCTAAATGAAGTATTTCCAAAAATATAGGAACGTTCTGAATGATCTGCACTACCAATTCCAGTCCCATATTGTGAAATATTTGTAGTCAGATCGCCATCTTGTAAGTTTAGAATGTTTGATATCTCATTATAGGTATATGTCCCATTATTTATCGTGGAGTTATTAAAGAATTTTTCTACAACACCAAATAGTGATGGAAAAGCAAAACGTCCACCACCAATTGTCATATAGGTCTTCATATCATAGGTAATAGATGCTGGTGTAGCATTAGTGGGTCTGATATGGTCGTTATAATTCTCGGATGAGGGAGTATCTGTACCAAATACTAAAAGTCTTGTTATTTCAACAGGGTCATAGGTTGTTTCTTGTTGCTCGATCGCAGTTTCCACTCCATCCACAACAACGGTAGTCCAATCATCTTCTTGTCTTAACTGTTGTAACTCCCCCTCACTTAAACTCTCCCCTACCACCAACGAGGCAAAAATGGCCCCTTCATCCCCTGGTGTATCTACGGAATTTAACTGATAATCCAAATAATGGCCCAATTCTTCCAATAAAACAAAAGCGATCGCCCCGACATCATGATTCTCCACAAATTCCTGTGCTAACCAAATCCGATTCAGAGAACCTGTATATGCTCCGTTAGCGTTGTTTATCTCAGCAGCAGCAACCATTTCAACATCGGGATAGATATCTGCTGTGATCAACCCTTCTATCAAATGTCGAGCCGATTCCAGGTCAAAACCTTGTCCAAAGGCTGTTGTTAACTTCAGTTCAAACTCAACGTCAATGAGTAAGTTACTGAGTAACTCGGTGACAAGATGATTTGCGGTTTGCCAATTGGTATTCATGGTCGTTCTAGTAAGGAGGTATCAGTAAAAAGTCAGAAGACAAGCCTGAAAAATTACTCTAAGTTCACTGTTCCCACTTACGTAGAATTTCATATCACCCCTTTGATTAAAAAAATAAAACTTAAAAATCAACGGAGTATTCACTCATTAAGATTAAGAGAAGACTAAGAAAAAAACCTCACTCAATATTGAGTGAGGCTGGTGATAATGTACTTATATCTGGCATCATGTAACTTTACTCATAACTTTGCCACAAGATAAGGATATTGGAAAAAATTGGTCTAAAACTCCTGCACATTTTGCACAAATGTTAATAACCGTGCAGCCCAATACTACTCGGTTAAGCTCAAAATCCTAGTTGAGACGGCAAGGGAGAAGGGAGCAGGGGGCGGGGGAGAAAACCGTAAATCCCTCTAGAAAGCTCCTTACTCCCTGCTCAAGAGCTTGCCTTAAAGAAAAGTCAACATCCTTAACCTACGCAGTATTGAATGCCAACCAATAAATAAACCCGCGTCGATGAATCGATTTTAGAGTTATTTAGTCCAACTTCTGATACAACCATAACTGATTAAAGAATTAGGAATTTGTCACAAAGAATTAGGCAACAGAAAAATAAATTGTCAACTTTGATAACTCATTTTTAACAGTTACTTCTCACTACTCATCACCACAATAATATCCTCACTTGTCTCCATCATAGCCTACCTTGCGTGAGATGGTTCCCCAATTTTCCCAGATTTCTCAAATAATCGACATTTTCTGAGATTTTAGTTTTAGAGGCGATCGCCTCTAGTTAGGAAGCGATCGCACTATAACCTTGCAGTAGTAGATTGGGTTAAAAAAAAAACCGAACCGATTAAGCTGCTTCCGCTGCCAGAACTTCGGCCACCACTTCGCGCACAATGTCGAATAACTCCGCCACGATGTAGTCTACAAAAGGCTTCCCGTCCACATCTTCCGTAATCCAAGGGTCCATGATGGTCGATCGCATCACCACAATCCGTTCCCCAGAGCCAGAACTGGAGGTAGGGACAGCAGTAATCCCCAGTAGGCGTTTGCGGTAATCCTCGAAAAACACCTCGCCGTAGGTGTCCTTGAAGAAGGAAGTCGTGCTGACCAGAATCTTGTAGTTGTAGATGTCCCGACCATCGGCTTTGAGACTGATGCGATCATAAATCCGTTCGTTGAACGCATTCACCTTGTCAAGATCCTGTACCAGCGTACCATTCACCTTATAGTTGAAGGCATAGGTCAAGATGTTTAAATCTGCTCCTGCCTCCCGTAAAGTCGCCAGATCAGCCCCTGTGGTGTCGTTGAGGATCGATTGCGGAGTCTTGCCAGACAGCTTGTTCAGAAAAGCATTGACTGCCTCTTTTTTCGTTGAGGTTTCCTCTGGCCAATGGGGTGTTGGCTCCACGATGAAATCTGTTTCTTGAGAACTTGCCTCCAACAGTTTCCAATGGAAGATTTTGCAGTTGTAGGCCGTCAAAGTCATCAGTTTACCGTAACCCTGGAGGGTTAGAGGGATGGCCGCATGGCTAAGATAGACCCCGGCTGCTGCTGCTCCGGGCTTCGAGCCTTCAATACCGTAGGTTCCCAGTAACCATTCAGGGGGTGTCTCCGATTCCCCACTGTTGATATAGGGAGCTTCAAAGGCAATCAAACTCCGCATGGCCATATTGCGATAGCACAAAGCCCCTGCCGGATAGGGCAAGTAACCGGTTTTGTGAGGATCGATGGTGATGGTATCTGTACTCCCAAGGGCTTGATATTGATCAATCACGTACTGACTCACAGCGATGGGAACACCACCAGAACCGTCATCCCGCAACAGAGAGGCAAAATAACCACCCCAGGCACAGTCTGCATGGACTGTAAAGTCCACATTGGCTGCACGATAGGCGGTTTGCAAATTCAAAATTTCCACCAACGGATCAACATTACCCTCTTCCGTAGTACCAAATACTGCCACCACTGTGACGATGGGATGTTTTTTGCCGTCGTCGGTGTTCCCTGCAAGGTAGTCATCGATCGCCTCTTTCAGTTCATTTACATCCATGCGGCCATACACATCTAGAGGTACAGTGTGCATATTTTTAGCTCCCAATCCCAGAATGGCAGCACCTTTGGGCAGAGAATAGTGTTTTGACGCCGGCACCAGAACAACAGGATCCCCCACAGTCGGGTCTGTCAAAAATTCCTGAGTAAAGTCCATAAAGCCCATATTTTGGAGGGAGTAGGGTTCAATTTCTGCATTCAGTGCCACTGCATCTACGCCATATTCATCCACCGCACGGTTATACAAATTCAGCACTTCATCCACAGATAGATTCAACATTTGCCAGGTGTCAAGCTCTTTGAGCAACACTGGGGTCCCGCCGGAGGGGAGCGTGACGGTAAACGTATCTGCTACGGTTGAATTGGCCGCTGTCAGACCTTTGCGGAAGGAGAAGGGATAGAATTTGAGGTTACGCGCTGCCCACAGGGCTTCAATGTTGGCCGTGGAACCGCCGCAGGTGAGGTGTCCCCAAGGCTGAGGGGTTGTACCCTGATAGCCCAACATTTGACACAGATCCTCACAAGCTTCCACTTCTAGCACGGTGGTAATGGGTGAAGCTTCCAGGGCAACGTTGTTCTGGTTGTAGAGCATGGCAGCAAAATAACCGGCCATCCCTGGTAAGGTCTGATCCCAGGTCATGTGTCCCTGGTAACGCATACTGGCAAAGGGGCCTGATTTCTTCAGTTGGGCCAGCAACGCATAGAACTCGGTTTTAATCAGATCCACTGCGTCGAGATAGGCTTCGTCCCGCTTCATGCTTTCGGTAATGGGGGAGGGATCGCTGGGATGGAAGTTGCGCCGCCAAAATACATGGTCGTTCAGGGCGACGGAGACTAATTCAGAGAAGAGATCGACGTTTTCACCACGGGGGCCAAGAAACCAGGCCGCTACGTCCGAGGAAACTTCGACCGTACCATCCGTTGTCTCCATGGTGGTTGTGGCTTTGGATCGCTTTTTGTCCGTTAATTTGGGAATAACGCGATCAGCAAGCATTTTGCCCAGTGCCTGTTTTAAGGATTGACTGTCATAGTCGGGGGTGAGTTTAGCCTGTAGTTTTTTCATGTTCTACTGTTGTGAATAAAGGGTTAACAAGTCTCGATCTTAGGTGCAGGGGAGAAACCCGAGCGAGATGATTTTGGGATGGGATCGCAATACTGCGTAGGTTTTGCTCAAATCCCTCGTGGTGACTGCATGGGAGCGAGGTACTTTCTTGCACTGGAGAAACCCGAAAAACCCTCTCCTCCGCGAAGGTCTCCCTGCTCAAGAGCTTGCCTCATAGAAAAGTCAAAATCCTTGACCGAGCAGTGTTTGTTCCCCCACTCCTGTCAGAGATTATCACTAAATTTAGATGAATCACGGGTCAAAGAAATAAATATTAATCTATACAGGGGGTGACTCACTAATGGGACTTTAGCAAATTTCAAGCCCAAATATAGCCAAAACTAGCTTTATATAGGGCGAATACGTCAGCAACTCAGGGAATCAAGTTAAAGTTAATGCTATGACAACTGATAGATATAAACGTACTGTTGCTGAGTTATTTTTTCTTAGCTCTCAGGGATGAGTTAATAATTTGACGAGATAATAGGGCGAACGAGGTGCTTGGTGAATTCGTGACGCTGTGACGTACACAGAACCGTCAGGACTCTGTGAAAAACTATCTGGCCAGGCTAAATATTCGGGATCTTGAGCGACGATTTCTATGTCCAATGGATCAACTGAGGAATTGACTCCTTCTGCTAAAGCATCAAGCTGTTCTTTAGTCAGTGAAACTCGACGCACCGCATTCAGTTCAAGTGAACTATGATAAAACCGACCCTGATCATCAAAGAGAAGGCCATCAGCCGGGCCAAAAACCCCCAGCGCAAAAACTCGTTCCCCCAGTTCAGAATCGCTCTTGTGGGGGTCTCGAAGTTCTTTCGTCTTTGCACAATAAGTAGTTGTTGCAGTTAAAGCTTGATAGCATAAATAAGAGCCAGATGGATGTAAAGCTATCCCATCGGAATGGACACGAGGACTTCCTTCATTTCCCCCCCAAATTTCGCCATTGATGGTGATGTTGATTGCCTCTGCTGTTTTCGACGGATGATCGTCAAGCACTCTGCGGAAAGTGGGTTGAGAACTATAAATGTTTTCAACGATAATCAAACCAGCTTGTTCAGAATCTGATATATAGGCGACTTCTTGCTCTACATCGACTCTAATATCATTTATGTATGAATCTCGGCCATCTTCATGCTCAGTAATCAGCACTCTTGGGTCAACGGGAATAACTTGTAGGCTATTGTCAGAAAGATCAACCCTAATCAATTTAGTTGCCCCAGGAATAAGACCTTCAAAGTTGGGGTTTCCCGTATCTAAAATCCAGAGATAATTACGATCATCAACATAAACCGCTTGTACGGAAACAAACTGATTGCTGGGATTGGTTCTTTTGCCAGGAGTCCAAAATTGATTCCATTCTGAGTTGGGGAATGAAATTGGTTTCCCTGAGACGAGTTTGGCCACAGAATCTCCAAACTGCTCTCCTTCAACCCATTTCGGAAAATTGACAAAAATCTCATCAGAATCTGAGACAGCAACCCCTGTCCACTGACGTTCTGGACTTCTAGCCACAACAGTAAAACTTTCGGCCGAATGCACTGTAGATTGTGAGTCAAAAAGGTTATCTACTTTACCCTGTTGACAGCCGGAGATCATTATGGTCGAGAAACCAGCAACAATTCCTAAATGTTTTAGTGATGATTTTCTCTGATTTTTTGGCATCTCTGTCACCATTTCTACAGTATTTTTTAAAATTAGTAAATTGGCTACTAAAAGCTAACTCGTTTTTCCCAAAAACAGTTAGAAGTATAATAAATTGGTTCGGAGAAATTGTTGGTTATTTTGAAAGAAGAACAACCAACGCAGTCGTGGAAGGAATTAATAACCGTTTGAAAGTTTTAAAACGTTGCGGTTTTGG
>JAAUYB010061639.1_pt1 | contig 13906 bp, 15 predicted proteins | sample 7278071 | NCBI WGS metagenome assembly JAAUYB01 (sample SAMN14350121, study PRJNA611818) | marine sediment metagenome | isolation source: surface marine sediment (1.8m) | place: French Polynesia: Moorea | collected 2018-08
CAATCCTTTTTACCTGCGACGGTAGCCGACAGGTCAATTAATGGTCGCCGTTTAACTTGTTAGGGATTATAATGGAATAAACTTTTTCCAGTGGATGAAAGGGGGTCCCTCTTCATCATGAAATCATACAGTAATGCGAGAAAGAGCTCATTGGTCCAATTATTCTGATTCACCTTGTAATTTCAAATTGAAGAGGGGGCCCCTTTATCCCTTAAAGGGGGGGGGGGTTTGTTGTTACACCTCATCCTGGAATCAGGTGGGTGGGTTACACCCCATCCTGAAATAATAGTGGGAGATGAACCACTTTTTATTCTTAGACTCTCTGTTGGAGGAGGGGAGGTCACACCCTTTTACGAAATTATTGTGGGAAATGGAACACTTTTTATTCATTGATATTTCTGGTCAAAGAAATCTGGGTTTGCCCTTTAATTTCATTTTTGGGTGAACCCCTTCTTTCTTCATGATACTGTGACGAAGATTAGTACAAATGTTCTTGGAATTCAATTTCAGAATTAGGGGGACCTCCTCTCAATCAAACGTTCCTGTTCCTTTTCCAATTCCCTGCCGCAGGTGGCAGATCTTTGAATAAAGTTGGTTTTTGTTATAACAACAACAAAAGTGTCGATTGCAATGAAAGATATCGCACAATTGTTTTCCCAAAGACAGAAAATTTGCTCAACAGAGCCGTTTCAGCAAAAACATTATTGCCTCTTTGGATCTTTGAATGCTGGGAATTCACGATATTTGTAGCTCCTTCTACCCGTTCAGAATATGTATTCCTTTATTCCAGACGACAAGGACGACCTGGACAGCGTGAACGTGCTCAACTCCCTCGAGAGCATCGACGACGACTGCGACCGCCACGGGATCGCCCTCGTCAAGATGGACGACCGCGCCATGGCCGAGCGCATGGGCATCGACGCGGACCTCCCGGCGCTGGTCTACTACGAGAGGAGGATTCCGAACGTGTACAGGGGAAATCTGGCCAACGAGGACGAGGTCCTGGGGTGGCTCATTCACCAGGTAAGCGCGTAGAGACATTTGTTGAAAAGTTTTAATAAAAACTACTCTAGTCTTCTTAAATACGCAAATTTTGCTATGCATACAGACAAAGAGCGAGGAGATCGAGGAGGTGACGGACGAGATGCTGGAGTCGCTGCTGGAGAGTCACCGCGAGGTGGCCGTGATCGTGTACGACCGTGAGGACAGGCTGAGCAGGACGGTCATCGAGGGAATGGAGAACATCGACGACGACCTCGCAAAGAGAGACGTCCTCGTGTTCAAGATGGCCTCGGACAACGAGTTCGGAAAGCTCACGGACCAGGTGAGGATCACGACATAACGACGAATGTGAAGAGAGGAAAAAATGCAGCAGTTTGTGTTCCAGGTTCACGAGCTTCCCGCGGTGATCTTCTTCGAAAACAAGGTGCCTACGATTTTCGAAGGTATTTTTTATAAAAAAAAAATCTCGATTGTAGTGGTCAGAGATACAAACGTATAAATTGCTAAAAATATCCAGGTGACGAGACAAGGGAAGAGGCGATCCTGGAGTGGCTGAAGGCTGAGTCCGAAGACGACGAGGGAGAAGGTCAGAATGGGGCCGAAGATTCAAAATCCGAAGCCGAATCCAATGGCAAGAAGGGAAAGAAGGAGAGGAAAGCGAGGCGGATAGAGACGCCGAGGAGGACGGTGGAGGAGCTGGACCCGGAGAAGGCGGCGGAGGAGAGGGCGAGGAGGAAGAGGAAGGAGAAGGTGGAGGTGAAGATCAAGCCGGCGACGGGAAAGCCTGCCCAGCAGAAGAAGGGTGGGAAGAAGGACAACGAAATGATGCAAGGAAAGGTTAAAGCAGGGGAGAAAGCCGACAAAGAGCCAAAGGTGAAGAAACGAATAATTAAGACGTATCCAGTCGCCGAGGAAAATGGAAAAGAATCTCAAAAGCCCGCGCATAAAACGTCGGAAAAAAAGAAAGGAAGTCTTAAGCCCGAATCATCCAATGATAAAAAAGCTACTCAAAAGAAGAATGAGAAAATGGTAACCGATACTGATGGAGATGGGATTCCCGACGATGAAGAGGACTCTGATGGGGATGGAATCCCTGATGTGGAGGAAGACCAGGATGGGGATGGGATCCCAGACATTTATGATAATGATGATGATGGAGATGGAATTCCAGATGCAGAGGAAGATTCTGATGGAGATGGTATACCTGACATGGAGGAAGACCAGGATGGGGATGGAATTCCAGACATTTATGATGATGACGATGATGGAGATGGCATTCCTGACACTGAGGAAGATTCTGATGGTGATGGAATCCCTGACGTTGAAGAGGATCAAGATGGTGATGGAATCCAAGACATTTATGATAATGATGATGATGGAGACGGAATTCCAGATGATGAAGAGGACTCTGATGGGGATGGAATCCCTGACGTTGAAGAGGATCAAGATGGTGATGGAATCCCAGACATTTATGATAATGATGATGATGGAGACGGAATTCCAGATGATAAAGAGGACTCTGATGGGGATGGGGTCCCTGACATGGAGGAAGACCAGGATGGGGATGGAATTCCAGACATTTATGATGATGACGATGATGGAGATGGCATCCCTGACACTGAGGAAGACTCTGATGGGGATGGGATCCCAGATGCAGAGGAAGACTCTGATGGGGATGGGATCCCAGATGCAGAAGAAGACTCTGATGGGGATGGGATCCCAGATGCAGAAGAAGACTCTGATGGGGATGGGATCCCGGATGCAGAAGAAGACTCTGATGGAGACGGAATACCTGATGTCGAGGAAGACGAAGATGGCGATGGAGTTCCAGACATGACGGAGAAAGCCATGTCGAAGGTAATAAGTTATAACTCATAGTCGAGTTGCATAAAAAATATGGAGACTTTGCTATAAAAAATGATGTAAATCATGTTTAAAACTAGGACGAAAAAGAGGCTCTGGACCGAAAAGAGGAAGACGAAAATCCTGTTCACGTCATCGACGAGTCTCCAAATGTGGTTGCATTTTTCTGTGAGTATTAAAGCAATCCATTCCAGATCAACCTACAGTACCTTCGTCATACTGTATCAGTAGTTAGAAGAAAATGTTGTTTACTCACCAGTTTAAATAGCACGTACAGAAGTTTTTGTTTTTGACGTCTTGTCCGAGGTAAAGTTGACACTCCCCCCTAAGTAGACAGTAGTTCAACGACCCTAAAAACAACTTATCGTTTGTTCGTCCGCATTTAGCTCGTGACGATGTCAATGATAAAGCAGCAGCAGGCGATAAGGAGGAGGAGGCGGAAGACGAGGAAGACACGTCGGGCGACAGCGCTGCTGGAGACGAAGGGGAGGATGATCGCGGGAAAGATGGAGGCGAAGAAGTCAGTGACCCTGTCGGAGACGTTGGCAAACATGACGACGCTGGTTCAGAAAACAAGGCGCGGCAAACTGCCGAGGAAGAGGACTCCAAGCCTGATGCGGACCTGACAGACGAAGAGAAAAATGAGGAGGAAATCATCTTGAATGATAATGGCGGCGAAGGAGTCACGGAAGAGAGCTCTCATGATAGCAGCGCCGTAGGCGGAGATGACAATAGCGATTCTCCGGACGACACTGATGATGATACCGTTGCCTCCAACCGGCAGGGGGAGGGACCTGGAGACAATGGGGAGGAAACCAAAGACGAAGAAGTCTCCCCTCATGATGATGACGAGGATGTCGAGGATGAGAGCGGGAAACATGACGATGATAAGAAGGATGATGATGATGGAATAGGTGGCAAGGAGGCTCTGGATAATGATAATAGCGATGAACCAGGAGGAACTGTGTCGGACGGAGTGGGGGGAGACGAGTCCTTGGAGCTGAAACCCAAGAACAAAGTTCATTTCGCTTTCGACCGCGAAGAAAAGAAGAGCGGCTCTGAAGCTGGAACCAGAGGGGAGGAGGAAGCCGACAATGACGGGGACAAGATAGCCGAAGTCCCTCCTAGCGAGAAGACCGAGGAAAAGAAAGTCGAAGCCGATGCAGAGGAGGACGTGTACGAAACTCTCAAGAAAGCGGATGACCTAGTAGTTATGTTTTGTAAGTAGGCAAGCCCGCTTCCTGACTCAGAGCTTGCCTGCAAGAGTGAAATGAAAATCAGGCTTTCACTAATGCAACTAACGCTTAAAGAACCAGATATTTAAAAAAAAATAAAGCAAGAATGCATTTAAATCAAAAAAAATGTTTTCCAGACGAGCAACTGGACAAGGTTGCCACCAAGATCATCTCCGGCCTTGAGAAGGTCGAGTCCCGCCTGTCCAACAGCGACATCCGCTTCCTCCACGTGGACATCAACGAGGTCTCGGACATCTCGGTCACTTCGGTCCCGTCCCTCGTCTACTTCAAGAACGGAGAACCTGTCGTATACGACGGTAAATGCTTGATGACGCCGTACTCCTGTCAAAATAGCGCAAACACTTTTAGTTTGTTTTATTCAACAGCCAATCTCCTGAATGTGGACAGCATCCAGCATTGGGCCGAGGACGAGTACAAGACGAACCAGGACGTCATCGAGGACTACACCACGGACCAGATCAAAGAGCTCGTGCAGGAGTTCGACTACGTGCTAGTCTTCGTCTGTGAGTTGGGTTTGCGGATTGTGAAAATATATATTCTTAAAGGATTGCCTTTCTTGAAGACAAGCCGAACTGCGAGCTCTGCTCCGAGTCTATCCGAGAGCTGGAGGAGGTGGACGACGACGTGGAAGCAGTGGGGGCCAGGCAAGACTCATGCATGCCCCCATTTCCCAAAAAAATCTTACTTTTCTTCTCGTTTTCAGGTTTGTGAAGACGGACGATGCCTCCTTCGTCCGCAGATTCGGCGTCACCCAGTTCCCCACCATCATGTATTTCGAGAAGCAGGCAGCAAGTATCTACGAAGGTAATGCTTCATTTTATTTTTTTTAAATTCTGCCTGTATCCAGTTTGAAACAACAAAACAAATAGAATAGTAGACACATGTGCGAGTAGAAATTCGGTACGAGTTACCGAACGTCGAAGTTTCCCGATCGATCGGCAGGCAAACCGGAAAAAATGGGTATTCGTTCAAATCCAGTTTTGTCGACCGCCGGTCCGACCGGCCGCGACAGACAAACGGTCTCCATGACCCCTCGACGCGCACAACAATTGTCCCCGCACTCCACCATGCACATGTAAATTATACAATGAGATTGTTCTGTATACTCTTTGCAGGTGAGCCACTGGAGGCCAACGAGCTTCTGACCTGGCTGCTGTACCAGATGAAGGAGGACACCATCGAGAACATCAACCGCGACCTCCTCTCTCTGCTGGTGGAGAAGGAGGACTTCCTCGCCGTCTTCTTCTGTGAGTATCTTTTGTAAAGGAAGCGGCAACATCAGCTTCGCATGTTTTTTGTGCCTTCGGGAGCTGCCCGGGCAAAGAAGATAAACCCGAGCATGCAAGATGTTGCTATGGAGACCCCATCCTGGATCGCTCGTGTGTATTTTTTCGCGGCCAGAAAACTCTCTTGGGCAAAAAAAATCGTTCCCGCTAGGCATTTTTGTCGCCGGGCAACTACATCCCTCGGCAAGTCTCTTTTTTTGCCGGCCCGAAAAAGGAAGGCACCGCCAATTCCCATGCCTGGGATTCCTAGGCACCATAAAGTCAAAAAGGGGGAGGGAAAGGAGACAAAGGATTAATTAGCAAACACGACAGGTTATTCCAAAACTGAATGCATCCCTTTGGTTTGGTCCTTGGCGGAACGGAAGATTCTCATTTTTCCCAGGAAGAGAGAAGGAGAAAGAATTCGTTAAGTCACCCGTTTTTAACCCTTTCTTCTTTTTTTGCCCAATTCCGAAATGCCATCTTAATTACATTGACAGCTAAAGGGGCCAAACCAAGTCGGTTGGTCCTTTCTGCTGGCCTTCTCCACTTGGCCAACTGAAATCTCTCTCTTCTCTTCTCCTTTCCCCCCTATCCATTTCGTTGACAGTCATGGGCGACTCCTCGCATTTTATGGGCGCGTTTTTCCCCTTTCTCCCCTCCCCCTACTCCCTGACAACTTGGAAAAGAGGGAGGAAAGAAAAAGAAATGGAACTGCTCCAAGAAAAGAAGACGGGCATTTCAGATGAATGCACGGCCCTGGCAAATTGGAGATATATATTTTGAACGAGGATTCGACCTTTTTCACAGACTCCCAGAACGAGGATTCCGCCAAGATGCTCCGCCACTTGGAGCTGGTCGACGGTGAGGCGGTGGAGTACGGCGTGCGGGTGGTCAAGATGGAGGACGCCCTCATCGCCAAGAAGTACGGCCACCGGTACCCGCCCGGGCTCGGCTACTTCAGGCAGGGGGACTACGTCAAATACGACGGTGAGATGAGTTGAGAGGAGCTATAGGGGAAATGGAGTCGTCGTCGTCTCGTTTTTGACGCCTTGTTTTTGTTTGGGAAATATTTGACTTTTCTTTTGCTTTGAGCTACTAGATGGGGGGAGGGTTGGAAGTTCAATAGTTCGGAATCGGGGGCGCGGGGGGCAATGTCCACCACCGCCGAAAAAGCTCCGGCCCCCGCTTTCACCTCTGAATCTCTTTGTTTAGACGAATTGTACGCCACTTTTTTTCCTGGACTGTGCTCTGTTTATTTCTGGGGAAAGATGAGATAATTGGTACGAAACACAGGGACGCTTTTGTAATTTTCCAGGCGACATATTCGACGAGGAGGAGATCCTTGACTGGCTGACGGACCCGAACGTGATGGAGATCAGCGACCAGATCGAGAAGGTCAACAGGAAGATGTTCGACAAGCTCAGGGCCAGGAACGAAAACCTAGCCGTACTCTTCTGTAAGCTCACGATGATGTCACGATCTATAGAAATTCCCCCGGACGTAGAAAATTGCCAACTCGGTATATTTTTCCCCCGCAGATACCCAGCACGACTGCAAGCAGTGCGAGCACGTGATGACCGTCCTGGAGGAGCTGGACGACGAGGCGGAGGAGGCCGGTCAGTATACAGTGCAACAACATCAGTCCATCGGGACAAGTGCAATATAGATTTTTCGGCTCAGTCAGCAATTGTTGTGCAATTTTAACGGGTCAGCCGGTACGAATAGGTCTCGAAGGGCGTCTGCAATGCCAAAAAAGGGAAAGGGGTTTCGACTTTTCAAGGCCTGTTTTTGCCAATAAATTCTCCGGAAAACTGCGCCATAATTCGCGAAAAATGACATTGTCTGACCACTCCCTTACATGTCACGCCATTTTCATTTTCGTCCGTCCGCGATGCTGGTCTGATAATGGTCTGAAAACGATGCCATAAAATCGTATTCGTACCCTTCTTCCCCTTATTCGTACCCTGTATCACAGGCGTCCCGGTGGTGAAGCTCGAGGACCGGCAGCTGGCCAAGTCCATCGGCGTCTTCGCGCACCCCTCCCTGGTCATCTTCCGCCAGTACGGCAAGGAGGCCGTCATCTACGCCGGGGACCTCAAGAGCAAGGAGGCCATCCTGGAGTGGCTTCTCATCCAGAAGGACCCGGAGAACGAGGCCATCGAGGACCTGGACGGGGAGGCGCTCGCGAGGGCCATCAGGAGGGAGGAGGCCGTGGCCGTGTTCGTCTACCAGCACGACGAGGGGGGAGGCTGCGAGCGGTGCCTGTCCGTGCTGAGGTCGCTGGAGGACATTGACGACGACGCGTCGCGGCACAGCATCAGGCTGCTCAAGACCACGGACAAGGAGTTCGCGGAGGACATCGGCACCACCGACAACCTGCCGGCGCTCGTCTTCTTCCGCTCCGGAGGTGGGGGAGACGAGGAGGACGGCGGCGGTGGCGGTCGGGGCTGGGGCGGAGGAGGAGGTCCGGCCGTGCCCAACGTGTTCGAGGGGGACATCTCTGCGGAGGAGGAGGTGCTGGACTGGCTCATCGAGATGAAGGTGGAGTCGCACATCGAGCTCATCACCAGGTCCATGCTGGAGGCAATGGTTGACGAGGTCCAGTACCTGGCAGTGTTCTTCTGTAAGTATCATTATTTTTGTGCTGTGGCACATTGCCGACTATGATCGAAATAATGCTGCCTTTCTACAAAAAAAATATAAGAAGGAGTATTGCTGATCATACCATTTCCAAACTGACGAACCCTATTGTTCTTCACGTGCAGTCAAGCAGAACTGCCGCACCTGCGACCAAGTATTGGCCGAACTGGAGAACATCGACGACGACTGCGACCTCTACGGCATCCAAATGGTCAAGCTCCTTGATCCCCAGCTGGCCAAGAGATACGGCATCAAGACCTTCCCGGCCCTTGTGTACTTCAGGAACGGGAACCCCCTCACATACGAAGGTAAATTTCAAGAAGACTTATTTCTACTAGTTAAAGTGAGACAAAAAGCTAGAGAGAAATGTCGTCCTCGAAAAAAGTCTTAAACTGTGACATTTGTGTCCTACTGAAGCGTCCGCGGTGGGGGAAAGAAACTGCCGCGGCCGGCTCCCCCCCCCCCTTAACCGCCGCTCTTTCCTGCTCAAATTTCCTTCCCTCCCTCTTGTTATCAGCGGCGAGGCTGTCAGATCAAGGAATGCTTGGTGTTGTTCTTCCTGTTGTTGTTGGGAGGAGGGGACCACCTTCAAATCCCCCATGTACAGTTTTTTTGGGTGTGAAAAGGGAAAACCTTGTTCCAAAATGGGTGTGTAAAGGGAAAACTTTGTCTCAAAATGGGTGTGAAAAGGGAAAACTTTCTTTCATAATGGGTGAGTTATGAGAAAACTTTCTCACAAAATAAGTATGTAAAGGGATAACTTTCTTTCAAAATTAGTGTGCAAGGGAAAACTTTCCTCAAAATTGGTGAGTTAGTCTATTTTTTTCTTTCCTTCCTTTTTAAATTAGTTTTAAAAAGTTCAATATCCCGTAAACAACCGCCGCAAATCAGTGAAAGGGTATCTTTCTTGTCTTTTCGGGGAAGGGATGATCTCTATCGGACGGACCTTTTTTTCCCCCGCGTAAAAAATCCTTGTCCACTTGGGTGAGTAAAACGTGAGGGCGCAAGACCCCACCTACGGTTGTACGATGCGATCCTCGCCACCGTTGACCAACAGCCAAAATTATGGATGACATTAGTTACCTCCTGAATCAGGTAGATTTTTTCCCCTAGGGTGACTGACGGGCTGTCCAATTTTTTCCTAGACAAAGAGTCCAACCGTCTTTTCTCTTTTGTCTCCAAAGGCGATCTGAAGAACGAGCAGTCCGTGCTGGAGTGGCTGGTGGACGACGACAACCGCGAGCTGGACGACGAGATCGAGGCGGTGAACCACCGCATGCTGGACCGCCTCATGGAGACCTCGCCCTTCCTGGCCGTGCTCTTCCACGACGATGAGTGCGTAGAGTGCGAGTCCATCCTGGAGGGCCTGGAGAACGTCGACGACGAAGCCGACCAGTTCGGCATCGACTTTGTCAAGAACAAGGAGGCGCTGGCCGCCAAGCAGTACAACGTCTACCACACGCCGGCGCTCGTCTACTTCAGGAAGAAGGTGCCCATCGTGTACGACGGGGACCTGCACGACGAGGAAAAGGTGAAAAGAGGAAAAGGAACTAACATTTTTTTAAAGAACAAAGCCAAACTCGCTCTTTACCTGACCTGTTAGGTTCTTGCTTGGCTGACTTCGCAGGACGTGTTCGAGATCAAGGACGAGATCGAAGAGGTGAACCGAAGGATGCTGGAGAAGCTGCTCGACGAGAATGACTTTGTCGCAGTATACTTTTGTGAGTTCAAAGATATTCTAAAATTTCAGTTCCATATTAATTAAAAAATTAAAATATTTCGTTTCCCTTCTTCAGTTGACGACAACTGCAACTCTTGCGGCCGAGTCCTGGAGAGCCTTGAGCGGATCGACGCCGAGACCGACGCCCTAGACATCACGTTCGTGAAGGTCAACGACCACAGATACGCCAAAAAGTACGGGGTCAACAAACTCCCCGCCCTCGTTTACTTCAGGAGGAAGTTTCCCAGCATCTACAGAGGTAAATATGCATGCAGTTGAGAAAAGAAAAGTTTGCTTTTGTGTCGACAAACATTTGCTCAATTTGCCACGTTTTCTTCCCCAGACGACCTGTTGAAGGAGAAGGAGGTGCTGGAGTGGCTGAAGAAGAACCGATTCAAGAACATGGAGCTGGACCTGTTCATGTACACTATCCTCGCCATCGCCGTCACCTTCGTGCTTTACACCGCCTTCCTCCTCTTCGGGTTCAAGCCCAAGGAGAAGGAGAAGACTTTCGACGAGGACGAGGGAACAAAGTGATGATGCCGAATGCTCCGCCCATGTCTGGCTAAATACCTGGCTGCTAGCTGCATGCTCACAAAGGCAAATTCCTTTTTTCCAAACTTAGTGTTCCCTCTTCCCTCTGCAAATCCCCCTTATCTTCCAAAGCTCACCAGGCTGTGTTAGAATAACGAAAAGATGCTTCCTTTGGCGAGTAAGACTCAAAAGAGGACGCCGAAATACATACATTTTGCCACTACTAATTGCGAAAAGGTGACATCACTGTCCATCTTTTGATTACGCCAAGAGCTGGCAACGGCGCAGTGACCTATTCGTCCGGAGGCCGAGAAGTCAAGGTCTCAAGGGAAAACTGTCGTGCATGCCCCCAACCCCCAACCCTCCTCCGGCCGAACCCGTTTTTCAGGTCGAGGAGGCGAGACGCCCACAACTCATGTCATCTGGACAGTCGTCATGCCACAAGTCAATGCATACGTTTTCCCGGCCGTCCAGACTACTGTCGTAAATATCTGCTTATTTTAGCAGAAGAGTACGGTACGGAATGCGAGGGTACTTCTTTTACGAGTTGTATACATGTAGCGCGCAGATTCTTCACTTGAACAAGGTGTGCAGGGGGACGATTCCCGTGAAGAGCAGGACCGCCGCCTGCGCCGCCGAGAGGTAGAGGTAGTGCTCGCAGGTTGGCGAGGAGAATGCCGCGAAGACGACGACGAGCAGGATGTTCCCCAGGTACACGAGGCCGTACCACGTCAGGTCCTTCCACTCGACGTCGCCGCCGGTATTCCGTCGGCCGGAGGCCGCCACTGTCCTGACGGCGTCCCTGGCGGCCAGGGCGAAGACGGCGACGCCGCCCGCCGTGCGCATGAGGCTGACGCACTGGCGGCACCGCCCGCTGCAGGAGAGGCCGGCCACCACGACGAGGGCGGCCGACTGGAAGAGGAAGGCCATGGAGCGGAGGCGGTCCTGGCACTGGGTCAGCCAGACGGCCCAGCACAGGACGAGAACGGTGGCGGACAGCAGGAGGACGTCCACCAGGCTGGAGAAGCCGCAGGTCTTCACCGAAGGGGGCGGAACGGCCATGGAAGAGCTTTGACGGAAGTTTTCGCTTGAGATAGTTTCTTTGTCGCTCTTCAGCTTCACTAATTAATTTATACTGTCATCAACCCCTATCCCATAATTAAATTATCAAAAAGTCACATTCAAAATTCAAAATTCAAAATGATGTGCGCTATACTGTACGTGTGGAACAGGGAGTAAATGCAAAATCAAAAGCATACCGACTGACTGGGATTCTTTGGAAAAAGTTTTTTTTGACTTTCTCAATATTTTCTCCAGACATCCTTGTATCAATAGTTGCCTACAGCATAAATGTTTGTCGCGACAAATCGAGGACGAAAAACATTAGCATGGAACTGCGGGAATCCCAGCTTTCCGGAGTCACTGGGGACGATTTCGGTGCCCTCGCAAATGGCATTCTTGTTTTTTTAAGTTACGCAGCCCAACTTTGCTGTGCTTTGGCAAATGACCTATACGTAGTCATTGCCCTGCAAATAAAATGTACCGAAAGTACGGTACGTTTCATGCTAACTCTTATACGTGCACTATAATGTGAACAAATCTAGTTTACCCATTTCATTTTTAAACGTCCAAACACGAAATCGTATTGTCTGTGCCTAGGTACAATGTCTATGAACAACAAATTATTGCTGAGTCTCTCCCTCCCTCGCTTATTTGTGGAAAGAGATTAGCCTCCTCCTCCTCTCCCCTTTTTCCCGCGCGCCCCTGGGCGAACAGGAAAGCGGTGGGTGCGGACAAAGTGGCCTCTTGGAGTGTCCGGCTCCCGACTGAGGCTGCGGTGTACGATGCTGCATTGCAGAGATACCGGCTCCTCCCTCTCTCTCTCTCTACGAGCAGGGTCTTCGAACCCGGGTCGGTATAAAAGGGAGCCGTGCCCCCTCGGTCGTCCTCGCAGTCCCCGCGGTCTCTCCGGGGTGGGCAAAACTAAAAACAAAAGCAGCAAGAAGATGAAGCTCTTCGCCGCGGTCGCCGTCTGCGCGGCCATCATTGGTGAGAGGAGGGGGAAAGTCTTGTGATGTCAGAACAGTGATCGAGAAAGGGGATGGAAAAAGCCAAGAATGAATTCTAAAGAAGTTGATTTTGTCGTTTCGAGGGAGGAGACGCCCTCTTCATCATCGGCATTTGTTGTTGTTGTCGTTGTTGTTGTTGTTGTTGCTGCTGCTGCTGCTTCTGCTTCTGTTGCTATTGTTCCTTTTTTCCATTTACCAGCATTTCCAGCCGAGTACTAAGAACTCACCTTTACAAAGAAGAAAATAATTTTTTTCTTGCTCTGTCCACTACCTCTCTTCTTTGCCCCTCCCATTCAGCCTCCGCCGCCTCCCAGTCCTTCTTCGAGGATGGGAAGGAGGTGGTGTTCGAGACCGAGGCCGCGGCCTCCGCCGGGTCCATGGACTACGCCACACACACCTCAGGATTCTCCTACAAGATGAGGACCAGGGTGCAGTTCGCCAGCGGGAGGCGCCTCAACATCAAGGCAAGTGGTGGACGAATCTGACAGTTGGATTTTCCCCGCCGTTTCTTTATTTCTCATGCACACAACACCAGTTTTGCAATGAAGCTTATTAATTTGAATTTGAATTTATTCTTTGCAGTTCGAGAACGTGCGATTCACCCAGTACGTCGGCGCCCACGAGGCCAAGGCCTGGCCGTACGACTCCACCACCTGGACCCCCGTGCAGGCCGACCCGCCCGCCTTCGCCGTCCAGCTCGACTCCGACGGTCTCTTCCAGGAGCTCATCGTCCCCAGCGGGGCCTCCGTCTTCCAGAGGAACCTCATGAGGGCATGGGCCTCCCAGCTGCAGGTACTGAGGATTTTCAATCGATCCAGAACAAAACTTCAATTTCATGTTTAAGGGGAAAAGGAGTGTAGACCGAAAGAAACAGCTATCGGTGAATTCCCTGCATGAAAGCTAAAGTCATCAATTTGAGTGCATCCCGTATTGTTCAACCTCTAATTATTGCTCAGATCAACGGCGGCGAGATCCGCCAGGGCAAGCGCGGCTTCCGCTCCAAGGAGCAGTCCATCAACGGCCGCTGCGAGGTGACCTACTCCGTGACCCCGCAGGCCGTGCGCAAGACCGTCTCCCACACCGACGACTGCGAGGAGAGGTCGTTCAGGATCATCGACGACTACAGGACCTTCAGGTGCGACGGGAAGAGCAGGAAGAACGGGGCAGGTTACCCCAGCTCCCTCGCCACCAACGTCTACAAGGTCGAGAAGGACGGGAACAAGTGAGGAAATTCGAAATATAGTTCGGCCAACAACTCTTTTCTTATACAAGGGAATTTCTCTGTCGTTCAGGTGGCGCATCAACGCCATGGTGACCTCCGGCACCTTCATCGCCCAGTTCTACGACGAGGAGGGCTCCGCCCAGGCCATCTACACCAACCAGACCTCCATCGTGGTGGAGCGCAAGAGCTCCCCAGGCGACATCTCCGTCTCGGGCGGCGACTCCATCACCGACCTCTCCTACGAGTGGGCAGACCAGGACTACAAGTGGGACCAGGACAGGGACCTCAAGGCGCAGGAGCCCTTCTTCGCCACCGGGCAGTACTTTGAGGAC
>JAAUYB010011494.1_pt1 | contig 13904 bp, 10 predicted proteins | sample 7278071 | NCBI WGS metagenome assembly JAAUYB01 (sample SAMN14350121, study PRJNA611818) | marine sediment metagenome | isolation source: surface marine sediment (1.8m) | place: French Polynesia: Moorea | collected 2018-08
CCCGTCCCGTCTATAAATTACACAGCGACAGCGCATGGAAAAATATTGGAAATGAAACGGACGGATGCTTAAAAAATTTATATTACGAAAGTTGTTGCAGGGAAACAAAATGGTTGTATTTGAAGCAAAGGCTAGTTATTTTCTGTTCCATTTTTATTTGATTAATTAATTAGATTATTCACGCAAAGCAAGAATTGGTATAATAAAATGAATTTTACTGTTCACCATAAAAAGCCGACTTTCAAAAATATTTCCAAATCGAATAGTAGTTCACGAAAGGTGCGTTTTGTTAAATTAAAATGTTCCAACTTTTGGTTAATTAAAAACTTATTTAATATTGGTTTTGCTGGTATTTATTAATCATTATCATGAGTTTTGCAGCATTTCCAAAGAGAAAAATGATAAAAAAGAGAAAACGGAAACTCATTTTAAAGAGAGCACCTGTATAGCCCTTTTTCCATTTCTGATTTTATTAGGGTCTATAGTTATGGTGGTGGTGGTTATTGGGATTTTGCTCGAATTTGGCGCCCGAAACTTGTTCACGTTGCAAGGACACAGAGGAAGGAAACGGGCGAACGGACGGCCAAAGGCAGACAGCTTGCATGGCTTATGACGTCCGCGGCTCTTCGCCCTTCTCTTTCGCGCGTGGACGAAACAGCTGTAAACGTGGCCAGATTGGGAACGTTACCACGTTTTTGGTGCGGTTTCTCGGCAAAATAAGGTACAAAAAATCTGTAGAATTTGCTCGTAACTATGAAAAATCTTTTTAATTTTAGATACATTGTCTGTGATTTCAAAAAACTAATTAAAAAAGAGATTTTGTAAGATTTGTTCAAATTTTTGCTTTCTCGAAAGAGATTTTGTCCTAATCGTCTAACTTATGTGGTCACACTTTTCTTTAAACACACTGTTCATTTCGTGCATTTTTTTTCACAGTGTGCAAAAAATTGTCCCCTTGCCCGGCTGGCTGGCCGCACTCCCCGTACAGAGCCATTCCCCAACCCCAAGACCTCGCCAAGGTGCCGATCCCCTCTTCCACCCTGTTCCTCCGCTCCAAGTTGGCGCTCCTGCCGTGGGACTCCCCTCTCCTGTCGGATCCCGGTTGAAGTCCTGAGAGTCCCCGTTCGCCATGGCCAAGGGCAAGAAGGGCAAGGACGTGGCTGCAAAGGCGGCGGATAAGGAGGACGTTCTATCGAGGTATAGGACATATACACATATCCCCATGTTCTAGTCTTATCCATGGAAGGGATCAACCAAGGTGGTGCAATTTTGAGTCACGTCTCACTGTCAAGGGGTTCACTTTCAGTAATCAAAAATGAGGCCAAGCGCAGACACGCGTTCTTTGCCGTTCAATAACGTAGCTCATCATGGATATCTTATCCAATCTTTGCAGCGACGAGGACATGTCTCTGTCCGACGAGGAGCCCGTCAAGAAGCCCCCGCCAAAGAAGGCCGCGGCCAAGAAGGCGGCCAAGGCTCCCCCGCCGAAGGATTCTGACGAGGACGACGAGAGCGAGGAGGAGGAGGATGCCGTGGTGGTCAGCAAGAAGCCAGGGTTCGCCCTGCTCATGGGCGACGATGACGACGACGAGTCCAAGAGCGAGGAGGACTCCGAAGAGGAGGAGGTGAAGAAGCCCCCCAAGAAGAAGCCCGAGGCGGAGAAGCCTGCCCCAGCCCCGGAGGCCCCCAAGGGGAAGCAGGGGAAGAAGGCCAAGAAAAAGAAGAAGCAGGATGAGGACGACGAAGATCTGGAGAAGGTGCTGGCAGAGCTGGAGCTGGAGTACTCTGGCAAAAAGGCGGCTCCCGCGGCAGAGGATGCCAAGGCAGACGAAGAGAAGGAGAATGCCGCCGCCGACAAGAAGGGAAAGAAAAAGAAGAAGGGTAAAAAAGATGCCGAGGAGGAGCTCGCCGCCGCAGAAGACAAGGATGCGGACGGCGAAGACCTTGTCGACGGCGAGGAGGTGGGAGGCACGGTGAAGACGGCCGCGCAGAAGAGAAAGGAGAAGAAGGAGAGGCAGAAGCAGAAAGCGGCGGCACAGAAGACATCGGGGCCAAAGAAGCAGGACGATGCCAAGCTGGAGGAGGTGAAGGCGGATGCTAAGCCAGCGGAGGAAGATGCTAAGGAACCTGAGGCTACCGGAGAGGACAAGCTAGAGGAGGACGAGGGAGTAGAGGCAGAGGGAGGGGACAAGAAAAAGAAGAAAAAGAAAAAGAAGGGCGAGGAAAAAGAGGATGACAAGAAAAAGGGCAAGAAGCCTGGCAAGGGCACCCTGCTGGCCATGCAAGAGGCCCTCAAGAAGGTCCAGGAGGAGCAGGAGAGAGCAAAGAAAGAGGAGGAAGAGAGGATCCGCAAGGAGGAGGAGGCGGAGAAGGCCAGGTTGGAGAAGAAGAGGATCGAGGAGGAAAAGAAGGCGCTGAAGAAGCAGAGGGAGAAGGAGAAGAAGGAGCAGCTGAGGAAGGAGGGCAAGCTGCTGACGGCCAAGCAGAAGGCGGACAAGGCCAGGGCGGAGGCGATGCTGGAGGCTATGAGGGCGCAGGGGTTGGAGGTGCCACAGGCCGGGGAAAAGAGGGGGCCGAGACCGGGGACCAGGATCAGGCCAAAGAAGCAGCAGCAGAAGCAGGAGGACTCCCAGAGCGAAAAGGCGTCGGAGGAGTCCAAGGAGGAGGCGCCGCCTGCTAAGGAGGAGGAGGAAAAGAAGGACAAGGACGACGGCGTGGCTGACGCCTGGGATGCTGACTCGGAGGACGACGTCAAGGAGTCTTGGGACGCAGAATCCGAAGAGGAAGAGGACGACAAGGAGAGCAAGTCTTCGTCTACCAAGGCCAAGGAGGCATCGCCCAAGTCGGACGGGAAGGACGAAGAGGAGGAGTCTTCCGAAGAGGAGGAAGAGGAGAGCGAGGATGAAAGTGACGAGGACGACGACGAAGAGGAGAGCGAAGACGAAAAGGAGATCATCCGTGAGAGGGCGCTTGACCGGATACGCAAGCGCAAAGCAGAGAATGAGAAGAACAAGTCTACTGACGTGCTGAGGGCTCCTGTCGTTTGCGTCCTGGGGCACGTCGACACGGGCAAGACAAAGATCCTGGATAAGCTCCGTCGCACCAACGTTCAGGACGGAGAGGCAGGGGGAATCACGCAGCAGATCGGCGCTACCAACGTCCCCATCGAGGTCATCAAAGAACAATGCAAGATGGTGAAAAACGTGAGTTATATTGGTACTTCTTTCAAATACCATTCCAGCTAGAACATCCAATATATGATATATCTTTTACTTATAGTTCAACTGCGACAAGATGCCGGGCCTTCTGATTATCGACACCCCCGGCCACGAGTCCTTCTCCAACCTCCGCGACCGCGGCTCCTCCCTGTGTGACATCGCCATCCTGGTGGTGGACATCATGCACAGCCTGGAGCCGCAGACCATCGAGTCCATCAACCTGCTCAAGAGCAAGAAGACGCCCTTCGTCATCGCCCTCAACAAAATCGACCGCCTGTACGAGTGGAAGGCCAATAGGCGCGGGGACGTGCAGGACGTCATCGAGTCTCAGCAGCACAACACCAAGCTGGAGTTCCAGAAGCGCGCGCAGGAGGTCATCACTGGCATGGCCGAGCAGGGGCTCAATGCCGCGCTCTACTACGAGAACCCCGACCCCAAGACGTACATCTCGATGGTGCCGACGAGTGCCCACTCCGGAGACGGCATGGGCAACCTTATGGGGCTGCTCGTGCACTTATCGCAGAACATGCTGGCGAAGAGGCTGGCGCTCTCGCAGGAGGTGCAGGCCACGGTCATGGAGCTGAAGGCCATCCCCGGGCTGGGCAGCACCATCGACGTCTGCCTGGTCAACGGATCCCTCAGGGAGGGGCAGACCATGGTGGTGGCGGGGTGGGACGGCCCCATAGTCACGCAGATCAAGGCGCTGCTTACCCCGTCTAAAATGCAGGACCTAAGGGTCAAGGTAAGGAAATACATTGTTTGTGCCTTAGAACCTGGTCGAATAATTCATTTGTATTTCAGAACACTTACATCGAACACAAGGAGTTGAACGCTGCCCAGGGCGTCAAGATCTGCGCCAAGGAGCTTGACAAAGCCATCGCCGGCATGAACATGCTGGTTGCCTACCACCCGGACGAGGTGGAGGTGCTCAAGGAGGAGGTAGAGCAGACGTACAAGGCAGCGCTCAACGCCTTCCAGATCAAGGGAGAGGGAGTCTTTGTGCAGGCGTCCACGCTGGGGTCGCTCGAGGCCCTGCTCAACTTCCTCAGAACATCAAAGATTCCCGTGAGTAAAACAATAGAAATAATCGATGGGGTTTTTGTTCTATACATGTGCATATTCCAACTTCCTTTCTAGTACGCCGGCGTGAAAGTTGGCCCCGTGGTGAAGCGCGACGTGATGAAGGCCTCGGTGATGCTCGAACACGACGAGAAGTACGCCGTCATCCTGGCCTTCGACGTCAAGGTGGAGAGGGACGCTCAGGAGATGGCAGACTCGCTCAAAGTCAAGATTTTCACGGTAAGTACTAAAAAAAAGTTCCATGTACTGTACAGTACGTCGTGGATAGAAAAGGGAAACTCGTTTAGGTTCGCGCTTTTCAAGGAGAAACTTTTTTGCCGGCTGAAAACGACTTTCGCCTTTCTCCCTCTACTTTCACCCCTTTTGTCTAATGCGCGGCAAAACACTTCTTCCTCCTCCCTTTTCCTCAGGCGGACATCATCTACCACCTGTTCGACAGCTTCATGGGGCACCTGGAGGAGCTCAAGCGGCAAAAGCGAGAAGAGTTCAAGCACCAGGTAAATATAGAGACACGATGTCATGACCGAAGGACGTTTAGCCCTAACTTTCTTTTTCTTATCTCTCTTTGCCAGGCCGTGTTCCCGTGCAAGCTTCGCGTGCTGCCCAACCTGGTGTTCAACTCGCGCAACCCCATCGTGTGCGGCGTGGTGGTGGAGTCGGGGGTTGTGCGCCACGGCACCCCTCTCTGCGTCCCCTCAAAGGAGTTCCTGGAGGTGGGCATCTGCACCTCCATCGAGAGCAACCACAAGGAGGTGGAAGTGGCGCGAAAGGGAGAGGAGATCTGCATCAAGATCGACCCCATCCCGGGAGAGTCCCCAAAGATGTTCGGGCGGCACTTTGACGAGACCGACCTCCTGGTCAGCAAGATCAGCAGGGCTACCATCGACGTCTGCAAACAGTACTTCCGGGAGGACCTGCAGAAGGACGACTGGAAGCTCATGGTCGAGCTCAAGAGGGTCTTCGAGATCCTATGATCAGGCAGCCCTATGGTCCCTCCCCATCTTTCCCCATGCGTTACTACTATCCAGGTCCAGAAAAAGAAAAAAGAAGAAACGGAAAGAAAGATCCCGTGTGTCCCGCCGTCAGACTCGCCGCAAAGAGAAGAGGTTACCGAAGCTGTCGAACACGTGGTAGATGATGCCCGCCTTACAAAAGGGAGAGGTTATACACTAGAGGAATCAGTAGTTGTTTTTAAAAGCTCCCTCCTCCTTCCCGGAGAGGCTGGAAATCCATTTGTAGCCGTGGTCTTTCTCGTTTTCGACTCAGCCTCTTCCTCCATCCAGGAGGCTCTTCTTTTTCGCTCTCCTCCTCCTCCTCCCCAAGCCACAATTGATACATGTGAGTGTGCCCCGAATCGAACCTGTGATACGTGTTTTCCTCCTCCCCTCCTCCTCTTCCCACACCTTCCTACACGCCGTTTGTACCGCTATCGGCTGTGTCCTATTCGTACGTGAAATGCTTCTACACAACATACCAGAGCTGCCCTATTCTCCCAAAAAGGCGAGAGAGAAAAGGAAAGAAATCTAATTATGGTAAAGTCATTGTTGTTGGGGGAGGGACTTACACAGCTGGGAAGTGCCAACCGTGGTAGGCCAGTGGGGGAAATAATGTTCGTGGAGGGGAAGCAGCCGTGCTTTTTATGAAAATGTGGAAAACCAGTGTGGAACGGAGGAAAAAAAAACGAACTCGACAGGTCAAGGAAGCATTTTCTTTTCTTTTCGGTGGCGGAACATTGACGCACAGAGGCACACGCTTAAAGAGACGCGGAAAAAAGAAGAAGCTACCGTGGGCAAGAGAAGCATTCCTCTCTTCTCTTTCTCATCTAATTTATCATGGTGAAATAAATACAGAGCCTCGAACGAGCTGCAAGCAGTCCAAGGTCCCCATGTTCATCTGGCGACAACGTTTTATAGTAACACAGCCAGTCAGTACCTGTAGTTAGATATCTCCTTGTGTTCCCCCATATAGCTCTGTGTCCCATTTATAACGCGATGTCCTCACGCCGTTTTAGTTTCGCCAAATCCTCTCCTGAGCAGAGACCGACCGTCCGTGTCATTGTTTGCTTGCCCCTTTTCCCTCCCTTGTACGACGCACGAGGATGCATTCCCCCGTTCTCTCTCTCGCTTGGGGGATGAGACCGCCAATGGTATGGAATTCGCCACTCTTAAACAAGAGTGCTTTTTGTGAAAACTTGGGTCCATATTCTTTTGCGCGATATGCACGAGGCGGTTTTTAGTGCATTCCAACAGGCCAATCGCCAATCGCCAATCCTAAACCTGCAGCGCAATTGCTTTTTTTGCGCAACCCACGACGTGAGGGAGGGGATTTGGGAGGGCCAGCAAGCCAGCATCATTCCCTCCATCCCCGCGCCACCAAAACCAATCCATCCTCGCTCATCCCAAAACCAAAGCACGCTCTCGTTTCTAATTGCGTTCACCTTCGAGGGAGACTCCGCGCAAATTGAAACGTCTCATCCCATCCTCCCACTCATACATGTCCATGGGGTTGAGGGCTTTTTTTTTTGGGGGGGGGTCAGAGTACATAAGGGTTTAAAAAAGTTCGTACGTTACCAAATAAGAAATGGGTGCTTTGAAGGGGAGGGGGAGGATCCCCCCTCCTTGGGCATGTATTGCTCCCACTCCTCTGCTTTGTGAATTTCCCTCCGCTCCCTTTTTTCCGCGTGCAGTTTTCCCTTCCCTTCTTGTTTCTCGGAATTCGTCAAAATACATTACGAAGAAAAGGGATGGGAGGAAGGGAAGGGCCGGTGAAAGTTTGAAAGCTGGCTGCAATTAAGCCGAAGTGAGCCCCGCCTCTCCGATTATACCAAGTCGAAAAGTCGTGTCTTGATCCCTCCCCTTTTTTTGCGCAGCAATTAAGCATTTTACGTCGTCGTGATAGCACGCACTTTTTTTGGCATTTTGTCATTCTCATTTATATTCTCGAACACCGAGTCAAAACCCATCAGTCTGTCTTGCTCATTCCCCTATAATTAAATTGCAGAAGCTTCTACGGTCGGACGGCATACGATTCGAATTCGTATGCATCATTTGTACGCAAACAAATGAGGAGGACTTATTACGTCACGCAGTCGGCTGGGCGAGCTCCTGTAAGTAATCTATCATCACTGGCCTGATACGGCGACAGGTCTGGAATTATCCGTAATCGCTCCAGTTTACGCATTTGTTGCAACTTCGCCTCGGCGAGAGGGAGGGAGGACGCGCGCGTCGATGTCTTTTCACGCCGAACGGCGAGGAGCGCCGCCGTCCGCCGGTGAAAAGAGCGCCGCCACGCTCGCACGAGCGACATGAGAAAAAGAAGGTGTCCTGCAAAAGGCACTCTTATCCTCTTTTTTCACGTTTCTTCCAAGCCGAATATAGTATAGTCAGTCGCCGGCAAGAATCCGCCCGCGACGGACACGGACGAAGGCGAGAGCGAGAAAGAGTTGCCGCTGAAAAAAAAAAGTGAAAAGTGATCGTGCATGAAACGGGCCAAAAAAACTGTGGTGGCTACACACGACCGAAAGAGAAAGAGCGGTTGTCCGTCCGTGCTCTCAGCTGAGAGGATTTTTGAGTTCGGACTTCGGCGGCCGTCATCTGCACCCGCCGACTAACTCGGTCGCCTCCCCCTCCTCCTTGCCTGACAAGAAGAAGGGCCTTCCTTCTCCCCCTTCCCCCCTTTTCGCCACGCAGGGAGAAGGAGAGATAAGTGCCTCCCTCCCTCCTCCTCCGTAGCTGCCCTGAAAGAATTTTACAGTCCTCCCCACGTATTCGGACGGAGAAGTGCGTGCCTGCGACAATTGTCATCGGGGGAAAAAGGGACCTTTCTTTTTTGACAGCCGCGGAGGAGGCAACAGCGAATCGGTCCATCCAGTAAAAAGTCGGCTCCTTTCCATGCCAATGATCGAAACGGAACAGAGTCGGCAGGCCGTGTGAGGGGTGCCAAGTGGAACGAGAGAAAAAAAAGACATCGAAAGTAAAAGTGAAACCAAAGGGGAGAAAGGGAAAACGGAGAGGAGGAGAAGAAGATTCATAGCTGCAGCGCGTGAGAAGAGGATTTTTCACATCAAAGCTTGTGCGGCACTTCATCTCTCGCCCGAGACGAGGAATATGTTGTGAGAAATCCGACGCACAAATCTCCGTCAAAAAGCAAGAAACTTGGCGGAGAATCGTGTGCGAAATCTGGTGGCGTCCGTCGGAGGGTTTTCTCTCTCTCTCTCTCTCTCTCTCTCTCTCTCTCTCCGCCCTCGGCATCACCTGACAGAAAAGGCAGTAGTAGGAGCAGAGAGGAGATATATATAAGTGACCGTGGTTGCGCCGCCCCTCCATCCCCAGGGCACCATCTATAACATACTTCTGAGAGGTGACTGATGCGTCTGGGAGAATCCCCTTCCATTCCGTTCGATGGGCCTGCTTTTTTGGCTAGCTGGATCTCCCTAGATCATCATCAGTGGCAGAGGCGGCTTCGCATCACATCGCAGGTTTTTAACCGTCCTTGACAGAGGGAAGAGAGGGGGACAGAGAGTACCACAACCACTGGCAGCTCTGAGAAATCGCGGTGGCACCGTCCCAAAATAAGAACCGAGCACGTTCCCCCACTTGCAACAGGGGCAAAAAAAGATGTGGAGGGGGCGGGAATTGGTTTTTGTCTGACCTGCTGTCAGGCTAGCGAGGGGGCTGCAGACAAGGGAGGGAAGGAAGGAAGGAAGGAGGAAGAGGAGTGGCTGAAATTTTCGCCCTTCTCATCCTCCAAGAAAAGGGACGAGGAAAAAAAGATTCGCACGAAGAGGGAGGGAGAGAGGCTAAGTGAAGAGGCGCCGGCGGTGGCCTGAAGTGCGCTAATTGCACAACTACCCTCTCCCCCTCCTACTCCTACTCCTCCAGTGCCCCAGCCCACGAAGGGTGAAAAGAGGGTAGGGAGAGAAAGGCCACTTAATGACACAGATTCCCTCCTCCTCTTAACTTCCCCCGGAGTCACTCTCCTTTTCTTCCTCCTCCTGGAAAACCACTGTGTGCCACCATGAACTGAACGAACCAAAACGGTCTGTGTGCATGTCGACGTCGCCCAGCCAAGCAAGACGACGACGAGGGATCACAGTGAGGTGCAGAAAAACACCCCTTTCCAGTTTCCCTTCAGATCTGTACCTTTAACTAGCAGCAGCAGGTGCGGGGAAGAAATCACCATAGGCGCATCAGTCTTTTTCCATTCAGAAGGAACTCTTTTCATCCTATCCACCCCATTGAGATCGCGTTAGATCAGAGACTCTTTCCGCACATTCTTTTGAGACCAATTGTTCTTTCCAAGAAAGAAAGGAGAGAAGTACCAACCACCAAGTTCACCAAAGCATTTCGCCACCGCCGCGATGATTCGCAAGAAGCGTCCGGCGCCGGACCCTCCGCCGCCGCCCCTGCCCAGGAAGGAGGGCCCCAGTTGCGTAAGGACACTCAACATCTACCTGCAGAACCCAGCGGACTCTGCAGGGGGGACCAACAGAAGACCGAGGTCGCCTAAGAACTACAGGGCTCCACCTCCTCCCGGCATGGACTCTCCTCCTCCTCCTCCTCCGCCGCCGCCGCCGCCGCCACCTCCGCCACCTGTGCATCAACGCGATGGACGTGACAAGAGAGATAGAGGCTCCCCGTGCTTCTCCGGCAGCTCGAGCTCCTCCTCCTCCGGCCTCTCCTCTCCCGCCTCCGTCATGTTGGCCATGCGCCACAGCAGCGGATCCTCCTCGTCTTCCTCCTCCAAGCGTAGGAACCGCCAGCCCACCGCCAATTCTTGCTCTGACAGCGGCGTCAACAGCGACGCGGACAGGAGGTCGGAGACGCCATCTTCCTCCTCTAATGGCAGCGAGGCCGACACGGAGGAGGGACCCGCCTCCATCATGGGGAGGTCGGATTCGCCATCCGTGTCTTCCTCCTCAGAGTGCAGCAGGGATTCCCTCGAGGGGCAACACCACAAAGTGAGCATCGTCGTCGAAGAGGAGCAAGAGGAGGAGGTGGAGTCCGCCGTCAGTCAGACGCTGAGGAATCTGACCTCTTTGAGGGACGAGATGTCTGCCGTCAGGAGAAGTAGGAAGAAACGCAGCCCGCCTCCTCCCCCGTCGCCGATGCCTCCAACACGGTCTCCCGCTCCTCCACCTCCGCCGCCCGAATTCAGCGACTCCCTCGTCCAATGCGGAGACGACGACTACGAATTGTACCCGTCTCCGCCCTCCTCCATGTCCCTCTGCTCCTCCTCCGGCGTCGCCGCCGCCTCCGCCGCAGACAGCGGCCGCTCAAGCAGCAACATGGAGCAGCTGATCCAGCAGGTGCGCGGCACGCTGCGGCGGCAGTCTTCCCCGCCTGAGAGGCCGCTGGAGATGACACTGGAGGACAGGCTGCAGAGCTTCCACCTGTGCGAGGGTGACGCAAGGGAGGAGGAGGTGGAGGCGGCGGCAAGGGAGGACGACGACGACTTCGCCGGGGTGAGGGTGCTCTCGCCCATCGCAGACGGGCTGCTCGCCAAGAGGAAGCAGCAGCAGGTACGGTTTTCACCTCACCGTACTACAGTACAGGTACGGACTAAAGGGAATTATTTTAAGCATCTAAAAATGGTAGAATATGAAGTCTGTGCATTACGAACTAACTACACTTTTACGGTGAAAATGGTAAAAGATTTGTACGTTTTTTGCAGGAGGAAGAAAGAACACTTTACCGCGAGAGTCATGACGGGAGCCCCGACAACGCGGGCGGAATCGGAGGCGTCGGCTCATCGGCGGACTTCAAAACTCTTACCATCAGGAGCAGCAGGGGCACCGTCAGGGGAGTCAAGAACAGAGTCAGACAGGGCATCGCCACCTTCCTCAGGGATCCAACTAAGAAGGTAATGGAAAAAAAATCATCTTTTTCAATCTGCTCAGCTCGACTTACAGAATAATCGGATTGAGAAGTAAAGCGCGGCTGATCGTGAAATTTTTCGTGACCTCTATTCGTAACTTATAATTATTAAATTACTGAAGACCGTATCAGGGGAAGTATGCAAAGTGTAAAATTTAAAATTTGAATATTAAAGTTTTTTTTCTTTTTTCTTCTTTTTTTGGGAATTTAAAATTGTTGAAGTTGTAATTTGCGCTTGGAAAAGACTATTTCGCACTTCTTCTACTTCGCCGCCGCCATGAGCAACTGGGGAGAGAACTACCCGATCTTCCTGTGCCTCCTCGTCTCCAACATCATCTTCGGCCTAGGCGCCATCATCGTCGGCGCCATCCTGATCGACTGGGCCAGATTCCCCGAGAGCTCCGTGCAGTTCTTCAACTGGCTCAAGAGCGAGCAGGTCTCGGAGCTCAAGAACAAGGACGAGGTGGACGAGATGACGGAGAGCGAGGCCAACCTGCACCGGGCCGTTTACACCATCGGCGTCCTCAGCATCATCTTCGGGCTCATCGTTACAGCCGTGGGCGCCGACCTCTGCTACATGCTGTGCATTCGGGACAGGCGCAGCAGGTCCTCCATGGCGGGGAAGTACGGCTCGGAGATGGACAAGGAGATGAGCAGGGTCGTGGCCACGGAGAAGGAGTCAAACGATTGAAGCGAGGAGCCCCCCCCCCCCCAAGCCCCATCATCAACCATGCAATTGACGTTCAATAAAACAAAAGGGGTGGCGTACTATTCGCTTGACTGTGCACAGGGCGCCAATGGGAAATCATCACTCTTCCCCCCCTTAACAAGGGTCGTCAATCGTCATGGCTCTGTCCCTTCCCCTCCCAGCTCAGCCCGTCGCCCGTGACTAATCCCCAGTTCCCCACTTCCCTGTTTAGAAATGACCGGGCAATTTTAATGCGAAAAGATCGGGGTTTAGTCAGACAGACAAAAAGGACAAACGGCGCCGGATATCGATGGACTGAGGAGTTTCCCACAGGCGGCGCCCCAAAGCAGAGATTCGGAAGCGCCCTTCAAATATCGCAATGCTTCCTCTCTCTGTACCATTTATCAGGAGGCCTGACAAGGACAATGGGGAGGAGGGGACAACGTACAAGAGGGAAAATCAAAGGCCGCCATCGATTAATCAGAGCTACTTTTGATACTACGCCTTCCTTCCTACTTTTCTGTAAAAAAGAAACAAATCGTGCCGAAAATGACCCCCGATTCGATTGCCCCCTTTACCCCCTGATATGCGGGCCGATCGTAAAATGCACAGCGAGCGGTGTTTAAGGTAGTAATGACCACCTTATCCTTGGGTGAAGCGCTGGACCTTGCTTGCGGCTCGGAGGCAGCAGTTGCTGCAAAAAATGAGCCCTATAAAGGGGAACATGTGATGGGCACCTTCTCTCCTATCTCTCCTGCATACTTATTCTCCCAAGGTATCGCCTATCAAGGTTAAGGCGACGCACGAATCGTTCGGACGTACGTACTTTTAACTCGTGAGAATCGCGAAAAAAGGAGAATTCAATTACCACCCTATACAAAATTGGCTTGTTTTCCTTTGCAGAATTATTCCGACCGGGAGCAGGGCCGTGTGGTCGTTTACATAACCACCCTGGGCGTCCTGAGGGAGACGTACGCGAGGTGCGTCACCGTGCGTCAGATCCTGAGGACACTTCTCATCAAGGTAAGCTAATTCCCAAACAACAATCCGATAAAAATAACTGAATTCTTCTTCAAAACGTGCTTCAGGTTGAGGAGAGAGACGTGTTCATGTCCCGAGAGAACCAACTCGAGCTAATGGAACGGATGGGGACGGGAGAAGAGGAGGACGGTCACCTGAGGGTGCCGCAGGTCTTCGTGGAGGGAAGGCACCTGGGGGTGAGTGCAATGAGATCTTGGGAGAAGCCAGCAAAATGGAAACGTGTCGTTCGCTGTTCCTATGACGGTATCGGATGTACGCGGAAGTAAGTGGGGCAAAAATGATACTTTTGTGGATTCCGCGGGGGAGAGAGATGGAGGGCGTGACATTTTTCCGGGTTCCTTCTCGTTCTGACGTTGCATTGGCAGATGGATGTATGTCCAATTGGCGAGACTTCGGACGACACAGCTCTTGCCAAAAGTCCTAAAGTTCACGCTCCCTCTCCTCCTCCATCCTTCTCCTCCGATGCAACAAGTGGTCTCCCTCCCATCCATTTCCTTGTCTGCGCTAACCTTCCGCGTCGACTGCACCCTTCCATTTCCCACTTAAAGGAGGCGGGGAAATTTTTCTAGAAGAAATGTCCCAATTTCTTTGCCCTCCTTTTATTATCTGCACATTTTACGTGTCTCCTTTGTTGTTGCAGCGTAAAAAAGGAGTCGATGGCACCGCCACCACCTTCTGCTTTATTGCCGGGGAAAGAGTCCTTGAAGCCATCCTCGCTTTAATTCGCGGCAACGAGTAGAAGAAAAGGGCGTCAGCAAAAAGAGACACCTTTTCTGGGCCAAATTCCTTTCTTCAAAGAGATCCTTCAGAGTGTTTGCGCAGCTTGCGTAAAAAAGGCTTGTCCTAATTAAGAGAGGGATGGACAAAGACGACGCAAAAAAGGTCACGAGTATGATGACGCCGTATTGATCGCGCAAATGCGCCGTGCGCACGATTCCGATGGGACTGAGACCAATTTTGACCGCTACACTTTGCGCCCCTCTTTGTTTTTCTTAGCAATTA
>JAAUYB010063177.1_pt1 | contig 13890 bp, 13 predicted proteins | sample 7278071 | NCBI WGS metagenome assembly JAAUYB01 (sample SAMN14350121, study PRJNA611818) | marine sediment metagenome | isolation source: surface marine sediment (1.8m) | place: French Polynesia: Moorea | collected 2018-08
ACTAACATAAGGTTCCTTTTCTTTAACCTCTTCGGGGGATATTTTCTTAACCTTTAAACCATTTTCTAAACCCCTTTTATAAAGATTATCTAATAAGGGTAATTCTTTTTCTTTCGTCGCAACAATCACCTTACCACACACCTCATGAGGTAGACCATGTTTTTGACAAAATCCTACCATAGATTGACTTCCGGCACGGGTAAACTTAGCCTTAAAACTGCCTGGTTTATAATAGATTCCAGAATGGATAACCCCACTATTATGCCCAGTTTGATGATAGGCCACTTTACTTTCTTTTTCAATGACCACTAATGACGCATGAGGAAACTTTTCCCCCAACATCATGGCCGTAGAAAGTCCGACAATACCTCCACCAATAACAGCAAAATCATACATCATTTTATCCAGTTCAAGTTAGTATTAGGGTGAGTTAGACTGTTATCGTTTAGCTTATCACGAAAATACAGCAATAGACATTAACCCACCATCTGAGTGATAGGCTAGGTTATAACAAAGCAAATAATCATCCTCCGTAACCCACCAATAACAGTGAACTATGACGGTTTCTTGTTGGGTTGAGGAACGAAACCCAACCTACTTTTAATATATTTAGGTTTTCTGTTGAAAATGTGCTTTTACTTAACGATCAATTGAACATTAGTTTTCAATTTCAGATTTCATTCTTTCTAATGTCATATTCATTTGATCAAACATTTGTTGAGGAGTCATTCCAAACTGGCCTAACTGAGTTTTTAGTTGTTCCACAGTCATTTGTGCCATAAAATCTTCTGATAATTCAAACCGTTTCATAAAGATTTTATAACGTTCCATCAATGCTTCCATTTGGTCGATGAAAATCTTTTTACCTTCACGATCAAACTTACCATATTCTCCACCTAATTGTATCAAAGATTGATAATCTTCAAACAATTTTTTTGCTTCCTCTTGAACCACTTCAGAATCAAAAAATCCCATGATTGTTTTCCCTATGTTATTAATGATGATTGACTATAAGCTAAACGTTTCCAATTATAAGAGAGTTGAAACGGATTGAAAACTACGGTTTACCGTATCATCCAGTCAGTTTAACTCAAAACTCTGGGGAACCCTATCTGCTGGAAAGCGTCTTTTGCAGTACACTGGTTTTATCCACCCTTACGCTTAAACCCGATGCAACAGTTGGAAAAGCTATTCGGTCATCCAAAAAGCCGTAAAGTTGGCATTATCCTCGCTTTACTCTCTACTATTGTACCTTGGCCCATCGCTGGCGTGCATAAATTTTATTTAGGCCAACCGGTTTGGGGTGTGATTTATTTATTGTTATGGAATACCCCCATACCCAGTATTGCTTGTGCGATCGATGCGGTTTGGTATTTTGTCCAAGGAGAAGAACAATTTAATGTTCAATTTAATGGTTTAACTCCTAGTAATCCTCATACAGTATATAGCAAACAAATAGAAACTCTACAAATCAATGTTATTTCTGATGGGTTACGAGAATTAGATAAACTACGAGAAGAAGGATTAGTTTCTGACTATGAATTTGAACAAAAACGCCGTCAACTTTTAGATAGAATAAATTAGTTATCAGTTATCGGTTATCAGTTATTAAGCAAAGTTTGGCTTATAAATTTAATCAAAGCTATAGTAATATACTAAATATTTTAAAAAATTGATTTCTAACTACTAAAAAATGGTATTTTCTTCTTGGTCAAAACAACTAAATCCTCGTAAAAGAAAGCTGAAGCAACAAATAGAAAACGATCCTTATTATCGTTTTCAGTCTTTAGAAGAAATTGCGATCGCAGCAGAATTAGGAATCAAAATTGATGTAACTCATGCTACTGTTGACGACTTATTAAGAGTACCTGGAATATCCATTCATCAAGCGAGAAATTTAGTAGAGTTAATACAAATGGGGGTAGAAATTTTATCCATAGAAGATATGGCAGCAGCTTTAAATATTCCCTTATCTCGTCTTCAACCTTTCAAACCTATTTTAGCTTTTTCTTATTATGATCCTGAAAGTTTAATTAATCCTCAAAAAATAAATATTAATACAGCAACATTAGAAGATTTAGTAATAATTCCTAATTTTTCTGAAGATATGAAACAAGAAATAATTAGAGATCGCCAAGAAAATGGAAAATATAAAAATTTAGTTGATTTACAAAAAAGATTACAATTAAATGCTACAATAATAGCAGAATTGATGCACTATATTAGCTTTTAATTTTTAACTCCGAACCCCGAACTCCTAACTCCGAACTCAAAAATGTTAACCTTTAAAAAAACAACCTTAATTGATGCCCCCATAGAAAAAGTTTGGGAATTTCACGAACGTCCTGATATTTTAGATATATTAACCCCTCCTTGGCAACCAGTTAAAGTTATGAAAAGAGAAGGTGGTTTAGATATTGGCGCAATCACAGAATTTCAGTTAATGTTAGGGTTTATTCCTATTCGTTGGTTGGCCCGTCATACTGAATGTAATAAACCCTATTTATTCGTAGATATCCAAGAAATTGGCCCCTTAGAATCTTGGGAACACCGTCATAAATTTATACCAAAAAACAGCAAAACAGAACTAACCGACGAAATTAAATACGAAATTCCTGGGGGTAGAATTGTAGAAATTTTGATTGGTTGGTGGGTTGATTTTCGTTTACAAGATATGTTTAGTTATCGTCACGAAATTACCCAAAAATGGATAACGGATAACGGATAATTATAAATTATAAAATTATAAGCCGATGCACTCCCCACCCTACTTTAAAGAGTGCTAAAACTGACTTAAAAAGCGCATATCGCTATTATAAAGACGACGAATATCATCAATTTGGTGTAATACCATAGCAAAGCGTTCGATCCCTAAACCAGCAGCAAACCCTGTATAAATTTCAGGGTCATAACCCACTGCTTTTAAAACATTAGGATCAACCATACCGCAACCCATTACCTCTAACCATTTTCCTTTCCATTGCACATCAACCTCAGCAGAGGGTTCCGTAAACGGGAAATAACTAGCGCGAAACTTAACTGGTAATTCTTCCCCGAACATTTGGTTTAAAAATTCTTTAATGGTTCCCTTGAGATCAGCAAAAGTTAAACCCTTATCCACCGCCAAAATTTCCACTTGATGGAAAACCGCCGAATGGGTAGCATCCACCGTATCCCGACGATAAACCCTGCCTGGGGCTACAATACGGATAGGAGGTTCATGGGTTTCCATGTAGCGTATTTGTACAGGAGACGTATGGGTTCTCATTAAGATATTATCGCTCAAAAAGAAAGTATCCTGCATATCCCTAGCCGGATGATCTGGGGGAATATTCAACGCCTCAAAGTTATAATAATCCGTTTCCACGTGGGGGCCAGTAGACACTTGATATCCTAACCCCACAAAGATGTCTAACACCCGATCTATGGTACTGTTAAGGGGGTGTAAACGCCCTAAAGGACGACTTACCCCTGGCATCGTCACGTCAAGGGTTTCGGTGGCTAATTGTGCCTTTAATTTAGCGGTTTCTAGGGTGTTTCGTTGCTTCTCTAAGTTTGATTGTAGGGACTCTTTGACTTCATTAGCCAAAGACCCCAGACGGGGACGTTCTTCTGCGCTTAATTTGCCCATTCCCCGTAAGATTTGAGAGAGTTTCCCTTTTTTACCTAAATAATTAATTCTCAGTTGTTCTAATGCGTCTAAACTATCAACGGCAGCAATTTCCTTTTCTGCCTCTTGTTGTAGAATTTGTAAATCTGTTTCGAGGGGATTAGACATTGTGGCCATTGGTATTGAGAGAGGACAAAAATTAGACACCCATTCCAGTGTAGCGAAGTTTGGGACGATGGCATACCATCTATCTATATTAAATGTCGCAAGTTGAATGAAGACCAAGCAATTAAGCTAAAATATGAATGTAATAGCCTTTTACTTCTGAGTTTTAATTTATGACCTTCACCACTGCCGTTGACTTCCAAGATAGCTTTGATATCATCGTTGTCGGTGCCGGCCATTCTGGGTGTGAAGCTGCCCTTGCGGCCGCCCGTTTGGGGTGTCGTACCCTCATGTTAACCCTCAACCTCGATCGCATTGCTTGGCAACCCTGTAACCCGGCAGTGGGTGGCCCCGCTAAGTCTCAGTTAACCCATGAAGTGGACGCATTAGGAGGAGAGATCGGCAAAATGGCCGATCGCACCTATCTACAAAAACGGGTTCTCAACTCTTCACGGGGACCGGCGGTATGGGCGTTACGGGCGCAGACGGATAAGCGAGAATATTCGGCTGTCATGAAGGAAATTGTCGAAAATCAAGAGAATTTAAGCATCCGAGAGGGAATGGTCACGGATCTGGTGTTGGGGAAAAACGATGAGGTGATAGGAATAGAGACCTATTTTGGCACTTGTTTCCAGGCCAAAGCGGTTATTTTGACCACTGGAACCTTTTTGGGGGGTAAGATATGGATCGGGAATAAGTCGATGGCAGCAGGAAGGGCGGGGGAGTTTGCTGCAGTAGGGTTAACCGAGACTCTCAACGATTTGGGGTTTGAAACAGGACGACTGAAAACCGGAACCCCGGCCAGGGTAGATAAGCGATCAGTAGACTATTCTCAGTTAGAACCCCAACCCCCCGATGAAGAAGTCCGTTGGTTTAGCTTCGATCCGGAGGCTTGGGTCAAACGAGAACAAATGAATTGTTATTTAACCCGAACCACTTCCAAGACTCATCAACTGATCAGAGATAACTTACATTTGTCTCCTATTTATGGTGGGTTTATTGATTCAAAAGGACCTCGTTATTGTCCCTCTATTGAAGATAAAATTGTCAGATTTGCTGATAAAGAAAGCCATCAAATTTTTATCGAACCCGAAGGAAGAGACATACCAGAATTGTATATACAAGGGTTTTCGACGGGGTTACCGGAAAACATACAATTAGGGATGTTAAGAACCCTACCAGGGTTGGAAAATTGTCTGATGTTGCGGCCTGCTTATGCAGTAGAATATGACTTTTTGCCGGCAACTCAATGTTACCCTACCTTGATGACTAAGAAGATTCAAGGGTTATTTTGTGCGGGACAAGTGAATGGAACCACGGGGTATGAGGAAGCAGCAGCGCAAGGAATTGTTGCTGGTATCAATGCGGTTAAATTTGTTAACAATGAAGAGATGATTATTTTCCCCAGAGAAGAAAGTTATCTCGGTACATTAATCGATGATTTATGTACAAAAGACCTGAGAGAACCCTATCGAATGTTAACCTCTCGGTCTGAATATCGCTTAATTTTACGGTCTGATAATGCGGATCAAAGAATGACTCCCCTAGGGCGAGAAATTGGTTTAATTGATGATCGTCGTTGGGCATTATTTGAACAAAAACAAGCCAATATTGTGGCCGAAAAAGAACGACTTTATGAAACAAGAATTAAAGAAAGAGACGAGGCAGCGATTAAGATTGTTAAGGATACTCAACAGCGCATTAAAGGGTCGGTTACCTTAGCTGATCTGTTACGCCGTCCTAAATTTCATTATCAACAGTTAGAAGAGTATGGTTTAGGCAATCAAAACTTAACAACCGTTGAAAAAGAAGGGGCCGAAATTGATATTAAATACTCCGGTTATTTAAAACGGCAACAGATTCAGATCGAACAAATTAGTCGACATAGTAATAAAAAATTGCCCTCAGACCTCGATTATATGACCATAGACACCCTTTCGATGGAAGCGAGGGAAAAATTATCAAAAGTGCGTCCCTTGACCCTGGGACAAGCGTCTCGTATTGGTGGGGTCAACCCGGCCGATATTAATGCGTTATTGGTTTATTTAGAACTGCGATCTCGAAGAGATCCGCTTCGTGGTGCGCGTCATCAATCCGTATCAAAGTAGGCTTGAAGTGTAGGGGTTAATCAAACCAAACCCCTAAAATTAACTAGGGTTCTTCCCCCGGTTCTAAAATGCGTTGAAACAAGTAACCAGTTCCCCTAGCAGTGAGAATTAACTCAGGATTACTGGGATCATCTTCTAATTTAGCTCGTAAACGGGAAATATGAACATCCACCACCCGAGTATCCACATGACGTTCGGGGGTATAACCCCACACTTCTTGCAAAATCTCAGAACGGGAAAAGGGTTCACCCGAACGACTGACTAATAACTCTAATAAGCTAAATTCCATCCCAGTTAGACGAATCCGTTCGTCTCCCTTATAGACTTGACGCTTATTGGTGTCAATTTTAATCGAAGCAATGGAAATGACCCCAGAACTGGGAATACCCGGTGCGCCATTTTTCTCCACCCGTCTTAACACCGAACGAATTCTGGCTTCTAACTCTTTGGGGGAAAAGGGTTTGACCACGTAATCGTCGGCCCCTAATTCTAACCCGGTAATGCGATCGGCCACATCTCCCAAAGCGGTTAACATGATGATAGGGATGTCAGACTCTTTGCGTAATTCTTGACAAACCCCGTAACCGTCTAATTTAGGCATCATCACGTCCAATACCACTAAGTCCGGTATGGCTTCATGAAAGATATCTAAAGCTTCTTCTCCGTCGGCCGCGGTAACGACATCGTAACCAATCATAGAAAGACGGGTTTCCAGAATACGACGGATACTGGCCTCGTCATCTACCACTAAAATTTTCTCTTTATGTGTTTCCAATGTTGCCCACGCTCCCTAATACTAAGTAAAATTGCTAATCTTTAAGTTGAATGGTTTCCCATCGATCGCTCTCAGATCCAGAATATCCCTTTTTTGCTATCCTTAAGCCTAAATTCTTGCTTGAGAATCTAAACATCATCTGAGTTTAAAGGGGGTTATTCCCTTAATACTCCTTATCATTTTCTAAGGTTTTTTTGTTGAGAGCCAATATTTTTTTAATTTTTTTAACGTTTCTTTAAATTTCATTATGGCTAAAACACGAACTGTTTACGTTTGTAGTGCTTGTGGGGCAGAATCGGTCCAATGGTTCGGCAAGTGCGAAGCTTGCGGGGAATATGGCACCTTAGAAGAGCAAATGGTAAGCACCTCAAGCTCGCCGGTGGGGGTAGCCCGAGGGGGGTGGCAATCAAACGCCCGTACCGATCATCGTGGCACCGTTGCCCCAAAACCTCGCATTTCTGTCCCTTTTAATGATATTACAGAAGAGGAACAAGCCCGCTTTCAATCGGGGTATGGAGAACTGGATCGGGTGTTAGGGGGTGGGGTGGTCCCCGGTTCTTTGGTATTGATTGGGGGTGATCCCGGTATTGGCAAATCTACGTTGTTATTACAAACTGCGAACCAGTTATCCCAACGATTACCCCGTATTTTATACGTTTCGGCGGAAGAATCGGGCCAACAGATTAAGTTACGAGCCTCTCGTTTAGGCGTTGCAGAAGCCAGTAGTGTCAGCGCAGCGAAAAAAGCAGAAAACAATGGGAAAAATGGCAACGGGAAGGGGCGAAAGAAGCAAGAAGAAGACCCAGGCCAGGCCAATCTGTTTATACTCCCTGAAACGGACTTAGAAGAGATTTTACGGGAGTTAGAATCCCTACAACCCCAAGTGGCTATTATTGATAGTATTCAAACGTTATACTTCGCTGCGTTGACCTCTGCGCCGGGGTCCGTGGCCCAAGTGAGAGAATGTACCTCGGCTTTGATGCAAGTGGCGAAACGGGATAATATTACCCTCTTTATTGTGGGTCATGTTACCAAAGAAGGGGCGATCGCCGGGCCCAGGGTATTGGAACATTTGGTGGATACGGTGTTATATTTTGAAGGCGATCGCTATGCCTCCCATCGTCTGTTGCGATCGGTGAAAAATCGTTTTGGGGCGACCCATGAAATCGGTATTTTTGAAATGGCTGAACACGGGTTAGTGGAGGTGGATAACCCTTCAGAATTATTTTTGGGCAACCGCGATGAGTTTGTCCCCGGAACCGCTACAGTGGTGGCTTGCGAAGGAACCCGTCCCATTGTGGTCGAGTTGCAAGCTTTGGTCAGTCCCACCAGCTATGCGTCCCCCCGTCGTTCCACCACTGGGGTTGAATACAGTCGCTTACAGCAAATTTTAGCAGTGTTAGAAAAAAGGGTGGGCATCCCTTTATCCAAGTTGGACGCTTATGTGGCTTCTGCGGGGGGGTTAGGAGTGGAAGAACCGGCCGCAGATTTGGGGGTAGCCATCGCTGTTGTGGCTAGTTTCAGGGACAGGGTGGTTGACCCGAGAACGGTGTTAATCGGAGAGGTGGGTTTAGGGGGACAGGTTCGTTTAGTCTCTCAGATGGAATTACGGTTAAAAGAAGCAGCAAAATTAGGTTTTAAACGGGCGATTGTTCCCAAAGGACAGAGTTTTGCTGATGATATTGGTTTAGAAATTATCGCCGTTGGTAAGGTGATTGATGCCATTATTGCTGCCATTCCACCACAACAAAAATTTGGGAAGGATTTAGATATGGAAGATTTTAAAGAAGAGGAAATGGCAGACAATTTTTAAATAAAAATCTTTCCTCCTGCCCCCTGCCTCCTGCCTCCTGCCTTGCCCAAAGGGCTATTAAATAAAAACATCCCCTAAGTTTTGAGACATTGACCTCAATTCTGATGCGGATAAATTAAACAAGGTTTGACAAGCGATCGCCTGACTTTGAGCCATTTGTCCATAGGAAAATACCCACGGGATATCTGGCTCCATTTCTGTTATAAACCAGTCCAAAATATAAGGACTTCCATAAATAATTAACCCTTTGATTATTGACTTTTTAAGTAATCTATGGTAAGCACCTTTTGCAGTTTCATTAAATCCTGCATTCCCCCGAAAAGGATTACCTCTGATAAAGATTTGTAGTAGGGTTTCTCTATCATCTTCTAACACATAACTAAATGTATTTTGATCAACTAATTGCAAGTTATAATCTAATAAATTAGGGATGATAAAGGCTGGCATTTGTCGCTCTAAAAAGTCCGCATTTAACAGATTATCCACGACAATTAGATTACGTTTCGAGGTTTCCTGTTTAGTTTTTAACGGTAAATTGTTACTGGTTCTAATGGAGTATTTGAGAATATTTTTAACAATATCTCTATCTTCTTTTTGAGATAATTGATAAACTGATAATTTTTCATTGTTATGATTAAATATTTTATTTTTTGCTTGCCAAATTTTATTAAGGGATTGGTCTATTCTTTCAACTGTTAATCTTCCAGATTTTACAGCATTATAAACCGAATTAATAGCCATTTCTGGATCATCTGGCATTAATAAAATATCAGCCCCCGCTTCTACAGCTTTGACTGCAATCTCTTCAGACTTAGCCAATTTTGCCACCCCTCCCATAATCAAAGCATCGGTGACAATTAAACCATCAAAACCTAATTTTTCTCTTAATTTACCAGTTAAAATCGATTGAGATAACGTAGCAGGATTCTCCTTATCCCAAGCATTAATTAATAAATGTGCTGTCATAATACTATCAACCTTTGCTTCAATTGCTGCTTGAAACGGCACTAATTCTATGTTCTCTAATCGTTCATTATTATGACTAATGATAGGTAAATCTAGATGAGAATCACTGCTAGTATCTCCATGGCCAGGAAAATGTTTAGCTGTAGTTAAAGCAGGATAATTTTTTGCTCCTTCAATAAAAGCTTTTGTTAACTCACTTACGACTTGAGGACTATCAGCAAAAGAGCGAATATTAATAACAGGATTATCGGGGTTATTATTAACATCAACAACAGGACTTAATATCCAATTAATTCCCATACCCAACGCTTCCTTTGCCGTCACTTCTCCCATTTTATAAGCATACTTTACCGCTAATTTTAAATCAGATTTCGCAATTTCACCTAAGGCCATAGGCGGTGGAAAATACGTCGCACCAGTAAACCGTTGTCCTACCCCTTCCTCAATATCGGCTGCAATAAAAAGAGAGGTTTTTGACCATTCTTGTAACTGTTGAGTTCTTAATAATAATTCGGCTGCACTTCCCCCCAATAAAATAACCCCGCCCAGATTTAACCTTGCTAACCAATCAGATAGTTTAGGGTTAGAAGCTTCCCAGACGGGGTAACGAATTTGATGATCAAACAAATAACCAGAAGTACGAACCACGATCATTTGTCCGATCTTTTCTTGTAAAGTAAATTGAGTCCAATCAGGTAATAAATTAGGCACAGAGATTTATGATTGTTTTAATCTTCTGCATTATAGGACTCATCTTCAGGGGGGAGTGTTTCGCGAATTTCGTTAAGAAGATGCAGCATTTTATCACCCCTTTCGATACCATGATCTTCAAAAAAAGTTACCTCTGGGGCCCGTCTTAAACGGATACGGCTTGCTAGTTCCTTTCTCACATACCCTTCTGAAGACTTTAACCCCTCCATGGTTTCCATTTTCGCTTCTTCTGTGCCGTAAATGCTGACAAAAATTTTAGCGTGTTGTAGATCCCCAGAAAGGTCCACATCGGTCACGCTGACCATTCCTGCACCGACTCGGTCATCTTTAATGTCAAACAGAAGCATTTGAGACACTTCGCGTTTAATTAACGAGGAAACGCGAGAAACCCGACGACTATTAGCCATGTTCGCCCCCTTTCTTTGACTAATGTGGGCAATAATTAGGGTTGAATTAACCACTACGCTAAACAGTATAGCAACCAAAACCCATCTAGTTTTCTGGAATGTATAGATTGTTTTCAGTTTCTCTGACGCTTGTCAACTTGAAGCCGGATTCAAGGTATTTTGAAAACAGCATCAGTGAATGCACTTAGAATTTTTTCAGGAGCATCAAAATCATGGGACATGGAACCGTTGGCAGTTGCGCCAAAACCGCCGAAGGACAAGCGAATGAATCTCCTTTTTCCCGTCTGTTTCTCAAAGAAGAACACGAATATAACGCCCATGCGATTTCTTTGTTATCCGGTGCATTAGGCCCCATGCAAGAAGGTTCCCCTAGTGACGCAAAACCAGGAATTAAAGCAGGTTTTACCTTTTTAGGTCAATTTATTGATCACGATTTAACGGAGTTTCGGGTGGTCGATGAGTCCTTACGCATTGTAGAAAGGAATCCCACCATCGGAGTCAGACAGGTGGTGGCCCCAGAAGAAAATCCCACTACAGCTAATGGCAGAACCGGAAAACTAGACCTCGACTCAGTGTATGGACTCTTAGGAACGGATAACCCGGCCCTGTTTGATAGTGACGGGTTTTTTATTCTCGGATCACAGTCCCGTCGCAATGGTAAAGGCCCTCGTGATATTCATCGTAATGTGGACTTTGCCGATGGTCGTTTGATCGCTGATCCGCGCAACGATGAAAACAAAATCATTGTGCAACTGCATATTCTCTTTATGCGTCTTCATAATAAAATTCATCAAGGTAAGGTCGGTAGCCATCCCCTCGGTAGCGATGGGTTCCACGCTACGAAAGAGAAGGTACAACAAGCATACCGACGAATTGTTGTCTGTGATTATCTCCCTCGCATTGTTAAAGCAGAGGTAATTAAGAATGTGATTAATAGCCTGAAAAATGGCACCAGCTTCTATCAACAGATGAACCGTCGGGTTAACCAGGCCATCGAATCGGAACAACCGGTCATGGCTATGCCGGTTGAGTTTGCCCATGCTGCTTTTCGTTTGGGCCATAGTCAACTACGCGATCGCTATTTGATGCAGCCTGGCCATTCCCTCCGTCTGTTTGAAACCTTTCCCAAGGCAGACAGCGACTTAGAGGGTGACTTACGGGGAGGACAAGGGATCACAGAAGAGTCTGAAATTGATTGGAATCTCTTTTTTGGTGAGAATGGCAACAATGGCTTACCGTTAGATACGTTATTACCCGCGTCAGTGTTCCGTTTACCCCGTCCGGCTGTGTCTGAACCCCCTATCTCTCTGGCCGAACGCAATATTCTACGGGGCGTTGATTTTGGCTTACCCAGTGGTCAAGAGGTAGCTGTGGCTTTGCGATCGGTTTATGGACCTGTTCCTATGGTCCCTGGGGATCAATTGGGGATTCCTACCGATGTGTTAGAAATTGAACCCAGTTTAGAAATTTTAACCCCATTGTGGTACTACATTCTACGAGAAGCAGAAGTGCTAAACCCCAATGAACCCCAACTAGGGGATGTTGGCGGTTATATCGTTGCAGAAACCATCTTAGGGTCGATCGTGGCCTCTGGGTTCGATATGGGAAGAGTGGGAGAACTTCGTAATCAGGATAAGTGTCGGCCAATTAATGAGGTGGATCAAATCGATTCTATGGTTGATTTATTGGTTTATTTAGAGGAAAGCGATGCCCCCTGTAAATGACTGACTTGGCTGCGTCAGCGGCTTCCGTTTTGGAATCAAAAAACATGATTTTTAAAGGCGCAACTGTTCATCGTTGCGTCTTTTATCTTGAAGCAACTAAACCGACAATTTCTTGCCCACATCGACTTAAAAAGTCTGTGATTGATTGACAGTCATCTTTATTGATTGAATATTTTTGATTGGTAGAAATATCAATATCAGCTTCATGTACAATAGAATTTCTTCTCGCTACTATCAGCTTTAATGTTGTTTGAGCGGTTCTATCATCCATTTCCATTTTACTCGCAATTTTTTGCCATTTGTATTTTTCATCCCAAATATAACTTAATCCTCGTGCAACTTTTTCAGGTTCTTGATAAGAAATCGTTTTCAATTTATTAAAAACTGCTTGCTCAAATATATATTCTTTCGGGGGAAGCATCGCAGGAGAAATTAACTCATTGTAAATTTCTATTGATATTGATTCTTGTAAATATTGAGGAGTTGGTTGTCTTTTTCCTGTAAAAATTTCAATCATTCCTATCCGAATAATATCATGAATTAGTTTATCAAAAGCACTAACAGAATAGACAATTTGCGCTCTTAATAAATCATCAAAAGCAAGGGGTGAGTTGATAGAGGTTTCTAAATATTCATAAAGTGCAGTCAGATTTTTCGCTTCTTCTATATTTTTATTGAATAGTCTTAATGCTTCATACATAGCTTAACAGTTCGACTAATTTATCGGTGAGAGATTGAAATTTTACTTTGAATGTGTCTCTCCTTATTTTCATTCCATCGAGAACAGTTCCTACTTCATGAAGTTCGTGATCTGTTAATTCAAATACAGGAACTCCTGCTTGATAAGATTTGGGTAATAACCCCTGAAAGTCTGGGATTTCATCAAGACAGTATCCACTGTCAATAAATTCTTGTGTATACTGTTCTGTATTTAAAGTCATTTTTACTTGAGTAATTGCTTCAAAAAATTCTCCTTTAATTGTCTCTTTTATTTGCTCAATATTATCTCTATACGGTTTTGCTGCACGTCCATTACGAATGTTAAAACGCTGAATTAAAGTTCCTAAAAATTTAGGTTCTCCTTCTAATAGTGGATAAGCAGAGTCAGCAAAAAGAGAAAGCGAATTTTTTTTCCATAAAACCCATTTTGGTAAAACAGATTTTAAGGTATCTATGGCCATAATTGAAAAAGGATCTGGATTAGTTGGAATAATAAAAGAATGAGATGATAGAAATAAGTTTTGATTAATTGCACTTAATCCTGGATTCAAATCAATTAATGTATAGTCAATGTTATATTTTTCTTCTGTTAGTTTGATTAACTCAGAAAAAGCACCAGGTAAATTCTGTAACGTTGCTATCGCATTATTTCCTGTTTGAGCAAATGTTAAAGCAGCATCATATTCTGATAAATTAGCGTGTCCTGCAAGCAAATATAGGGAGGGTGATCTAATAGGTGAAAAACAATTAACTGCTTTAATGGGATAAGGTTTTCCCGTAAAAGCAACCTGAACACCATCTTTAATATTGTCTTTTTTCGTTGCATCATCCAAATAATATTGATCAAATTTATCCCCAAGCATTAAACTAGACAAATTACATTGTGGATCA
>JAAUYB010041083.1_pt1 | contig 13878 bp, 12 predicted proteins | sample 7278071 | NCBI WGS metagenome assembly JAAUYB01 (sample SAMN14350121, study PRJNA611818) | marine sediment metagenome | isolation source: surface marine sediment (1.8m) | place: French Polynesia: Moorea | collected 2018-08
AGAGGGGGAAGATCGTCCGCGCCAACCTTTCCGATGTAGATCCCCCGCAGCATGGGGACCGGCTTCTCTCTGCCGGTGCCCGACCTCGGGGACAACCGCGGCTACGTCTGCATGGTCATCAGGCCCACGGACAGGTTCAGGCTCCTGCACGCGTCAAACGAGGTGGAGAGGATGGTCACAAACGCGGCCAGGTAACGAGCTACCTCAATTAGGGAGGAAGAAGTCAATTAACATCCTTTCCCCACTCTGCTCTCCCTTCCTTCTCCGTACTATGTGGTACGTTCACCAGGGAAGTGACTGGCAACCAGGAGCTGTCCGGCCGGGACGTGTGCGGGTCAACCGAGTTCAAGTTCCCCGGCCGCCCCTTCGCCAACTGCTCCGGCAAGGAGGCCTCCGCCATGGGCAAGGTCTTCGCTGGCAAGGTGCTGACGGGGATGACCGACCTCGGCTACGAATTCGTCATATCCTCCGAGCTCTCCTTCTTTCAAGACCACTCCACCTGGTTCTTCGTTCGCCCGCTACCCTCCCCCTCCCTGGAGGAGATCATCAACCCGAAGGACCCTGACGCGATGGAAGAAGAAAGGGAGAGACAGGTTGTCAGCGTCACCCTCAGGGCGTACGACTGCTTGCACGTCATGTGCGGGGACGATGACGGGGTCCTCCCGCTGGTGAGGGGAGCGCTCGAGGAGAGCTGGAGCAAGGGGGTGCAGGTAAGGGAATCAGACTTTTTTCTGATTTCCTGCTACAGTAATTTAATGTTGCCAATTTTCCAACGTCAGACGGAGAAGACTGTTCAGACAAGGGTTGGCAACGTGCACCACTTCAAGCTCCGCGGGACCCCCTGGTCCAACAAGGGCGCGGAGGGGGCGGAGGGCCACGTCACCCTGAGGGCCATCATCGGCAAGCTGGGCGGCGCGCACTGGCGGCTCTTCACCGCCACCAACCTCAAGGGCTTCCTAGCCACCCTCTTCTTCGTTCGCGATTCCTCGCACAGCGTCACCGCCAAGGACCTCGCCCTGCTCAGCCCGCACGACAGCGACCGCGTGCGACTGGTGGGCTTCGAGAAGGAGGACCGCGAGGCGCTGAGGCTGGCCATCATGGAGTCCACCTGCCAGGAGAAGGAGCCGGACGAGAAGATCTACCCGAGCGGCTGCGGCTGTGAGCTCAGGTTGCAGGGGGCGCCCCTGGACGCCACGGGGAAGGCCTCTGTGGCCTCCAGGAGGCTCATGTGCCGCTCCATGGAGGCCCTGGCGAGGCGAGGCTGGCAGTGCGCAGGAGCTGTCACCGTCTTCCTGTACGACCGCAGCGCAGTGCTCTTCCAGCGAGACGTCCCCGCCGCCGCCCCCAGGGTGGGGTGCGTCGCCCTCAGCGTTAACAATGAGCTGAGGCTGCTGGACTTTCCCGAGGAGGACCGAAGGGCGCTGAGGGCCGCCGTCATTCGGTCGTATCTCCCGGGCATCGAGCGGGAAAGACAGGTAAGGGAGGGGGCCGGGAGGGAAGCCTAATAAGCCCATATAATTGGCATTCCGTGAATGCCTCTTTTAGAGAGCAATTAAGGCACTTTACAACTTCACTGCAGGGCGGGGAAGAAGCTTCTGGCGACGGGAACTGCCTGGAGCTGCGGCTCAGAGGAGAGCCCTTCGGCGACAGCACCTCCTACGGCCTGCACGGCAGGTCCATGCTGACGGCGGTGCTGAGGGTGGCGCAAGACAGGGGCTGGCGGCTGGCAGCCTCGGCCGACGTTTCCGCCAACCGTGGGCACGACGACAGCGGGGCCACCGTTGACGTGCACTCATGGTTCTTCTACAAGGACCAGACACCCGCCGCCGAAAAAGGGGGGTTCAAGAGCGCGGGCGGCACAGTCTGATCCTTGAAAAAACTTAGAAGAAATCAACGGTACCTTCTCGGTGTATTCCTCCTCTCCGTTGTACCGAACGATCTCGGGTGCCATGAATCCCTCGGTGCCGCCAAAACCCTTGGCCCCGGTGGGGAGGGTGCTCCGGCTGATGCCGTAGTCAGCCAGCTTCATGTGGACGTCGGAGGACTGCCGGGAGGAGGAGAAGGGCTCAGGGAGGCGCCACACCAGCACGTTCTCGGACTTGAGATCTCTGCAAGAATAATGTGAAAAAATCCTAGCTCAATGACCGCGTAAAAATTGCTTTCGACGCTTATGACGAAAAAGATATTGTGGAAAAGTCTCAAAAAAGAAAAAAAGCTTCGTATCTGCAAAGAGTTGTGAGTAGGCGAGAAAAACCCTAGCATATTATCAGTGGAAGTAGTAATAAGGATATGTGGTAGGTAATCAAATCCCTAATGGAGAATCTCCGGTGCTATATCAGAAAATAAATGTCCTAGTATGTCATCTCCTTCTCAGATCTATTTTCTTCGACCGTGCTTCGCTATACCTGTAAATAATGTGGTGCTGGTGCAGGTACTCCAAAGCCCTGGCTATCTGCAGGATGACCAGCTGCACGCTCTTAGCCGGCAGCCTGTCGCCGCTCCTGCGGTAGTGCCTCAGCTTCCTGTCGAGGGCCCCCATGGGGGCGAGCTCCAGGACGATTGAGAGTGGGTTGGAGCAGCAGATTCCGACCAGGGGGACGATGTGCGGGTGCCGCAGGTGGATGAGGATGTTGAGCTCCTGCCTGGCCGAGCAGTAGGCCTTGCAAGCGTACTGCAGGGGGTCCCGGTCCCACTTGCTCTGGTTGGCCTTGAAGGCGGCCGCCGCCGAGGCCCTCACGTCAGGGCCGGGGTCGATCGGCTGAAGCATCTTGACGGCCACGCTCCTCTGTTGTTGGCTTCCGCTGACGCCGCCCTGGCCGTGCTGCAGGCTCTGGTATTGCTGCTGCTGGAGATGATGTGTCTGCTGTCCCCTGGACTGCCTTAGAGCGGCCTCGTAGACGAAGCCGAACGCTCCCCTGCCTATGAGATCCCCCAGCTTGATGGCGTCGCTGGCCACCCTAAGACGATCCTCCAGGTCGAGGAAGACTGTGTCTGGAGCCACTTGGCCAAGCACCAGATCGCCGTGCACGGGGCAGGCCGGATGGCGGCCGCGGAAGGCGTCCAGGATGCACTCCTCTACCAGGAAAGAGTATACCTTTGACTCGTCGCCCTCTTTCTCCTCCTCCTCTGTGGCCTCCACCACGTCGGGGTTCTCGGGCTCGAATCGCCTGCTGCTGTTCTGCTGGGATCCTCTGGGGCTCTCTGCGCCGACGCCGCTGTCCTTGTCGGAGGTAGCGCTCTCCTGTGAAACTCTGACGGGCAGGTGCTCCTTGGGAGGGGCTGGGTTGCGCTGCTGTTGTTGTGGCGGCTGATCCGGCCTGGGGATTCCAGGGGGAAGGAAACTCCAGTCTTGCTGCCAGGCCCTGGCGTCTTCCGACCTGACCTGCTGGGCCGCCAGGCACCGGGGACATGGAACAAGCCTCGTCACCAGCATCTTTCCTTCAGAGGTGTGAAGGAACCTCGTGCCGAGGGAAGGGTACCAATCCTCCAGGAGGGTGTCAATGTGCTCTACCGCCAGGGCAAGCAATTGACACACCGACCTCGGATTTGCGTCCAACACGAGTGCCTGGTATCCGATGGGGTCTTCGTCGTCCAATGCCGACTTCGCGGCAGCTCCAGCAACGCCCCTGACTGGTCTCTTGATCACCACCGTGTCCTGAGGGAGGGTAACCTCCAGGACGGAGCAGTTCTTGGTGTCCACCTCCGTCCAGCTCTCCTCCTGGTTCAGCAGCAGCTTCATGGCTGAGTAGTCGCAGCCGGCGTTGACCTTGCTCATGACCTGTTTCATGCTGAAGAGCGTGCTGTCCATGTACCTCAGCTCCAGTCCGGTCTGCCAGCACACCCACTCGGGCTTCTGCTCGACGAAGATGCGTGCCAGGACCGGGTCGTGGCACATCTCGTCCGGCACGATGAAGTAGGATCGCACTATCTCCACCACGGAGTCGTCGGCCAGGACTCGGGTGAGGAGGCGAGACCAGAAGCCGGAGGGGAAGTAGGACATGAGCAGCAGCCGGTGGATGCAGTGCTCGGCCTCGGAGCGACGAGTCATCTCGAACTCGCTGCCGCCGCCGCCGCCGTTGCCGCTCCTCGACTTGCCGGAGGGCTTTTCGCCGTCAACGTCGATGGCTATGGGCTTTGAGATCTTCAAATCCTTCGCCAGAGCTCGACTTGGGACGGACCTGCGAGAAAAAAATATGCTGCGTAATTCACCACAATATGTGTGGCAACTATCAAGGAAGGCATAAAAACCCTGCATGCTTAATAATTAACCAGAATTAGGGAGGACATGCAACAAGCTGCCAAAGGACAAGGAGGCATTTTTTTGGACGACACACCCAGTCAGCCGCAAACGGATCGCAAATACCCAAAAAGGCGCTTACTCAGCGCTTCGTTCCACTTGCTGAAGCCGATCTTTCTCGTCTACCCTATTAACGTTTAAGTGCTGGGACCTGCTCCGCCGCTTAAAGAAGGAGAACCCAAACCTTTCAAAAGTATGAATAATAGATGAAAGCAAATGGGAAATATATTTACAGTTTTACACACTTCGTAAATAAGCTAAAGCCTTTTTCCTCACCTGCTCCTAGGCCCCTTTTCGGCCGCAGAGACGGTCCCCTGCGTCGCTCCCCCCATCCCTGTCTGCGCCAGCTGCCTCTGCCTGCCCCTGAAGCCTCCCCAACCCCTGGTCCTGACAGCAATCCTGACCCTGGCGTCCGGCGCCGGAGACGTCCGCATCTGCTGCTCGGTCGGCAGCAGCGACGGGATGAGCAGCGTGCGGCTGTCCCACGTCAGAGCTACTTCGAACTTGTTGAGCAGGTTGACGATATAGGACTTGGCCGACACCGAGATGGCAGAGGAGGACTTGAAGACATGCCTGAGGTCCTCCAGACGCATGATGCCGTTCTTGGCGAAGGGGTTGATCTCGCGGATGGTGACCACGTGCGAGAGGATGTCGCAAAGCCACTGCGGGTCCAGGAAGTACAGGTCTCGCAAGGTGGCGTCGTCGTAGTGCAGCAGGACGCCGTTCTCATGAAGGAACTTTGTGGCCTGGCTCAGCTCTGCGGCGTCGCGAAAGCGCAGGCTAAACCTCCGCTCGAGCTCGGCCGTCACAGTCTCCTCGTACTGCTCCTGGCTGAGGACGGGATCCCTGGCCTTGGCCTTGAGGTCGTAGGCCAGCCCTCCTACCAGGTCCTCCAGGGCCAGGTAGGAGGCGGGGATCTTCTGCTCCAGCAGCCGCGCCTTGCTCCCGGGAGATCTCAGGCTGGCGGCGGTGTCGTACAGGAGGTTTGCCAATAACCTCATGTTGTGCCGGCTCTTGCAGCTCACCTCGATGGTCTCCAGCACCTTGGGCAGCCCGCACTTCTCCGGGTCGGTGATGTGGATGAACTTCTCTCTGATGCGCTGCTGCAGATACTCTGAGAAACTGGGCGGGAACTCGTCCTTGACGACGTCGAGGTGAGTGCCCACCACGATGACTGGGCTATTGGGCGCTCGGGCCTGGATGTTGATGAGCCACTGCTGGATCTCGTTGACCCCCTTCTCCCCGTCGGTGATCCTCCAGACGACGACGTACAGGCTGCGGCGGGAGAGGAAGTACTGGTGGGTGGAGTAGTACTCGGTCTGCCCGCCAAAGTCCCAGGTGCGGAAGACGACCGGGCCGAGGGATGCCTGACCGCCGCGGTCGGCACTCTTCTTCTCGAAGGTCCAGTCTCCGATGTCGACCCCCACCGTGGAGATGGACACGCCCCGTCCAGTCTTCATGTTGATGTTCTTGTTGCCCATCCTCTTGGCCCAGTGCTCCTGCCCTCCAGACTTTCGCTTGAAGGATCCGCCCTCCTGTCTCAGCAGTTCCAGTAGTGTCGTCTTTCCGATCCCCTGGATTCCCACCACCATGAGCTTCAGTCGAGCGTAAGGCTTTGAGTTTTCCAAAATAGAGCGGAGGTATCCAATGATGTCTGACGTTTTGTAGCTCTTTGATTGTGACATGGTCAGAAGAGGCTCTTGCAGGTTGCATCCCTTCGTGTTGAGATTCCAAAGTCTGCAAGGAGAAAAGTAATGATATTAAAAATTTCCATGTCATACACGTGTAGAGAACTTCCTACTTGTTCAACAACCCCATCTGGGGAGGCAAATCCGATATCCTCGGGTTGTTACTGACATTCAAGACTGAAAGGTTGGTCAGGTCGCTGATGTTGTCCGGGATGGAGTGGATGTTGTTCCCGCTCACGTCCAGCATGCTGACGGCGGGGAAAAGGATGCGGGAGCGAGTGCTGCTGGCACCGTCTTTGCCGCCGTCTTCGGAGGTTCTGCTTCCAGTCTCGGCAGCGTCGGCCGAGTAGTAGTTTATATTGGACAGGATGTTGTTTGACATGATCAGAGTGCGGAGGTTGTCCAGCCGAGAGTGCCCACGGTGAGCGCAGGCGTTCGGTTTGCTCGAAACGGACAGCTTATGGATTCTAAAAAAAGTGGGAACATTTCAATAGCCTTTTAATTGATGCCTCAAAGTTTCTTTACCTGGTGAATTTCTTGTTCTCCAAAATTGCCTGCTGTTGTTGCTGCTGTTGCACCTGAGTTTCCCCGATGGAGAGAGCCTCCATCGCCTCAGTGGCATAGCAGAGGTTGTCCGAAGATCCCATGGAGCCGGCGGCGTGGGAGGGAGAGTCTCCCGGCCAGCCGCTGATCTGGTTGTAGCCGAGGTCGAGGTGCTTAAGGGAGAGCGGGTACGAGGCGACGGGGCCGAACTTGGCGATGGAGTTGTAGGAGAGGTTGAGCCTGGCCAGGTTGGGCGCCAGGCAAGCCAGGCAGCGAGGGGCCACGGAGAAGGAGTTGTGGGCCAGGTTGAGCGAGACTAGGGCGGACTCTTTGGGGCTGTCCGAGTCCTCTCCCTTTTCCCCACCGGAGCCCACCTTGGCAGCGTCGTCGTAGCCGCTGTACAGCTTGGAGCTCTCCACGATGTCGAGCGAGGCGGACCAGAGGCTCTCGTGCTTCAACGGCACCCGCTTCAGGCACCTCGCCTTCTCGCTGTCGAGTCCCTTCCTTGACGAAGACGAAGTTTCGTCGTCCGAATCCGCAAGCTCAGAGATTGCCTCCACCGAGACGTCGTCGCTGTCGTAGGAGACGTCCGAGAGGCTGCTGCCCTGGTTCAGGGAAGAAGTCTGCGAGGCGTCGCCCCCCGCTCCTCCCCCGCTCTTCCAGCCCCTGGAGGAGGGCAGCTCGGCCAGCAGGTTGAAGGCCAGGTTGAGCTCCTTCAGCACCGGGTTGAGCCACATCTCGAAGGGGAGGTACTGCAGCTTGTTGTTGGACACGTCCAGCGAAACGAGGGACTTCAAGGCGAAGAGGGCCGCCGGGAGCGTCTCCAGTCGGTTGTCCTGCAGGAAGATCTCCTCCAGCATGGGGCAGTTGTAGAGGGAGCTGCGGGTGCTCCTAAGGGAGCTGAGGCCGATCTTGCGGTGCACCGACGAGGGAAGGTACTCCAGCTTGTTCTGGGCCAGGTTCAGCACTTTGAGGCTCTGCAGGTACCAGACGCACTCCGGGAGCTCCACAAGGTCGTTGCTGGATAGATCCAGGCGGGTGATGGCGTGCACGGCCGAGAACTGGAAGCGCGGGCTGAGCCGGAGCTTGGGGTTGAGCCTGACGGCGGCATCCACCAGGTACTGCTCCTTGACTGCGCTCAGGCAGCCGCCCTGGTTGTGCCAGTTGACCATGACGGGCGTGGAGGGGAAGATGGAGGAGTAGGCGAGGGATCCGACCGAGGCGAAGCCCTTGACCAGGGAGTGGTTGAACTCGGCGATGCCCTTCTTGTTTATGCCGTTCTCCAGGTCCTGGTTTGCCTTGAGCCCTAGCAGCTTGGAGACGACGGCCTCGTCCCCTGCGCGGACGGAGACGGCCAGGGCCTTGCAGTCGTCGTCGCGGGCGGAGTAGCGGAGCAAGAGGTCGATCATGGACATGTCTCTGTTCTTGCAGGCCTCCACCAGGCAGGTCGAGCCCTTGAAGTAAAACTCTTCCAGGGGGACCTGCTCAGATCCCGCAGCAGAAGCAGCCGAGGAGGAGGCCTGCCCTGGCTGGCCCCTCTCCTCTCCCCCATCCTCGTCCCTCGATGAGCCGCCCGCCGAGGAAGAGTAGATGGATAGGTTAGGGTTGGCCCCGGCGGTGAGCAGCCTGGAGGCGATGGCGTTCTCCCTTCTCCGCACGGCGTTGTGCAGGGCAGTCTCAGTGCCGTTGCTGCAGTAGGAGTCCACCAGTACTGGGTTCAGCCAGGTCTCGTCCTCCCCCAGTTCGTCAGCGTCGGAAGTGCCGCGCAGGCGAGAGATCAGGGCCTTTACATACAATCCAATATATCCAGGAAATGCAAGCAAGCGAAACACGGAGTCTGATTTCCTTACCTGAATTCCCGTCCTTTTGGTCAAGATGACCTTTTCGCCCTGATCATCTTTGCTCTGGCCCTTTTTAGATGATTTGGTCGAAGCTACCACTTTCCTTCCCTTGACCTGGATAAAGAGAAAAAGCAATTAGACGTAGGCAAATTCCTAGTAAAGTATTTTCTACGCACCTTGAGATTGAGCAGAAGATCGACGATTTTGATGTTACTGACGCAGCAGGCAAGGTAGAGGGGACTCTGGCCGGTGACATCGCAGAGGTTGATGTCGAAGGCAAAGTCGTACTCCCACTGCCCGCTCTTGTCGCGAAACGTCTTGAGCTGCTCTCTGGAGAGTACATAGTTTTCCAGTAAAATATGCTTTCAAAAACAATTACAATTGCCAACTCACTTTCTGAAGGGAAACCGCAGCAGGAACTCGAAAATGGCGGAGTGCCCGTTGATGCAGCAGGCGTGCAGGGGCGACCACCTCTCCACGGTGAGCGTGTTGATGAGCCCTGGGAACCTGGCCAGCAGCAGCTCGACCACGTCCTTGTGGCCGTTGTAGGCGGCGATGTACAGCGGGGAGTACTTTGTCACCGGGTGGATCCGTCCGTCGGCGCCGTTGTCAAGCAGGAAGGAAACGACCTCGCGGTGGCCGTACTCGCTGGCCTTGAACAGGAGCGTGTTGCTGCCCCCGCTGCCTATGAAGTTGATGGTGGTGGCGATGGCGACGGCGTCCGGGAGGGAGGAAAGCAGGGAGCGGACGCTGGAGAGGTCCCCGCTGACGCAGGCGTCCTGCAGGCAGCGGACCATCTCCTGGCGGGCCTCCTCCTGACGGTCGGCCGCCTCGCGGAGGATCTTGGAACAGGAAAAGAATAATTTGTTTATTTAGAATGACAACCTGAATAGTTTCAGTGCTACACGAAAACGAGCGCGATAAGTATTTCTTGTTTGCAAGACCGGAAATGCTGGATGTTTTTTCTCCTCTCCCTACCGGTACGGTACAATAATACCTCAACCGAAGCTTACAGTACGGCTAGCTCCTTTTAGTATCGTGGTTTGTACCGTTAAATCAAAACCGGATATCCAAACGCTTTTTAGATGCAATGACACCTGTGCTGGGTCACATGTTTTCGAGAACTGAAGAACTATTTGTTCTTTACCCCAAGAAGTAAGAGAAAGTGCCTATGATAAAAACTGCGAGAATATTTCGGTAACTGATAAAGCCACCATATAATTAAGCCAATCTGTCAATCGCTGCTTCTGCAGGAGAGATAAATCTCCCACAAGTCCCATTGACACTGCAGCGGCCTCTGCCCACCTCCGCGACGCGTGATGCTGGCTTTCTCAGCAGCGACCCCCACAGCAGCATTTCGGAGGCCGTGTGTCAACTACCAGCATTTAACCACATCGCGTCCTTCTGTGTCCGCAAAAAAAGACTCTCGACGCTGTCCGGCGAGGAGGGGTCCACTCCACTGCATACGAAATCATCTTCCTTCCATTCCAACAAACACTTGCACACACTTCAACTCCCTCTTCTTTCTTCCCTCAAGAAGTCGCGTACAGGCTCCTCCTCAACAAACAGTGCATTCGCCATGCCCACAGGAACGGGCCAAAGGAAGAAAAAAAATCTCATCTCCCCTTTCCCTTTCTCGAAACCCAAAACCCATCTCCTATGTACATTCTTCTCCTACGCCCACGTTGTTTCTCAGGCCAATCTTTCGCGCTCCCTCCCTTCCCGTCCGACCGCCCACCTCACCTCAGTGAGACTCGGCTACAATGCAAAGGTGAGCTCAGGAGGGCAGACTTTGCAGTCGGGAGATTCGGATATTTTCTTGCCTATTGGCGGGAGGCGGAAAGGAAAAGGACGAGGGGAAAAGTCTCACGCATTCATCAGGATGTCAGCAAGGGTTGAAAAGCAGGTCTAGCGGAAAGACGCAGGGCGGGAAAAGGGTCTGCCTTGACTTCTTATCTGCTAACATTGTGTTGCTATGCCCGACAAAAATAATGTGGCAAAGCAATGTTATTTTAAACAACAGCCTCTTGTTTACCTGCATGCACTCCTTGTGGTCCCCCTTCTCTGCCAGGTCCATGGCGGTGAGGCCGAGGCTGTCCCGGGTGAGGAGCGAAGCGCCGTGGGACACCAGCAGGCGGACGTTGTCGGAGTGGCCGTGTTCGGCCGCGACGTGGAGCGGGGTGCGGCTCTCGCCGCGGGCGCCGCAAGCGGACTCGGCCTGGGGGGGATGAAAGGATAGTGTGTGGGATGGTTATGACAAGGAAGTGCTTTTAAATTGGTGGAAGTGTGACTAGAGGGGCGAATTTAAATTTCCATTTGGCATTTGGCCGAGGAGGAGGAGAGCCCACGAACCAGCTCTAACCAATGTCTTACAAAAATTTGAAGAAAGTCGTCCTCCTTATCAATACCCACCTTTGCCCCTGACTGCAGCAGTATCCTTAGGCACTTGCTGTCTGCGTTGGTGGCCGCTGCGTGGAGGGCGGACCTGCCCCAGGAGTCCCTGGCGTCCAGGCAGGACAGCTCGTCGCCGTTGAGCAGGTCCTCCAGCAGCTCGGCGTTGTCCCACAGGGCGGCAACGTGCAGGAGCCTGGAAGGGGCGCGAGGGAACATAGCACAATGGAAAAACTGAGTGGGTGTGAGTCCCTCACCTGCCGGGGAAGTCCTCCACCTCCACCAGGGACTCCATGATTAGGGGCTGGCTTGGACGAAGTGGGTGGGTGGGTTCTTTCTCGCTCCCACCGCGCCTCTACACGGGGGAGTTCAGGTGGTGCCAGACACACCAATGGGGACCACAAAAGGCAATCGATAATTTTTAAGGGCCTTTAAAAAAGGCCTTTTTGCGCATCTTGTTCTTGTCTCTTAGCAGCCTTTTCTTTCTTTGGTTGGCGACAGACTTTTTGTGCCTTTTGTGCTTTTTAGTGCCCCTGCACTCTGCACTTGTCTTGCACAGAAAACAGCTGTTTCGTGTCTTTTGCCTTGGCTGAAAAGCCCATGAAGTTGTCCCCGCTTCAAAAACCCAAACAAATATTGGCAGAATGGGCGGAAAGAGGCAGACGGATTTTTTAGGCAGAGCAAATTTACGGCTGCCAGAAAAAGGGACAAACGAAAAAAAATACACTTTGTGATAGTGAAAAAAATGACAGGATTGTTTTATGTGATTTTTGTTCTCATTTAGAGTTTTTTTGTGAGGTTATTTTACGATTACAAAATAGATATTTAGACTTTTTTATACTTCCCCGGCCTGTTTGCTAGCTTAGTTTTAGTCCCGTTTTTCTTTCTCGCCGAAATGTGGCAACTTTGTATTATTCCGGCGAAGCTCCTTGACGTGGTTGACGGTGTTGACCTCGCTCGCCGCCACCGCGACCTCCAGCCCTTCCCCTGGGGCCACCCCCACGTGACCTCGATCTCTCTGAGTGCCCCCGAGGCCATCGCGACGGCAGGATGGCGGCGGAGAAGACCAAAGAAGGTGAGGCAGGCTCAGTGTAGAATTTGCCTGGCCGGGGGCCAACGTTGGCCTTAAATGTAGTAGTGTACTTAAGCGAGTGTAGTGATTCATGCATCTGCCCCTGTTCCTTGTATCGGGATCTCCGTATCTGCCTTCCGAAATATGGTTTTGGGAGCTTTCGCTGGGAATCTAAAACTCTGATGCAATGCTTATTTCTTGAATATTATGTTGATACGTTAAGAGAATAGACCCCAGACATTCGGTACATATGGAATACAAAAATGTCAAAAAAAATTTAGCCTCATAGTTTTAGGTTCCCAACAAAATGTCCTTGGGCTCTGTTTCGGAACGGAGAAATGACGCCCCCGGTAGAAGGACTTTTGAATTGGGGTCATACTCGGTTTTTACTTCGTGATGGGTCTTCGACGAAGCGTGAAAAACATACGTTTTCGGGATTATTCTTTCGTACAGTCCTCAATTTGCACCGTCATCCCTTTCATAAAGGCAATACTTTCTGCTCAATACTCTACGTTTTCCTGTCTTGTTCAACGTTATTTATTAGACTTGCCGGAGTCGGACTTTCTCATTTCCTGTTCCTCCATGCCCTCACGAAGACCCTCCTCCGCCCCTCTTTCAGAGTACGAGAATGAGATCCTGGCCATTCGCGCCCGGCGGGACAACCTGGCGGAGGCGCCCCCGCCGCCCGCCAATGAGGACGAGGGCGACCTGCCCGCCAAGAGGGACCGCATCGGCCTCATGGACGTGGGCGTCGAGTTCGACAACGACATCTACTCGGGCGAGAAGAGCAAGTTCGAGGGCTACCACACCACCCTGGCCGTCAACGACGCCGACGCCGCGGAGGAGGACGAGACGCCGCTGCTGGGATCGCAGAACAAGCGCGCCACGTACACGGCGCCCAAGGCGGTGATGAGGGAGGCGCAGAACGCGGGGAAGGAGGACGACGTGGACCCGTTCGAGGCGCACAGGAGGCCGAGGATCGCAGACAGGGAGGATGAGTACAGAGCCAAGCGGAGGCAGGCCCAGATCTCTCCCGAGCGCGCAGACCCCTTCGCCAACGGCGGGGCCACCCCCATGCAGGGCTCCAGGGGCTTCGGGGACATCATGCGCGAGCAGCATCTCCGGGCCAGGGAGGCCGACCTGCAGAAGCAGATGAAGGACAAGGCCAAGGAGGGCACGCTCAAGGTCGTGGATCAGAATGCTGGGGCGGTGAGGACGGCTCCAAAGCGCAGGGGAAGGTGGGACATGACGGCGGAGGAGACACCCAGCAAGACCGCCAAGAAGCCCTCGGGAGGAACCACTCCCACGGCGGAGGCCCCGGCCACGCCGGCGCACCTCAACCAGTGGGACGCCACCCCAGGCAGGAGAGACCCCGGATCGGAGACGCCTGGCCAGCCTCAGGTCAGGATGTGGGACCCGACTCCTGCCCACACAACTCCTGGAAGAGACACCGCGCCCGGTTCCGCTACTCCTGGAGCCGCCACTCCATCCGCGGGAGGGAGGCGAAACAGGTGGGACGAGACCCCCAGGACAGAGAGGGAGACTCCCGGCCACGGGGCGGGTTGGGCAGAGACGCCGAGGACGGACAGGGGAGCTTCAGACAAGATCATCTCCGAGACTCCGACTCCGTCCGCCAGCAAGAGGCGCTCCAGGTGGGACGAGACTCCCAGCGCGACCCCGGTGGCCGGAGCTACCCCGATCGCAGGGGCCTCGACTCCGAGCGCCACCCCTTCAGGCTCCGCCACCCCGGGCGGCGCCACCCCGGGCGGCATGACCCCCGGCGGCATGACCCCGTCCATGATGACCCCTTCGCAGGCCACCCCGATGGGCACCAAGGCCATGGGCATGGCAACCCCCAGCCCGGCCCAGATGATGCAGATGACCCCGGAGCAGATGCAGGCCTACAGGTGGGAGAGGGAGATCGACGACAGAAATAGGCCACTATCAGACGAGGAACTGGACGCCATGTTCCCTCCCGGGTACAAGATCCTGCCCCCGCCGGCCGGATACATCCCCATCCGCACCCCGGCCAGGAAGCTAACCGCC
>JAAUYB010019711.1_pt1 | contig 13873 bp, 12 predicted proteins | sample 7278071 | NCBI WGS metagenome assembly JAAUYB01 (sample SAMN14350121, study PRJNA611818) | marine sediment metagenome | isolation source: surface marine sediment (1.8m) | place: French Polynesia: Moorea | collected 2018-08
CACTTTACTACTTCTACTACTATATACATTGGGCGACTGTCACGCGGAGGCCGGAAAAAGGGCGATCGCGTCGGATCCCAATTTCCGGGGTACTTTTGGTCACTCCCCTCATGGTGTTTCCCACGAGGCCAAAGATGCCTGCACCGAGAGGGAAGAAGCGTTTTTAAGTAGTTAGTAATGTCCTCAGTTCAAGATCTATTGATCTCGCCCACTCACCGGTGATGCAGAGCGCGACTCCCTCCATCCAGAAGCTGCAGGTCCTGACCTTGTTCATGGCCTCGGGGTCGCTGGGGCCGCAGCTGAGCTCTTCTTCTTCTTCCTCCTCCTCCTCCTCTCCGCCCGCCGCCCCCGCAGCCGTCTGGTTTGTGGTGTTGGCGGCGGCGGCGGCTTTTGCCTGCAAATGATGAATTCGGAGAAAGGCTGGCTTAATTACGGTAAAGACAGAAGCCTCCTGATGGAATAGCACTGTCGGGAAGGGAAACCTCTCCACCGCCACCAAGGCTAAAAAAAGTTCCGTAATGTCCTGAAAGTTTGGGGCCTTTCTCCTGGACGAGAAATCTCGCAGTACTTTTGCTTTCGTGACATCTTAATGAAGCGGGAGAACAGGTGATTAGTGACGGAAATAATCGATCCGACTTGGCCTTCAAATCCATCCCGAAGAGGTACGCAACGATACAGAAAGGTCAAAATGACTCTTTTTCTCTTTGTCCAGCGCACGCATTGTCATATGGGTAACCGATGCGAGGTGGCCGCAAGAGGGGCCAGGCTCCCGTCACGCCAAGAGCCACTCTCACACCGAGTCTCATGACACTTATCTTGTCTGGTCTGGAGGACGGATCTCGTGCTGTGCATGTCTTATTACTAGGGAAGGAGGAGGGGGATATGACTGAGTGAGGAACCTTATTAACTCCGCGTGCTGCGGCCATGATCCGGGCTTAAGTCATCCTCCCTGTCCTCCTCTCAGGGTTTTCTCTGCTCATCTCTTGGGTAAACATGAGGAGAAAGGAGGGGGGGATGAAGAGTAACAGAAATAATTGGCCAACTTTTTCCCTTTTAGTGCTTCAGCGACTTTGAGCATTTTATTCCCGCGAGGTACATACCAACAACAATTAATGCCCGTTCGCAGCCTGAGTGTACAGTGCAGCACGTGTAGAAAGCGAACAAAGCAAACAACACACCTCGCAAGGTCGCCTATCCTCCTCCTCCTCCTCGGCTGACTAAACAACGACCTTTAACATGCATGCTGTTGGTGCGCCAATAAAAATAGTTATTGTCCTGAGGTGACTTTCTCCCTCCCCCTTATTTGGGTGCACACGAGCTGTGACACATGTTCCGGAGAGAGGAGTTGTTTTCTCTTCCCCCTGAAGCACCTGCATGTATGCCGTAAAAGGAGGAGGACAACGAAATGGATAGATGGATGGATGGATGGGGGAGGCTTTCGGAAGCGCCAAAACTTTTGCTCCATCCCTCTCCTCGGAGTACACAGCTCACGGTGCGGGAGGAAAAGAGTTAGGGAGAGCAGAAGACAGGCTAATTTGGAAAGTTTGCTCCTCCTCCGATAGGCCATTTGCATGGGGGAGGGAGGAGAGGCGAGAGTGACGGATGGACGCGGAAGATCCGTTTTCGGGTGGATTAAACGGAATTAACAAAGGGGCATTCCAGGAATGGCAAACAAGAAGAACTATTTGCGGAAGAATGAAGGAAAAGTGGAGGCCGTTTTTGGAAAGGAGGAAAGTGCGGCAGCGCAGTTAAATGGAAAGGAACTAAATAGCGGAAAGTGTCCCTATATATTTTGATTTTCAGCAGATTTTTTTGCAAACAATTCTCGCAGACCATTAATTGCGATGACACAAAGGAAACTTTGATGCTAAAAGGAATTTAGCCTCCTAGCCGGGGCTGCTGCAAGATAGCCGAAGTTGGTAGGGAGAGCGATATAAAAGTTTGAGCAAATAAATGGGGCGGACGGAAAAATAAGTCTTTTTTGTCCGCTGCGCTAGTAGGGAGGGAGGGGCAAAAAAGGCTAAAATTTGCATGAAAAATGACCGGCTGCCCTCCCTTTTGGGATAGCAGAGGGAGGGAGGGGGATATAGAAAGGGGACCACGGTTCCGGCTTTTGGAAAGAGAGAGATAGTACTGAAGCGGAAGAAGGCGGAAGAACTTTTTTGCCACTTTGGTACAAAAAAGAAAAATAGTTTCCTAACTCTGAACTGGCGGGCGACGCTTCAAAGAAGAACGGTGGGAAGATGAGAGATGCATGGAGAAGAAACATACAGCAGTACATGCTGCTATCTCTGGGCCCGGTGCTGTCTCCGAAACAAAAAAACATGTTTGCGTCTTCCTTTCCCATCTGGTTGCCTCATTTGTGACTCGCGGTTTAACTTGCAGTGTCTGGTCGATCAAGAAAGAAGGTCCACTTTGTACAAAAAAAGCAAGAAACCCTCCCACCGTTCATCGTAGGTTGCACTAGCATGGATGTTCCATTTTTCCTCCCCTGTTTGCGGTTTGCCTGAGCCTCGTGGAGGGATTCCTGGCATTCCGCTCGACTATTAGTGCCCTTTTCCCGTTTGCCCTCTCGCGCCGCCTCCCATCCCATCATGATATGCGAAGGCCTGTGGAGCCAAACAGCTGCATGGCAGAACATAGATAAAAATTCTTTTGCCGCCTTCAAAAATGATTCTGAGAAAAAAAAATCTCTGAAGGCGGGACCTTTTTCCATTTTGGCACTTTCCCCAGGGCCCTCGGTGTGCAAAAAAAAGAAAGTGCAACTTCCCCCCTTATCTTATCACCTTTGCAAGGTATACAGGGCTGCTTGTTTGGGGCCTTACTGACTTTGACTTGACGAGGGAAGGTGTCCCGGGCTCCACATCCTCTCCTTAGTGGACTAATTATTTCTCCATCTGCCCCTAATAGAAGGTGAGCGAGCAGACATGGTAAAAGCAACTAGGGCACCAGTTACACACATTGACTCCCAGAGCTGAGACTCCATAGTCCTATCATACAGCAGAGGATTCTCCAGGCTTCCTACGAAATAAGTTACTTGGCGAATCTCTCCCGGGCTGTCATGGAGATGATCGTTGCAGACAGACAGAGAGAGAGAGCAAAGAAGAAGGAATGAGGAGAAGAAGGGTCGTTTGCTCTTCTTCCTCCGCTCATTACTTCCAAGGGGAGAGAACAGACCGACTGGCCGACCGATCTAAGCAAGCCACTCTCTCCCGATCCTCCTTTTGGCTGGTGGTAAAGGGAAGAAGACCCAGTAATTGAGACCTTTGTTAAAAGGGGAACCAAAAGAAGGGGTGGTTGGGCGAGGGGTTCTTAATTAAGGGTGGCTCAAAGAGGTGGAGGTGCAAAAAAAAGAATTTCTGGATCCTTCTTAGTAAGTTCTTACCCCTTTTTCCTCTGTTCCTCCGTCGTAGCCTTCATCCTCGGCGGCGGAGATTGCCTCCAGATTCGCCTGTGGGTGAGATGAGTGGCTTTATAATAGAAGTCTTTTGAACGCTAGATGAAAATGGGGAAGCCCTTACCACCCCTAGGATGAGGAGCCAGAGGAGCAGGAGCTGCCCAAATCTGATGCTGCACCTGCCCATGGTTGTGAATTTTCCCCTTCCTGTGCTTAAAGCAAAAACCTCGCCAGCCAGGCACAGTGGACCCGTGGCAGCGGCAATGTTTTTTCCCCTCTCTCGTCTTTTTTTCCTGTTCCAGTCAATGGCACTTCTGTTCGGCGCGCAGCGGCGGCTGTCCCGATATTACTACGCTGCCGTGTCAAAAGTGCGGTGGGAAGGAAATACCTCGTTAGCGCGCACCGACTCTCGTCTGACAATGAGAGGAACAACTCACTAACTGTTTGGGGGGGAAAGAGGAATAGGAGTGTTGCTTTTTTCTCCTTTCCTTGCGTACGTGCTCAGTCCCGAGAGAGGACTGTGGAGTTGGACGGAGAAACGGACGAGGAAGCGGAAGAGAAAAGAGGAAACGAGAGAGAAGGAGGAGGAGACGGACGGAGGATGATCACTTCTCTCTCTCTCTCTTGCCGCTCTCCCTCCTCCATTTCGGCCTCTCGCTCAATTCCTTTCATTTCCATTCTTTAAGAACAAAGAAGGGCCCGCATTTAGGGGTCAAACCGGGGCCGGGGAGGGTCAACACATGCTTCCACCAACACCCACAGATCTTATCATATGAGTAACAAAGCCGACTGGGGTATATGGGACTCTGGATATTGTTGACCTATCTTTCCCTCTCCCCACCTTGGCTTCGCGCCCGAAAGAGCCCCTCCCCCCCTCTTCCCCCCCTTCCCCCCGGGGCGTCAGTCTCTGTCGGATCGAGAGGGGAAGAGAGAGACGGGCCAGTCCGCAAATATTTCTCTCCTCGTTCCCCCGGGGGCGACAGTGGAGGAAAAGGGATGAGGGGCAAGTTTCCCTCCCTCCCCTCGTGTGGTGCGGTTTTACAGTTGGCGAACGGGGCCAGACCTTTCCTTTTCGAAATTTCGAGAGACGAGAGAGTGCAAAGTTGGCCAGTTTTCAATTTCTGCTTTGAACAAGGTACGATTGGGCTAGGAAAAGAAAAGAGGGCATCTTTTCTTGAGCTCTACGCCCGACTTACTGAACACAGGCGGGGGGAGCATTGGTAGGGCAGTTCGGAAAAAAAAAGTTGGCATATCTCTGCCTTCCCAGGTGTGTCTTTCCCCGCTTAGAAAGTGCCAAAGGGTACAGCAGCCAAAAATGCGACTCCGCCGTCTTGGAATTCTGGAAGAGGAAGGGCCGGCGGTGTGGGAGGCGAGGAACTATAAATCCAATTCTTCCCCCCCCCCCCCCTGCTTCGACCTTCCTGGGTCGGAGACTCGCGAACAAGGCCAGGAGCGTGCGTACGTACATCGATATATCCGCTCTTCTTCCTGCCTATTTGCTTCGCCTCCCGCCCAGCCAACATTGTTGATTGAATAAGTTTCCCCCTTCAACGTCTTTTTCATTCCTTTAATTTGTTCTTAGGATGTCCGTATTGGACGAGCTCAAAATAATTTGGAGCTGTTCCAGGCAATTCTGGCATATTCTATAGTTATCATGCAGTGATGCAATGGGACAGGAAATGAATGTTGAACGTCGGTTGGGCGGTGTGTGTGTGTGTGTGTGTGTTGTGTTGCCGGGGTTTCTCCTCTTTCTCCTTTCCCGTTCGGAGATCTGCCTCCAAATCCCTGTCTCTCTCCCTCCTCCCTCCACAACCACCACCACCTCCCTTCTCGGCCCAGCGGCAGGCCGTGTGGTAGTGGTCTTGGAGGCTGTAATTCTTCCCTTCGATTCCCATCCCCCTCCACCTACCGTTGTTTTTTTGTGTTCTAGCCATGTCCCTCGTTTTTGTTCTCCTTTTCCCGTCCCATTCCCTTTTTCCGATCGCGCTCCATAGCTGTATATCTTAAGAGACTCGAGCTACGCAATTACCATGCAAAAAAATCTGCCTTTGTACCGTCGATTTTCGGCCTTTATTCCTTGCTTGGCCTTGTAAAATGGCTTTTGAAGCTATTCTTACGCTTTTCGTTCCTGTCTGAAAACAATTCCAAACTGGCGAAAAAAACCTGTCGCAAAAAAGGAACCCTAGCCAACCCCGTGCAAATTTGACCCTTTTGGGTAAAAAAACTGTACAGCCACCTTGTCCTATAAGCCTATCCTACTTTTTGCTCTTAGGGATTCAGGCCTCGCTCCCCGCCGCCGCCCTTGCACGGTAGTATTTGGGCTCTTGGGGGCATCAAGGGTCTCGAGAGCGAGAGACTGGCAGGTATCATACGTGGGCTCGTGTGAAAATAGGGAGGAGCAAAGTCTGTCTCGCTAGGAAAAAATCTTAATCTTCGTTACCCACCCATGGCACCCAAAGAGGGAAAAGGTAGTTCAGTCAGGCAGATCCAAAGTTTCTGCCTCTTCCTCCTCCTTCCTCCCCCTTCTGGACCAGAAACTTACTTTTTGGCGCCCAGATAAGGCGTGCAGTGTGATGTACGTACGTACAGCGAGCGCTGCCCGTATCCCCTCTACCCTTCCCTTCCATCCTTATTCTCCTTCTTGGCAAAAAGTGGAAGCCAGACTCTTATCCCGGCCCTTTTGCGCTCAAGAAACTAGAGGAACACGCGAGGTGGAAGTTCAGACCGAATTTCGTCGGAAAACCTCTTACGTCTTCATGCAAACAAAACCACCTCCACATGATGGAGGGTACGGCTGTATGCGCCACATCATACAGACACCATGCGAGCCATTTTTCCTTGTTCTTGAGATGAGGTCATTGCGAGAATGTCAGGCCAGGGAAGGAGGCTCCGAGTTCTGGACAACTGTATAGTACGTACTTGTACAGCAAGTGATCTTTGGTGGGGCCCTTGTTCCAGGTATTTAGGGGGGTAAGGGGAGAAGCCGCCTGATACTCCAATCAGTAGCCCCTTTCCCCAAGACGTCGGAGGCGGCGACCCTTCCTCATCCTCCGCATACCCCGGCCCGGCCGATCCATCCGTACAGACAGACGTCCGTCAGGAAAGGCAACACAAAAGAATTTGGATGCTATGCTAGCCGTGTTGCCGCAAAACTTTCCTTTGAAGGCCGTGGTTTCTCACTTTTACCATCGACCTGTAGTATCCTTCCTACAGTAGTGTAGGTTTCGCAAAGCGTAGAAAAAATATCCTCCTAAGTGGACTGTCCGTCGAGGAAGTCCGCATTTTTTTTTGCTTTATCCCGGGGCGGGGGGGGGGGGGGAGGGGGGCTACACCGGGAGGTGTAAGTACGGCCTCATTGCGCCCTTAGGGCTCTATACGCCGTCGTGTTTTGCTTCTGGGGAAGTTTGTCCGGCCGCCGCTTCTTGGCAAGGCCGAACAACACGAGTTAAGTAACATCCGGCATGCAGTGTCTGCGTGCCGCTGTGGGATGGGTTGTGTGTGCTGCGACTGTCTCTTGGCATCGGTCTGTATTTGTACCATAGGTGCACAAACAGCTGGGGCATGCAGGAAATGCCACCCGAAGAATGAAAAACCTTCTTCACCCTTCTGGACCTAAGCCCGTCTATGCAAGCCCCCTTCCTTTCCCCCTTCTGCTCTCCATCAAACTGGCATCTCGGGCTAAGAGAAACGGCCGATAGATGAGTACGATAGTTCTTTTCCCGCTCCGTACAGGAAAGTAGATCATCTAGGCCAACAAAAAAAACTTGTGTGTGGTTGCGGAGCGTGTGTGTATATTTCCATCTCTCTGCATTCCCTTCAGCCAGGTACACGAGGGCCGAACGCGGTGAATAAATATATCGTTAGCGCCGCGGCTCAGTGTACGCTACAACAGAAGTGTGGGCGGACTCGCGCCGTGGTCAACAACAACTCGGAAAAAGGCATCTCTCTTTCTTATTCAGGGGGTTTTCACTTACACTCGTCGCGGCGATATAAGGACACATTTGGTGATTAAGACGTTGTTGTTATGGTGCGCGCATTTTCTTTTTCTCCGTCTGCGTCCATCCAGTCTCTCTCGGATCAAACCGGCCGCATGTCATAAGCGGCGACGGCGGTGGGTTATGTCTGACAATAACAATAACAGAAACTACTGGCGGCGTCTTGTTACTTTCACAGCTTCGTGTCGACGGTGCTCTTCTTCCCGACCTCCTCGTCCTCTTCGCTGTCGTCGCTGCCGGCAGAGAGGAGCCGCGCGTGCGGCGCGTCCGCCGCCGCCGCCACGATCCGGCCGCCGCCGCCGCTCTCCAGGTCGCCGCCGCCGCCGCCGCCGCCGTTGGACTTGTTGGCCGATCGGAGGAGGACCCTGCAACATATGGAAACGAGACTGAGTAATTGTCCAAACTGCTCCGGGGATATTAAGCCAATTTCCACGACAATTACTAATTCGCGGCATTTGTATAGTGTTTTCGGGCATGTTCGGGAAACTCCCAGTTCGAGATCCTCGAGGAGAAAAAAGTGTTACGGGCATGGTCGCAACTCGCAATTAGTTGTCCCTGTCACACGGCCGTGCAAAAAACGTGCAAAAAATATACGACTCCTTGGGTGACAACAACACGGCTCTCCCCCTTATTGCAGACGGTCCTTGACAGGAGGCAAAAAAGCATCATGGAGAGCCCGGCCGCTAGCCGAATGGGGGGAGGGAAAGGGGGGAGGAGGAAACGGGACAGCCTCACCAATGTCGGACCATATGTTCTCAAATGCGAGAAAGTATTTGAGAAAGGGAACACATTCTCAAATATAAGGGGGGGAGGTGAGTGCCAGGTGGGCCTTTCAAAGTTTTTTGGAGAACATGAGGGGGAAGGGTGGAAAGGTCGAAAGAAGTTTCAGACAAGAAATCTGCCTCCTTCCCCCACTCTGTGGAAAGAGCAAAGTTAATGAAGAATAACTCGCGCCTGTTCCAATGTCCGCCAAATGCGTTGAGAAAAGAGAGGGATCGAAAGAGGAAAGACCGACCAAACCAAACCAAACCAAAGAGGTTCCGGCGATAAATCTCCATTGGAAAAGTTTTCTGCTTTCCGAGCTCCTATGTTTCCAACCGCAGGCCTAGAAATGGGCGCTGAAATTTTGGCCAAAATCCAAGGCCCAAAAGCCCCCCACCAAACAGGAGGAATCTTGGAAAAGATTTTTTCGGCAAAATTTGAAGGTGCGCAAATCAGGAAAAGAAATATACCCTAAAGGACTGGGGCTCTGAGCAGCCGAAATTTTATCGAGCGCGACCTTGATCCCCCCATTTCCCCTTTCTTCCGTGAAGCAATATCGCAAAAAGCCGCCTTGGGAACGGGGAACGAATGTTCGCTGTCGTCACCGCCTCCCTTCCCTCGCCCCAAGGGCGGGGGGGAGTCGGTGTCGCTCAAAAATCTCGGCCCACTCCATCACCCCACCCGCCGCCCCCGTAACCCTACAACCTTTTCCGAAGGAAAATCCCTTTCTGTGCGTATAGCAGAGGCTCCTTCAGTCACGGTTTCGAGGCGGTAGGACAACCAGGTCCAATACAACGCAATTTTGTGGTTTTTCATCTCGTTTTTTTCCTGGAGAGATGAAAGATTTTTGGGTCGTGCAGTTTTGGGTCAAAGGGATGAGAGCGGACAACAAAGCTGGAGAATCTCCACACACAAAGGTTGCGGGGGGGTTAGGTCACAGAAAGGTCGTGGGTGGAGGGAGAAGAACCTGGGACAGAATTTCAATCACGATCCCTTTCTCTGTCCGTTTTCTGCTTCTTTGGAAACACGGATTCGACAAACACTCGAAGAAAAATACTTACGAAAGTAGGTCGAGGAAATAATAAGCTCCCCCCCCCTTCTCTCCCTAGCCCCTTGAGTTCAATATATTCGAACGGGTGAAAGCAGGGGAGGGGAAGATATTTTCACATGCCCTCAGAAGAGGAGGGGGGGGAGGGAGGGGAAAAGGCAGGAAATGTGGAGGAAAGAGCGGGCTTTTGGAACCGACGACCGACTCCGCCGCAGAGGGACTGTACAAACAAGAGGCGGACAAAAAAGGGAAGTTCTTTTTTTCTTCTTCTTTCGCCCTCGATCCGCCCACATTCGCTCCCAATTTTTCGGTCTTTCGCCTTTTCCTCGGAGGTGGCGGAGAGGGGGAATTTGGCTGGAGGGAGATCCGGGGGAGGGCGCAAATTGATTTTTCCCCCCATCGAGAGGGGGAGAAAAAAGAAAAGGCGGGAAACCAACTCCAATTTTCGCGGGGCGAAAATGTATTTCTTTTTTCTTCTTCCAAGGGTACAAGAGAGTGCGTACTGGAAACGTGCGAAATACTGTTTGCGACAGAGAGAAAAAAACTTCCCTTTCATTTTCGCTGTATGATGGCAAAAGCCTTGCAAATAAGTAGGAAGTGCACACGCCCAAAAAAGCAGGGATTTCCGTTCTTTTTTTCCTCGTGCAAAAATGCGAGGAGAGGAGAGGGGAGAAGAGAAACATCCATCGTGGGCGGGCGTGCAATATCGCATACTTTCCCCATCCCCACCGCGCCACACCCCGGAAGTGACGAGGGAAGGAGAATCGGAAACTTCCGCCAACGATTCAGCAAAGCAGAAATGCTCATCTGTCCGATTATCTCCATTTCCCCTGTTTTCTAAACGTGCTTTCTATAAACATATACCTAAACTTTCCCAAAACTATTGGCGAAAGTGTCGTCTTTCGCTCCCCTTTCTCCAATAATTATGCTCGCTCCGTCGGCACTCTTGAGCAACATCAGCTTGCTCCGACGGGCAGGGAGTGAGACCGGGATTATCGTATCGCGGAAACGCCTTTTTGGGAGGATTTCATTCAGGAGGAATTGCTTGCGGAAAGCCAAGGCGCGCAAAACTTGAAAAAGTTTTTTTATGGCTAAGGCTCTTTTCGCAGCTTTCAGCTTCTTCTTGGGTTTCCCATGCATTTGCAGCATCGGCATGTACAATATTGCGCATCCTTCTCGATATCTCGCCTAGAGTGCAAACAAGAAACTCACCCCACAGCGAAGAAAGACACGCTGTACCCACCCCGTCTATCATATTACAACCAAAGTTATTTTGGGTGTCTTCAATCACCGTTGTTTCTCTTGCCAATCCATCACTTTTGGGGGCCCAAAATACACACCCACCAAAAAGCAAAAAACAAAAGGTCGGAGGAGAAGGAGGAGGATTGAAACCCGAACCCGACCTGTTGCTCCCGATCCCGCCCCTCATTCTTGACACCCAATCCCGCAGAGAGGAGAAAAAGAAGAAGAAATAGGATGAAGGCCTCCTTTTCTGTATTATATACGGCATTGGAAACGTGGGGGAACGCAGCGATCAAGAATCGGGGGAGTACACGGATTTTCCCGCAAGGGAGAAACGAGAAATTTGATTTGGGCCTTTTATACGTACGTACTACGTACCCAACTCAATTCCGGGACGGGAGGAGTCGGGAGGGTGTCCGGGGTGAAATGGGATTCCGACTTCGGGCACACGTGGGCAAGCGACCAAAATAGTACTAAATACGCCCCAAGCCCAATTTTCTTTTTAGAAAAATTCTCTTTAGGGATAGGGACAAGCCTACTTTTTGAGAAAAGCACTCAGGCGCCCATGTACAGTATATGAAATGAAGGCTCGAGGATGTACGAATTTTAGAAAATCGAGAAGTCTGTTCAGCAGTACAGAGGTGTAGCGTACTCACTGAATTCACTACTGCGGTTTTTTACCTGGAGAGTGAAGACCTGCTCATGTTGGACTTTTTGGAGAAGTCGTCGATGCCCCGGTGGATAGACATTCCGTCCTCCTGCAGGAAAATGCTTTTAATTCGCCCAAAATAACCATTTGACTGTTTTCTCACCAGTTCGTCCATCTCCGCCAGCGAGAGCGGCGCCCCCGCCCCGCCTCCCCCTGCCTTGCTCCCCCCATGGACGGACTTTAGATATTCCACCGTCTCCAGCTTGGCCCGGTCCGGCTTCCTGTAGAGCCTGAGGAGGAGCGAGGAGCCCACGACGGAGACGGAGCTCAAGGCCATGGCGGCCGAGCCCATCCAGGGCTGCAGCTTGAGGCCGAGAGGGGAGAAGACCCCGGCGGCAACCGGGATCCCGACCAGGTTGTAGGCGGAGGCGAAGACGAAGTTGAGCCAGATGCGGCGTACGGTCTTCTTGGACAGGTCCAGGCAGCCGATCACGTCAAGGAGGTCGTCCTGCGAAAATAATCACGGAATTGTAGCCTCGCATAAGACTTATATTGAGAACCAAGTAACCACTGTGCTTGTACTAAATGGAAAAGGAAAAAGAAAGAATGAAAATTCTTTAATTGCCATACAACACTCTCCGCAGCTAATTTCCTTTTCAAGATACTATATATCTTTTTTTTTTTCAATTTGACTTCGGGCCTTCCCGTCGCATTGCTATTCCAATTCATTTCATGTATTTCAGCGGTTAATTTCCTGCCCATTTCCTGCTCTTTTTCGGTTCTGCTGCAGTGAAAGGAGAGCATCAAATTGAAACCGTGAAAACCCCTCAATTTCCGCACCTGCCACCTGTTGTACTATAGGAAAGGCTGCCCCGGAGTCCCCTCACCTCTTCCTCTGAAATTCCTCTCCTCTTTTTCTAAAGAAAAGCTTGAGAGACTTTCAAAGTAGGAGGGGAGGGGCAAAGGCAGTTGTGAGAAATAAAACTCCTTTCGTTTTCCCAGCCTTGACACTTTAATTCCCGGGGGAATCTAGTGTAAGCCACGAAGTGGACTCAGCCGCAGAGCTGTCTCCATTGGAATGGGCGAATGTCGGAGGGCAACCACTTTAGGATCAGCCCCTAATTTTTCGACAGGTGTGGGAACGGCGACAAGATTAAAGATTTACGGGAGGTGGTGGGGGGTAAAAAGACGAAGTGCACTCAATTCGCGTAAAACCCAAATCCATCTCCCGTTACTCACCCAACTCATTTGATCACAAAATTCGATTCTGGGGATGGAAAAACTTTCCGGAACTTCTCCGAAGTTTCCACCTTACTTCCCTTCCTCCCCCACTCCAGCATGAAAATTTCAAAGCGTGAAAGAGATGGGAGGGGGAAACTGGGTGAGGCTAGCGAGTAGGGGGGGGGGGGAAGTGGGGGCCTGGAAAAAAAAGCAGAGTAACTTGACTCTCAGCGACTACGAAAACTGGGGTAGGAGGAGGAGGGCCGAGTAAGCCAGGGAGAGCGGAGGGCAAGCAAACAGGCGGCGGCGGCGAATCCCGTAAATACGCCGCCGCCCATGCACTGCCCCAACGCCGTATTCACGGGGAGGGAAAAAAAGGGCAACATCAAGGTCGGCCGGGGGACTTCCTTCCCCCATGGGAGAAGATGTGTACAGCAACGGAACAAAAAAATGCAGGCCTACTGTGATACGTGAGATAAGGGGTTTGAATTTCCCAGAAAACTTTCTGGTCACGCGCGTGCCGTTTTTGTTTTGCTCTTCCAAGAGAGAAAGCAGGTCCGCGCTCACCCTGATGAGCACGACGTCCGCGGCCTCCACCGCCACGTCCGTGCCCGTCCCGATGGCGATGCCGATGTCGGCCTGCGCGAGGGCGGGGGAGTCGTTGACGCCGTCGCCCACCATCGCAACCTGGGGATGTCAAACAATAATTGCTGTCGTGTCTTTCGTGGCAAGAGGCGAGATTCAGTTTATGATTAGATTAAAAAAACATCCTTATTCTTCCCTGCGTGTAAGGCAGAAAACCGCCAGGGCCCGCATCGATGCAAGAGGCGGCAAAGTTGCCTGTATTTTTGGACCCGGCATGTTGTAACCCCCGCCCCCCCCTCCCCCAACTAGTCGCCGCAGAGGCACAAAAGGGGCTCGTTACCAGCGCGGTTTTTTCGCAGCAAAAAATAGACCTCAAAAAGAGTGAGCGGGAAAAAGCAGGCAGACGCTTTTTGTGCTTTGTGGTGGTGGTGGTGAGGGGGGCTCGTTATCGAGTTCGGCGAGGCTTGAGGAGGCCTGATTCTACCCGCGTCACCATGGGATCTTACTCACCGTCTCCACTCAGAGCGAACAACGGGAAAGATACCAGAAATTGAACAAACTCAAGTACATGTAACACCGCGAGAAAAGAAAGCAGAAGCAGAAACAACTCATCTAGAGTCGCACACAGGATCGAGAAACCTCTTCTGAACGCGAAACTCCTACTCGACCATTTCGACGAATTCCTTTCGTGCCGCGTGTGCGGCATGGTTTGTTTCGAAAGTCTTTTTTTTAATTGGAGGGAAGACAAGTTGCCGGTCGACCGCTTGATTTGCCTCGTTACCGAGGTTGACAGTATGTGGACGTTGCGCATGCCGCATGCGTAGAAAGAACATCCGGCGGTTCCCCTCTTTTTGCCTCTTCTGGAATCGCTCATAAATACGGCAATTCTCTTTTTTTCTCGGATTTTTCCAAGATGCAAATAGACGACGGATATCGCGTGCAGTCGGTATAAAGACGATAAACAAATACAACTC
>JAAUYB010030189.1_pt1 | contig 13873 bp, 11 predicted proteins | sample 7278071 | NCBI WGS metagenome assembly JAAUYB01 (sample SAMN14350121, study PRJNA611818) | marine sediment metagenome | isolation source: surface marine sediment (1.8m) | place: French Polynesia: Moorea | collected 2018-08
CACGGGGGGAGAGGATTCGTCGCTCGGCTTCGGCGTTTGAAGGTGCCATGAAATCTCCGTTGCTTAAAGGTTCGGGGTGATGGGCTCTGGGTTCGGGGTTATAGGTTCGGGGTTGTGGGTTCAGGGTTCGGGTTCAAGGTTGGCAATGTACAGATGTTAGGTTTCGGGTGTCAGGGATCAGGCGGCCATGGAGCCGAAGTCAAGCCCCTGCTGACACCTGAACACTGACACCTCTGCAAGGGCTCCCTGTTACTCACATGCAAGGTGTCAGGTGTCGGGTGTCAGTGAAGAAGAACTGGCGGATCTTGATGCCCGCTGACGGATCGGATCACCACTGAAATCGGCAAAAGTGGTAGGGGTGTAGTTTACAGGCGGTGCGGAGACAGCGCCTCGCCCTGATTTGCTGAAACCCGACACCCGACACCTGAACACAAATTTAATGTCGTTCACCCCGATCGCCCTTCCGGGGTGGCACAACCGGGCCTCTGAGCCTCAGCGGTTTACACGTTTGTATGTCGAAGCCCGATCCGCAGGCCGGCCCCGGCCGGTGCTCCAGGCCTCTGCCAGCCTGGAACGCTGTGCCTCGGGCCGCCCGCCTGCGTGATCGTAAACCGGAAGAAGCATGCCGGGTGCCTGGGAACCAATGGGGCCCGGCGTATGGGGATGCGCCTGCCGGCACCCGGCATCTTCTTCTTGATCCTGAACGGTGCTTCGGATAACGTAGCCTCTACGATGGGCACCTCCCAGGCGGCAACGCGCCGTCAATTCCTTTTCGACTGGGGCTCAGGGGCATGCGATCCGACACCGTCGAAGACTATCTGAAAGCCATCTACGAACTGCAGGAGCAGCACGGTCGGGCCAAGACCTCGGCCCTTGCGGCCCGCCTGGGGGTGACCCCCGGCTCGGTGACCGACATGCTCAAGCGGCTGGCCGGCCAAACCCCGCGCCTCGTGGTCTATCAGTCCCATCAAGGGGTGACCTTGACGGCCCTGGGGGTTCAAAAGGCCCTGACCGTCATACGCCGACACCGTCTGCTGGAGACTTTTCTCCACGAAGTGCTGGGCTTTGCCTGGGATGAAGTCCACGCCGAGGCCGAGCGCCTCGAGCATTGCCTTTCCGAACGATTGACCGAAGCCATCGCGGCCCACCTGAATCACCCGGTCTGCGACCCGCACGGGGATCCGATTCCCTCCCGCGAAGGCCAAATTGAAACCCCTTCCGGATGCCCCCTCAGCGAATTGTCCGTCGGCCAGACGGTGCGGATCACGCGTGTGCGCCTGCAAGACGATACCGCACTTCAGTATCTGGCCCGTAACGGCGTTACGATTGGCAGCACCGTCAAAATCCTGGAACAGTCGCCGCTGGATGGTCAGATCAGCCTGCAAGTCCGGCGTGGCCGCCAATGGCGCGATCTGAGTCTGGGGGCGGCAGTGGCCGCCGGTATCGAAGTCCAGGTGATATAGTGTCCATCCACAAACGGCATATTTCGGCCCGGGCCGGCGTTCTCGCTCTTTTAAATCCTCGACGTAGCCTGACTACGCCTGCGGTTTCAAAATCGCTGTGGCCTTGACCTGGACCAAAATCTACCATTTCTGGATGGACACAATTTAACAGCCGTGCCGCTGAAATCCGCCTTGAAAGACCGCTTAAATTTCACAAACCAAATAAATTATTTTGGTTGACCAAAATAATTTATGTCTTAACATTTTCCCAATGTCGGTTCAGCAGGTACGCAAAATTATCGCCTTAGGCGGACAAAAAAAACCGGACGGAGGAGATCGCAAATGGCAACGACGGCCCGGTCCAAGAATTTCATCTGCAGACAATTCGCATTCTTCGTGACGAGCCTCCTGACCCTGGTAATGCTGTCCAGTATATCCCTGGCGGACTACAAGGGCGGATACCCCTATAAAATCGGGGCGACCGTCGGCATGGTGGGCGATATCGCCAAAGCCGTGGCCGGTGACAAGGGGGAAGTTAGCTTCATCATCGGCGCCGGCGTCGATCCGCATGTCTACAACCCCACCCGCAGTGACGTCACGACCCTGCTGCGCTCGGATATCATCTTTTACGCCGGATTGCTTCTGGAGGGCCAGATGGCCGACGTGCTGGTGAAGGTCTCGCGCAAGCGGCCGGTGTACGCCGTAACCGAGCTTTTGCAGCCCGAGTATCTGATTCACGATCCCGCCACGGGCCACAGCGACCCGCATGTGTGGATGGATGTCAGCGGCTGGATGAAGGCCGTGGAAGTGGTGGTGCAAGCCCTCACCGAATTCGACCCGGCCAGCCGCGACGATTATCACACCAATGCCGCGAACTATTTGAAGAAGCTCGAGGCCTTGAATTCTTACGCGCGCCAGGCAATGGCTTCCATCCCCGACGAACAGCGCGTGCTGGTGACGGCCCACGATGCCTTCGGTTACATGGGGCGGGCCTACGATATCGAAGTCATGGGCATTCAGGGGCTCTCCACCGAATCGGAGGCCGGGTTGAAGGATATCAACCGCATCGTGGATGAACTGGTGAGCCGCAAGATTCCCGCGGTTTTCGTGGAGTCCAGCGTCTCGGACAAAAACGTGAAGGCCCTGATCGAAGGAGCGGGCAGCCGTGGCCACACGGTGACGATCGGCGGGGAACTCTTCTCCGATGCCATGGGACCCTCAGGCACCTACGAGGGCAGCTATATCGGGATGATCGACCACAACGTGACGGTCATCGTCCGGGCCCTGGGTGGTGAAGCCCCGCCGGACGGGATGCAGGGCAAATTGAGGCATGCGGAATAAGGCGGACTTCGAGAGAAACTAAAGCCAGCGAAAGCAGTTCGATCAAACCATCGTGCAGGAGGAGGCCCATGGCCGCACCAGCACAAATTCAATCGTCTTCCGCCAGCGTGCATGCGCTCACCGATGAGCAGCGCCGCAAGCTGCCCCTGGCGGTCCAGGACCTGACGGTCGCCTACCACCGCAAACCCGTGCTCTGGGATGTTGATCTGGCTATGCCCGAAGGCCGCTTGATCGCCATCGTGGGGCCCAACGGGGCCGGCAAGAGCACCCTGATCAAGGCCGTTCTGGGGCTGATCCCCCGGGCCTCGGGTCGGGTGACCATTTATGGGCGTCCCTACGAAAGGCAGCGCCGTCTCGTGGGCTATGTGCCTCAGCGCGAAAGCGTGGACTGGGATTTTCCGGTCAATGCCCAGGATGTCGTGGCCATGGGGCTCTACGGGCAAATCGGCTGGTTCCGGCCGGTGGGCCGCGCTCACCGGCGGCGGGCCATGGAAGAGCTGGACAAGGTGGGCATGGCCGCCTATGCCCAGCGCCAGATCAGTCAGCTCTCCGGCGGCCAGCAGCAGCGGGTCTTCCTGGCGCGGGCCCTGGCCCAGGACGCGGACCTGTATTTCATGGACGAACCCTTTGCCGGCGTGGACGTGGCCACCGAGCGGGCGATCATCGCCCTCTTGAAAGAACTCAAGGCCGCCGGCAAGACCTGTGTCGTCGTCCACCACGATCTCCAGACGGTACCGACCTATTTCGACCACGTGGTGCTCCTGAACATGCGGGTGGTGGAGGCCGGCCCGGTGGATGCGGTCTTTACCGAAGAGAACCTCAAGAAAACCTACGGCGGCAAACTGACGCTGCTCTCCCAGGCCCTGTTCGAATACTCCAAGGATCCGCGCCTGCCGCCGGGGACCAAGGGCGGGGCTTCATGACACGGCGGGGACCATCGCTGTCGCGGCCTGTGGTGATAGGCCTGCTGCTCCTGGGCGGCCAGCTCGACCCGCCCACGGCCGCGGCGGCCAGCCTGGGAGAGCACGCCCTGGCTTGGCCTTCCGGGGAAGAACTTTGGCGGGTCCTGACGCTGCAGGACTACAACACCCGGGTGGTCATCATCGGCACGACCCTGCTCGGGCTGGCGGCCGGCCTGGTGGGCACCTTTCTGCTGCTGCGCAAGCGGGCCCTGTTGAGCGACACCCTGAGCCATGCCAGCCTGCCGGGAATCGCGCTGACCTTCATTGTACTCACTGCCCTGGGCGGGCATGGCAAGAATCTGCTGGCCCTGGTGAGCGGGGCCGCGGTGTTTTGCATTCTGGGGACCGCGGCCGTGATTTTGATCCAGCGCTACAGCCGCCTCAAGGACGACGCCGCCCTGGGGATCGTGTTAAGTGTCTTCTTTGGTTTGGGCATCGCCCTGATGGGCATCGCCACCCGCATGGGATCGGGCAACGCGGCCGGGCTGTCATCGTTCATCTACGGCAAGACGGCCTCGATGCTTTTCGCCGATGCCCTGCTGATTGCGGTGGTGGCCCTGTTGGTCACCGTTTGCGGTCTGCTGTTCTTCAAGGAATTCTCGCTTGTATGCTTCGATGCCGACTACGCCGCCTCCCAGGGTTGGCCGGTCACCCGGCTGGATTTTTTGATGATGACCCTGGTGGTGGTGGTCACCGTGATCGGATTGCAGGCCGTGGGGCTGATCCTGGTGGTGGCTTTGCTGATCATCCCCCCGGCGGCGGCCCGATTCTGGACCTACAACCTGAAACACATGCTCTGGATATCCAGCCTGTTCGGGGCCTTGAGCGGTCTGTTCGGGGCCGGCATCAGCGCCCTGATGGCCAACCTGCCGGCCGGGGCCGTGATCGTTCTGACAGCCTCGCTGCTCTTCGTGATCAGCTTGGTGTGCGGTTCGGCGCGCGGACTGGCGCGTCAGGGCATCGAACGCCTGCGTCTGAGCCGGCGCATTCGGCATGAAAACCTGTTGCGCGAAATTTACGAGATGCTGGAAGCCTGCGGGCATGACCCGGCTGCCGCCGAGCTGGACTGCGTCCAGCCGCGGGTGTCCTTCGATGCGCTGCTGCGCCGGCGCTCCTGGACCCCGGGGCAGTTGCGCCGCACCCTGGCACGCGCGGTTTCCGCGGGGCTGCTGGCCGCGCTCCCCAACTGCTGGGAGATGACCGCCCAAGGGTGGGAAGAGGCCGGTCGCATCGTCCGCAAACACCGGCTCTGGGAGACCTACCTGATCGAATACGCCGACGTGGCCCCGGGCCACGTGGACTGGGGGGCGGACGCCATCGAGCACGTTCTGGACGCCGAGCTGGTGGCCGGGCTGGAAAAGCTCGTGCCAGGTGGTACCTTGGCGCCGATGCCGGCCAGCCCCCACCGGATCGCCCCCATGAAAGACGAGGCGGCCTGATGGAGTGGACATCCTTCGACAGCTGGATCGTGGTCACCGGTATGCTCAGTGCCATGGCCTGCGCCCTGCCGGGCAATTACCTGGTACTGCGGCGCATGAGTATGATGGGGGATGCCATCAGCCATGCCGTCCTGCCGGGCCTGGCGATCGCCTTCATCGTGACCGGCAGCCGCGGCAGCCTGCCCATGCTGGTGGGGGCCACCCTGATCGGGATCGTCACCGCCTTCCTGATTCAGGTCGTCTTCCGTCTGAGCGGTCTGGACAAGGGGGCCTCGATGGGGGTGATTTTCACGACGCTATTTGCCCTGGGGCTGATCCTGATCCGGCAGGCGGCCGACCACGTGGATCTGGACCCAAGCTGTGTGCTCTACGGGGCCATCGAACTGACGCCGTTGGATACCTATGCTTGGGGCGGCTGGGAGATCCCGCGCGCGGCCGTGACCAACGGCGCCATGTTGCTTTTCAACCTGGCCTTTGTCCTGGTGTTCTACAAGGAGCTCAAGATTACCTCCTTCGACCCGGCCCTGGCCACGACAATCGGCATCAATGCCGATGTCCTGCACTATGTGCTGATGACCCTGGTGGCGGCCACCACCATCGCGGCCTTCGAGAGCGTCGGCAGCATCCTGGTGATCGCCATGCTGATCGTTCCCGGGGCCACCGCGCATCTGCTCACCGACCGCCTGGGGGTCATGCTGGGCCTGAGCATGCTGGTGGCGGCCCTGGCGGCCGTGCTGGGCCACCTGGGGGCCATCACGGTGCCGGTCTGGTTTGGCTTTCGCGATACCAGCACGGCCGGGATGATGGCCGTGATGACCGGCGTTGTGTTCCTGCTGGTCTTTCTCTTGGCGCCCCGCTACGGTGTCTTGAGCCGGTTGATCCGGCAAGCCCAGCTGGCCCTCAAGATCGTGGGCGACGATATCCTGGGGCTGCTTTACCGCTTTCAGGAAATGGCCCCGGCCGGCGCTGCCCCCATGCAGACGGAAGATTTCCGCCAGGCCCTGAAACAGAACTGGTCCGTGCGGCTGGCCCTCTGGCACCTCATCCGGCGTCAATGGGTCCGCCGGGAAGCCAGCGGCTTCAACCTGACAGCTGAAGGCCTGCGCCAGGGGGGGCGCATCATTCGCAGCCACCGTCTGTGGGAATCGTTTCTGTGCGTTAAGATGGGCTATTGCGAGACCGATGTGCACACCCCGGCCCATCAGCTGGAGCATTTCACGGACGACAGCCTGCAGACCCGTCTCGAAGATGCTTCCGACCGGCCGCGGCAGGATCCGCATCGACGCCGGATGCCGCCACCCTGAAACACGACCCGGCCCAAACTTCAACGCCATTTGTGGTCAGCGCTTCAGCCGGGGGAGCGCCGATCATGGCTTCATCGCGTCATGTCATTCTCATCGACCGTTGCTGCTGTCTGGCCCTCCAGGTCGTCTACCGGCTCAGGCCTATCTTTTGGTTTGTCTTACGGCCGCAGATGCGTGGCGTGAACCTGGCTCTGTGGCAAGCGGTTAAACGGCTGGTGATTGAAAAGGCCTAATGGACAGGCTATTTGTTGCCGGCATGTTCGCATGGAAAGTCAAATGCGGCTATCGCGTACGATGGTCTTGGACAGACAATACGCGAGGGGCGGGCGAAGCGAGGCAGACAATTCTCCCCCGGGCGCCCGGCGGCAAGGCCGGGGGCCATCGCCTTGGGCAGGCGCGGGGATCATGTCAGGATTGGGGGCCGGCACAGTCCTTGGTTTGGGTGCATTTGGTCAGGGGCGCATGGCAGATGGGGCAAAACATCTCGGCCACATTTTTTTCGTCCATCAGGGTTTCCTGCTGGATTTCAAGCAGATATGGTTTTCCGTCGGCCGTGTGGCATTCATCACGGGAACAGCAATACTGGGTAACCATTGATTTCCCTCCTCACGATTCAGGAAAGATGTCCAACGGCATCCATCCCAACACGTTACAGTTAGAACATGATGAGCCCGTTTCAATTAATCGCACTTTGTCGCCGGCATGCGATCGGAATGGATACCGCATCTCTTTTCCAAGCACCATCGAACCAGAAGGGTGCCCCATGTCACGCTTGTGTCTTCCGTATTTAATTTCTCGGCACGCTTCGTGTATTGAAACACTAGCTTAATCATGTTTGCGATCCGATCAAGGCATCAGGCCGATTTCCCGGTAGTATTTCAAGGCGCCCGGATGAATCGGGGCGTGAAGGGCTTCCACCATGCCCTCGCGGTTCAGATCCTGTAAAACCAGGAGCTGGGTTTTGAAAAAGTCCATGTTTTCAACCAAGGCCTTGACGATGCGGTAGGCCATCCAGTCCGGCGTGTCGGCGGAGGCCACCAGCGTGGCTTTCACCCCGATGGTCTTGACGTCCTGATCGTTGTCGATGCTGCGGTAGTATTTTATCGGCACCGAGGTCCGTTGATAATAGGGATACTTGGCCAGCAGTTCATCTTTGGGATTCATGGTCACGAACTGGACACGTCTATCGCCGCTGGCAACTTCATGGAACTGTGCGGCCGGGTGGCCGGCCGTGAAAAAGAAGGCATCCAGTTGACGGCGCCTGAAAAGGTCGAGGGCCCTGACCGGCGATAGTTGGACCTGGCGAAAGTCGAATTCGGGATTTATCCCGACGATGTCCAGGATTTCATGGGCATTGACATACTGCCCCGAGCCGGGCTCGCCCAGATTGACGACGATTCGCCGGCCTTTTAGATCCGACACGCTCTGAACGTTGCTGCGGGTGGCGGCCACCAGGTTGATGGCTTCGGTGTAGAGACTGGCAACCGCCCGCAGGTTGGTCTGGGGCCTTCCCCCCCAGGGGGAGCGGTTGCTCCCGTGCCAGGCCTTGTACTGCAGGTCGGACTGGACGATACCGAAAAAGAAGCGCCCGCTGGTGACCGCTTCCAGGTTTTCGAGCGATCCCTGGGTCTCTTCGACCGCAATCGTGACTTTTTCCTTGCCGCGGTGTCGTGCCACGGTTTTCTGGATGGCGTGACCGGCGCTGTGATAGACGCCGGTGAGCGACCCCGTGCCGATGGTGGCCCACTGCTGGTCCGTTGCGGCATCCGTCGGCGATGCCAGCCCTAGAAGGATTACCATAATAGCGGTCGTGACTGCATTTTTCATGAGATTCACTCCCTTGTGTTGATGAACAGCCGGGTTGCGCCCATCAGGGGCCCTGGTTTTCGAAGGATTTCAATTGATGCCGCTGGTAGCCCAGGTTTTCCGCCCAGAAGAAGACTTCATCCCCGGGGTTGAGATACATGGCCTCGTTGCCGCCGAAGAAAGCGTCATGCCAGTCCAGCGGCTCCCACCAGAAAAGCAGCGCATCGGCCAGATCGACCACAGCCTTGGGTTTGACGGTAATCACGGTGCCGCCGGGGGTTCCCAGGCTGATGATATCCCCCGGGTAGAGGGTCCGCGGCGGCGGCCTGAAGTCAAGGGCGTTGTCCGGTGCCAGCGTTGACCGGATGATTTGGGGTACTGTCCAGAGCATCCGGTCGGCATAACCGTCCCGGGACGAGACGATCACGGACTGGCGCAGGTAAAACGTATCGGTTGTGTGCCCCGGCGGAATCGGAAGTTTCCTGATCGCTTCCGGGGCATAACTGCGGCCGGTCAGCATGATGCGCTCCGGCAGCGTGCGGGACTGCGGGGCCGCGACCAGGAAAGGGCCCAGGCCCGCGTAATCGCCCCACCCGGCGGCATAGCTCCACCAATGGCAGGTTTCCTTATCCCAGAAACCGAGCTGCCGGTCAATCGCTTCGTTACCGGTCAGGTAGGGCCCCGGATCGGCCGGCAGGGGGTTGTCCCGGCTGATGATGTTCTGGACCACCTGCGGATTGCGGGCCTTGGTGTCACTGATCAACAGATACCCGATGATGGCCCCGTAGAGCTCGTCGTCCGATGCGGTGGCCACATCTTCCCAGGTCAAACGGCGGCCGATGACCATCCCGATTTCGGCCTCGTAGTCCACGCTGGCGGCAACTTGCACCATTTGGCCGTCTTCGTCCCTGACCGGCACATGGATCCTGGCGGGATAGCGGATCGGATCGAAAGGCCCGATGATGCCGCGAATCGCTTCCGTGGGCACGGGGCCATCCGGCGGGGATACCGGCGGGTATTTCAGAAAAACCCGTGGGCGCGTTCCTCGCAGGGCCTCGATGATATCGGGATCATCGATGGCCAGATCCTCCTTCAGATGGCTGGGGAAGTTGGCCGCCACCGCCAGCATCTGCCGCGGCGGCGGCAGGGGCGGACCCAGGCGTTTGTCGGCCACCCCTTCCGTCAGCGAGACGGCGATCAGCCGGTCCGATGGCGTACCGGCCGCCATTTCGGCGCGGTGGGCCTCCAGGCGCTGGCCGTAATACACGCGGCGCGTCGGTTCCCTGAGCACGTCCAAAGGTGTTTCGTCGTCCTCGAGGGGCAGGAGCACAAGCCGGTCGCCGTCCGGGTCGCAGAGGACCACGATGCAAAAACGGTGCGTGCCGTCCGCGTTGCGCCAGTTGGCAAATGTCAGACCCGCTTTGGTATCCACCTTCCCCATCCAGTGATCTCCCGGTTGGATGATATTGGCCTCGCCGGCATCGACGCTGAGATAATTTCCCGGGAGGGGCGTTTGACTGAAAAGGTTTTGGTCCAGGGCTTCCATTTTCGTGCTGTCCGGCTGGCACCCGACGAGTCCGACCAACAGCAGCAGGCCGAGCGTTGCACCAATCCACAAGGGCCAGGGCCGGTTGTCAAGCGGGTGTGCGTTTTTCAATGGCGGCCTCCATGGCATGGGTTCCGCAGCCGCTGTTGGCTTGCTGCCTCTGGTCCCCGAACATGATCTGAGGTTTAGCAATCGCTAATCGTTATTTTGGATACGAATCGTTTTTAAGTAATGACTTGGGTTTGGGTCGTATGGCGTTTCACAATATCTTCCTGAACACGGACACCGAGTCCCGGCCCCTCCGGCAGGGCCGGCGGCAGGCCGCCCCGGCCGAACTGGACCAGTGGCATAAAGGGATCCTCCCGGAGCAGGTAATGGCCAAAACAGCCTTCACCATAGGTAACTTCCCGGACGGCGGCAATCAGGATCAGTTGGGCCGCGGATAGCAGCGAGCTTTCGCCCACCTGGCATCCCACCTGGACGGTCAGTCCGGCTTCCAGCGCCCGGCGGCAGCGGTTATAGGTGGCCACCAGGCCTCCGCACTTGGAAATGCGCGCGTTGATCGCCGTGCAGGCCTTGCGGTCGATGAGGGTACGCAGGGAGTCGGCGTCATTGAGACTCTCATCCGCCATGACGCCCAGCCCGGTTTCCTTTACCAGGGTTGCAAGTCCCTCAATATCATCGGCTGCCACCGGCTGTTCGAAGGACTCGACGCCGTAGCGGGCCAACTGGCGCATTAAATTAATCGCTTCGGGGACGTCCCAGGCCATATTGGCATCCAGCCGCAGGCCGCAGCGCCGGCCCATGATGCGTCGGGCCAGTTTCGCCGTTTCGATGGCCGTACCCGTTTCAATTTTGAGTTTGGCCTGCCGGAATCCCATGAGCCGGTAGAGCGCAAACGACCGCCAGGCCTTGAAACCCCGCGAGGCCGAGGAAACCACACTGTAGCGAAAGCCCGCCGGGAGATCTTTTTTCGGTCCCAGCCGGACAAGGGTGTCATGGACTTTGCCGAACGTATCCAGCAGGGCCAGATCCACGGCGGCCCAGGCCGCCGTCTGCGGTTGGTCGGGGGCCACCCAGTCCGGCGGGGCTTTGCCGTCGCAGTCCGACAGGAATTCCTTGACTTCGGCCAGAGAGTTGAAGGTGCGGCCCACCAGCCGGGGCAGGATTTTTTCGGCCAGAAGCTCAAAGACCCAGTGGCGCGATTCACCCGTGACGTACTCCCGTGGCAGGCATTCGCCGAAGCCGGCCACGCCGTCTTCGTTAACGCATTTCAGCAGGATGCTATAGGATGAGCGTCGCTCGGCGGCGGCATGTTTGAAAGGGTTTTTGAACGGCAAGTCGACCGCACGCAGTTCGAAGGCTTTGATGGTGGACATCTTTATTCCTTTACTTCGGTTTCGCGGGCCAGCCAGAAAACGAGATCTTTCAGGAAACGCTCGCCTTCCGGACTGAACTCCAGGATATGGCGGGCGTCCTCGTAGTTGATCATCATCTTGTCATCGGCCGGAATGTTCTCGTAGAAACGAATATTGCGCCGATTGTCGCTGATCGGATCTTCGCCGGCAATGGCCATGAAGACCGGCATCTCGATTTTGTCGGTATGGGCACGGACAAATTTGCGGGCGCGATGGACCTGGAAGTAGAAATCGCCGGTGGCCGCCCGCAGCGCCAGGGGATCGCTGCGAATAAAAGCCTCAAAAGATGCCAGCTCGGTGAATTCGCTGGGGGGCAGGGGATCGGGTAACAGGAAATCCCGCTGGCCGGAGCGCGAAAATAAGATCCTGAGCCGCTGGGAGATCGGCAGGTTGGTGTGCGTATAGAAGGCCGGGGTCGTCAGAACCAGCCCCGCGATACGATCCGAGTGGCGGATGGCAAAGGCCGTGGCCGGAATGGCCCCGAAACAATGTCCCAGTAAGAAGAATTTGGTGTACCCATGGCGCGCGGCGATATCATCGGCCACCACCAGGAGATCCTCGATCATCTCGTCGAAGGCCTTCATATCGCCCCGCGGCCCCTGGCTCAGGCCGGAGCCGCGCCGGTCGACGGCATAGACGGGATGCCCCTGCGCGGCCATGCGGGCCGCCGACTGGGCAAACCAGCCCGAATGGCTCTGCAGTCCGTGGGTCATGACCACCGGGGTCTTGCCGCCCGTCTGCCCATAGACGCGTAAGGCGATATCGTATCCTGCGGCCACCGGTATGGTGGTTTCGCTTCCGCTCAAGATGGCCCGGCGCAATTCCGGGGGCGCCTCGATCTGGTCGACCCAGGCCTTTTGCGGGGCGAAAACCGGTTCCAAGGAGGGCGACGGGGGCGTGCCGGCACACCCGGCGGCCAGGGTGACGGTAAAGACCAGGGCCAGGGTAAGGAAAATATGGCGGCGGTTGCCCGATGGGGGCGGGTGGCAAGCTTTCGCGGGGAAACAGCCCATGGTGCCATCCTTTTTACGGCGATGAGGATTGGTCGGTCGAGAAATCCTGACTGCAGGGAAACCGTTCCAGATGCGCACTGAAGTTTCACCTTTGAGCATACTTCCGTTCGATAATCAAGTCCGACCCGTTCGGAAAACGCCGGGGGCGGGCCGCGATTTGGCCGGCCCGGCGGGAAACCCGTCGTGAGAGTGTAGTTTTTACTTGCAATTCACCTGCATTCTGCCTACTTTTTCCAAACTCAGCCCGTTTAGGCTGGCGGATAAACCCCATTTCGCGCATCACATCGCGTATTGTCGAACCTTAGCCCCGCACTGCCTACCGGGGGATATCCGTCGGTCTTTTCCCATGTGTTTCCGCCACCGAAACGAACGAAGGGAGTCAGGGAATCATGTCACTTGCCGGAATGATCATCAATGCTATGACCCGTAAATCAGCGGCCCGTTTCGAGACGGCCACCCAGAATCCCCAGCAGGTGCAGGAAGAAAAGCTGCTGGACATGGTGCGCAAGAATGCGGCTACCGACTATGGCCGACGCTACGGCTTCGATCGGATCACGTCGGTCAAAGACTACCAGGCCCAGGTGCCCGTTATCACCTATGACGATATCAAAAGCGACATGGAGCGGCTGGTTACCGGTGAGAACGGCATCTTCACGGCCGAAAACCCCATCATGTTCGCCCAGACCAGCGGCACCACCGGTGATCCCAAATACGTTCCGGTGACCCCCACCTGCAAGGGCCGCGAACACAGCGACGTCATGCGCACCTGGACGTTTCACGCCAAACAGACCCATCCCAACATCTTCGAGGGGCAAGTGGTCTCCCTGGTCTCACCGGCCGTGGAAGGCCATACCCCGAGCGGCATCCCTTATGGCTCGGCCTCCGGGCACATCTACAAGAACATGCCGGGCATCGTCCGCAGCGCCTACGCCATTCCCTACGACACCTTCGAAATCGAGGACTACGGGGCCAAGTACTACGTCATCATGCGCATCGCCCTGGCATCGGACGTAACGTTCCTGGCCACAGCCAATCCGTCTTCGATCCTGAAGATGTGCGAAAAGGCCAACGAATTCGGTGAACGGATCATCAAAGATATCCATGACGGCACCCTGGCGGATGATTTATCGATCGAATCCCATATCCGGGCCGCGGTTACACGGAAGCTCAAGGCCAATCCCGCCCGGGCGCGTGAACTGGAACAGTTCCGCTCCCGGCGTCAGGGCCAACTGCTGCCCGGCGACTACTGGCCGCGCCTGAGCCTGATCGGCTGCTGGAAGGGGGGCACCGTCGGCCACTACCTGGAAAAGTTCCCGGGCTGGTTCTATCCCGACGGCGGCCGGCCGACCCCCGTGCGTGACTGGGGGTATCTCTCCAGTGAGGCCCGCTGTTCGGTGCCCCTGTCGGACGAGGGCAGCAGCGGTGTCCTGACCATCGCCACCAATTTCTTCGAATTCGTGCCGGTCGATGAACTGGAAGCCCAGCGCGACAATCCGGAAAAATGGGATTTCAGGACTGTCGGGCAGATCGAGGACGGCAAGGACTACTACATCTTCATCACCACCACCGGCGGCCTCTATCGCTATGACATCAACGATGTCA
>JAAUYB010172999.1_pt1 | contig 13873 bp, 15 predicted proteins | sample 7278071 | NCBI WGS metagenome assembly JAAUYB01 (sample SAMN14350121, study PRJNA611818) | marine sediment metagenome | isolation source: surface marine sediment (1.8m) | place: French Polynesia: Moorea | collected 2018-08
AAACAACAATATAGCTGTTACACAGGAGTTGCTGATTTATTCGTTTATTTCTATGAAAAAGCTTATAATCTCCTCAAAAAACAAGGAATTTTAACTTATATTTCTTCTAATAAATATTTTCGATCAGGATATGGGGAAAAATTGCGCTCATTTTTAACAGCAAATACCACTATACATACATTAATAGACTTTGGTGATGCACCTGTCTTTGAAGAAGCGATCGCTTATCCCAGTATCATCGTAACACAAGTTTCTAAGCTGTTAACATCTACCCAGACTATCAATGTCTTAAACTGGAAAATAGATAATTCTATTGATGATTTTCTTCCTATCTTAGATCAAGATAGTTTTACCCTACAGCAACAAGATTTAATGTCAGAAGGATGGAGGTTAGAATATTCTGATGTCTTACAATTATTAGATAAGTTAAGAAATTCAGGAACCCCATTAGGGGAATATGTTAACGGTAGGTTTTATTATGGTATTAAAACAGGGTTTAATGAAGCGTTTATTATTGATAAAGAAACTAAAGATAGACTAATTTCTGAACATTCTTCCTCCGCAGAGGTTTTAAAACCGTTTTTAAGAGGAAGAGATGTTAAACGATGGGTTATTAATTTTGCTGAAAAGTATTTGATTAAAATAGAATCATCTGAAAACAAAAAACATCCTTGGAGTGAACAACCAAATACAGAAGCAGAAATGATATTTTCTGAGACTTATCCCGCAATTTATCAATGGTTAAATCAATATAGAGAACAATTAATTAAACGATATGATCAAGGTAAGTATTTTTGGGAGTTGAGAAGTTGTAAATATTATCAAAAAATAGAAACACCTAAAATTATCTATCCCGATATAGCAGCAAGTGCTTATTTTGCTTTTGATACTCATAACATATATACTGAAGCAACTTTATTTTTTATTCCAAGTGCAACTTTATATTTATTGGGTATTTTAAATTCAAAAAGTTTTAATTATTTATTTGAACGAGTAAGTCCAAAAATAAGAGGTGCTTTTTTACGGTATAAAAAAATATATCTTTCACAAATACCTATCCCAAAAGCAACAGAAAAGCAGGATACTGATATTACAGAAATAGTGAATAAAATAATCAAAATAAAAAACAATAATCCTGATGCAGATGTCAGTAACTTAGAGAAAGAAATAGATCAAATAGTCTATGAATTGTATGGATTAACACCCGAAGAGATTGCTATAATAGAGGCTAGTGTAACAAAATAGGCAAAATCGAAAACAAACTAGCAAAAAAATGCTTATAATAGACAATAAAAGCTAAAAAACATCATGAGTAAAATAGTCAGTCTCACCATTCCAGATAACTTATATGAAACCATAACTCAAATTGCTAAAAACAAAGGTCAAACTTCAGAAAGCTTAATTATTGAATGTGTAAAAAACTCATTTGCTTTTCTAGAAAATGACCCCTTAGAACCCTTCATTGGTATAATTGATAGTCAAGGGTCAGATTGGTCTGAAAAACACGATCAATATCTAGGACAAGCATTATTAGATAACAACAATAACTAAGTCTTAAGTCATCATCTTTACTAAAATAACTGGAATGTTGGTCTGTTGGGACTGTTTTATCTTGTCTCTTCTATTTCCAAAAAACACAGGTTACAAGCGTATACCTTCCCCATTGTGTATAATATATCATGTCAAGTCAATTAAAAGCAAGTATTTTTTACATTAATTCACCATTAGTCATTAGTCCTGAAAAGATGATAAATTGTCATTAAAATTACTAAACAGAATGAGGATATAAAACCCCATATTTTGGACCAAAAAGAAACGCTAAAATAAACAAAGCAGAAGCAACTAAAACAATCGCAGGACCAGAGGGTAAATTATAAAAATAACTCAGATACATCCCACTAATACTAGAAATAATACCAATACAAACCCCCAAAATCATCATTAAATGTAAGCGACTTACTAATAAATAAGCAGTGGCAGTAGGAGTTATTAATAAAGACAAAACTAAGATAACCCCAACAGTCTTTAAACTGGCAACAATAGTTAAACCAATGAGTATCATTAACCCAAAATCTAACTTTTTAACCGGAAGTCCCGCAGCTTGCGCCCCTAATTTATCAAAAGTATAAAATAACAATTCTTTATAGAAAGCAAAGACAATAGTTAAGACAATAACTGCTATAATAAAAGTATCCCTAACATCAGCAAAAGTCACCCCCAAAATATTACCAAACAAGAAATGATTTAAGTCAATTTTATTATCTTTCTGCACAATGGTAATTAGGGTTATTCCTAAGGCAAAAAAAGCCGAAAAAACAATGCCCATAGCCGCATCTTCTTTGATAGGCGATCGCGTCCTAATAATATTAATAAAAACCGTACTCAATAACCCCGCAATAAACGCCCCCACAAAAATATTAATCCCTAAAATAAAGGCGATCGCTAAGCCTGGTAACACAGAATGACTGATAGCATCTCCTAACAAGGCCAAACGCTGTACCATCAAATAACTACCCACCACTGCACAAATAACCCCCACGATCACCGCTTCCATCAGGGATCGCTGCATAAAACCATATTTTAAAGGTTCTATTAATGTCATAAAACCCGACTGTAATAGTTCCATAAAATCATCCTTATATTGGTCATATTTGGTTTATTAAATCTATGCTAAATTAATCATTATTGCCCAGGGAAGATAGTAATGAGGAGTCAGGATTTAGGAATTTATCAGTTCTAACTGTTCCCTAAAACCTAACACCTAAATATCCAAGTCATTTAGATTTAATTTCGGACCATAAGTTTCAATAAACTCCCGTCGTGGAGCAACCCGATCGCCCATTAATATCGTAAAGATACTATCAGCTTCGGCAGCATCTTCAATTTCTACCTGCTTCATACTACGAGTTTCAGGGTTCATGGTCGTTTCCCACAGTTGGGTAGGCATCATTTCTCCTAACCCTTTAAACCGTTGAATAGTATAGTTAGCATTAGCAGGTAAACTATCAATATGTTCTTGTAATTGTCGTTCATTGTAACAATAAACATGGTTCTTTCCTCTTTCCACTTTATACAATGGGGGACAAGCAATATAGACATATCCTTGGTCAACTAATGCTCGCTGATAACGATAGAAAAAGGTTAATAATAAAGTACGAATATGGGCCCCATCTACATCAGCATCTGTCATAATTACAATCCTATGATAACGTAATTGTGCCGGGTCAAATTCTTCTCCTTTTATCCCTAAACCCAAGGCAGTAATTAAGGATTGAATCTCATTATTTTTGTAGATCTTGGCATCATCAGTTTTCTCAATATTAATAATCTTACCTCTGAGGGGTAAAATTGCTTGAAACTGTCGATCTCTACCCTGTTTTGCTGAACCTCCAGCGGAGTCTCCTTCTACTAAGAAAATCTCTGATTCTTCAGGATCTCTGCTACTACAGTCCGCTAATTTTCCAGGCAAGGGAGAAGACTCTAAAACCGACTTACGACGTACTAACTCACGAGCCCGTCTTGCTGCTTCTGCTGCTTTGAAAGCTTGCACAGCTTTTTCAATAATACTATCAGCAACCTGGGGATTAAATTCTAAGTATTCTCCTAAAACTTCCCCTACTAAAGAATCTACAATTCCCCTAACTTCAGTATTCCCTAATTTGGTCTTAGTTTGTCCTTCAAATTCTGGTTCAGGAACCTTAACAGAAATGACCCCAGTTAAGCCTTCTCGGACGTTCTCTCCCCCCAAATTGGGTTCATTTTCTTTGATTTTATTGCGTTTACGAGCAACATTATTCATTGTCCTTGTGAGGACGGTTTTTAATCCTTCTAAATGGGTTCCCCCATCAATAGTCCGAATGTTATTGGCAAAACCTAATAAGTTATCGCTGTAAGCATCTACACACCAAAGAAAAGCGACTTCAACTTGTACCCCATTCTTTTCCCCTGAAACATAGATAATATCTTGATGTAAAGGATCTTTATCTCGACACATATAAGTGACATATTCTTTAATACCTCCCTCATAGCAATAACTTTCAACATGAGGCTCTTCTTTTCGGTTGTCTGTAAAAGTTATTTTTACCCCGGCGTTAAGATAAGCTAGTTCCCGTAATCTTCCCGATAAGGTACTATAATCAAACTCAGTTCCTACGGTAAAAATTTCCTGATCAGGTAGGAAAGAAATGGAAGTCCCCGTTGAATGTTCTAAATCAGGTTTTGTTTCTAAAGAAGTAACAGGAATTCCCCTTTCGTAGCGTTGTACATGGATGTTTTCGTTGCGCCAAACCGTAACAACCACCCATTCCGATAAGGCATTAACAACGGAAATACCAACCCCATGTAAACCTCCCGAAACTTTATAACCGCCTCCTCCAAATTTTCCCCCCGCATGGAGAACAGTCATTACAGTTTCTAGGGCAGATTTTCCCGTGCTAGGATGGACATCTGTAGGGATACCTCGTCCGTCATCAGTAACGGTGACAGACCCATCAGCGTTAATATCAATTTCGATATGGGTACAAAAACCCGCTAAAGCCTCATCAATGGAATTATCCACAACTTCATAGACAAGGTGATGAAGTCCCCTAGGTCCAGTGGTTCCAATATACATCCCTGGACGCTTGCGGACAGGCTCTAATCCTTCGAGAACTTGAATTTGCTCTGCACCGTAGTTACTTGTTGTTGTCATGGAACTTCCTTAATAATGGCTTTTGAGGCTACTTGTGGCTCCTCGATAGCACTATCCTCAAAAATTCTAGCACAAAAGGGTTAAAGGCTAGGGTAAACCCATCTCAATACTGCGTAGGTTTTGAGATGTTATCGGTTGAGACAGGGATAGGGAAGGGTGGGAAGAGGGGGAAGGGTGGGAATTGAAACCCATCTAATTTTCAGTATAGAAGACACAGAAAACAGTCGGGGTTTTCAGTGGATGAGCATTGGGCAGAAACGAGATAATTATCTGTTTAATTCTTCTCTTCTAAGTTTATTGGCTTCTTTCCAAAGCTTATGCCCTTTTCTGATAGTCTCTTCTGCTATTTTTATTTGTGTTTGTGCAATTCCAGTATTTCCATGTTGTGCGCTTATATTACGGCTTATTGGCAAGTTTCTAATTAAACCACTGCCCGAATCTATGACTCCTGCTTGAAATGCTTGACTTAATCCTTTGAGATATGCCCCAAGTGCATCTAATCTTTTTTTTCTACTGGGTTTCATCTCTTTTACCCTAACTCTAAAACTTTCTGAATATTAAGTACTACAAGTTCAACTAACTATATTCCGCAAAAAACGGAGCTATACCGCTACGCGAAAGGCAAAAAAGATTACCAAAGGGGTTCGGAGTTGCTCTATGTCCTAATCTTAATGCTGCTATATTAATAGAAGATTAAGGGATGCTCTCAAAATCTTAATTAGTCAGTGAATAATCACAAGAGAGAAACAATAGACTACAGACTTCTTGATCACTGGTTTGGGAAAAATCATCATACCAAAGACTAATAGAATTAAGATTCTCTGGCATTGTTACGCAGACAAACTGATCAACTTCATGACTTAATTCTTGACAAACTGATGGGGGAGCCACGGGAACGGCAATAATAATTTTTTTTGGTTGCTGTTGTTTTAAAATAGCAATAGCCGCTTTGATACTTGAACCTGTGGCAATCCCATCATCCACTAAAATGATAGTTTGATTATAAATTGTGGGAAAGGGTTTATGCCCTCGATAAACTTGTTCTCGACGATGTAATTCTTGTTGTTCTTCTTGGGTTACTTGTTCTATAATTCGAGGTGATATTCCCCAGCCGTGAACCACATCTTGATTGATAATTCTCACACCCCCTAAGGCGATCGCACCCATGGCTAATTCTGGGCGATCAGGAACTCCTAATTTTCTTACTAAACAGATATCTAGGGGAAGATTCAGTTTTTTAGCAATTTCAAAGGCCACCGGAACTCCACCCCTGGGTAATGCTAAAACTAAAACATCCTTTCGATTTTTATAAACTTCTAGTTGTTCCGCTAAACGTTGTCCCGCTTCTGTGCGATTATGAAACCGGATATTCATGGTACTTTCCTCTCCAGACGAGGCTTCATGGCACCTCTTTTCCGTAGCGTTCAACAAGCTTCCAAGCTTCTCGATAACATTCATTGTAACATTTTTAATAACGTCTTGATGTTACAAAATATCAAGTTTATTTATTTTTCAGCAATTATGTTTAGCGCAGATGCGATCTCCTCATCTTTGGCAAGTTTGTTTAATTTTAATTATTGGTGTTTTGTCAGTTTCTTCCACTGCCATTTTTATTCGTCTTGCGTTGCAAGCTTCAGGAGAATTTGGACTAGAATTTAGCTTATTCTTAGCGGCTTCTCGCTTAATTACTGCTTCTTTTTTCTTATTTCCTGCTTGGCACAATGTTCTTACCATACAAGTCACTTCTAAGGCTTATTATTATGCTATTGCGGCCGGAATTGCTTTAGCTTTTCATTTTGTTTTTTGGATAACATCATTATCTTTTACATCTATTGCGGCTTCCACAACTTTAGTCACAACAAATCCTATTTGGGTAGCTCTTTTATCTTGGCTTTGGTTTAAAGAAAAGATAAAAAAATTGACTATTTTAGGGATTGTAATTGCTTTAGGAGGTGGAGTTTTAATTGCTTTAGGAAGCGGCAATGAAACAACAGCTCAAAGTCAACCTATCCTCGGAAATATTTTAGCCTTAATAGGAGCTTTGTTAGTTAGTCTTTATTTGATTCTAGGAAAGGAAGCACAAAAACAAGGATTAAAAATTAGCAGTTATAGTGTGATTGTTTATGGTACGGCTGCTTTGCTCCTTTTCCCCTTGCCTTTAATTTTTGGTTCTGGTTATACAAATTATCCTCAATCTGTCTATTTTTATGTATTATTAATGGCACTTTTTTCACAAGTAATAGGCCATACCAGTATTAATTGGTCAGTTCGTTGGCTATCTCCTACCTTAGTTGCTTTAGCTATCTTATTTGAACCTATTGGCTCTAGTATTTTAGGTTTTATTCTCTTTCAAGAAATCCCAAAAAAGCTAGTTTTGATTGGAGCAATTATTATCTTATTTGGTGTTATTATCGCTGTTATTGGTTCTCAGGATAAGGATAAATTCTCTTAGCATTACCTTGTAAAATTGCTGTTGCTATTTCTAAGGCTTCTTGTTCGATTAAATCTCCATCCTTAACTGCTTCTTCTAAGACATCAGCTAATAAGTTACGTCCCCATTTTGCTCCTAAATAATACAATTCTGGGATATTATGGGCATCAGAAGAATATAAAATTTTTGTTGTTGGTGCTAATTCTAATAATTCTTGCAATACTGCCTTCATTCCTTGGATAGTTAAAGAAGGAATAGCTAACCCAAAATCAAGATAAACTTGAGGGTAAACAGAGGCTAAATATCCTGCTTCTTTTGTATAGGGATAGGAAGCGTGTAACAAAATAATAGGAACCTCTCGCCAACGGGGATTTTCTAATAGTTGACGTAAACATAAAGGGTTGCTAAATCGTAAATCTAAGTCTCGATCACCAAACCCTGTATGAAACTGAATCGGTAATTTATTTTTCGCAGCAATATCTAAGGCAATACCTAATAAAAAATCAATTAAAATTTTATCAGTTAATCTAATTTTTTGAGCATTATTTTCTTTTTTTATTTGTGTAAATCTTAACTGGGCAGTTGCTCTAGGAATAGACTCAATCGTCAACCCACTACGATAAGCAGCAATACTTTTTAGTCCTACTACTTCAGGGTATTTTGACTCAATTTCTTGACAAAAACAATCTATAAATACATCAAAATCATCTATTCTATTAATTAACGTTTCGGCCAAATATTCTAATCTAATTAACCGAAAAACTGACAGAAATTGTTGATGCCATTGCCAAGGAAAAATATAATCAGGGAAAAACCCATCATCAAGAAAAATACTCTCTAAATTAGCATCGGTAAAGCATTTCTGGGTTAGCTTTTCTATCCCTAAACTTTGACGGTTTTTGAGAATAGATTCTTCCGTGGCATCACAATTTAATAGATTTCCAATATCTCTTAAACTTCGTTTAAAAAATAAGGTATGATGGCTATGTAAATTAAGTATTTCAGGTTCATTTCCTTCCGTAAACGCAGTCGTATAAGCAAAATTATCCACCCATTCTGGTTTTAATAAATTATGACAATGATGATCAATCGCTGGAATTTCAAGCATTGTTTGTTTCATAACAATCTTTGCGTAATTAATTTTGTCTCCCTACTTATCTAAGTTAAATGAAGTTTTTCTGACCAACGTTGACGATAAATTTCATAAAGACTAATAGCTGCAGCAACAGAAGCATTTAAACTAGGGGTTTTTCCCTCTAAAGGAATAGATACCAACTCGTCACAACAGCGTTGAGTCAGCAAGCTTAAACCACTAGCTTCTGAACCAATAACTAAGCCAATAGCACCGCGAAAATTAAAATCGTGTAACCTTTTACCCCCTTCGGCAACCGTCCCATAAATCCAAAATCCTTCGGCTTTCAAGGTTTCTAAGGCACGACTTAAATTAACTACCCTAGCTACTGGAAAAGATTCTAAAGCCCCTGCAGCAACTTTTGTTACTGCTGAGGTGACACTTGCGGCCCGTCGCTGGGGAATAACTAACCCTTGACACCCCATGGCTTCTGCTGTGCGAATAATTGCCCCTAAGTTATGGGGATCAGCAATACCATCGGCAATGACAATCACGGGTTCATCACTCTTGGCCTTAGCTTGGGCAATTAATTCATCTAGCTCATGATAGGTATAGGGAGCAACTTGAGCCGCGACTCCTTGATGGTTAGCACCATTGGTAATTTGGGAAATACGTTGCAGGGAGACTTCATCAATGACTGCGCCTTTGGCCTTTGATATTTGGACTAAATTATGAAAACGGGGATCATAATGTAGTCTATTGGTAATCCATATCCGGTTCAACTGGCGATCGCTTTCTAAAGCGGCTAATACGGAATGACGACCATAGATCAGATCATCTTCAGTTTCTTGGGGTTCAGGTGAGCCCTTAGTTTGGGTACGGGAGGAAATGATCGTTTTTTTCCCTGAAAACTTTGGTTTCCCTGACTGACGGCGATCGTGTCGAGGAATTGGTTTATCAGACATAATTTTTCTGGAAAGGTTAAGATTACTGAATTAGGGTTTCGAGAAGTTCGTTTAACCGTTGAGTGTCTTGTAAGTATAAATAGCCAATTAATGTTTCTAAACTGGTTGCTTGTTGATAGATTTCTGCCCGCAAACGACGGGGACAACCCGTTGCAGCATTTCGTCCCCGTCTGACGATATCTTGTTCAATTGCTGTTAGGTAAGGCATTAATCTCTGTAAAGCTTCTGCTTGAGTTTCTGCCCTTACTTGAGCAACTACTTGATTATGATAATCAGCTATTTTGCGCGGGGGTAATAAATAGGAAGTTCTCACATAAAGTTCGTATACGGCATCCCCAATGTAAGCCAAAAAAGCAGGGGACAATTGACCAATACTACTATAGTCTTTTGTCTCCATTAATACCTGAAAATTAACCCCAGGACGATGCTCAATCATCTTGCTAGATGACGGGTATTGATTTCAGTCAATATTGAGTGAATATACATCTTAACTATTTTTTCTTGTTCTTCAAATTAGCGATCGCATCTTCTAGAGTTGTCTGTAAAGATAAGAATTTCTCCAGACGTACCAGTTTAACGGTTTGAGTCACTCTAGGGTTAGTGACAACTTGCAAGCTTCCGTTAAGGCCTTGGGCTTGTTTTACCAACTGAACTAACGCACCTAATCCCGAACTATCTATAAAAGTAATTTGAGAAAGGACTAGGATAATATCATGAGGACCTTCATCAATACATTTCCCAACGACTTTGCGTAATATGGGTTCAGAAAAGGCATCTAATAAGCCCGTTAATCGGAAAATTTGGTATTTACCTTTAATCTCGTGAGTTCCCCTTAAACTCACGGTTAGGTTTAATGGCTCAGGAATAGCTTCCTCCTTAACTTCTATCGATACAATTTATCAAAACTGCATTATAGCCTGTTCTGGACCATAATGGCTCGGTTCAATTCCAAAGTTTTTATTAAGGTTTTTAGTCTCAGCCCCTTCTCATCAAATTTTTTTAATCTTTTCTTTATTCAGCTAATTCGAGTAATCCTTTTGGGGGATTAATTTCTATCCTTTTTTTGTCTAGATCTACTAGGGGAACAATCTCATAAACAAAGGGAATTAAGACCTTCTTATCTTTGTTTGCTTCTAATAGGGGAGATGGTGTTAATTTGATTTCCAATAAATCGTGACCTGCGGTGAAAATATCGACAACAATACCGATTAATTCTCCTGTTATTTGATGATATACTTCTAGGTTGATTAATTGTGAAACATGATATTCTTCTGCTTCTAATTTTGGTTTTTGCTCAGCAAGAACTAATAATTTATAACCCCGTAATGTTTCTGCTTGATTTCTATTTTCTATTCCTTGTAAACGAATTATATAGATATTTTTCCCGGCTAAACACTTACCACTAATTAATTCAATGGGTTGTGGCTCTAAATCATGGGGAGCTTTTAACCATCGTTGTCCTGGTGCTTCAAATCTTTCTGGAAAATCTGTACTAGATACAACTTTTAATTCTCCTTTTAATCCTCTAGGTGCAACAATAGTTCCAATTTCTAGCCAATTATCTCTCTTCTCTTTCATAGTATTTTTATTGCTCATTTTGGTAATACCTAACGACTTTAATTATATTTGGTACTTTTTCATGTTACAATCAATTGTGAGTTAATCAATTTTAGCACATCTAAATAAATGATCATATGGCAAGCAGATTTTTATAAATATTTACAAGAAGCCAACCCGACAAGAACTTTTTGGGAACTGATAATTTGTGATCAACAAGGACAGATAATTTATGAAGCAACTTGTCAACAGTCAGATGCAAATTCTAATTGGTTAGTAACTCAATTACAACCCATTGTTAAAGAATATCATCCTGATCTTATTCAAATTTTTCGTCCTCAATGTTTTGGTTTATTTACCATAGCAGGAGAGAAATTATCAATCAAAATTGAAGCAACCAGAAGAACATCACAAATCAAAGAAATTTTAAGAAAACGTGATTCTAATTGTCTCAAATTAGAGCAACATCCCCCTCAACCCTTAGCAGAAAAATTATGGGGAGATAAATGGCATTTTTCCTCATTTAAAGCGGGAGAAATTCTTGACTATTTTAGCGATTGCCCCATTCCTATTAGGTATTTTCCTGAAAGTCTTAAGCCGATTAATTTAGGAATTTCTTCTGATGTTAATATTCCAGGGGTCATTATTTATGGGGGGCGAAAATCTCTATATTTAGCCCGTTGGTTAGAGGAAAATAAACCTGTTTCTTTAAATTATATTCCCACAATAGTTGGCGAGTCTGGGGGATTAATTTTAGAATCAGGCTTAATAGATCGTTGGGTTTTATTGACGTTTGAGAATGTTGATATGTCTCAATCTGCTCAACAATATGAACAACAAAAAAATGATAGTCAAGGACTTCACTTTTTACTGATACAACCTGATGATTCAGGAATGACTTATACAGGAATTTGGTTATTAAAGAAAGCAGCAATCTAACTAAAATATCATGAAAAAACCAGCTAAAATCCTCTTACAAACTCACAGTTTATGGGAAAAAGTAAAATATCAAACACAATATGCTCTTAACTGTGGTGCTTTAAAATCAATTCCAACTGAGTATGAATTGATAGAAAATGAAGATCTAAACTTTTTAGTAAGAATTATAACTAATTTAGCTCGTAAAGATAATGCTAAAAAGCAACAAAAGAAATTAGTCAAAAAATTAGGTAAAGAATTTAATCCTTTTCTGCCCTATGAAAAAGATTTATTTGTTGCTGATATTTCAGAAACTCATTTATGTTTGCTGAATAAATTTAATGTAGTTGATCATCATTTATTAGTGATAACTCGTGAGTTTGAAGAACAAGAAAATTTACTAAATTTAAATGATTTTGCCGCTTTATGGGCTTGTCTATTACAAATTGATGGTTTAGGCTTTTATAATAATGGTAAAATCGCAGGAGCTAGTCAACGTCATAAACATCTTCAATTAGTGCCTTTTCCCTTAATTCCAGAACTAATTAAAACCCCTATTGATACCATAATAGAAACTGTAGAATATCAAGATAATATAGGGAAAATTCCCTGTTTTAATTTCCCTCATGGTATCTCTAAGATAGAATTACAAGATAATCAAAATATTTTAGAGATTGCTCAACAAAGCTTAGATATTTATCATCAATTATTAAAACTATTGGAAATCTCTATTAAATCAGAAGAAAACCCTGAACCTTATAATCTTTTAATTACCAGAGAATGGATGATGATTATTCCGCGATCGCAGGATAAATATGAATCTATTTCTATTAACTCATTAGGGTTTGCGGGTGCATTATTAGTCAAGAATGAACAGCAAATGAATACATTAAAAGAATTAAAACCTCTAACAATTTTACAACAAGTTGCTAAATAAATTATTAAGCATCCTTGTCTAATGTTGAAATGCTATCCATTGATACGGAATACCCTAAACCTGGCTTGTAGTATTTAAGTGAAAGGAACTTAGATGGGATTTTTTACGTCTTGAGTGCTTAGTTTAAAATTTTATGTTACAATTTGTAACGAATCAGGAACCAAGACTAAAACAAGAGGAAAACTAAGACTATAGACGAAAATCGCACTTATTCTAGAATTCAGATGTCATTTTATTAAATTTTTTGGGGGGAAACCCATGGAAGGCTCATTAACGGTATTAAAATGTTTTTTAGTGGTCTTAGACTTCGTGGAATTCTTAGTCACACCATTAGGACTGACTGCAACTATTATTTTGTTATTTTGGACTCGTTTTACTTTGTTAGGGTAATATAAGCTGTTGCCAAATTGTAGATTAGAGGGAATTACGTTTAAAATCTTCATTAACAGCAGCATTTTCTATTTGATTACGAAATGTATCAAGCATTCCGATCACTTCTGTGTGTAACTCTATATATTCCTCTCTATCTATCAGCAAATAGTTTCCATGTGCAATTTCATTTCTTGTTTTTAACAGTTTTTCATCGATTAATTTCGACTTAGTAGAATAAAAAGAAAAATCTATTCCTAGAATAGACGTAATTTCTTTAAAAACTTCAGAAGAAAGATTTGATGCTGTAGAAATTGCTTCTTTAGGGAGAGAAGATCGAGTATTTAGTTCAACAAAAAAAAAGTCACAAACAGGTATATAAAATGATGGTTTATTAGTTTCTTTTGCTTCCTTTAACTTATCTTTCATTGCTAATGCTAAAAAATTACTAGAAAGTTCTTGATAACTAAGTTTTTGCAGTCTAACATATTCTAAATAAGCGTTAGCTGCTAATTTAACAAACCCTTCCCAATGAGAATATAAAATACAAATTCCACTACGAATAAATAAGTGATGTTTTTGAGTAGAAATGTCTGGTTCTTTGACTAACTTTTTAACTTCTGAAAGTTCTTTTTTTCGCCAAGTAATATCATCGTAAAGTTTCTGACTTAGCTGTTCAGCAGTTCGGAGCTTCATGAGTTAGAAAATACCTCTCTACCAAGGGGTACAAGATAGGGTAAACGTCTTGCAGCATTAACTCCTGCACCAGACCATTTTTTATAAGTTTCATCTGACCAAATACTTTTTATTAATTCAGGTATATTATGAACCTTCTCAAAAAGTCTGGGGGGACTCGCCAAAAGTTAGGAGACAAATAGGACAATAAAGTTTCGAGTACGCCCAGACTTTCTTATCGGGACTGCTAAAATGAGAG
>JAAUYB010034241.1_pt1 | contig 13862 bp, 11 predicted proteins | sample 7278071 | NCBI WGS metagenome assembly JAAUYB01 (sample SAMN14350121, study PRJNA611818) | marine sediment metagenome | isolation source: surface marine sediment (1.8m) | place: French Polynesia: Moorea | collected 2018-08
CCCCGAAAAAGTTCCATATGACATTATCTTTTGTCTTTTTCGCCCGTTTAGATCTTCTTTTAGCCCGATTCCATTTTATATTTGTTGTGTCCCATTTCGAATCCTTTTTTCTTTTATTCCCTGCCGGCGGCGGCGGCCACCACGAGGGAGGCGACGGCCAGGGCGATTCCCAAGGGGGTTCTGCATGGCAGGAAAAAAAATATGTGCAAACATTTAGACTCCTTGCTTCCTTTTCTTGTACATAAGTACACAAAAAATGTATATCGTTTCTGCAGCTCTAAAGAGCTCCAACGTTTTCTGACAACTGTGACCGTCGTCGTGAAGTGCGCTAGAAAGAATTTGGAAACTAAATGATGTTCAGCTCGTTTTCCTTAAATGATCTGCTCAATTTTTTTCAGATACTTTCTTTGTTCGGCTTTTGTTTCGTACTCTTTCCTTCGCTCTATTTGCCTATTTCCACTAAAACTACTGTAGATCTCATTCTCACCTTATCTTTTCCGCCCCGCTCGCGTCCTGGTTGCAGTTGTCCTCATTGCAGTAGCAAAGCTGTTGAATAAAAAAATTAAAAGTTTTGTCAAATTACGGCATGACAATATTTTCGAACTACAAAAAACTCGCCTGCACTTCAACGTCGACCGATGACCTCCCGGTGACGATGTTCACCGCCTGGAAAACAAGAACATACCTTTTTTTAGATATCTACGCCAACTTCGCCGAAGTATCGACCAAAAAAGTATCGAAAACTGCACTCAGGCTCCAACACCGTTAGCTAGCAGCAACCCCACAACCACCCCCAAAGTCAACACACAAAAACAGCGAAAGCAACACCCCTACCAACACCTGAATCACCACCGTAAGGAACAGCAAGAGCAGTAGCAGCAACCATCAATAGAAACAGAAGCAGCAGCAACAGCAAATAGTAGTAGTAACTACAGCAGAAACACTAATAGAACAACATAAATAGCTCCGTCAAGACTACTAGTAACAGCATGAGCAACACCAACACCACCAGCAGCAGCAGCAGCAACGCAGCAGTCACCGTCACCAGCTCCACATGCACCTTAAACAACTCATTATCATTCGACAAGCTGCTGAGAGTTCTCAAAGATGCAAAGATGCTTTTCTTTGTCAAGCCTTTTCCGTACCTGCAGTTCCCTGATGCATTTGTGCTCGTGTTGGTAGAGCGCCCCCGCGCAGCCGCGGAAGATTGGGCCTGGAATACAACAATTTTAAACCAGTGATGTGATATTCTGCAATTTCGTTGCACAATCTCCATTTATTTACTGCACAGTAGAGTGCATTCATGCTGCTCGGGCAAAATTGGAGCAAAAATGCCTAGGAAAAATATGGTTCGCATCCTTTAGGATGTTTGTCCAGTTTCGTTGTTTTTGTGGCCATACTCACTCTGGTCCTGGTACCTCCCCTGCGACCAGTAGCAGCTCCTAACCCCTGTGGGACAAGGTCGCTCCCAGGCAGAGGACTTGCCCAGGTCGTCCATGATGTCACAGGAGTGGTTGTACATCTGGAAAAAGGGAAACAAGAACAAATATTGATGATCATATTTAATATATCATTGGCGCCCTCCCCACCACTGGCCCTCCCGTTTAGGGGGAATGTCGGCGCCCTTATGTAAGTACAAGCAACCGATATTTCTCTTGTCCAAAAGTAAGTCTAAATGGTACGGTTCGAATTGGTTTGCTTTGATTTTCACAAGTCTGAATTTTAAAGCTTAAAGTCTTGACTAAGCGATATTTCCGGTGCTTTCTTCTTCTTCTTCACTGATGTCCCAATTGAGCCCATCTGGCCACGACAACAATCAACACCTTCGCGGCTGTGTCGCACGTCTCCCCCTTGGTCAGGTCGCAGTACTCAAAGTGGTCAAGGGTTGGGTCGGTCACGGAGTCTCCGCAGGTGTAGCAGGAGATGGAGGACTCGGCGTGCGGGTCCGCCGCGTTGGAGGAGGCGCTGACGCCGGTGCCGCTGCTGCCAGCGTTGGCGGAGGAGGCAGCAGAGTTCTGAAAAAGAGGGGAGAAGGTAGAAAGAGTGTCTCTAGAATGTTAGTATAAATGGTGCAATATAGTAACGTAAAATTGTTCCTAGTATTTACGGGCATCAAAATGTACCAATTTTTGTTGTAATAAAATCAATCTTTTGCCTCTGTGTGCCTTTTACAACGCCTTTGTCTGAACAAGACTCTGACGTAAATATATAAATCCGAAGGACTTCGTTTCATTTTCTTTACGTAAAGCCTCATATTTTTTTTGTATCGCTGGCTTTTCGCTCACCTGGCTGTTTGTCTCCGAGTTTGTCTGCGCCGCAGTCTCCTCGCCAGCGCCACACACTAAAGAAAAAGTTTTTTTCGTCCATGTTTTTTCGATACTTCCATTGTGCAACTCAAAATAGATCAAAAAGAGTTTATTTGGAGCCCACAATTTACTTTAAAAAAGATCTGCTGATATGCCTGGAGCAGAGCTGTTCTTACCGGATTGAACCATTAGGGCCGCCGATGCCAGCGCCAAAAGAGCAAAATTCCTCCTTCTCCAAATCGACGCCATTTTTGGGCCTGTTAAGCGACGACGGCACCACTGACTGAAAAGGTCGCTGTTTTGCTGGCCTACAGCCCTGAAGCCAAAAATGTAGAGAGATCGCGGTCTTGTTCTTGTTCTTGTCAAAATTTTTGTTTTTAGAACGGCTAAAGCTTTATGTGCAACAACAACAAATTGTTGCTACTACTAATTTCGAGGAAAAAATTCCCCCCTCCAGTGAGGTAAAATCTGTTTTCGTTTCTCGTTCCTCTTCCTGTAGTATTTGCCTGGCTTCGAATCGATTCGTTCATGACCCGATGCGGCGGCGGCGGCGTATCCATGGGTGGGTCAAAAGAAAAGAGGGGGAGGAGGGAAGGAAAGCCCTACAACAACGGCAAAAAAGAGAAAGGACAAAATTGACTGACCTTGCTGGTCGAATCCACTGCCTAAAAAATAATCGAAATTAGTAATGCCAGAATACAGCGGTATTTTGGACAAAAAATGTTTTCAAGACGGATACGGCCGCTTCATAGCCGTTGAAGAATTTGACCGGGCTTTACTGACGAGGATTCGATCTGAGCAAACGGGGGAGGAAAAGTCAATACCGGGCCATGGTTGTCAAGGGGAGCATTTCGATTGCTGAAACACTGCATGGGCAAGGAAGAAAGCAGGGTGAAAAAGAAGGCCTACCAAAAAAATGACGCAGTGCTGAAAACGAACATGTGGGTATTTATTTTCAGTGCCTCTAAAATATATTTGGGCGAAAATGCGAAATATTTCCTGACGTGAGATCAACGAAAAAGTCGTTTTTTTCTCCGAGTTTGCAATACAATTCAATCATAGCATTCCTTCTGCAGTAGTTTTCTCAATCTTCTCTTGACTCTGAAGGAGCAACTTCAAAACTCTCTTGCTGCCCTTCCAAGATGCCACGTGTAGGGCAGTTTGGCCTTCATTGTCCTTAGCGAGCGCTTGGGCCCCGCTTTGGAGGAGCCTCTCGGCGACTTCCACGGTGTCCTTCTCGGCCGCCCGGTGCAGTGGCGTTTTCCCTGCGACGTCCTTGGCATCGACATGTGCCCCGTTCCGCAGCAAGATGTCGGCAGTTTTGCAGCTGTATTCCACTGAGGCATAGTGCAGGGGAGTCCTTCCCTCGTTGTCTTGCACATTCACTTGCCCTCCTTCCTGCAGGAGGAGCTTGAGTATCACCTTGCTGAAGTACGGGGTGGCACAGTGCACTGGCGTCTTCCCCTTTTGGTCCTTGACATCCACATTGGCACCGTTTTGCAAAAGTGTCTTTGCCACTCCGCCGTAGCTCTTTGCGGCTGCAACGTGCAGGGGTGTTTCTCCACCCTTGTCCTGAGCATCGACTTTGGCTCCGTTCTGCAGCAGAGCCTCTGCCACTTTCTTGCCATGTCTTCCTGCTACCAAATGTAGGGGTGTCTTTCCATCGACATCCTGCTCATTCACTCTTGCTCCCTTTTGACAGAGGAGCAGGGCAAGTTTCTCACCACTCTCCCTGGCAGCCCAATGGAGCGGTGTCTGCCCCTGAGTGTCTTGAGCATGTACACAAGCCCCATTTTGGAGCAAACTCCTGGCTACCTTCACTTGGTCCCACTTTGCCGTCCAATGCAGTGGCGTGTTGCCATCCTTGTCTGCTGTGACTGGACAAGATACACCTTTCAAAAGCTCAAGTGCAATGTCAGTGTTGTTGCTTTCGGTGGCCCAGTGCAACGGGGACTTTCCATCATTGTCAAGCAGACAGACATCAGCTCCTCTCTGCAACAGAAGAGTGACTACTTTAGCATTTCTAGACCTGCATGACCAATGTAGTGGGGTTTTTCCATTGCAGTCTTGCACATTGCAATTGGCCTCCTTCTGCAGAAGGAGCTCCGTGACCTCCGCACTGCACTCTTCAGTTGCCCAGTGGAGCGGTGTCTTTCCCTCATGGTCCTTGGTGTTCAGGTTGGCACCTCTTTGCAGAAGCAACTCAGTCAGTTCTCTTCTGTTCTGCCTTACTGCCAAATGTATTGGTGTCTGCCCTTCATTGTCTTTTACACTTATCTGGGCTCCATTCTTCAAAAGCACATCAGCAATCTTGATGTCTTCCAATGTGGCTGCAAAATGCAATGGTGTTCTTCCACTTTCGGTCTCCACATCTATCCTTGCCTCCTTCCTCCAGAAAAGTTCCAGTAGTTCCTTCTTGTTTTCTATCACAGACAGGTGCAGGGGAGATCTTCCTTGGTTGTCTTTTGCATCAACCTTGGCTCCAGCCTTTAGCAAAATCACTGCCAGATTGGGGTCCTTCTCTCTCTGAGTTGCCCAATGGAGTGCCATCTCCCCCTTAAAATCATTTTTGTTCACGTCGGCACCTTTGAGAAGAAGAAGTTCCGTGACCTCCATGCTATTAGCCAATGTTGCCCAGTGCAGGGGTGTTCTGCTCAGCTCGTCTTGGACATTCACATAGGCATCCTTCTGGATGAGCATTTTTGCAATGTCCATGTGTTTCCACTTTGTTGCGAGCAGTAAAGGAGTTTCCCCTTCATTGTTCTCCTCATTCACTTTAGCACCAGCTTTCACAAGCAATGCAGCAACGTTCTTTCTTCCAAACCTTGCTGCCCAGTGTATTGGTGCTTCCCCCTTCAAATTTTTGGCATCCAGGTTTGCTCCACTCTGCAAAAGAAGCTGCACAACTATGCAGGTGCTTGTTTCTTTGGCATGGTGGAGCGGTGTTGCCCCTTCATTGTCTGCAACATTCACCCAGGCTCCTCTTTGCAAGAGCAACCTTGTGATATCCTCGTCATTGTTCCATGCTGCCCAATGCAAGGCTGTTTTACCATCACTTCCCTTGCCGTTCACCGCCGCCCCCTTCTGCATGAGCAGTCTTGAAATCTCTGAGTTATTTGATGTGGCAGAAACATGCAGTGGTGTCTCGTCATTCTCGTCAAGCAAGTCCACCAGTGCATCCTTGTTCAGAAGCAGGCGAACAATGGGTGTGCTGCTGTTCCTCACTGCCAAGTGCAGTGGTGCCCTACCACCCATATCCTGCACATTGACTTTGGCCCCCTTTTGCAAGAGGAGCTCCGCAACTTTGGCGTGGCCGCACATTGCCGCCCAGTGCAATGGCGCTTTCCCTATCTTGTCCCTCTCGTCCGTCTTGGCTCCCATGCTCAGGAGGAGCACGGTGACCCCGATCCTGTTCTCCCTGGCGGCATGGTGCAGGGGAGTCTCACCCCTGTCGCACTCCGCGTTGACATCGGCCCCCAGTTTGATCAGGACCTCCACGGCCCTGTGCTCTCCCCTCGCGGCGTGGGCGTGGAGGAGCGGCAGCCTGCTAGCGGCCTCAACGACTTCAACGTTAAATGGGCTCATTTCGCGAAAGACCTGGAACAAATGGAGCAAAACTAGACACTTCAAATGACACTCGAATTGTAACACAAGAAGAATTTTTAAACCATTTGCCAAGGACTTCAAATTATGAAGAACCACACGGAGATACAAAAGCTAAAACACTACTACAGTAGATATTGCTTTTGAGGAGAAAAAACTACTTTTTGTGCCATGTACCGGTCAAGTTTTCTCTATTAAACTCACCATACCTGTGCGCAGGCAAAGTTCCCTGCTAGAATGGAGGCATATAATGGCGTCTTCCCCCTGGCATCCCTTATGCTCCTGTCAGCCCCTTTTTCCAGAAGGATTCGAACGATTTTGGCGTTTTCTTCGCTCTCCTTCTGGCTGGCCACGTGCAGGGGAGTCTCGCCGATCTGTGACGGGAAACGAGGGAAATTTCATTGAAGTGTTGCAACAAGTGTAAAAGTCTACCAAAAAGATTTGGTATAAAGCTATGAATCTATCAAAGATTCAAGTACGTCACTTCTAGTCCTACTTGCTGCGTAGAGGAATAGTGGATTCAACATTTTTTTAAAACTCACAGTTACTTTTTTCGCTGTGGCTGCGTATGTTAAAGTTCATAGCATATACGTCAATGATATTGTTCTTCTTGTTCTTGCCTGGTTTGGCCGGTTGATTATCTTTTCCATTCCTGCCTCCCTACCCTCCAGCAGCTTCTGCACAGTTCTGAAGTCCCTCCTCCTGATCAGATCAAAGATGAGGCTCCTGTGTATGATTGGCCTGCCCAAGAAGATCCTGTTGCTCAAGTTGTAGACGTTCTCGTAACTGACCAGTGTCTGAGGCAAATCTTCATAGACTTTTTCTAGTACAAATCTGGACTTTTTTCATTTGATTTCTATACTTAATCATACAGCCAAGTGATCATGGTGAAGGTAGTAATTCTGAAGTTTTATGTTTTTTAAGTGTTCTAAGCCGTGCTTTCTGCAAAAAGGCCTTTCTCTCTCTCAGTCTCAGAACTCTTGGTTTCCCTCGTTTCAAGAGTTTGTCAAGTTTGTATTTCTAAAAATGTATCTATGAAAGTCCTTCCCTGCAAGATCCACAGGACTCCAAGGCTGAGGGCGAGGAATGAGCAAGCGACGGGAATGACCTTTTTGTTCAGCATGTCGTATGGTCCTTCTCCTTCTCCACATATTCTCACAGCTGGCAAGCAAGGATCTCCGCCGCCACAGTTCCTCAAGAAGTCCTGGTAGCAGCCAAAGATTCTCGTGGAGTTCGCGACCTGGAAGTTGGGAAGACTCTCATAAAGACCTTTGTAGGCTAACACTCTGGAACTGAAATACGTGTAGCTTGGAAAAAGAGATGGAAGGTGAGTTTTATTTTCAAAAAGTTTTTAACAGAACTCAAAACTCGGGTTCTGGTGTGGCAATTCAACGAACAGAAGCATGGAAACCTACCCCAGATGGGCCCACGAGACAGATCCCTTCGCCCTCTCCAGTGGTTTGGTTTGTCCTCTGGAGGCAGTGCGTTACTGGCGGCAGGTCCTCCAGTCCCATCGGCGGGATAATGTTCTCGAAGAAAACTTCAAGCGAGCACAGCCAGATGACAAGAGATGCCACCGTGGAGACTCCGCTGGCGAAAAGGACCGTCAGCCTGTGAGAAGCGAACAAGTTATTTAAAAAATGCTTGATGACTGTAAATTAATCGTATGTCAAAAACAGAAAGAAATGCTAAACACTGTTCTGTTCTTGTTTGTGTTAAACTCTCTTGATATGTGAGTAAATTAAGTAAGCCAGGAGCGGGGCGGTTAAAGGTTGGTCTTATACCAAAATCGTGATTAAAATTTATCTTTGTCTCGCTACCTGTAAGATACTGGGACGCAGGGGGAGAGGACTCAGGAGAAGGCAGACAGGGAGGCCATTCTGCAGACGCCGTCTAAGAACAAAATTTCATTGAGATTGTTGATTGACAATGAAAGTTTCGCGACTTTGACAAATTCAGACAACTAAGGTGCATATTTTTCATAGCGAAAGAAAAGTACATGAATGCCGCCGGAGAAAGTTTGAGTTATTTGCTACAAAGAAGAAAAATCGATGAAATGTTTGCTCAAGTTTTTTTTCTGCGGCAATTTTGTAAAACAGTCATACTATTTTCTTGCAACACTATTAAAAAACCCTTTCCTGGAGTTGTTCCTTCCCCCCTGTCCTCCTCCTGCATCCTCCTCCTCTGGATTCGAATCATGCCGAGGATCACCACAAAGTTTGCAGCTATTGTGAAGAAGATGGCGGATAAGATGGCAGCGCGGAGGTAGGAAAGGAGCAAGGCCCTGCGGGAGGAATCCAACGTCAAATGTATCCCCAACCACATTTGACTGATATTTTTGGAGCACAAATTTGAAAGTGCAACAGAAACTGCAAAAAAAGAAAAGAAAAGCTTATCATTAAAAATTTGAGGCTTGTTTTTAAAAAGACACAGCACAAAAGGTTGCGCTGCCAAAAAAACTCTGCAAAATACAGATTTGCCGCACTGTTGCATGTTTTGTTCAAATTTCTGAAACATTATGCCCAAAATATTGAGAACTAAAAAAGGATGTGATGTTGTATAAAACTCCAGGGGAAAAAACTCGATCATTCCGGGCCTGGTACAATAAGCCCAACTCCACTACTGCCTACCATGTGATGATTATTGGCGGCGCTACGAGCACGTACAATGGGAGGAAGAACAGTGCTAGGGATAGTGGCGGGTCCGGGTCCTCCCATCGCTGCAGCCTCTGGGCCAGGAACGTCTTAGAGGAGGCCCAGGAGAGGGAGAGAAGGCTCAGAGGGACGGAAAAGGACTGGGAGGTGGCTGGGGGGAGATTCAAATGAATTGACTTTATAAAAATCTACTTCTGCTGATGTTGCTGTTGTTGGATGCATTTTGTAGCTGCTGTTGTTGTGGTCATGCTTGTGAATCTGGTTGATGAAACTTGCTTCTGAAGCTGTTTTGACGGTACCACTACGTTTTGATAAGCTACTGCATCCATTCGAATACCATCCTTATAACTTCTGTTCTGTGATAATCATGATGCTACTGTACTCACTGTAGTATCCCAGCCGCAGTATGATGGACAGCTGCAGCACAAACTGCGGCCCCGCCTCAAAGAAGGCCTCGTGGATGCCAACTGAGAGCGCCCTCTTCTGGAGGCCCTCAAGCATGGCGGCGTTGGCGCTGTCAGACATGTCCAAGGTGAGGGTGCACACCAGGAGGTAGAGGTTCCTGAAGAAAATGAGAAGAACATTGATTGTTTTTTACACATGGAAGAAGAAAACGACATAGTTAATGTTGAGATCCCACTTTGAGGAGAATAGAGGGTGGGTGGAACAAAAACTCAATGACCAAAAATAAGTATAACAACACCGGCAAATTCTACTTTTCCACATTGTGTTCTCCAAATTTAATTGAAAGGTCGTTCACAAGAAATTTATATTGGCTACAAGTGCTGGTTGGGCTGCCGGGGCTACTGCCAATGCAATGGTAGCTTACCAGGCTGTCCCCGCCAGCGGCAAGTTCAGCATCCCCGCCCGCAGCGCCGGCCTGACGAACTCCCCCCACGCCGCCCACGCCGTCCTCACCCCCTTGGGAGGACCAATCGCCAAGCGGACAATGGCGGCGCCAATCGCCGGCAACAGCATCAGGGAGAAGGTGCAGAGGGACCAGTACACGTGGCCGACGGATGCCTGATGAAAAAAAAACATACACGGGATGGCATAGAGAAGCAAATAAAGACACACAGGGAAGACCAACAAAAGTAACAAACTTTCATGGCAGCAAAAAACATTCCTCTGCAAAGTTGGGCATTTTTTCAAACGTTCATTAAGATCGACTAAATGTGCTTCATGTTACCAGGCCAATCCCGGTGAGGATGTCTGTGGCGACGTCGGAGAAGGGGAGCAGAACGTGGAAAGCCTACTGATCGTGGAAAGACCTTCTTTTCCCCTTCTTTGCTAACGTTATGACAATGTGTATGTCCATGAGTTTTGTGACTTGACCGTACCATGAAATTGAGCAGTTTTCCTAGAGAGGACCCTGTGGCCAGGTTCCCCGGTGCCCTCTCGCGGAGGGACTTCCAAGAGACCCGAGGGAGACCCGGGTCTTCCTTCGCCTCCTCCTCGGGACCGCCAGGATTCTGTGTCGAGAAAAGGTCAGTATCTAGCATTTCTTTTTCCGTCTTTAAAAAAGATTGCTGTTTAACCTCCTCCTCTTTGTCGTGAGATTCCCCCAGAATTTCACAAGTTTCGACATCTTCCTTCGCTTCCCCTGCAAATTTGGAACGTAACTCAGGCAATTGCGAAAAATGCTTCGGCCTGTTTTACAAGCTTCTACTTTCCTTTTGGCTCTGGAACTTTCCCCCCCTTCTCTTCCAGAAGCGGATTTTGTTCCGCAGATTCTCTTCCTTCTTCCAAATGCTCCTCACCCTCGATCTTAGGTTCCAACTCGATCAGCTCCTCCTCCTCCTTCTTTTCGCTTGAGGCCATGGCAATTTTGGCGCTGGCGCAAAATCCCAACTGCGCTGATCTGCGCTTAGTTTGCGCTTCACGCACAGCAGGCTTTTAGACTTTTCCGCGTTTGCGCAAAGAGCTAGGTGACATTTATCTGCACTCAACAGAACAGGTGTGTTTTCCTCTCACAAAAATGCTCCAATGGCGAAGTGCGGGGCAAACACAGAATATAGGTGAGCACAGGCAAGAAAAAGCGGGAAAAGACATTTGCATTAAGCAATTTTTGCTGCCGTCTCCTGAGGGTCAAATTCGACCTTAGCTTGCCCACATGTGGTTAGATGATTCCCCTCCACAGAAATAGTCCGGAAATATTTTTTTTATTTCAGCAAAGTAAAACAGAAGCTAAGGAAAAGGGGGGATTTTTGGACTTTTAGTCACCGTACCCAGTGCCCAACTGCCCATGTGTGTTATGTAAGCCAAGCTCCCCACGGCATATTTGCCTCCCTGTTTAACACAGGGCGCCGCCGGAAGTTGCCTTGTTCTATTTTCCCCGCTCCTCCTAATCGAAAATTTAGCAGCAAGACAGGGGTACGAGGGAAAACAAGAACATGAACTGTTAAGGTACTTGCTAAAGCAGAAAGAGAAGGCTTAGAATTTCCTTCATCAATAGCTAGAACAGCAACAAGAACTTTCTCTTCTCCATGACCTTTGTTCCAAAGTGAGGCACTTTGTTCGCATGCTCATATAATCGTGCGGGTTTGTTTTTCTTTTTTGGGCAGGTTTTCTTTAATCTTCATAGGGAAATGTTGAAAACTGTCAAAATGAGTAGAATTTCCTATGGTACATGGACAAGAACAATTCGCGAAATTAAGTGTAGCGAAGGAGTACGAGTGCGTTCTTCATCAGTTTTCCACAAATTCTTGTTGCAATATTTTTTCACGTTGAACAGAATGTTAGAAAATCTGGCACAATACATTTTTATATATAGGCACAGTGTACATTTTGTATGGAAGGCGAGAGGTTTTCTAGCCTTTGTTTTATCACACTTCCCCTTTGCTTACCCTGCCGCCGCCGAAGAAAAAAAATCTCGAGAAAAGCCATCCTTTTTTGTGCAACTATTTTGCAAAATGTTTTACTGCCAGACAATAAGTGTTGCTCTAGTTTCTCGGCATGATAATAAGAAAGATTTCCGCCAAAAAAATAGACCCAAAAGCGTTTCTTTTTCGGAAATGAAAGGGTTGCTTGTCTTGTCTCTAATCTGGCTCTCTTGCCCAGTTTCTTCCTCTATCCAAACGGGGAGAAATTTAATCTTGTGTTTACGTTTTTGCTTTTTACCAGGTGGAAACAGGCCTTCTAGTTTTCAGCATTTTTTATTTTTTTAAAAGGCGGCGGGACGCCTAACTAAACTGGCAGTACCACTAATATTATATTTTTGAAAGCGAGGACTATTAGTGGAACGTGCCGTCCTGAAATCATATCTGACTGGTACCACTTATTAATAAGATTTTCCTTTCTATAATAGAGCCACTAGTGCGTACCGTCCATAAGAATCAAAATGGAAAAAGAAGTGTAGAATTTTGCGAGTGGCTCCAGTGGGAGGCGCTCAATAATTTTGGAGGCACTAGTCAAAAATCCAAATCTGGACATGTGCCACTTTCAAAAAATCATATTTGTGTCACAATTAGTGAGACGTGTAGTTTCTGAAACAGCAGTTTTTGTTTGAGAAGTTGAAGTGTATTTCGTTGAAGTTAAATTTTCGAATACAAAACGGAGACTGAAAATTTTGGAGGGGAAGCCGTGGTGTTTGTATGAATGAAAAAAAAATTATCTCCGCATCTTGATTTGACACTTTTTTCTACCATCAAGACACACATCATCAAAGAAGAAGAAGAATTAAATCAGATATTAAAAGCGCCACTTAATTTCCAGTAGTGTCTAAAAGTGCAAAACCCGTTCTTTTCATGACACTGTTTTCGATTTAATTGGCCTCTCTTTTGATCGTGACTTTTAGCGGGAAATGCAGAGAAGTGTCTAAATATACCCTGAAAAAATCTCTTTAAGGAGCCGAAAGCTTCGATTTTTCAAACAGAAAAGAGAAGGGAGAGAAAAGTGGGGAGAAGGGCAAAAAAACGTTTGGGAATTCGCGAGTCGTCCACCCAGACATCCAGACGCGAAAACAAGAACAGACTCTGTTCAAAGACCTGCGGAGTAGGTAAGATTTGGAACGTTTATAACAAAAAGTTATATTATATATTTTGGAAGAATATTCAAGCTGTTCCATAGCAGCAACGACAACAACTCTCTCCTTTCAAAGACCGGCGGCGAATCGCAGGAAAAAGAGGCAAAACACTCGCACACATGCATTCCTCCGACTCCTCGTTTTTTTCTACAACAAGCATCGCGGTCAAAGAAATGATATTTTGCTGTTGTCGTCTTTGTAAGTTTATTCCCAAAAAAAGTCAACAGAAAAAATATCTTCTCGTCATGGTGTACACTATCTTAAGTTTTCTTGTCCTGTTTCGTAGCATCTTGTTTTTCTCTTTTATTTCTCGCCTTTCTCTTGCAGCAGAGTCTAAAGTAGAAAACGTACGAGACGAAATAGGATTCCCCAGTTTATATTCTAAACTGATTTTGATTTTGAGAACATATCAAATTCCAATCTGTTTAACAAACATTTCCTGGTGTGAGTTTTCGGTGAATTCCGCTATCTTTTCAGTCTTTTCCTCCTATTTTGACTCCTGTTGCCTAGCGAAGAGAGGGGGGGAGAAGAAAAACTTTTCTCCTCCTTTCTCATCCCCCGCCCGGCAACACCCCGGTTCAATCTCCAAAACTTGACTAAAGACACATTCACACATGTAATTCTCACGTTTTCAAAGTTGTAGGCTCATACTCATCCTTTCTCAGTTTATTGGTTTGCCTGAATTTCAAGTTCACCTACAGAGTTTTCGAGGTTCACATTGTGAACCAGCCCATATTTTTATGGTCGAGTCGAGTCTAGCTTTTATTTCGGCAGAAGAGGAGAAGTGGGGAAAGAGTTTTCCCAAAAATGCTTTCCTTGTTAAAGAAGAAACGTGAATAGGAAGAGAGTCGTTATAAATCTGGCAAAGTTACGTAAGTGTTTTATTGGTCTGGGAAAAGTTATAACTTTTCTCGACTGCCTCAAAACGACGAAAGGAAATTGAGACCTCATGTGTAGAACAGAGAGACAGAATATCCAAATTTTGGATACCCCCATCTCCAAAGTATTTTACTCTCTACCTTTTCTACAAACGTGTTGTAAATATTCATTCGCATGCATTCAAGACGGCCTCAAAAACCCCTGACTCATTTCCCTGCAAAAACACCATGAATGACAACAAATGTCGGCAACCCAAGACCCGGCAGCTAGCTTCGCCTCAACTTAATGGCACAAAACTGGTACTATTCACTTTTTGGGACGAACGAACGTGACTGCTGATTTTCATCTCTTGTTTTCCCTTTCCCGAAGCGAACGCTCAATCAAATTGGCTTTTTC
>JAAUYB010041762.1_pt1 | contig 13854 bp, 13 predicted proteins | sample 7278071 | NCBI WGS metagenome assembly JAAUYB01 (sample SAMN14350121, study PRJNA611818) | marine sediment metagenome | isolation source: surface marine sediment (1.8m) | place: French Polynesia: Moorea | collected 2018-08
CCTGACGGTACAGTGTAGGCTTCTGGTATCCCCTTAAGGACTGCCAGAACTTCCTTCGTGGTACTATTAGTTTGAGTTTTAACAATTTTCCCACTACGGCGGTTTATAGTCCTAAATAATGTTAACTCGATATTCTCAGTTCAGTTGTTGGTTGATGTTAGTTTAGTTATGAAATTGGGAAGATTAATTTTATCAGTTAACTAAAAAAACAAGGAACATAAAGTCTGTGGAAAATTTACTAAAAAATCAATTTGTACAAGCTTTAGGGGTTGCTGCTTTAGTCTATTTAATTTTTCAAGCGTTGGGATGGGGTGTGGAGTCTATTCTCAATATTCTCGAAAGTTTCGCTCGATGGTATCGATATTACGGGATTAAATGGGCTGAAGAAGCTTCGATCGCATTTGGTGGCTTATTTTTATTGATTTCAGCCGTTTCCAGCAGTAAATAGTAAATCTCGGCAAGATAATTATTTATGTTTAGACATAGAGAAAATCTAGTTAGGAAAGCGGGTAAACGATTAATCTTAGGAAATAATCCCTTTAAAACTGCAATCAGGGATTTTTTTGCTGATTTATCTTCTGTTGAAAAAGATGATAATTTACAGCACAATCAACGTAAAAATAAAAAGCAAACAGTTAAAAAAACAGAAAGTTATTACAGAGATAAATTAGCTAGACAATTAAATGGCCAGACTGAAGTGACAACACTTGCCGGTAGAATTGACATCTTAACATCAACAGAAATTATAGAAGTTAAATATATTAATAAATGGAAAGCGGCCATCGGTCAAATAATAACTTATGCTAAATACTATCCGAACCATCAAAAAAGGATTCATTTATTCGGAATTGATAATAATAATCAATCCAAGTTAACGATCATCAAACAACATTGTTTAGAACACAATATTAACTTGACATGGGAACATCTATGAATTATCTAAAAAAGATTAATGCGGATGGCGAGACTTGAACTCGCATGGCGTGAGCCACACGCCCCTCAAGCGTGCGTGTCTACCGATTCCACCACATCCGCGTGCTTGTGTATTGCATTTGTTAGTATAGCACGGATTAACCAACAGACAAGTTAAAATCAGAATTCTTTTACTGGCCTTAAAAATAGAAGATTTCAGGAGTTTGGAAGACATTTTTTCAAGAAGCAAGATATAATTTGTTACAAAAGCGTTAACAAAGTTTATCAAATGAGTAATCCTGTTCTCCATGCCTTTTTTTTAGGCCGAGCCTTTGCCGAAGTTGCCGGCGAGAAACTCGAAGAGTCTCTAACCAACGCCCTCAGCGAGTTAGGAAAATTTGATGCTGAACAACGGGAAAACCTGCGTCAGTTTATCGAAGAAGTCCAAGCGCGTGCTGAAAGAGATGTCACCCAAGGTAACACTAGCACCAGTACCACAACCACCGATAATGGCTCTCCTGTGGATCTCCAAGAAACCATCGATGATTTACGGGCTGAAATTGCCCGTCTTAAAGCAGAATTGAAAAATTATCGCAGTCAAAAAGCTTAAATTACAGCTTAAACTTTTAAATTCATTATATAAGCCCAAATTAGTAGAACCCCAAGAAATCGAGTGTCTGCCCTGTCATCAAACCACCAATCATCCCTAGTCAAGAAAAATGGTGCTTCTGCCCCCAAGAGCATCACTAAACTAGAAACAGCCGATAAATACCGTTGGAACCGAGAGAATTACTCGATTAGCCGTCGTCGTATCGATATTTGGCGGTTCGTACTCTCCTTGCTCTTCCGTTTTTGGCGTAATGGCAAAAAATGGAGCTATAAAGGGGGTTTCACTGAGGAAAAATTAGCAGCGAGACGGAAAATACAAGCGGTTTGGATCAGGAAAAACCTGTTGGACTTGGGTCCAACCTTTATTAAAGTAGGACAGTTGTTCTCAACTCGTGCCGATTTATTTCCCATTGAGTACGTCGAAGAACTGTCTAAACTACAAGATGAAGTGCCGGCATTTAGTTACGAACAAGTGAGCAAAATTATTGAAAAAGACCTAGGAAAGCCATTATCCAAGCTTTTTCGCAATTTTGATCCCGTTCCCATCGCCGCAGCGAGTTTAGGTCAAGTTCATAAGGCCAAACTCCACTCCGAAGAAGAAGTGGTGGTGAAAGTTCAACGGCCAGGCCTCAAGCAACTGTTTACCATTGATTTAGCCATTCTGAAGAAAATTGCTTATTACTTCCAAAATCATCCTAGATGGGGGAAAGGACGGGATTGGCTGGGTATTTATGAAGAATGTTGTAAAATTCTTTGGCAAGAAACAGATTATCTCAATGAAGGGCAAAACGCTGACACCTTTAGACGTAATTTTCGGGGTGAGAATTGGGTTAAAGTACCAAGGGTGTACTGGCGATATACGTCTCCCCGCGTACTGACCTTAGAATACCTTCCAGGCATCAAGATCAGTCATTACGAAGGATTAGAGGCTGCGGGGTTAGATCGTAAGCTGTTGGCTAGATTAGGGGCAAAAGCCTACTTGTGTCAATTGCTCAACGACGGCTTTTTCCATGCTGATCCTCACCCGGGTAATATTGCAGTGGATACGGATGGATCGTTAATTTTCTACGATTTTGGCATGATGGGACGCATTAATACCAATGTCAGGGAGAAGTTGATGGATACCCTCTTTGGCATTGCCCAAAAAGACGGCGATCGCGTCGTATCTTCCTTAGTTGCTTTGGGGGCGTTGAGTTCCACCGATGACATGGGACCAGTCCGTCGTTCCGTGCAGTTCATGTTAGATAACTTCATGGACAAACCCTTTGAAGAACAGTCTATTGCTGAAATTAGCGATGATTTATACGAAATTGCCTACGACCAACCTTTTCGCTTCCCTGCCACCTTTACCTTCGTGATGCGGGCATTTTCTACCTTAGAAGGAGTAGGAAAAGGACTAGATCCCAATTTTAATTTTATGGAAGTGGCTCAACCTTTCGCCTTAGATTTAGTGGCCGATATGGATGGTGGCACCGGCAATAGCATCATCGATGAAATTACTAGACAAGCGACTAAAGTCAGTAACACAGCCTTGAGTTTACCCAGACGCATCGACGATACCATCGAGAAGTTGGACCGGGGGGATATTCGTTTAAGAGTCCGTTCCGTGGAATCAGATCGTTTATTGCGTCGTTTAGGGATGATGCAAATGGCCACAAATTACAGCGTGTTTGTTAGTGGATTGGTCATTTGTGGGACGCTTTTATTTATCAACGGTTATCTTAAAATAGCGGTCGCAGTTATTATCTTAAGCTTAGTTCCAGGATGGGGGTTTATTCGTCTTCTACGTCGTATTAACCGTTTAGATAAAATGTTCTAAACTATCACCACGCTCAACTCTAAGGTAAAGGTAAATTCTGGTTAATTCCCATGCTATAATCAATACAACGTAGTGTTTAACTACATAAGGAATTTCTATGGCCTATGCGTTAAGGTCATTTAACCTAAATTAACTCACTGAACTAACTGACCAATGATGAATCGTCGCTTCACAGGTTTAACTGACCCAGGACTGTTGAGATCGGTCAATCAAGATAACTATTACATCGATCCTGAAGGACGTTTTTTTGTGGTCGCGGATGGAATGGGTGGCCACGCAGGAGGACAAGAAGCGAGTCTTATTGCTACCCAACGCATTAAAGAATATTTAGAACAATATTGGGACTCGGAAGCGTCTTCCCATGACATCTTAGAAGAAGCAATCTTAAAAGCCAACGAAGGAATATTAGAAGACCAAAAAAATCATCCCGAACGGGGGGAAATGGGAACCACGGCCGTTGTCGTCCTGTTTAGAGGAGAACAACCCTTACGAGCTCATGTGGGAGACTCTCGACTTTATCGCATCCGTGACGGTAAATTAGCGCAAATCACCGAAGATCATACCTGGGTGGCGCGAGCTTTAAAAATGGGAGATATCGACCCAGAACAAGCTAAAACCCATCCAGGACGGCACGTTTTATTCCAATGTTTAGGCCGTAGAGATACCCAAAAACCAGAAATTGGTAAACTTGAGATTCAAGCTGGCGATCGCCTATTATTGTGTAGTGATGGGTTAACCGAAGAAGTACCTGACCCAGCCATCCAAGAAATTTTTGATCACAGCGAATCTTGTGACGATATTGCTAAAAATTTAATTGAAGCAGCCAAAGACGGGGGAGGGTCCGATAACATCACTGTGGTGATAGTGCTTCAAGAATAATGAATCGTTGTTAGCTCTTGATGTCAGAACGTGGACTTGTGAAAACGGCCAGACAACCCATGACAGGGACGTTAATGCCTCAATTAACCTCAGAAACGAGGGACTAGGAATTATTGCCTCTGGGACAGGGGATAAAGCTTATCGCCCAGATGTAAGACGGAGTAGGGGAGGACGCAAGAAATCCACTGTGCCGCTATCTGTTGGGTAAGAATCCTACGCTGTACCGATAGGTCAGCGTAGGTAGTTCACACTCAGGTACAATTAAGAGTTGTGCTTAAAAACAAGGCTTCCTGAATCCATGAATACCACTACTGATGATAAAACCATTGTCAAAGATTACTTTAACGCCACAGGATTTGACCGTTGGCGTAGGATTTATGGCGATGGAGAGGTTAATAAAGTTCAAAAGGATATTCGCCTCGGACATCAACAAACCATTGACACAGTGGTAGACTGGCTCAAAACCGATGGAAACCTCTCCACCCTTTCTATCTGTGACGCGGGATGTGGGGTGGGTAGTTTGAGTATTCCTTTAGCCCAAGAAGGGGCGACCATCTTCGCCAGTGATATTTCTGAAAAAATGGTGACAGAAGCTAGAGAAAGGGCGCAGGAAACCCTCAAAGATGCCAGTAAGGTAACGTTTGCTGTACAGGATTTGGAAAGTTTAAGCGGGCAATATCATACGGTAATTTGCCTAGACGTATTAATCCATTATCCCACCGAAGATGCAGCGAATATGATTAAGCATTTAGCATCTTTAGCTGAAAACCGATTAATCCTTAGTTTTGCTCCAAAAACCCTTTGTTTAACCCTACTTAAAAAAATTGGCGAGTTTTTCCCTGGCCCCAGTAAAACCACTCGGGCCTATCAACACAAAGAAAAAGATATCATAGAAATACTAGAGAACAATGGCTTCACCATTCAACGAACAGACATGACTAGCACTCGTTTTTATTATTCTCGGATTCTTGAAGCGGTTAAAGCATAAGTCACTACTAGAATAGTAAACGGTAGGGGCTTAATGGATTAAGCCCCTGATTAGCAGATTTTGGGCATATCATGGGACTGACAACGCAACAACTGATTACCTGGAAACAACAAGGCCGTCCCATTGTAGCCTTAACAGCCTGGGATTATAGTTTTGCTCAATTGTTAGACGGGGCTGGTATCGATATTATTTTGGTAGGAGATTCTTTGGCCATGGTGGCTTTAGGGTATGACACTACCTTACCGGTCACCCTGGATGAAATGTTATATCATGCGGCGGCTGTTCGTCGGGGAGTCAAACGGGCCTTAGTGGTCTGTGATTTACCCTTTCTCAGTTATCAAGAAAGTATCAGTCAAGCGATTAACGCAGCCGGACGGGTTTTAAAAGAAACAGGGGTACAAGGGGTGAAACTGGAAGGAGGACACCCGGCCGCCGTGGAAACCGTTGCCCGTTTGAGTGATATTGGTATTCCGGTGATGGGCCATGTGGGGTTAACCCCTCAATCAGTGCATCGTTTGGGGTATCGTCAACAGGGAAACACCGAGGCCGATGCTGAACGTATCCTATCAGAAGCGATCGCTTTATCACAAGCAGGAGCATTTGCTGTTGTTTTAGAGCATATTCCAACTAACCTGGCTAGAATAATCACCACAAAGTTACCCATTCCCACTATCGGTATTGGTGCAGGTTCAAATTGTGATGGACAAGTGTTAGTCACGGCAGATTTGTTGGGATTATCCGAACGACAGCCTCCTTTTGCTAAATCTTATGTTAATTTAAGAAAAATTATCACCGAAGCCGTGAATGATTTTTCTCAAGAGGTTCGAGAGAGAAAGTTTCCTAACCCTTAACCAATTCAGCTGCGAGCAAATAACCTTGAGAATCCCTGCAATAAATTGACAGGAATTCTCACCAAGGTATGGCTATGTTTAGCTTCTTCGGCAAGAAGCCCCACGCTGTATTTTCCCAAAAAAAACACCCACAAATCAGCGTGGGATGAATTGTCGTCCGAAATTACTCGTGAGGACGAGTTTGATTTTCAATGTATTTTCTGAGAGTAGAAATAGTGACACCACCACAAGAAGCTATGAAGTAAGAACTATTCCAGAAAACGTCTTTCCAATAAAATTTATTGATTTGTTCAGAAAACTCCTGTCTTAATTTGCGACTAGAGACACTTTTGAAATTGTTGACAAACTTGCTTAACTCCATAGCAGGGTGGTATTGAAAAAGAATATGCACATGATCTTCTTCTCCATTGATTTCTATTAATCTACATTCCCATTGTTCTAATAGCCCTTCAGTTATTTCGTGAAGACGAGTCAACATTTCATCTGTAAAAACCTTTTTTCTGTATTTTGTCGTTAAAACTAGATGAGCTTTTAAGTCACTTACCGATCTTCCCCGACTATAAAAATCATTTTTCATTGACATTTGATTTTCTCTTGCACTAAAATAAGTGATATCAATTATAAAATCACTCATAGTCAACAAACCCTAAAATGATCCTTAATTACCAGTACCGATGTTATCCAGAGACCCCCCAAAAAGCCAGTTAAACAGTTGGCTGAGGGTTTGTCAATATTGGTACAATTGGCAAATTGGGGATCGTTTTCGTTGGTGGGATAGCAATCGCACTAATTATGTTATTCCTAGTGGTGACTTTTGCTACATCTGAAAAAGTGGTTTACAAAACACAAATAAAACAAGAGATACAAAAAGAACTCAATGAAATTAATCAAAAAGATTATTAGCCATTTTTTATCTCCTTTTTTACCTAAATTATTTTAATTAATCTAACTTCCAACGACTAGCAATCGGCATTCTCCACCCCGTCCCAAATGCACGATCGCTTACTTTTAACCCTGGAGGAGCTTGTTTACGCTTAAATTCGGCACGGGTCACTAATTTTACCACTTTGCATATTATATCACGATCAAACCCTGCTGCTTCAATTTCTTTGATAGATTGATGCCGATGGATTAATCTATCTAAAATAGCGTCTAAAATGTCATAGGATGGCAACGAATCTTGATCCACTTGCTCGGGCTTTAATTCAGCACTAGGGGGCTTAATTATGACATTATGAGGTATCACCTCTTGATATCGGTTTAACCACTTACACAGGCTAAAAACACGGGTTTTAGGCACATCTGAAATAACGGCTAAACCCCCGTTCATATCGCCGTATAAGGTACAGTAACCGACAGCCATTTCTGATTTATTGCCGGTTGATAATAGTAAATGTCCAAATTTATTAGCCACAGCCATTAATAAATTACCACGAATTCTTGATTGTAAATTTTCTTCTGCAACACCAAATTCTGTCTCTTTAAATAAAGGTTCTAACAGTGAATCATAAGCTGTCATCACATCTTTTATCGGTAAGGTATAACTATTAATTCCTAAGTTGTTAACCAACGCTTCTGCATCACTAATAGAATGACTTGAACTATAGGGGGAAGGCATTAATATTCCTAACACATTTTCCTTACCCAATGCTTCAGCAGAAATGGCAGCAACTAAGGATGAATCAATGCCACCACTTAACCCTAAAATCGCTTTAGAGAAGCCACATTTATGAGCATAATCTTTCAATCCTAAGACTAATGCTGACCAGATTTCCTCTTCTTCTGTTTCGATAGAATTAGCAATATAACTTGTTTTTAAATCCTGATCATTTGGGTCATAGTCTATAGTTTCTATAGCAGTTTGAAACCCTTTTACACGTAGGCTAATTTCACCTTTTCTGCTGACAGAAAAACTATTTCCATCAAAAATCAAGTCATCATTTCCCCCTACTTGGTTAGTATAAATAATCGGAATCTTATAACGTTCTGCACTATGCTTTAACATAGATTCTCTTACTTTTTGTTTACCAATACTATAAGGAGAAGCGGATAAATTTACTACTAAATTAACTCCACATTTAACCAAGTCTTTTATGGGGTTATTTTCATAGTTTCGTTTACCCCAGAATTCTTCATCGTTCCATAAATCTTCACACACTGTAACCCCAATTTTAATCGGTTTAGTATTAGGATCATGAAATGATAATTGAAAAAAGTTGCTTTCTTTTCCCGGTTCAAAATATCGATCTTCATCAAAAACGTCATAGGTGGGTAAAAGTCGTTTATGAAAAATTTGTTTTATGCCCTGATTTTCGATTAAAACAATACTATTAAATAAGGGTTTTTCTCCCTCAATATAAGCATGGGTATTTTTAGTTACTATCCCTACTAAAACAGATAATTTTTCTGGGATTTTCTTTGCTAATTGTTCTAACTTTGTCCATAAACTATCAACGAAACTATTATTTAATACCAAATCTTTAGGAGGATAACCACATAAAGATAGTTCAGGGGTTAATAATAATTGTGCCTTTCTTTCTACAGCTATTTGTGCTGCTTTGTATATATGGTCGGCGTTCTTGTCAATATCACCAATAATCGGATTAAGTTGAGCGATCGCAATTTTCATAATAGTAATAATTTTTGAGTATTAAATAAAAACAAAAGGCTTATCTTTCAAAGGGGCAAATGCTTCAGAATCAAAGCGATATAAAGTGGCTGGTCTTCCTGCACCTCTAGACATTTTTTTATCAGTATCTATCAGAAAACCCAACTTAAGTAAACGGGTTCTAAAGTTAGAATAATCAGCAAAATTTTCGCCTAAAACAGTAGTATAAAACTGATATAAATCATTTAACGTAAACATCTCAGGTAACACATCAAACGCAACTGGACTATATTCTAATTTACTTTTTAATCGTTGATAACCATAATCTAAAATAACGTTGTGATCAAAGGACAAGGGAGGTACTTTATCGATCATATACCAAGTAATTTTATGATGATTAGCAATTAATTTTGCTTCTTCAAAACGAACTAAAGCAAAATAACTTACCGATAGATAACGAATCCCGTAACTATCAGGTGACTCTCTGGGATCTCGGTTAGGACCGCCGAACGTATAGAGTTGTTCTAAATATAAATTATTCACCTCTATTTTCTCTGATAGAATGCGATAAGCTGCTGCTTCTAAAGATTCTCCTTGTCTGACCAATGTCCCCGGTAAACTCCATTGATTAATATAAGGCTCTTCGGTTCGTTTAATCAATAAAACTAAGAGTCGATTTTTTTGAGAATCAATAGAAAAGATAACGTTATCAACACCAACCTTAAAATCTTCTAAAATTAACTGATTACTATTTGAAGTCATGCGTATAATTTTTCTTGGTGAATGTAATCTTGAATGGGTTTAATTAAAACATTTTCGTTCCCATGTTTTCGGTAAGCAGTAGAAGAAACAGCTGGGGCATTCAACTCAGCAATTTCACACTTTCCGCCTATTTCTTTTAATGCTTTTAAGTCAGATTCGTTAATAGCATAACCAGGACGAGGGATAATTAAAATTGAAACTTCAGCTAACAATTCATCGATGCGATACCATTGACGAATTTGTTTAATTAAATCAGAGCCAATAACTAAAAAATAGGTAGACTTGTTTCCCCATCTATCCTTAGCTTTCCTCACACTTATTAAACTGCGACGATGACTCAAACTTTTGGACAAAAAAATGTTATGACGTGGGGGATCAATATTATCAATTAATAGCTTTAACATGGCCATACGATGCTCCAAAGAAGTTTGATGTTCTTTATAAGGGTTATCGGATGCCCAAATACCAACATAATCAAAATGATCCGATAACCAACGGATAATAGATTGATGTCCTGCCGTTGGGGGATCAGCACTGGTTCCAAATAAAGCAATTTTTGTCATAATCGTTAATTCCCAAGTTAAATAATTAAAGATTGACGTAGTGTTTCTAGGGGTTGAGAAATATTCACCTTAATCGATGTTGGTTCTGTTATATTATGAGTTGATTGAGGTAAACTTTTAAGCGAGGTTTGAACCCGTTGACGAATAGTATACAGAGATTCATTTTCTTTGATAGTTTTGCCTTCTTTCATGACTAACTCTGATAACGGCGTTTCTCCTGACTCGATCCCTTCATCTGTTAAGGCTAAGCGATCGCTTTTTATGATTCCGTTATCATAACAACGAAATATCTGTTTTCTCCCCGGATAAGTCATTTTATGGCTAGATTGTTTCATAGTGGGAATGTTATCAATTTCTACTAATTTATAAACCCCATTCACCGGTTCCCCTGTCACTAAACGAGTTCCTACACCATAACCATCAATACTAGCCTCTTCTTCTCGTAACCGCTTCAACTCCCATTCATCAATGTCTCCACTGGCAAAAATATTGACCGTTGGTAGTAGCGATCGCACTTTTTGGGACAACTTCCCTAAGTTCCCAGAGTCTAAACGAACCCCCTTAACGTCGGCTTTCCTATCCACTAACCGTTGCGCGGCGGCTACGGTATCATAGGTATCGATTAATAGGGTTGCCCCTGGAAAATAGCGATTAAAGGCCATAAACGCCTCATCTTCGCTACCTGACAAGGCTTTAATGGCCATAACCAAAGCATGGGCCATCGTTCCACTGGGTTGCTGGTTCAACTGCTTGGCTGCTAACACATTAGAGGTGGCATCAAACCCTGCTGCTAAGGCTGCCCTAGCCCCCCAAATTGCCCCTTGAGGGCTAAAAGCACGCCTTGTGCCAAATTCTAACAAAATTGTTTTTTCTCCTGCCATATCGCGCATTCTGGCTGCTCTGGTGGCGATTAAGGTTTGATAGTTGATGGTGTTCAATAGGTAGGTTTCTACAATTTGGGCTTGCCATAACGGGGCTTCAACTCGCAATAAGGGTTCATTGGCAAAAATAGCTGTCCCTTCAGGAACAGCCCAGACATCCCCGCTAAAGCCTTTATTTTCTAATAATGACCAAAAATAAGGAGTTACATGGTCAAAAATGCCTGTATTTCTTAAATAATCGATCTGTTCCGACGTAAAGGATAAATTTTCTAAATACTGTAATCCCTGGGCAAGTCCCATGGCAATCAAATAACCAAAGTTACTGGGTAAACTTCGCACAAATAGCTCAAAACTAGCTCTTTTTTCGGCAATACCTTCCCCTGCATAACAAGCAGCCATGGTTAACTGATACAGGTCTGTCAATAAACTATTATCTTGGGGTGATGGCGTTAAATTGGGATTGAAAGTTAACATTGGTGGTGATTTTAATACCTTGAGTCAATTATAGTGATTTTTACCAAAACTGTAAACAATGACTCATGAACTATTGATTATCACTAAAAAATCAACAGGATTTCCTTGATCCCCATAATGTAAAGTTTAATTGCAAAATCTAGGAGATATAAAAGTAAGATGTTAAATTGAAGATGAAGCTAATACACAAAGCTTCCCTGGCAGATCAACTAGCAAGGTAAACCAAATTAAGTTCAAAGGAGAACACCCTGTATCAGTTCATGTCTGTCTCGTTAACTCTCAATAACAGCAACCAAGCTAGAGGCTTATATTTCCTCAAGTGGAACCAAGGGAGCAAGGCAACTGAAGGTTATCATTCAGTGCAACTCTAGGGAATCTCAAGGAAGGCGTGGAAAACTCTAAGGGACTAGCAGCCTGGTTGCTGTTGTTGCTATGAATAATTAAGATTTAAGAATTAATTAATATCAAATCAATAGATAATACCCTCTGTGACTTCTTGTGATCATTTTGGGTATATTAAATCGTAAGTCCCTCTATTATTTATTGATTATTATGGCTCTTAAACATATTCTAAGTACCAGTGTTGTCGTGACAGGAATCATTTTAGGTTCCTCTGTTGTTGCAACTCAAGCCCAACAATCTTGTTTTTTACAAGGGGCCAACGGTCAAAATATTGATCTTGGCCATCTCTGCGGTGGGTCGGGTTCTTCTCAACCCTCTGCTTCGCCGAAAACCGGCGTATTCACCGTTCCCATCAAACGGAGAGATTCTGGTATTCCTGTGGTAGATGTCACGTTTAATGGACGACATACCTTTGAAATGTTGTTTGATACTGGGGCTAGTGGTATTACCATTAGTACAGATATGGCTGAGTCTATGGGATTAGAAGCCCAAGCAGGGGCCTTTTCCCAAACCGCCGGTGGTGTGGTTCCTATTGGTTTGAGTACTGTATCTTCGGTCAAAGCAGGGGAACTGACATCTTCCAATCTACAAGTGGCCATTAATCCCGCTTTACCCGTCGGACTCTTAGGACAAACCTTTTATGGTCATTATGACGTAGTGATCAAACAAGAGACTATCGAACTAAGGACAAGATAAGATAACAATTAGATAGGGTGATGGGTTAACAAGTCTAACCATTAAGTAACAATATAGCGTAGTATATAGGGGTAAATAGTAACGAAACGGACACTGTGTATCCAACCCCTAAGCAAGTACCAGAAAAATTTGGCTATCATCAGAAAACTTGAGTAAAATGGACAAAGAAAGTCCCACAGTGTCATGAAAAGAAAAGTCATCAATCAAGCATCGGAATATGCTGTGACCAAAATAGGTTACTGTCTGGGTGGTGATGTAGAAAAGGCAAGAAAGATGGCTATTCGTGCTGGACATTTACGTTCAGATATTTGGAACAAATACGGTAGTCTAAAATGTTGGGGAATTTCTCATCAAAAGCTTTACAAAGAATTTCAAAAAACCAATCCACCATCAAAGTATAAACTCCCTCAAAAGCAATGGCAAAAAACTTTTGAGAGAGTTATTAATGATATTCATGCCTGTATTGAAGCAGCGAAAACTCTTGTAAAGAGAAAAATTTATCGCCATTTTAAACCTGAAAAAGATAGTCAAGGAAAAGAGATAAAATCCACTTCATTTCGAGATGAATTGATTAAAAGTCTCAAAACTTTAGAATGGATGAAATATCCTTTACTTCATCGTTGGATGAGACAAGCTTATCATCGAGGTCATACTTATGTTAATAATCAAATTTGTGTCGGCATTAGTAATGGAGCCGTAGTTAAAAGAATTAGTCGAAATGTAGTAAGTGTGACCATTGGAGGGGATTTAATTGGCAATCGGAAATATGAAAAGTTGACGCTCTTTTTTAAAGTAGGAAGAATAACTCCAAAGGGAATTTTTCAAATCAGATTTGATGATGTCACTAATGAAATTAGATTACATTTCCCTAAAATTGTTAAAAGAAGTCCCTCTGTAGGGATTGGTCAATGTGGTTTAGATAAAGGATATACAGAAGCTTTCACCGATTCTTATAATGAAATTTATGGTCAAGGAATTGGTAAGGTAATGTCCCAATCGGTCAAGAAAAGACATACCAGGGGGAAAGGAAGAAACAAGTTATATCAAATAGCAATGAAGAAAAATAAGCCACAGATTTTTCGATGTAACTTGACTAAAAAACGTCATCAAACCTTAGAGAATAAGAAAAAACAAACTCTAAGAACAATGGTCAGAACTGGGGTTAATCAGTTCTTTGATAAGTATCAGTATGCTATTACGGAAGACTTAAGTTTTGTTGTTAAGAACAAAAAGATTTCTCGGCCAATTAATCGTAATTTGTCCGAATGGTGCAAAGGAACCCTACAGAAAGCACTCGATGAGATTTCCTACCGTCGTTCGTCATCAGTGACGGTAGTAAATGCAGCCTATACCTCGCAGGTTGATTCCCGTTTTGGAGTCCTTTTAGGAACTCGTTGTGGGGATCAATTC
>JAAUYB010014814.1_pt1 | contig 13848 bp, 18 predicted proteins | sample 7278071 | NCBI WGS metagenome assembly JAAUYB01 (sample SAMN14350121, study PRJNA611818) | marine sediment metagenome | isolation source: surface marine sediment (1.8m) | place: French Polynesia: Moorea | collected 2018-08
GATGGGCCGGGGCCGCCGCTCCTCCTCCTCCTCTTCTTCCTCGTCGTCGGTGTCTTCCTCCTCCTCAGATTCAGACCATGGGTCAAGGTAAATGGGATGCTTGACAATCCACCTTTATCTGAAAAAAGGTTTGCTCCCTCGGGGTTTTAATATATGTGCTTTTATGTCAGACGCCGCCACAAGAAGAAGTCCAAAAAGTCCTCTTCTTCCTCTCGTCGGCGGCGGGATGACCGCAGCAGGGAGAGGAGGAACAAGGGCAGCAAGGCATCAAGGAGGAGGAGCAGGTACAGAAAACAATATCAATGGTTTTTGTGTGTTTTATGTCTATACTTGGTGCAGGTCCCGCTCCCGAGAGCGCAAGAAGAAATCCTCCTCCCGTCGCCGTTCGAGGTCGAGGTCGAGGTCGAAGTCGAGGTCAAGGGGGGAGGGCAGCAGGAGGTCGTCGAGGAGGAGCAGCAGGGAGAGATCGGCAAGGAGGAGGAGGTACTTTTATTCATTTGCCATACGTCTGCTAATTTGAATTGCTGGACTTGAATCCGCTCCCACCCTCTCAGATCCTCCTCTTCCTCCTCCTCCGACGGCGGCCGGCGCTCCTCCAAGCCCGCCACCGTCCCCACTAGGGAAGAGGCCGTCAATCTACTGCACGAAAAGGAGGACCAAGGCAAGGACACTAATTTCCCACAGTTTTTTAGGTAGAATTTTCGATATTTTCGTATAATTCAGGCCTGACTGCGATCCGGCGGGAGCGCGCCCTCCGGGACATCGACTCCTCCGGGTTCGTTCAGTCCGGGTTCGTCTCCTCGGCCAGGGAAAAGGTGGCGGGGATCGCACTGCCAGGGGAGGAGGGCAAAGGATCAAATGCCGCCGCCGCAGCGGCCTCCTTCAGTTTCGGGACGGCGCTGGAAAGACAGGTATTTCCCACATTTTTGTTCCTTTTGTGTTTACTATGTTTAATTTGATAATTTGGTGTTTTTTTTCTTTCAGGACGAGCAACCCATAGTCGTTGCCGCTGCTGCATCTCAGCCTCACCTCTCGGCAAAGGAGAGGATGCTGGCAGAAATGAGCAAGGTATTCTTAGTCATATTTACTTTGGAATTTCCCCCCCCAAAAAAATGTTGTAAAAAATTCAGGAGGGCCTCTGCCACCCAAACCTCTTTGGTGACGAGAAGGAGAGGGATCGGCGGTGGATAGCCAAGCTCTTCCAGCTCAGGAGGAAGATCATGGCCGGGGAGGAGAAAACAGATTGAATAGGTTTTGTCAAAATGAAATGTTTCATTGAATATTCGTATTTTGCAAATTTGCCCTGTGACGGGAAAATATATATACATTTCGCCAAAGTCAGTCGCCAATAGTGAAAGTACTGTTTTTTTCCATTTCCGAACCAAGAGCCAGCGCGTCATAACTCAAGGCAAAAACCGCAAATCGGTGAATTATTGTCTCGGCGCTCTATCCATTTTTCTTCATATTCGAAACGGGAAAATATATCATTTGCGGTTACACTCGCATGTTTTTTTGGTTGAATTCAAAATGCATGAATGAAATTCTTTATAAAAAAACCTTCTTCGAGCGCCGGTGTCGCCGAAAAGCCTGAGTGCAAAATCAGAATTGTTTACAATTTTTTTCGACGATGATGGTATTAAGTCACGTAAACGGCATTTTGTAAATGCCCCCTTTCTTGCTCCCCCTCCGAAGCCGAACCTTCATTTCCCACCAGCCTAGCAACAGACTCTTTGCTTCCTCCACTTTACTTGCCTATCTTCCCCCACCTTCTTTTACTTCCCTCAAACTTGAAATGTGCTCCAAGGCATTCCGGCGGAGGGAGGAACACCGCTTGTACATCAACCAGCGGTTACACTTCAGTTCCCAGCCACAGGTACGCGGCTCCGAAAAAAGACTGGAAGTCAAGTGTAGGACGCAGCCGCAAATAGTGTGATCGCCCTGGCTCCTCAAACGAAACCCATCTTACTGACTATTCGGCCACCCTGTTCTGTCTTATTGCACGGTGTACCGGTAAATTTGATGCAAATTTAGGGAAATCGGGAGCATCTGTTATTTGATTTTTCCCCCTCAGCTACTTTGTCCCCATACATAAGATGTCTCTTTCCGGCAAAGTGGTGATTGTTACTGGCTCTGCCCAGGGCCTAGGGCGGGCGTTTGCAGAGGCTTCGCTCAAGTGAGTCACTTGAAGCTGTTTCCCAAATAGCTTTCAAAACTTGAAAAAAATGTTTTAGGTCCGGCGCCAGGGGCGTGACCGTGTGCGACGTGAAGGAGGAGGAGGGGAGGAGGACGGCGGAGTCGCTGGCAGAGACATACGGGAAAGAAAAGGTAGTAAAACGGTTTATATATTCTGTTCTTGAGAAATTATTACCAAGATTGCTTGATTTCAACGAGGTTCACTGGGTCCGCTGCGACGTTACCAGCGAGGATGACTGGAAGGCACTCTGGGACTCTACCGAGGAGGCGTTCGGAGGGCAAAAGGTCGGTTTCATTCAAATTCTGCAAATGTAAAACAAGTTGTGGGAAATTGGACCAAGTGGCATTTTTTTCGTCTAGGTCGACCTGCTGGTGAACAACGCCGGGATCGCCTATCACAGCGGATGGAAAAAGTGCCTAGAAGTGTGCCTGGTAAGTTAAACACGAAAGTACCAATTTCCCGACGAATAAATAATTTATTAACTAAAACACAAGATGGGCCTCTACACTGGCACTGAGCTCGCTTACGATAGGATGGACGCCAAGGGGAAAGGAGGGCACATCATCAACATCGCATCAATCGCAGGTAGTACAGGAAAAAAAAAATTTTTGCAATTGGAAAAACGCTCTTTTCAATAAACATTATTTTGCGCATCCAAAAAAACGGCTTGAAAAAAATTGCGAATTTCAGGGCTGTTCCGCGGTGTCAACCGCGACTGGACCAGTTACTTCACAGCCAAGGCCGCGGTCGTCCAGGTTACATTAACTTTCAATTTGACAAAAAATAATGCAACGTTTAAAAAACCGCTTTCCCATCATGCAGGCTTCCCACTCCCTTGGCGGTCTGGCAGAGTCCGGCAAGGAGGGGATCCGCGTCGACTGCATCTGCCCATCATTCGCAGACACCACATTGGTCACGGACAACCAGGTTTCATATTAATGTGGGAAATATTTATGTCTACTATTGTTAATATTTTAAAAAACAAACACTAGGACATTGTGGACACGATGAAGGCCTTCCAGATGGACCTCATGCCGGTGCAGCAGGTGGCAGACGCCTTCACGTTGCTGGTGAGAGGCACAATTTAGAAAAATATTATATGATAATGATTTCCCGCATAATTATTTTAAAAAAAATTAAGGCAACGAGCGAGGGCAGCGGAAGGGTGATCGTCTGCTTCAACGGGATGCCGCACCTCCACCTGCCAATGCTTGTAATGTGCCAAAGTGTTGTTTTTTTTAAAAAAAAATTTATTTCTTAAATATTTTCTTTACGTCAGATGGAGAGACTTCTGTCTTGGCTTCTGATGGGCGCCTCTCTGGCGCAGAAGGCCAGGCCGGCACTGAGGGAGTTCACCCCAGCCATGCAGGTAAGGCAAAAATGCATAAAAGTCAAGATAAAAATGCTGTTTTGTACTTTTTTCATAAAATACGAATATTCATTTCTCCAGATTGCTTGGTTCGCCGCCTGCCAGCTCCTCATCTACTTCGCCCTAAGGATTCTCTTTGGACTCTTCTTCTGAAAGACATTTGTAAAATACAGTACATTTACTTTAGATCTTTTTTGCGCACATTTCCCGAATAAAAACACAAGCTTCTTGAGCTAAGCCGCCTATGGGAGAAAGAGGGAGGGCGAAACAAAAACATGCTTTCCGCCTCCGCCTCCTCAATCCCTGTGGCGTTTATGGGAGAAAAAGCAATGTGGCTTTCGTCACCTGTCAAACGGAAAGCACCCAGAGAGGAAGATGAACTTTCAACGAGGCCAGAAGGCTTTTTTGGGGGGAAAGTTATATCGCGGGCATACAGAGGTCATACAATTGAGGCATTGAATCATATTTTTGTCGATTCCAAACCTTGACAAATTCTTTTCTCTTGTTCCTGGAAGGAGAGAAGGGAAGACACAAGAAAGATTCCAAAAGTATTCACTGGAGCAGTTGCTCTCGCAACACAGGCTGAAAATAATCTCCCAAATATGGATCCCCACTCCCCGCTCACCCCTGCCGCCGCCAAGACATTGGACTGGCTAAGGTTCTTCGGAGGATTCCCTCTAGACGTCAGGTAGAGAAGTGCTATAGAGTGTCCAACTAAGGCAGATTTTGAACAAAGTCTACAAATTTGTTTCCCTTTCGAACCGGAAAAGGGACCCTGACCTGCTGTCCCTCGGGAGGATAAGGAGGAGAGATCTGTGGCGGTGTCTCCTGCTTCCGACAGTCATTGTGGTACGAGAAGAAAATATATCAGAAGGTTGTTTGTTTTTCGGGGCCTCTGAATATTTTATCGCCCAGGTCTGCGTGGGCGCCGCCAACAACATCTTGTTCAACCGGGCTGTCGCCATCGGAGGAGGAGGAGGAGAGGCAAATGTCACGTGAGAAAACGGAAGAAAGACCTTTGACGGTCTTATGAAAAGATTGAACACGGCAGGAAAAAGTTGCTTTTGTATGACGAACTGAACAATAAAATATTTAATTACGGTAGTAACTCATAGCTTGCTTTTCAATTTGTGATGCAACTCATTTTTACTAGTGCTGAGTTACAAATGGAAAATGTGCCTTTTGACTTTGGCGACGAGGCAACCCCATTTTTTTGCGATGTGTCAAGTGAGAATTAAAACTTTGGCGATATGACAAGGGTACGGTTTTGGCGACGTGACCAATCCCCCCCCCCAAAAAAAAATATTTTTTTTCAGTTGGCTCGAGTGCCTCTTCCCCTGCCACCTGGACCCAGCCTTCATCCCCCGATCAAACCCCATCTCCCCACCTCTTCCCACTCTGACGGCGGCTGAGTCAAACGGGGTACTCATCTTATTGCTGCCCTCCCTCCTTGGGGCAATAGCCACAGTGGCCGCATTCAGGTAATTTTTTTAAAAAAAACTTCAAATTTAACACATTTTTATTGTTTTTCTCCAGACTGAACGCCGATCTCTTGGGCCGACTCTTGGACCGCCTTGCAACTGCGTCGAAGGCGGCGGCGGCCGCGGAGGAGGACGGCAGGAGGCATCCCTCCATGATAAGTCAGTACAATACTTTTAATATATTTACTAGGGAACATATTATAAGAACAGAGCGTATCCCCAGTATGCCGCGCTGTATAGACCGAAGAGCAGCGGGCTGAGGTAGAGGAAGAGGCGGTCGACCTTCTGGGGAGAGGTGGGGCTGGAAGTAGCAAAGAGGAAGAAATCGATGCAAAATGCCAGATCAAAAAGGTGGGATTGTTCGAATTTGTCAGGGAAAACAACTCTTTTGGAGCATATTTTTCCGCGTAGTTACGGAAATGACATAATTTTGCAAGTATGGTCATTACCTAGTTTTCAATTACCCAACAGAGCAAAATTAGCAAAATGACGAAAAAGATAAAAATGCGAGGCCAAACTCACACTGAAGGCGTGACGGGGAACGCCAGCCAGCACTGAGGCTTGGGGAAGGACTTCTTTAGGTTCATCTGGAGGCTGAAGCGGGTGAACCAGAGGAGGAAGAAGAACTCCATGATGGCCAGAAAGACGAAGCCGATGCAGCAGATGATCCAGATCTTATGTAGCGAAAAAACTATTTTTTAGGCAAAGTGGGTTGTCCAGGGATTTCACTTCTACCTGCATTTGATTTATGCCCTGGTTGATGGGAGAAATGGCAAAGGCAGAGTTGATGATGTTGGCCAGCGACAGAAATGTTGTGACAAGCAAGGCCACTCTTCCGGGAATGGCATCCGCCGGAATGACAAACGAGGTCCAGCTCACCATCACAAACAGTGCCGAGGGGAGGTAGTAATTGAGGATGTACGGGGTCGGCTTGCGGTTTAGCTTGATCTTGAAGCCTGCGTGAGAATAGGCACCCCCAAATCCAGTGAAGTAAACATATGGCCTAGTCTTCCTCTCCTCTTCAATATCTGAGAACTCAACAGTGTATGGAAGGATTGTAGAGGTAGCAGCCCTCCCCCTGCATTTTAAAGGGGGACAATTTTTCTTTTTTCCTCAAAAAACTGTTCGAAGTGCATAATTACCACTGGGCCGTCCCATTGACTTCAAAGTAGACGAACTCAAACATCCCTAGAGGCAAATATATATTTATGATCTCGACGTAGCAGATATGCTTGTCAAAGGGGAAGCTGAAAATCGAAAAAGAAAATAATATTTACATTTAGGTTGAATTGAAAAAAATAGTTACGAGGTGAAGTCCATGGGGCAGCTGACAGTCGTCCTGGTGAGCTCATCCCGAAAAAATCTGGAACAATATGACAAAAAACGTCGCTTTTCCGATTTTTCTTGCATTTGGCCAGCGAACCTCATGTCCTCCTCCCCCACAATGACGTATCTCTCGTTTGCTTCCCCGTCCTTGATGGGGCTCTGCAGCTTCAAGTTGAGGTAGTTTTGGTTGGGCACCCACATGCCACCGTACTCGTGGGGGGACATGACGTAAATGCTGCATGCAAAAAAGTTTCCAATATTTTTATAAAAACTTTTTTTTGAAATCGAAATTTCTTTTTTATAGAAAAATGCCAAACTTGGTTGCCATCGTTAGATCAGTAAACTGGACTCCTTTTACCTTCTCATTTCAATCTCGGGGAAGACCCTGTCATGGACGTGTATCCTGAACATGTGTAGAGTTTTTAAGTTTACCAAGAATGCAACTTGGGGCATTGAAGTACTGCAATGTGCAGTGTGCTGTGCATGCTTCTTGGATACCTGGAGTCGTTCCACTGCATTATCGTAAGGAGGATGAGGGTGATGGAGAAGTCCTTGTCGTCCACCTCGCTGACATCCTGAATTGCAAAAGTTCCTCATCATTGTCTTTTCTGTTCATTGTCCGCGTCATACCTGGATGTCGAAACCTATCCTGACCACGCTCTTCCCCGGCGGGGGAACGTTCTTGTTGTAGTCATCTGGGTAGAGCACGCCGGACACCTGAAAGGGAAAATTAGTCGGAAATAAGTTGAAGAAGAGAAAAAAATCTAATTTTTCAACATTATAGTGTGGTCTTGAAGACGCCATTTGACTTACCAAAGATTTCCTAGCTGTTGCGGGCTCCTTATTTTGTTCGGGACCATCGCTGTCCACCTCCACGCTTGACACGATTTGACTGTGCTCCAAGGAGCTGCCTTCAACTCCGGGGTCGTTGCTGCAAATCCCGTCCGCAGGAAGGACAAAGATTACCAGCGCGTGGAACAGCAGCAGCATCATGAGCAATAGTGTCTTTATCCGGGACAAACTTAAGAGAATGAGGGATTTTTTTCATCGATTGACCTATGAGAAGGATCTCTGCATATCCTTCTTCTCTTTCTTCTTTTTCTAGGGTGGCATTTCGAGGCGACACCAACTTATTCTTGCCTGACGGTAATTTCATAGAAAAGATCTCTCTGCTAAAGGTTCCCGGACAAACACTTGCTTGGATAATGGTGACAGAGGGAGAGCAAAACTATTTTTCTTTCCCACTGTTACGTTTACATGCACAGTCATAAATGCTCACCCACCCCCCTGTGATATCGTTATCGTGTGAGTTCCCCCCAGTTCGGGACCAAAATCTCTCCCACCCCCGGTCCAGAACCTTTTATTTACATGATTTTGGGTTTGAAGAGTACCTCCCTAAAAATTGGCCGCCAATTAGAGACATAGAGCACAATGCAGTTTTCCTTGTAATTGACATACTGTAGTAGTGCATCTGAAATTGGCGCTCAATTACGGCAGGCAGGAGCTATGCACAAGGAAGGAACCACTGCTAACGAGGCAGTGTGACGACACAGTGCCGGCCTTCCTTTTATATGACATTTATTTCATAAATTATTCAAGAGCCAGGTGCGGGAAAGCTTTTGCAGAATAGCAAAAAAAATATTTGTCAGACAACAATCCGAAACTTTCCACGCCAAATCAGAGTAGCACGTAGCCCCAGTAAATGGCACTGAACAGTGCAAACATCACCGGGCAGATGTACAAAAAGTTTTTGTCGACTTCCTCGGCGGACGAAAATCTGGAAACAATTTGTATAACACACGACAGAAAAAGCTTGTATTGACTAATACCTGGGAAAAACCTTCACTCTTGGGTAACACGAGCAAGACGATATAATTTTCCTTTCCACATGCTTGAATCGGGTGAAATAGAGAAGGAAGAAGTACTCAACAAGGGCAATGAAGACGAATCCAATGCAGGACACAATCCAAACCTAAACAAATTGTTTATATTTATGTTTACAATTAATTACGTCATTTCAATGTTATTCCAACCTGCATCAGATTTATTCCTTGGTTGATGGGCGAGCTCTCAAAGGCAGAATTTATAATGTTTGCCAGAGAGAGAAATGTGGTGATGAGCAGAGCCACCCTGCCAGGTATCCCATCAACTGGGATGACAAAGGACGTCCAGCTGACCATGACAAAGAGTGCCGATGGGAGGTAGTAGTTCAGGATGTAGGGGGTGGGCTTGCGTTCAAGCTTGATCTGAAAGCCAGCGTGTGACTTTACCGGGGCATATCCGGTGAAGTAGAGGTGCTCTCTCGACTTTCTATTGTCGGGTATGTCAGATATGACAATGTGGTATGGCAGGATTGTTGTGCTCCTAGCCCTTCCCCTATGAAACAATGTTCGCATAGGGAAGAAAACTTTTTTTTCTAAAATATTTACCATGTTTTCTCTCCATTTCTTTTGAAATATGCTAGTTCCAACTGATCGTCAGAGTGTGTGCTGGTGACCTCAACAAAACAGGTGTGGTAGTCAAAGGGAAATCTGTCGAATACAGAATTACAGAATGTGGGGTAAATACCCCAGACAAGGACAAAATCTTTGCAAACCTTGTGAAATCCATTGGGCAATTTATTGTCGTGCTGGTGAGGTGGTCGTTGTAGAGCCTTTCAAAAAATAGTTTTGACTTTTCAAACCCATCATTTTCTTTTTTATTTCGTCATATTTTCATACCTGAAGTCTGAGAAGAATGTCAGCCCAAAGGCCTCGCTTCTCCTTCCTTCCACGATCGAACCCTGAGTCTTGAGGTGCAAAAACTCGATTCTGGGAATCCAGAGCGGCTCAAAGTCTCGGAAGGAGAGGATGGACCATCTGGGAAAATGAGTAAATTATGCATTTCAGGAGTATTTTTGAGAAGCTGTTTGGTTTAAAAGTACTTCTTTTCAGCAGAATCACCCAAGACTTCTTCATTGATCCCGATTCTGGAAAACAAAAAAAAGCATAGATATGTAGATTGGCAATAAACAACACAACCTCATAAGATCATAATTTACCTTGAGTCATTCCAGTTAATGGCCGTCAGGAGGATGAGAGTGATGGAAAATTCCTTGTCGTTCACCTCGCTTATGTCCTTTTTTGGGCAAAAAAATTCCTTGATCTTTTTAAACTTGTGTAATTCAAAATTTGCTCACGTGTATGTCAAACCCTACCCTGACCACGCTCTTCCCGGGGGGAGGGACGTTGCTGTTGTAGCCGCTGGGGAGCAGGAAGACGGAATCCTGCATCGCAGTGGGAAAATTGCGCACGGCGTATAATGATTTTCTCGTTCTCGAGTTATTTTACAATGCTACACTTGCATTTGCCGTTTTCCCCTTTGAATCGTTGGCGAGTGACGTGGAAGCCAAATAGGTCGCGAAAATGAAGAAAGCTCCCAAGGGATTCTCCATCAGCTGGACCATAGTCAAAATTGAAGATGCAGTGTTGATGGGGAGACGGAATTTCCGTATCTAGTCTGCAAAAGGTGAGACCGCCGCCCCTTTGCTTGGTGTGGCACGGGGAATGGTGCGCGACGGGAACCAAATAGCAATTTCCCATGGGTGGTGCGCCCCCCTTTCCCTCATTTCCTGCATTATTAATTGCAGCCCTGGTGGGCGTCGCCGATGTCACTTCCGCCGAATTAGAACCCGTTGTTTGTGGGTAATTCAAGCCTCTCCCGGGGCGTAGGAAATGGCTCCACCAATATTGACACTGGAAAGGGGTGTGTCTCATGTGTGGGCGTCCTGCACATGTGTCGGAACGCGCGATTGGATCCAATTTCTAGACGGAGAGCTGCTTCCTTGTTGGTTTCTTTTCTGCGTATTTTCCCGATGTCCATGCAAGCTTACAGAGATGAGTGAATGCCTCTAAAGAAAAGATTCTCAATCTTTCAGCTTTCTGACGAATTAGCAAAATTTGTCCAGGCAAGTCGAATACTAAATAATTTAAAAATGCATATTTTATTTTTCGAGCATGGCACGTTGAACACTCAAGATTTTTTTGTTTGAAGGACATTTATAAAAAATATGTGTGGCAACAGGCTTCACCCTCCCACGGCTTAGCTGTTTACTCTGCCCTACACGAAGGGATGATTAAATCGAACATTTTCCGGCGAGTAATTTCCTCTTCCAAGCCTCCTCCTCCTACACGCTGTTGACGTGGGCCCAGTAGACGGAGCAGAAGAGTCCGGAAATGACCGGTGAGGCCCAAAGGAACATCCTGTCCACCGCGTCGCTCCTCCTCTTCATCCTCCTCGTCTCCCCCTGCTTATTGGCTTTGGTCTTGGCCCCTTCTCTCTTGTTGCTGTCCCGGTGTCGCCCAAAGCGCTCAAGCCAGAGGAGGACAAAGTACTCCACCACGGCAACCATGACAAGGCCGATGCAGGAGATGATCCAGATCTTTCGCAGAAGGGAACAAGTCCAAAAAAGAATGTGCTTCAAGGATAGAAAGTAATTTATAGGCACCTGCATGAGGTTTATCCCCTGGTTCTGAGGCGACGTCTCAAAGGCCGAGTTGGCAATGTTGACCAGGGAGAGGAAGGTGGTGACTATGAGGGCAATCCTCCCGGGTATGGCGTCAACGGGGATGGTGTACGAGGTCCAGCTGACGCAGACAAAGAGTGCGGACGGGAGGTAGTAGTTGAGGAGGTAGGGGGTGGAGATGCGCTTCAGGTGGAGGCAGAAGCCGCCGTAGGAGAGCTTGGGGGATATCCCGGAGAAGAACTCGTACTCCCTTACCTTCCTCTCCTCCTCCAGGTCAGTGAACTTGGTCATGTACTGAAGCGAGGTTGGGGCCTCAACCGCATAGCCCCAGATTGGACCCTGTTTTAGTCACAAAAACACCCAAAAGGATTAAATAATAATCTTTTGTCCAAGGGAAATCATTGTCTGCTTCACCATGTTATCCCCGGACCGGTCAAAGTACTGGATCTCCATCTCTTCCACCGGCATCGACGCGGTCACCTCGTACCTGTGGTTCTAATCAATGTGAGTTTCTGTTCCAAAAACTCTCCCCAAAAACTGAATCACCTGCATATGTGCTCGTCGAAAGGGAACGAGGTGAACTCCATCCCGCAGCTCACCTTTGTGGAGCTCAGGTGGGACAGGTGCAATTGAAATACCTGTAAAAATATATGTAATAAAAAAGGAAAATGTGCACGAAATAGTTGTGCCAATATTACCTCGTCCCTGACCAGGGTATAAGCCTCCTTCTTTCCCCCCTTGAGCTCCCCGTACTCCCTCCGCTTGAGGTTGACCACCGAGGTGGAGGGCTTCCAGATGTGCTCCACCGACTGATCGTCGAGGTCGTACCACCTGTAGTAGAATTTTTAAAATATATTTTTATTTTTTCAACTTGTGGGAAATGTACGGTGTGTCAATTACATGGACGATGAGACGTTCGGGAAAGCCTCCCCCTGGTCTATCTGTAGCCTGGAGTCGTTCCAACCCACCTTGGTCTCGACCACCAGGGTCACGGAGAAGTCTAAATTAGAGTATCCGACGATACATTTCGCATATAAATTTATCTTTTTTTAAAAAAAAAGAAAATACCTTGATCGCTGACCTCTGCCACGTCCCTCACCAGGTGCCCCACCAAAAGGACAACTTTGCCAGGAGGGGGGATGCTGCTAGAGTAACCTGGACCAAGAGTTCGAGGGGACAATCATAAAATTGACGCTAAAAATGTTTTCTTCCATACTTTTACCTATAGGAAAAGTTATGGGTCCAATCTTCAAGGGTCCCTCTTGAGGGCCACCAGGGCCCCCTTGGCAGCGGACCAGGGGAGCCAGGAGGGCAATAAAAATGATAAGAAGAATGGCAGCCAGCGAATTTGGAGTCCCCATCTTGTATCGTCTTCTTTGCAACAAGAATGCGAACCTATTTGGTGTTGCACGTACTGTATTCTTGAATTGGTGCTACTTTATTGCCTGCGGAAGACAGTACGGGTACACTATACTGAAGATAGGTACATTACCAAAACACTGCGGGATTCACCAACTCACCCTATGTAAGTTATTACAAAAGGACCAAAGTCTTCTGGTGAATGTGGCGCCGTACGATGACCAATGACAAGAAGGGACGCGGCGATTGTCAAGAATGCCCCCGCCGTCTTATCGACACATCTTGTGCTCCGGATTCACCACTCAACAGTCCTCCCTGAAGGGCAGGAATGGGTGAAACCGGGCCCCTCGGACCAAAAGTAGCCCTGATTACAGAAGGGCCCGATTATGTAATTACGACAAGAAAAAGACGCCGAAGTGCGGAATAAATTGTCCCTCAATCGTGTCTCTTTCCCCGGAACTGGTGGCAATTTTGGGGGATTTCCCGTTCAATTTTACGTGGATCCAAATAGTGCCGCAATTTAATTTTCATTCTTGTACGTTTGAGCAGTTGTGGGAAATGTACGGAACCGACATGTTGGAACTTCCAGGAAGCTGCTTGAAACTATTGCCATTCATGCCGTGCACTGTTGTTCCGCATTTAGTTTCTTTCTGCAATGTTTTTTGTGCCAGATGTAGGAAAATGAGTATAGTTGTAATCTTCATATTCCCACCAAATTTGAATTCGAAATGTCTTTTCCCCCAGATGAGTACTCCACCCTGTGGCTGTCAAACCTGCAGCTTGCTAGCGTATCCTCCCTGCTGTCCGCCTGCGCCGCCATAGCGCACGGCGGCTTCGCCGCGGCTTCGGCGGCGGCTTCCGCGGCGGCGGCGGCCCCAGGAATCGCGGCTCAGCCCGTCAACATCACATCCACCAACGGAACAGCCGTCGCATCGGAATCGACCGGAGCTTCCATGGTAGAGAGATGAAATAATCAAGCTTGTTGTCTAGCAGGCGTATTTTTTAATTAAAAAAACAAAAATCAGCAGGAGTTGGTTGGGCTCTTCTTCCTCTCCGCACTGGCAGCGGCCTCCACCACCTTCCTCCTCCCATCGGCCGCCGCCGCCGCCCTACTCTCGACTCAGGTCATGGGAGCATTCAGGGCGAGAACTTCGAGTTTGATGGCATTTTTGGAGGAACCGTCTAACCTGCGCCGTTTCCAGATCCTCCTGTCGAGGTACGCGAGCCAAGTCTCGGGACACCACTTCAGGCTGAGGCAAAAAACTACTTCGAGGCAAGAAAATTTCCACTCCAAGATTTTTTTGCACCCTGGAAGAAGAAAGATACTTTTTTTTCTCGCAGGCATCTCAGTCGCCTCTCCGGCTCTGCCGTGGTCGTGGACACACTGGTTGGGCACAGGAGCGGCTCAGGCGGGGAATATGCCAGGTGGGAAACAACTCGCATTTTTTTGTTTTTTTATTTTTTTTTCTGAAAAATGTTCGCATTTTGTGCCCCCAGGCCAATGGAACAGCGTTTGGTAAGGTGCGTGGTCATATAGGGAAGAATCAAGACAGGATAGTATATTTTTGTTTCGTAAAATCTTTTCTTTCGTCATATTTCAAATCATAAGATCCGA
>JAAUYB010076760.1_pt1 | contig 13834 bp, 9 predicted proteins | sample 7278071 | NCBI WGS metagenome assembly JAAUYB01 (sample SAMN14350121, study PRJNA611818) | marine sediment metagenome | isolation source: surface marine sediment (1.8m) | place: French Polynesia: Moorea | collected 2018-08
GGGATACCGTGCTCTGCCTGACGTTGACTGCTGGGACGACGAGGAACATCCCTAGGGGACCGTGGCGGAAGAACTCCTCCTTGAAAGACCCGGCCTCCACAGCGTGGCAGGAGGCGGAGGAGCCGCGCTTCCCCTGGTTGTGGCGGCCGCCGCCACCGCCTCCGCAGCGGCGGCCGTGACTGTGGCGACGCCCGCCTCCGCCTCCGCCTCCGTTCTCTGCCGCGGCTGCTGCAGCGGCGGCAGCCGCCACAGTTGCTGCCAGGTCCATGGATACCCCTCCTCCTCCTCCTCCTCCTCCTGTGTCCGGGCTTGGCGAGGATGTTCTTGTGGACGAGAGCGAAGAGTTTCTTCTGGAGCAGCAGGGCGAACGGAGTGTGGCGGCGCAGTTTGCCGCCGACGGGGTTGAGGGCGGCGGCGCGGGAGAGGCCGGGGGAGCGGGGATGGGCGGCGGGGAGATGCCCCCGTAGGTGGAGGATGAGGTGGGGGTGGTGATGCCAGGGATGGTGGGCGTCATCGGACAGGGGGCGTTGTTGTTGTACCCTCCTCCTCCTCCTCCTCCTCCGGTCGAGCTGGCGCTCGAGTGCTTCCTCCCTCCTCTGTCGTGACTGCCGTGACTGCCCCTCTCGCTGTTTGACCTCAGCCTGAACAACTCTGTGAGGTCGAACATGGTCTCGCTCAGACGCTTCTTCAGCACGAGAGGCATCGCAGGAGCCAGAGGAGGAGATTATTCTTATGGGAAATCAGGAGAGGCCGCTTTTCTCTTCCGCTATCGTGATTGATACAAAACTCTTTTGCATCGGGCGCAAATGGGATTGCACGTACGTTATATCCTCCCCTTCGATCACAGTCAATGCTTGACCTTTTGGCTGCTGGAAGGACCTTTTCTGCCCCCTCCTTCTTTTATCCTCACAGCTTTGCTTTCTATTGCTTTCTATGCTGTCCCCCAAATTGAATTCTCCTCCGTCTGACGCCGCCGCCAGTCTCCGGCGGCGGGCCCCTTCCCTTCCCTTCCCCCTCTCACAGAGAGAGAATCCCCTGGGGATTTCTAGTTTCCATCAGTCAGTTCATTGAGCCCCCTTTGCAGTCGCCGCAGACTACAGACATACGTGGGCACTGGAATTCTTCGGAGAAACCAAAGCAAATGCGTATCTTAAGAATGCGATGCCCAGGTATTAAGCCTTTTTTGTGCATCGGCACCTCAGGTTTGCCTCATACGGGGAGGAGCTGTGGGGAGCCATTTGCGTGTGAGGCTAAAGGAATGGGGAGGAATCGGTTTTGCCAATGGTTTTACCACAGGGTGAAATAATTTGAAGAAACCATGAAAACACGTGTTTCATTATAGAAAGATCGGAGTTTAATGAACTTTTGTATCGAGTGCTGCACTTGTCAAAACCCTTCCCCCCCTCCCTCTCTCGATCGCATGTGTTTCCTCCCTCGGCATCAATCCTCTCTTCCCCCTTTCTTTCTCGGGAGCGAGGGAGAGCGTGATGCCTCGATGTCGTATGACGACCACCAAAGACTGCTTCCTTTGCTGGAAAAGGGTGTGACGCCTCCTCCTCGCTTGACACGATCCCCAATGGGGAGGGACGTGACTGACCGGAAGAAGAAGAGAAAGGATCACAAAGATGTGACAAAAGTGCAACAAAAAGATACTTTCGAGAAAAAAACCCAGAAAATCTTACGTCCACCCCATTGCATAACTATGGTAGGTTTTTTTTACCCAAATGTAGGGGAGAGGAAGTGACGTATGAGGAATAATAGGGTGTGACTCGCTGTACGTCGTTCATACGGTCTGCTAGCAGCAGCAAAGAAGGAGCTTTATACTGAGCGAGGGAGAGGGAGGGAGATTTTCTTCCCGTATTGGGGAAAGGGAGGAGGAATAATATGGGTAAACAGAGGGAGGGAGGGAGTATGACAAATGGTGGACGTCACAAAAAACGTAAGAAAGAAGAAAGAGAGCAGAGAAGAAGGAAGGGATCAAGAATGGAAACGCCAAGAAAAAAGGAATTGAAAATATTTCCAAGTTTCTTTTTTTTGTTTGTCCCCCAAAAAGGATACTTTCTGGAGAAATTTTAGTGGGAATTCCAGAGGGGGGAATGGGAAGAGCAGCAGGATATCGTGCCTGATGTCTTTGTGTTTCTCCTCCCAAGGGCTTTTTGCGGCGAGACACTAATAGGTGTCATTTTACGGAGTATGTAGGCCCGAAACCGCGAAAGGGCCTTCTTCTACACCTACATTATGAAGACAGGTGACATTTTACATTGGTTTCCCTTTAACTGAAAACAATTTTTTGGGGAGCCTTTTTGAAGCGTCAATTGAGGGCAGTCTACTGTAGATCTTGTTGATACTGAGGCTGCGGAGGTAGACATATGCATGCATTATTCTTACGTCCCTCCCTCCGTCCCTCCCTCCTCTCGCCCGATTGTGTCACTGTGCACACAGCCACAAGCGGCCAAATACACATTTTGTGTGCTATGCTGCTCGGGGGAAAGTGTGATGTGTTTACAGCCAGGGCTCAAGTATTCCTCCCTCCGCCCCTCCGCCCCTCCCATCCGGCCCTTTTCTAACCCTTACAAAGAGGGGCCTTACGCACGCCGTTGCCTCTTTCCTCTCGTTTACTGGCGAAAAATGCGCCTGTTGTTCGATCTAAGTAGAAATGTGTTGTAAATACCGATTCTGGGAACGTCCTTCGGTATTCTCAGTACCGCCCGTATAGGTACAGTTTAGCCTCGTAAAAAGGCTTCGCGTCCTTTCGATCCCGTAAAAGTGGGCGGTTTTTCTTTTTTCCCGGGCCTCTGTCGTAAAAGAAGCGGGGAAACTACCGAAAAAAAGTCTACGCACGCACACACCCCGTTTTGCCACCCCTTTAAAAGAAAAACAGTCCCGTTCACGATAGTCCTATACGGAGAGGAGAAGAAAAGCGGCGACAACGACCGACCGGAAATAAATGTCACACTCGAGAGTTTTCCTCTTCTTCCAAGTTTCTCTCGCACTTGGAAACGGCAAGACACACTCGCCGCGCTCTGATTGGCACCAAAAGAAAATAAAAGAATCCTCCCTTCTCCTCCTCCTCTCTTGTCACATCTTCGCGAAAGCGAAAGGTCACTTTTTGCCTTTTATTTCTTCCTTCGTCTGTTGGAGAGGAGGGAGGGATCTGTACTGAAAGGGACCCGGGATCGAAACAGAGAAGGGAAGGGGACTCTTCTCTGCTTTTGAACGGAGGGGAAAGGGGGAGAGCGGCAGGGTGGAAACAGAGGGAGAGAGAGAGAAGGGACGGAGGAGGAGAGGATTGCCGAAAGGGGAGATTCGACTTTCTTGTTCAAAAGTTAAGACTTTCTAAAAGTTTGACTGTAACTACCATAGCAGCTACAGTTTCGATTGGCAAAACATGCGAATAAACCGTGCAAGAAGAGTCTCTTTGAATTATCCTTTTAGACTCTTAAAAATAGTATACTGAGGTGTGTATGGGAAACATGAGTGTGCAATGGCCGAATGCTCTCTCTGTCTGTCTGTCTGTCGGTGTCTCATTCCAAAGGAAGAGGTGCGGGGGCGGACGGGGACGGATGGAAAGGAGGAAGAGAGGGAAAAGACTACTTTCGGGACGACGACGACGACGACGTTAATAATAGCTGCCACAGAAAGGGGGAAACCTCCTCTCCGAAATTGGCAAAGGAGGCGGTGAAGGCCCGCCGTCGTCAGGGAAGTACAAAAAGGTGGAGGAGGAGGAGGGAAAATGCACTGCAACGTATTTCCCAGGAAAAATGGCGAGACCGGAAAACTTTTTTCCTCCTCCGCCCTCAACTCACCTATTTGTCTCATTGGCGCAGCATTGTACGAGAAAGCGGACAAAAGAGAAAAGCCTTTTGAGGCTGGTCGACAAAAGGGAAATTCGCAAAGCGTGCAACTCGAATTCCCTCAAAGAGATGAAGAAGTCAGCGAAATCCGCCTCAAATGCCGCCGCCAAAGCAAAAAGGTCAACAATGTCGCAAGGTCCGAGATTGTCGCGCCCGCTACCCTCACACTACATTGTAGGTACTTTTGCTTTCTCCAGCTGCAGTTCCTATTGCTCTCAAGTGTGAATCCGGGTTTGCCTCAACAGGTACATGCAATTGGAACGGGGGAAATTAATCAGCTGGGCTTTTATGGGCCATTTGGATAGGCAGGAGGAGCCTTTCATCGTAATGAAGAGGAGGAAGAGAAGGGGGTTGGCTCAGCGAAATATTTCACTCAGGAAATGGAGGAGCGGGAAAAGGAGGAGATTTCCCAAAAGAGTTGGGCAAAGAAAGGGGAATACGGATGAGATCTCTTTAGTATGCGTAACATATTTATGTGGTACCTACCTTAGTTTCTTTTTCAAATAGAAGACAACAAAAGAAAGATATGTTTGGGTGAACAATGGTAGGCCAGGAGTTTTCCCCTCATACCAGGGCTGTATTCTTTGAAAGAACCAACCTTTTGATGATTCGGAAGAGGATAAAAACCAATCGGAGAGTGTTTCGAAAGAGATAGGAAATCCATTTAAATTCCCTGCTGTGATATACAGTAGTTCACCGTACCAACATTTCGAATAGCATAAATAGTGTAGAATTTCTGGGAAATGTTTTCAGCTCCCCAATACATTTTAGAACATGCACAATGACTGCACTCTAGCTAGTTTTAGCACGAAAGAAAACATCAAAAGTGAAAAACCATTGATGCTTTCCCATCTCACGGCCTTTTTGATATTCAAGTGTACTTTTTCCCAGGAAAAAAGAAAATTCGCATGCTCCAACACTCGGTTTCCCACCACAAGAAGAGAAACAATCGTATTACCTTTGAGAATTCGAGCCCCTCATCGTCCTCTTCCTCCTCCTCCTCGTCCTCGAAAACCTCTTCGTAGTACTCCTCTTCCCTTCTCTTGCTGGCGGCGGCGGCGGAAGCGGCGGCGGCGGCCTGTTGGCGCTTCTTGACCTCAGGGCTGGCGCCCTTCCCGCCAACCCTGGAGGTCACCTGGATGAGGGCCTCCAGCGGGAGTGACCAGGTGGGGCCCAACTGAGGATTCGGCGTGCAAAGGTAGCAAAGAGGAGAGAAGAAGGAGGGAGAGAAAGATTTCCAAGATGAACATGTGTGCGGATAGATAAGCAAGTGCATTCTAAATAAAACGTGTATCTGATCTACCATCATGCCATCAGCCTGAATATCTTTTTCTTTTGCATGCAGTGAATTTTTTTTTAAAAAAAACTCACGTTGATGTTGTCCCCCCTCTGCCTGTTGTAATAGGCCTTCCTCCTCTTTAGCTTGTTCCCCCTCCTGATGGCGGCGGCGGAGGCGGAATTCGAAGTGGTGGTGGAGGGGGTGGGGGCGCTGTGTTGACGGGAGGAGGGGCTCCTAGGAGTATATAGAAAATATAAATTTGAATGGCGAAAGTTAATTCCCTTAAACTTATTTCATAGGTAACTCAAGTAAAATAATCTATTCTTTTATCGAGACTTACTTTTCCCTGTATCCGAGCGCCCTGTTTATGACCGAGTGGACGTCGTTGGGATCCGCTTCCTCGTCACTCCCCGCCCCTCCAGCAGTAGGGTCGTCTGGGTCAGAGTTGTTGCTGTTCCCGTTGTTCCCCAGGCGGTCGATGGCGGAGGGGAGGGAGACGGCGTTCAGGGACTGCCGGAGGAGGTCTGCGGGGGGGGGGGGGAAAGAGAAAAGGGAAAATGGTGTTTGATATGAAGGGCTCTGGAGATGCCAAATAGAAGGGAAAAATAAAAGTTTCTCCTGGCGAGGGCCCTGGAAGCGCAAAGGATCTTGGGGATGTCTTTTCCCGAATCAGAAAATAAATATGGCTTCAGCAAACCAAGTGTGGTATTTTCAGGCCACATCGCTCGGCTTTATTTTTGAAAACTGATAAACCTTATAAACTGTTGAATGGCGCCAAAGAAAATCGGAACAAAAGTGTAAGATTTTTCTTTTGTACTCTGGAGGAGCTGTGTTCTACAGCAAATATATTAAAGCTTCAGCAATTATTTCCTGATACCCCCACTTGGCAATAAAGCAGATTGGCCGTTTTGGTCAAAAACTGGCATTTTGGGATTCTTCCCGCTAGGTGTCTCTAGGAAAACCCTGTGGTTTTGTTTCTTTGCCAGTAGTCCATAAGGCAGAAACATTGACGAAATATTCAAAGGTATTGACGCTCGTGAATCTTACTGCGAATTTGGTGACGTTCTTTTGAAACTGACCAGGTTTCCTAAATATAGCAACTAACAATTTTGCAAAGTTCGTTCGATTTCGTTTTTCTTGTGCACTCATTTTTTATAGCTCAAAGGGGAACTAGGGATGGTTTCGGACAAGAATTTTGCGAGTCGAGCCGAGTTCGAGTTAACGAGATGCGAGTCGAGCCGAGCCGAGTTAGGGACTGCGAGTTGCGAGTCGAGTCGAGCTGCGAGTTGTCGAGTCGAGTTGTAGAGTTTAATAGATGAAGTTTTGGTTTTTCTCGTTTTTTTGTAACAAAAAAAGTTAAAGTACAACTTCTTAAAAGTTTTGTGTTTTTTTAAATGAAAATGTGCTTTTTTGTGAATTCAAAATAAAGTTTTTAATACTTTTTATGTATGGCGAGCTGGAATGCGAGTTGCGAGCCGGTGCGAGCTGGAAAAAACCCTTGCGAGTCGGCGAGTTCGCGAGTTCGAGTCCAACTCGAAACCATCCCTAGTCGCCACTCGACGAAAAGGGGGCAAGAAGAACTCAAGAAGAGAAAGAAGGGCAGGGTGACTCAGGGCGAAGCGAAGGTGTCCCTGGTGGCGTCGTCCACGTCCTCCCTTCGCCGCCCCTTCACCCTTGTCCCCCTTGTGTGGCCATTGGACCTTGAATAGCACATCCTTGACTTGTTGAACGCCTCCATCTTCAAGGAGAGGAAGTCCAGCGCGATAAGGACTAAGTGGGACTAGGGGCTTTGGCCATGCGGAGACGCCCTCCTCCTCCTCCTCCTCCCGGGCATTCTCGCGCCGTCGGTGCCACCCTCCGGGTCTAGAAGTCTTCCCGTCCACCCACCCGGAGACCGTTACCATGGCGTCCGTCAAGGTTGCCGTCCGGGTGCGCCCCTTCAACCGGCGGGAGTCCGACCTGGGCAGCAGGCTCATCGTCGGCGTCGACGGCAACCAGATCAGCCTCGACCCCGCCCCGCCCTCCGCCGCCGCCACGCCCTCCTCCAGGGGCGGAGGAGCCAAGGGCAAGGGCGGCCCCGGCGGCCCCGGCGCTACCTCCACCCCGGTGGGCGCCTCCGGGAGGCCCCACAAGTTCACCTTCGACTACTCCTACTGGTCCCACGCCCCGGGCGACCGGCACTTCGCCGGCCAGGAGCGCGTGTACGGAGACCTCGGCACGGACGTGGTGGACAACGCCTTCGCCGGCTACAACGCCTGCGTTTTCGCCTACGGCCAAACTGGGTCTGGCAAGACGTACACCATGATGGGAAGCGAGGAGGGCGACGGGCGCGGCCTCATTCCCAGGATCTGTGAGAACATGTTCATCAAGATGAAGTCTGGCAAGCAGGAGGGCACCACGTACAGGACGGAGGTGAACTCATATGATTAATTTAGTGCAGTGCTGATTGACTGGATGCTTATTATTTTTCCAGGTGAGTTACTTGGAAATCTACAACGAGAACGTCAAGGATCTTCTGAACAAGAGCTCTGAGCACAAGCTGCGCGTGAGAGAACACCCGACGACAGGGCCGTACGTGGAGGATCTGTCCAAGCACTTGGTAGTGGACTATGAGGAAATCAAAGCCATCATGGATGAGGGGAACAAGATACGCACCACCGCCAGCACCAACATGAATGATACATCCAGTCGCAGCCACGCTATCTTCACCATTACCTTCGTCAACGCCTACTTTTCACAGGTATATCAAATTAGATTTTTATTCTTTAGTAGAGATTGCCAGAGATGCTTTTTCCCACATGTTTTGTACCAAAAGAAATTCTTTGCTGTACACAGTTTTAAAAACTTATTTCCTGGCAAAGTAGGCAAGGTGTACAAAATTAGGGATACGCACCTGTTAAAATTGGACCCGATCAGGAAAGCCCGATATTATCCTTCTACTATTAGAGCTTTCAACTTCTGTGACGTTGACAGGTTTCTATCATTGGACGTGATTAAGAGAAATCATTGCCAAGCAAGGAACAATCATGAAATGAAATTTCAGATTTTCTCGAGTTAGAAAAGTTCGTATCAGGCTTCCGATACCAAATGAACGCATATTGATTTGACAAATATTTATTTTAAGTCAGAAAATGATTAACATTTGAATTTGAATTTGAATTTCTATTTTAGTTTTTGCGAAACCGCAGTCCTGTGAAAAGCAGACTAAGTGAGCGGTCGTGTAAATTTTATCAAGAATCATGAAAATCGAAAAGAAGCGGGCCTGTGCAATCACTGCCGTCAAGAAGATCCGGGATGTGGTTCTCATCGAACAGGAGGTGGAAAAAGACCTGAGGTCCGAGAGACGAAGACAGCTGCGAAAGAAGGCATGGAAAACCCAGCTCCCAGTCAAGAAATCTGCGCCGATCCCCAGACCAAGAAAGGCCGAGAAGAAAGTCAAGGTCCTGATGATGTGCGCTGAGTGCCACCTGCCCATTTTCCAGCATAGGAGCTCCACTGGTCAGTCCTCGGCCAAAGTATGCAAGTGCCGGCAGCGTCTCCACTACGGCAGCTTTTGGCAGGAGCCACCCAGCAAGAAGAATGACGGACACCAGAGACAGACTTTCGCCCTCTACAGATCCAACGATCAATGCCAGTGGGGAAAGGCACAGTCGGCCAAGGTCGGGGAAGATTCCGCTGCCCAAATGATCCTCAAGATGCCTGGAGGAAAGATTGTCTTTGACCCCAAGCAGAACGAGGCCACCTGCGTCCCAGGAAGCCCTGACGATGTCAGCGAGACTCAATAAATTACATGCCATTGTTAAGTTCTTTACCTTAACTGTGCAAATATACCTACTCTACAACAATGAATACGTTGCCCAATCACACTTTCGAATTATCTTTGCAGGGAGTTCCACACGAGACCGTGAGTAAGATTCACCTTGTGGATCTGGCGGGAAGTGAGAGAGCGGATGCCACTGGAGCTACAGGACAGAGGTTGAAAGAGGGCGCCCACATCAACAAATCCCTGGTCACCTTGGGATCTGTGATATCGGCGCTGTCGGAAGCGTCGGGGGGCAAGGACGGCGCTGGCAGCAAGAAAAAGGTTTTCATCCCCTACAGAGATTCCGTTCTTACCTGGCTGTTGAAGGACTCCCTGGGAGGTAACTCCAAGACCATCATGATCGCTACCATCAGCCCAGCCGAGGTCAACCATGGAGAAACCCTCTCTACTCTCCGGTATGCCAACAGGGCAAAGAACATCATCAACAAGCCCACTGTCAACGAAGACGAGAACGTCCGCCTAATTCGTGAGCTCAGGGATGAGATTGAGCACCTAAGGTCCATGATGTCGCTGGACCCCGTCACTCTAAGCAACGTGCAAAAGAAATTGGCCGTGAAGGAGGCGCAGGAGAGGCATCTGACCGAGGAGTGGACGGAGAAGTGGCGAGAAGCTGCCAACATTCTGAAAGAACAGGAGGCGCTGGCTCTGAAGCGGACCGGTCTGGGAGTAATTTTGGACTCAGACAAGCCTCACCTAGTGGGGATCGACGAGGACGTGATGGCCACGGGAATCACCTTGTACCATCTTAAAGACGGCGATACCTTGATAGGCGCGGAGGAGAGTTCTCCAGACATTGTCCTGAAGGGCCCGTCGGTGGAGAAGCTCCACTGCCGCATCCATCTAGATGAGAACGGCAATGCTACCCTCGTCCCCGAAGAGGGCGCTCTCTGCATGGTAAACGCCAGCCTCGTGGACGAGCCGACCCGCCTCTCCCAGGGCTGTGTGGTCGTCCTCGGCAAGACCAACATGTTTCGCTATAACGACCCAAAGGAGGCTGAATCCATGAGGATCATGCACCAGAGCATCATTTCCCAGCAGGGCGAGCAGGGAGGAGAGGAGTCGGGCGGCGCGTGCACCCCGGTGAATAGGTCCCTACTGAGCCAGTCCTTGTCAGACCTTCGGAACACCCCCGTGCGTTCGGCCTCCGTGGGCCGTGAAATGATGGGCGCCGCCTCCGCCGGCAGGATGCACGCCTCAGACGGAGATATCAAGGGGAGGAAAAAAGTATCTCTCCCTTCCTCCGCCCTCTCTCCCAGCGAAAGTCTGGCGGAGGAGGTCAGTGAGAAGACGGCTGTGGGGGAGGTTCTACGAGATGGGGTCCGCGTGCGGGAGAGCAGTGAGGAAGAGGAGGACGTCGACGTCAACATGCTGTCTTCTACCACCACCTCGGAGCCGGAGTCCTCTTGCTGCGGTGGGGACAACAACAACGGAGGCGGACCCCTACCTTCAGCCTCTACTTCCAAGAAGATGAAGGACCTCTACAAGTCCATATGCGATCAGAAGAACGTGATTATGACGTGCCTAGAGTCAGACCAATGTGATATCGAGACTCTGAACAAGCAGATCTCGGTTCTGCAGGGGATGCAGGATCGCTATTCAAAGCTAGAATACGAGTTCACCCGGAACATGTGGATCAGTTCGCGCGCCGCCGCCGCCACTCCCCAGCTGGAGGGCGCCGCTGGTGAGGACCCGGAGGCGTCCCTCCGCTCCTTCGAGGAACAGTTCGACGTGCTGGTGGACCAGGAGGTGGAACGCCGTCTTTTTCAAGAAAAGGTGCTTAAGCAGGACTCTGACTTCCACGAGAAGGAGCTGCAGAAGATCCAGCACGACCGCGAAGTTGACGAGATCCGGCGGCAGCACGAGAAGGAGATCTACATGCTCAAGAGGAGGCTTCACGAAGCCAACAACGCTGCCTCCAGACTCAGCCAGCAACAGCGGCGTCAGTCAGGGGCCAGTGACGGAGTGGAGCAGCCGCCCGTCGTCATCTCCATCCCCTCCTTCAATCGCTCCGGCATGGGCGGCTTCGTCCAGTATGAAGTTCGTGTGACTCTGCCAGACGCTGCCGGGACCACCTGGACAGTGCAAAGGCGCTTCCGGAGGTTCCGGGACCTCCATATGATGATGTGTCAGACGTATGGACCCGCAGTACAGGTAACTTCACTTTCATATCAGTATCTCAAATATATTACAACCTCACTCTTAATTCCATTCCAGGCTCTGAACTTCCCTTCCCGCCGACTCTTCGGGAGTTCCTCCGACGGCGTGTCCCTGGAGAGGCAGAGGGTGCTGCAGGTCTACCTGAATGATCTGATCCGAGTGTGCAGTGATATCGTCTCTTGCCCACTCCACGCCGGCCCCACCAGGGAGGCCGTCATCAACTTTTCCTACTTTTTCGAGCCGTCCAATGAATCGAGCCCTTAGCGAAAATTGTCATTTCCCCACCTGCTGGAAGGAGCAACAAGAGCAAACGAAAGAAAAACCACCAACGCAATCATAAGTGCCGCAGACAGATATATGACGCAAGATCTGTTACAGATCGTATATAGCTCTACTTTTGTCATCTAAATTATATAACGAAACGATGCAAGCTGATTAAACGTGATGGAAACACAGATTTTTTACTTTCCCCTTTTTGCAGTTGAAGCAAGATCGATTATTTCCTGTGGTAAGGTACACCTGCAAAATTGTTCCACCAGCAAAACCAAGGCTGGTACAAAAAAACCTATCAACTCCTATCATTACTTGACCCAACGACAAGTAGGTATGAAGAGAAAGACCGACACCGTGGGCGCCTGTACAAATTTTACAGACTCTTTCTCTTGCCTCTTCCTTCTTTTCCCTCAGGCAACATTGTCACCGGGGTCGTCGCAGCCGATTTCGACAAACCACCTCTCAGCGACCCCCTTATTCTCAGCCGCCTGCGCCTCATCCCCACTTCGTCACACGCTGCTCTTTCCTCGTCCTCCTCCTGGTGCACGGGCACGAGGTCCAGGGCCCTGGCCACGGGCGACAGCATGTCTGCCAGCTTACTCTGGTGCAGCACCCCTGACGGGTACCTTCGTGGCAGTCGCCCGTCCAGCAGTCGGCGCGATAGCTCGGCCGTGAACGAGTTGCACGAGTTTGCCATCACGTCGTAGTCGCGACTGCCAAAACCATTACGGTTCATTTCTGTTGAAGAATAATTAACAGGTTGCTCTTATTGTGTTTGTCGAAGCTGCTGCCAGATTGATTTGAAGGTTCTGTAGCCTAATGGACAAATTTAAATTTAATTTTAAACTTTGTATTCTGCTACCCACCTTCCAGAATGTCGTGGAACTCCCTTTCGCTCGCTCCGGTCTCCCCTAGCCTGACTGAGCCCAGTAGGGTTGCGAAGGCTACGCTGCCTGGCGCGTGCCTGCAAATGCCAGCGTCCTGACAGAAGGTATACTCTCGTCCGCCGAAGACCAGCCCGGTGTGGTAGAATCCCAGGCGGTCGTTGATGCGGTACACGTGGAGGCGGACCAGGGTGGAGCTGGCAGAGTTCACCGAGGAAGAGGAAGGAGACGAGGTAGAGTTTGGTCGGTCAATCTTGATGGGCGAGGAGTCGGCCATGGTACAATCTGTGAAGATGCTGCGATACATTTCACCATAATTGCATCTGTCTGAGTGTTACACTGCTACTGCTCTGTTGTAGCTGTTGTTGCAATGCAGCTGTTGTTTTGTTTTTCAAGCTCAACAGCAGCAACAACAATAGCAACAGTAGTATCAACAGCAGCAGCAACACCAGCAGCATCAGTAGAAGAAGCAGAAGCAATAGTAGCGGTTATTATGCTGTTGCAGTAGGACTTGGAGCTGTTGTTTTTGTTCAGCAACAGCAGCAACAACAACAACATTAGCAACAGCTGTTGTTGTTCAGCAGCGGCGACAACAGCAATATTAGCAGTAGCAACAGTAATACTAGCAGCAGCAACAGGAGATGAGGAGAAGCAGTAGGAGTAGGGAGGGTAGAAGTAGCAATAGTAGTATTTATGTAGTTGATGTTACTGCATACAGCAGCTGTAGTTTTCTCGTATGCAGCAGCTACAATCGTTTTTTCGTCATCCAGGATAACAGCTATTAATATTAGTAGTAAAATAGGTAGTAACCAACTGCTTTCTCTTTTTACAACTTTTTTAACTACAAAAATATTAACCGAATTTTGAGCAGATTACGGATTAAATGGAAACGCCCTTTTACAACTCTTTTTACTACTAGTAATAATGGCCCACGCAGGTGGGGATATTGCATACTATATTACTATATATATTACAAGAGCAACACTAGCTTCGAATAATCTTAGCGTTACTGTTGTTTGAGACTACTCACCTTCTTCGTTGCCCGCTTCACTCTCTGTAGAGAACTGCGTGGGGAGAATCCTCTGCACGATCCCCCTTCCTCTCTTCCCGAGGGCCAAGCTCATTTTCCCCCCAAGCACCCGGCGCTGGAACTTCTCGATCCAGCCAACGCCGCCGCCAATGCCCACTTTTTCACCTTCCCTCTCGCCGCCCTCCTCGACAACGTATCTCCTCGACCTGTTCTCCCCCCCGCCCTTGAAGAGGGAGGGGAGATCGAAGTGGGAGACCGAGACCCTGGACAGGTTTCCACGACTGCGGCCGCCCGTCGCCCTCGCCGAAGGGGAAGGAGAGGAGGAGGACGAGACGATGATGTCGGGAAGGTGGAGCGGGGAGCTGGAGGAGGGCGAGAGGGACGGTCTCCGGTTCGGAGGAGGAGGGGCGCTCACGATGGGGTTCACGGTGGAGGCGCGCTTGAAGGTGAAGCCGAACATGGCTGAAGATGAAGAGAAGATATCTTTGCCTTTCGCGCAGTAGTGTCGCACGGAAACAAAGGCGAAAAGGAAGA
>JAAUYB010119412.1_pt1 | contig 13832 bp, 13 predicted proteins | sample 7278071 | NCBI WGS metagenome assembly JAAUYB01 (sample SAMN14350121, study PRJNA611818) | marine sediment metagenome | isolation source: surface marine sediment (1.8m) | place: French Polynesia: Moorea | collected 2018-08
AAGTAGAACTGAGTGATACTATTCCCTAAAACACCTTTTTTTGAGGGAAATAAAAACATCATGGCAGAAGAGCTTAAAGGAAAGCTTCCCAAATTCGGTGGCAGCACCGGCGGTTTACTCTCGAAAGCTGAACGAGAAGAAAAATACGCAATCACCTGGACGAGCAAAACAGAGCAAGTCTTTGAAATGCCTACAGGTGGGGCTGCCATTATGAATGAAGGAGAAAATCTCCTCTATTTAGCCCGCAAAGAACAATGTCTGGCTCTGGGAACCCAGTTACGGACCAAGTTCAAGCCCAAAATTCAAGATTACAAAATCTACCGTATCTATCCCAGTGGAGAAATTCAATATCTTCACCCTGCGGATGGGGTCTTTCCTGAAAAAGTTAACGAAGGCCGTGGTTATAGCGGCAAAAAAGACAGAAAAATCGGGGATAACCCCGAACCAGTTACCATTAAATTTTCTGGTAACGCGCCCTACGACGTTTAATCGTCCAGGGGTCGTGGGTTAGGGTCAAACCAAGGCATTATTTTTAAACCTGATGATAACGCCCTAACCCTGATAGTTATCTGACCGTGGCCAGGCACTAATGAGCCGACATCAATGGCCAATTATCGGTACAATAAACTGATAATCATTGATGATGTGATCATTGGTAACTGGCCACGGCTCATTTTTAGCTTGAATTATGATGTTTCCCGACTTTGAGCAGTTTTCCGTATTAGCACGACAGGGTAATTTTGTCCCAGTTTATCAGGAATGGGTAGCGGATCTCGAAACGCCAGTTTCCTCCTGGTACAAAGTATGTGGCGATCGCCCCTACAGTTTCTTACTAGAATCGGTAGAAGGAGGCGAAAATTTAGGCCGTTATAGCTTTCTCGGCTGCGATCCGGTCTGGGTTTTATCCACGCGAGGAAACATCACCACCCAAACCTATCGAGAAGGGGCGGTGAAAACCTATGAAGGTAACCCCTTTGAGATTTTAACCGACTGTTTACAGTCCATTGAACCGGTGACCTTACCCGAACTGCCCTCGGGTATCGGCGGTTTATTCGGGTTTTGGGGCTATGAATTAATTAATTGGATCGAGCCAAGGGTTCCCATTTATCCCATCACCGACGAGGATATCCCCGATGGGATCTGGATGCAAGTGGATCATCTGATTGTTTTCGATCAGATCAAACGGAAAATTTGGGCGATCGCTTATGCTGATCTCCGAGACGAAAGTATTAGCTTAGAACAAGCCTATCAACAAGCTTGCGATCGCATCACTAAATTGGTCTTAAAATTACAACTTCCCCTACCCATCCAAGGGAAAACCCTAGAATTAAATACTCACTCAGAAGAAAGCCAGCCCCTCAGCTACACCAGCAACACAGAACCCGCTCAGTTCTGCGAAAACGTACGTCAGGCGAAAGAATACATCCGTGCAGGGGATATTTTCCAAGTGGTCCTCTCTCAACGCCTACAAGCCCATTATAACCATGATCCCTTTAACCTCTATCGTTCCCTGCGCTTGATTAATCCCTCTCCCTACATGGCCTATTATAATTTTGGAGATTGGCAAATTATCGGTTCTAGCCCCGAAGTCATGGTCAAAGCCGAACGCACGGAAGATGAGTCCTTAACGGCTGTTTTACGCCCCATTGCAGGGACCAGGAAACGGGGGAAAACCCCAACGGAGGATCAAGAGTTAGCCCAAGATTTATTACAAGATCCCAAGGAAATCGCTGAACACGTGATGCTGGTGGACTTAGGGCGCAATGATCTGGGCCGGGCTTGTTGTGAGGGGAGTGTTACCGTTGACGAGTTAATGATCATTGAACGCTATTCCCACGTCATGCACATTGTCAGCAACGTGATCGGGAAATTAGCCCCCCATAAGACCCCATGGGACTTATTTAAAGCCTGTTTCCCCGCCGGAACCGTAAGCGGGGCTCCCAAAATTCGGGCCATGGAAATTATTAACGAATTAGAACCAGAACGCCGAGGCCCCTATTCTGGAGTGTACGGATATTATGATTTTGAAGGACAGTTAAATACGGCGATCGCCATCCGTACTATGGTGGTTCGTCCCTTGGGCAATGGTCAACATCTTGTCTGTGTCCAAGCAGGGGCTGGTTTGGTGGCTGACTCTGAGCCTGAAAAAGAATACGAGGAAACCATGAATAAGGCCAGAGGGTTATTAGAAGCCATTCGTTCTTTGAGGTGACATCCTCCCACGCACGCCGCTAAGCTTTGTGCGGGGCTCCCCTAACTCACGATAGGGCTTTCCTGGTTATTCTCGCTGACACGAGGTTTCGCCACTTATCTAGAACACATACGGCCTCCTCTAGTTTATCACAAAAATTTAGCCCCGGCTCTCATCCCTCGATTTTCGTTCCTCAATCGGGGATTTCTCGCCAGGGGGGTTAAAATGGTTATGCAGTGCATGGATTAAAATGTTAACGGCAGAACATATCTATCAAACTACTTGTTATCAACGTCAAGCAAATCAATTGGTTAACCCTCAAACCTGTACGGTTACTTTACAGTACGAACATCCAGAAAACGGACTAGACTGGGAAATTGTTACCCTCAGTGGCGAATTGTATCATTATCGCAATTTAGGGGCGGGAATCGAACTTTGGAGCGATCTCACTCAACAATGGACTCCCGTACAAATAACGGACTGGTTTCCTGAGAAGGAAGGAGTTCTCTGTTGGGATAACTTTTGTGCCGACTGGCGAGAGATTCCCTTAGATTAATTTGAGTTCGGAGTTCGGAGTTCGGAGTTCGGAGTTGAATGAATTTTATTATGAACCAATCCTATCAACAAGGACATCTCGTTGAATTAGAGATTATCGATCTCGCTCATAGTGGAGATGGAGTGGGTAAGTTGGACGGGAGAACCGTTTTTGTCCCCGACACGGTGACAGGCGATCGCATCATGGCCCGTTTAACCCACGTCAAGAAACAATACGCTCACGGAAAATTACAGGAAATTATTTCCCCTTCTCCCCATCGTATTCGGCCCAGTTGCATCGTGGCTGATAAGTGTGGCGGTTGTCAATGGCAACATATCGCCCCTGACTATCAACTGGCGGCCAAGGAAAACCAGGTGATTCAAGCATTAACACGGATCGGTGGCTTTAATGACCCGCCAGTGTTGCCCATTTTATCATCCCCGGAAATACTGGGTTATCGCAATAAGACCACTTACCCCTTAAAACGGTCAACCACAGGAACCGTACAAGCTGGGTATTATCAACGTCATAGCCATCAACTCATTAACCTCAATCAATGTCCTATCCAAGATCCTCGCCTTAATCCTATTTTGCAAGAGGTTAAACAAGATATACAAGACCAAGGTTGGAGCATTTACAACGAACAAACGGGTAAGGGAAAATTACGGCATTTAGGCTTACGTATTGGTAAGAAGACAGGGGAAATTTTGTTGACCTTGGTTAGTACCAGCAAAAAGCTCACGAATTTTCAACAACAAGCAGAAATTTGGCTGCAACGCTATCCTAACCTGGTGGGGGTTTCTATTAATTATAATCCCCATTCAGGTAATAAGATTTTTGCTGAGGAAACCTTCAATTATATCGGTCGTCCCTATCTAACAGAAACCTTCGGTCAACTCAATTTTCAATTAAGTTCTGACACCTTCTTTCAAATTAATACTGAAGCAGCAGAAGTGTTATTAAATGTCTTATTAGAAAAACTGTGTTTCACAGGGGAAGAAACCTTGATTGATGCCTATTGTGGGGTAGGGACTTTTACCTTACCCCTAGCTCAAAAAGTGGCTCAAGCTGTGGGGATAGAAAGTAATCATCACTCCATCGAACAGGCTGAAAATAATGCCAAAATTAACGGAGTTAATAATACCAAATTTTATCAAGGAACGGTAGAAAACATCTTACCATCCCTGAATCTTTCTCCGGATATGATGGTGCTTGATCCCCCGCGCAAAGGTTGCGATCGCAGGGTTATTGATGCTTTAAAAAAAATTCACCCTCCCCTAATTGTTTATATTAGTTGTCAGCCCTCTACCTTAGCCCGTGACCTAGAAATACTGTGTCAATCGGAGCTTTATACAGTGCAATGGATACAACCCATTGATTTCTTTCCTCAAACGGCTCACGTAGAAGCAATGGCTTTGATTAGACATAATATTGACTAATATGTTATAGTAATCATAGTTATTTTTTTAGTAATGCTATTTGTTTGTTTAAAAAGTTTCATTTAACCCATTTGCTTAACCTTGAAATAAGACCATCATTAGCCATGCCATAGCTTAAACTAAATTTTCTAAGCTCGATGCTGTTGTCGTTTAAACCTATAGACAAGAGCATCCTCCTAAAACTAAAACCAGACAAGATCCGTACAAAATTCAACTTAGAGGTGACAGCACGTGCTTGCTATTTCCCTACCGCCAACCAAGCGATATGGTTGTACAATGAGCTTCGCATCAACGCTCTATTTATGTCCTATCCTTGACTTACTCTTAGCTAGGATTCCCCATGAGTTACAACCTGAAATCAGACTCGGCCTACAAGAAGCACTGGTAAACGCAGCCAAACACGGAAACAAACTCGACCCAACCAAGTCAATTGTTGTTCAATTTTCCATTACTCAAGACGGTTATTCTTGGATCATCTCAGATCAAGGTCATGGATTTTCCTCTCAATGTAGTTGTTCTGAGCATTCCTTAGACGTATTACCCCCCGACGAATCAGAAAACGGCAGGGGGTTTTGTTTGCTGCATGAAATTTTTGATCAAGTTCACTGGGACCAACAAAAAACTCAACTCAAACTGTGCAAACAGGTTAAAAAGAGCAGAAGACAAGCACTAATATCGTGAGGTTCTCAAAATTCACTGAAATCGGGTTAATTGGATACGATAGCGTTGTTTTTTGGTAACCGCTACTTCCCCTACTTCCAAGCGGCCTTTCCCTCGTACCGTAATTAAATCACCAGGGTTAACATTGTAACTCGCTTGAGTGATTTCCTTCCAATTAACTCGGACATCCCCTTTATTAATGGCATCGCTCATTTTACTACGGGACATCCCAAACCCGGCAGAAGCGATCGCATCTAAGCGCATGGATGCTTCAACGGTGGTCATTTCCTTGGTTTTGGGGGGTCGTATTTTCAACTCGCTGAGTTCAATTTTTTGGGTTTTCACTGGCACTGAGCGCACTTGAGTTAAGCTCGTTTCCAGGAATTCCACCAATTCAGGCACCACGATCACCTGACCCCCCCTCTCTCCCAAAACAATAATATCTCCAATTTTTTCCCTGACAATTCCCGTCCCTAAAATCGCCCCTAAGAAGTCTCGATGACTGGCCGGGTCAAAAAGAAAGTTACCTGCGATATCCAGGGCAGCAAGGGGAATTTGAGACTGTTCTAGGGGTATTTCAGGGCGAGCTATAGCAATCCTCTGTCTTTCTGCTTGAGGATACCCTCCCCAAACCATAATTTCTACTTCTGTTAAACGGGTAAAAGCACTTTTCGCTTCAGCAATGACAGGAGGAGGGAAAAAATCACTAACCACCATCTCCCAAGTTTTTATGGCCATTTCCCCTTGATCAATAATACGGGACATTTCTTCCCGATTTTCGATCCCTTTGAGTAGTGTTTCTCTAGGTAACATAAACTTTCTTTGTTTTTATACTGATGGGAATAACTTTCTAATCTTTTAATAATTTTGTTGATGTGTTTTTCTGGATTATGTTTAATAATTTTTTTGGGGTTCTTATCTAAAATTCTAACATATTCTAAAGAATACATAATTAATCCCAAAAAACCATGTATGCAGGAAGGATTTAGACTACAATGAAAGGCTAAACTTTAAGTTTTTTTTAGCCACTTAGCTTTGAATTTCTCAACTTCTTCTTCACTATAAAAATGTTGTGTGTACTTTGAGTTGTACATTTCATCTATATATGATTGAGGGAAAAGGATAGATTTTTGAAATTCTTTATATTTTCGAGCGTAGTTTTTTCTATTTCCTATGTTTGTCTCTATAACATTAAAATCTTGAAGATTCATGAATTCTGCGATTGCATCTTTGATTTTTGAATTGATATCTTCCGTCCTTATGATAAGGATTTCAATATTATTGGTTTTAAATATCTGATAGCCTTTCTCTTTAGGAAATGGTTGACTAAAAACATCAATACCAAAAACATCGTTAATATTTTGATCTAGCCAATGTAAAACCCAGCGATGATGAAAGTTATTTAAAAAATGTTGAATTAGTTCGTCTACCTTTTTTTTTTCAATTGTTCCATTACGATGAAAAAACGGATTGCTCAAATTCTGAAAAAAATCAGAAACATTCTTAGCTATTGGATCTCTGACGAAGGTTATTATTTTCCATTTTTTATCATTTAAGCTTTTTAAAATTTCACAATAGATACACCACTCGGCAATCAACCGTTTTTTTTGGGATAGATGAGGATGAATTTTGATTTTTTGCTCAAGGTTTTCAAAATTTCTAGGAATTAAATTATGGGTATGATAAATGGGAACAGTTAGATTGAGTGTCTTCAAAGAATTGTAAATAGACATAGAACCCACTTTTCCCATTTGGTGAACTAAAATTAATTCGGATTGACGGACTTCCTGTAAAGTACGATGTTTGAATTGATATAAATAAAAAGCTTGCTTAATACTTTGTAAGCGAGATTTAGCAATTTTAATAATCTTATTCATATTTAATTAAACCCTTAAAAAATAATAGTATGAAACCCATTGAATTTAATGGCAGAAAAAGAATAGGCTAAAGACTAGAGTCAGTGTAACCTTGTAAATTTTCAGGATTCAAGGGACGAAGGATAGCGGTTGCCTTATTTTTGAGGGGAGTGGCTCCTTGTACGATAACAAGATATTTTCCTGCATCAAGACGATTACGATAGGGTAAAGCGTCCCCACTTCCCACCGATAAACCGACACCCCCCCCAACAAAAATACTGCCCATCGCCCCACCAATGGCACCGGCTAAACCGCCTAAGATATGATTAAAGGGTTCTCCCGCCCAATCAAAACTATTAACCCCTGTGATTAAATCAAATAGATAACCACCCGCAAAACCAAAGGGAACCAGCCAAACAGCCATCAGCAGAGCGCGTTTTTTGGCCTGTTGTACCGGATCGATAAAGCCAAATTCATCGGCACTTTTGTAGCCTTTCCCTAAGATAGTGATTTGATTGGTGGAAATGCCACCCTTTTCTAAGGCAGTATAAGCTTCTTCTGCTTGAATGCGATCGCTAACGACAGCTATCAGATAGTCCATAGGGGAAGTTAAGATAATTCACTTATCCTAGTTTAAAAGTTTTGCGAACCTTTGACCATTGCTGTGATCAAGCTAGAAAATCCTTAGCCGTTGCAGTAACATAAGTTTACAAACTGTCTCATAATTAACGCTATGAAATCCCTAACAACCGCTCAGCAAGGACTCGGTTGGTCTTTAGATCAACGAGATCCCCAATTTATCGAACAGATGATGCCTTACTGGAAATGGTTTTATGATCACTATTTTCGGGTACAAACCGATGGCTGGCATCACATTCCCCCTCACGGTCCTGTTTTATTGGTGGGGTCCCATAATGGCGGTTTGGCTTCCCCAGATACTTCGATGATGATGTACGACTGGTTTCGTCGCTTTGGGACTCAACGTTCAGCTTATGGGTTAATGCACCCGTCGGCCTGGAAAATTAATGCCTCTATTGCTAAGTTAGCCGAAAAAACTGGGGCGGTGCGAGCTCATCCTAAAATGGGCATTGCAGCCTTGAAACGGGGGGCGAGTGTGTTAGTTTATCCAGGAGGCGCACAAGATGTGTTTCGTCCCTATAAAGATCGCCATAAAATTGAATTAGCGCGACGCAAAGGCTTTATTAAACTAGCTTTGCGGGAACACGTCACCATTATTCCTCTGATTTCTGTGGGATCTCACGAAACCCTGTTTGTGATTGGAGACTGTTACGAACAAGTGAAAAGGTTACACGAGTGGGGCTTACCTTGGGTTGATGATACGGACCCGGAGGTTTTTCCCATCTATCTTGGCTTGCCTTGGGGCATTGGTATTGGTCCTGCGCCTAATTTTCCCCTTCCCATACCCATACATACCCGTGTTTGTCCCCCCATTGTCTTTGAACGTTATGGCAGGAAAGCAGCTGGCGATCGCGCATATGTAGACAGTTGTTATGAATTAGTGGTAACTAAAATGCAGCAAGGGTTGGATCAATTGGTCATTGATAGTGAAAAATAATCACTAGGCCAAGGCACTTTCACTACCTGAGTCACTCATAAACAAACAAGAAGAACCGGTCATGTTGATCATTTGATGAACAAAATTGAAGTCGGGGATGGATTGTAGTCCGATAAAATCCATATCGCCTTGGGGAGTTTGCTGGATACAACTGGGAAATTCTCCTACAATAATTAGGCTATTGGCTGTAATTGGAATGCGACATAAATCCCGCAAACTATTAATATAATATTCCGCTTCTTTTCTATCTTCTTGTTGAGCGATAACTGAAATAATATTTAATTGCGCTTTCCAGGCTTTAGAGAGTCGTAAGGCCATTAAAATGGCTAAGTCTGTATTGCCTTTTTCTAATCGTTCCATAATCGCTAAATTGTCCAGTTGAGGACGAATCCACAAATTGATGACTTCCATTCTTCCTAATCCGGCACTAGGATGTAATCCTAATAGCATGACACCAATTTCTAACTGTTTGGCTTCTTCAAAAACGGGCAATAAGTGATCCCATTCACTGGCTTGAGTGGGAAAACGTAAAAAGAGAATATTAGGGCGGAAAAAGGCACTTTGTAGGGCTTGTAAAGCGGTAATAATGCCTTGACTTTCTTGCTCAACTGTCATTACTGAAATGGTGGTTAACAGTTTGTGTTGACGAAAGGAACTGGCTAATTCTTGCAGTTGTAGGGATAATTTTTTTCCTTGATTTTTGGTAGCAATTCCTAATAGTTGTAAAAAGCCTTCAGGTTGAGATAAATCTAACAAAAGACGAAATTCTCCCAGTAGTTGGGACCCGTCTTCGATGGGGACTAAAAAAGTGGGTTTCCAGGCTCTAACGTTAGTTAAATCTAATTGGATAACTTTCATGGCTGACCATTGAGCAATGGCTGTAAAAATTCCACTTCTCACGTCAGCCGAACGCTTTTCTTTGGGTAAACTAACCAGACGTAAATAAATGGTAAAAACAATGGCAATGGCCACTAAACTGAGGAAAGGCCGAATCACTAACATGGCTAAAATGCAGCCGATAATTCCGTATAACGGGACGATAATTGGAACTTTAAAGGTGGGTCGAAAGTTCATCAATCCCAAGCTAGATTCTACTAACACGACTAGGTTAATGGTGGCATAAGTTAGGAGGAAAAATAGAGTAATTAAAGGAGCGATCGCATTTAAGTCCCGCAATAATAATGCCAGCACAACAATGATCGCACTCACCAGCAAAGCACGACGAGGTTCTCCATTTTTGGAAAGTTTAGCTAACCAGTTGCCACAAGGAATAACTCCATCTTTAGCGAGTGCCATTAAAATACGAGGTGCGCCGACTAAAGAAGACAAAGAAGCACTAAAAGTAGCTGCTAATAACCCCATTAAAACTAAAGGTTGCCAACGGGATTTTTCGATTAAAATGGTATAGTTATTAATCAGTTGTTGCGGAGGGGCTGCACGGGCTACCCACCAGCATAAAATGATGTAAATAACAGTACTTAAGGCAATAGCAAAAAGGGTGCCAACGGGAATATTCTGACGGCTATTTTTTAGCTCTCCTGACATATTAACCCCGGACATAATGCCGGTGGTGGCGGGAAAAAAGACCGCAAAAACCCCCCAAAAATTAATATTAGGAAAATCTCCCCACTCTTGCCAGGTTTGGGTACTCTCCCAAGTGATAGAACTAGAAAAAATTGAGATTAAGGATAAAATGATTAAAATAAGAACTAAATATTGAACCCGAAAGGCAAAACCAGCACTGATATAGGCAATAGAAAAAATGACGACAAAAGCAATTAAATCAATCAGTAAGGGGAAATGATTAGGAAATAAAAATAACCATCCTTCTCGAAAGCCAAAAACATACATAGCCGCAGCTAACGCTTGGGAAACAAATAAAGGAACCCCTACACTTCCTCCAATTTCTAACCCTAATGACTTAGAAATCATGGCATAGGGACCCCCTTCTCCCATACGAGTATTGGTGGCAATAGAGGCAATAGAAAGTCCTGTGGCTACTGTAATACTAACGGATAATAAGACAACGGTTAACCCCCCAAATAATCCAGCATTACCCACAACCCAACCAATTCTAAGGTACATAATTGCCCCTAAAATAGTGAGCAATGTGGGCTTAAAAACCCCTTCAAAGGTGTTATACTTTTTGGGAGGACAAGTGAAGGTATTGTATGTTAATGGATTAACGAATTTAATGATTTTCTTTATCTTTAAGGGCATTGTTAATAAAAGTGTTCTTCTTTTATTGTAATGCCATATTTTAGGAAAATGAAAATTTTAACTAATTTTATACACTTAATTTAAGGGCGTTAACCGGAACTTCATCCCACGAGTCGACTGTTCTTAAACTGGCAATCCAGCCTTCTTGTTTTTGTGCTTCTGTGAGGTTATTTAACCATGTTTGATGACAATCTTCGGCTGCCTTTTGATCACAGCAAGCAATGCAGGAATAAACTATACCAGAGGGATCAATTTGTTCGTTTACCCAAATCGTCATAATATTTGATTATGTTTTTCGCTATTCTTTATATCCTTTCTATTATAACTTAAAATGGGTTAATTATAAAGGGTAAAAAATTAGGGGTTTTTCAATGATACAATAATAAATCGTTATGGCCATTTATTATGGTGTACAAAATAATTAAAATTAGTAACCTAGGAACAAATAATGATGAGAAAACTCTATTTTTTATTGCCAGGAACAGGTAAAAAGTTTGCTTGTGGTGGGCTTTTTGCTGAGTTAAAAACCTTTGAGTTAGCTAAACAAGTTTGTCCTTGTGAAGTCGTTACTTATCGCCAAAAAGAAAAGAACCATTTATTTTTAGATGATCTTCTCAACAAAGACAATTTAGAACAGATCATTTTTGTGATTAGTTGGGGGTTTGATGTTCCTAAATTAGCTGAAAAGTTAAAGCCTTATAATGTTATTTATCATGCTCATAGTGCAGGTTATGGGTTTAATTTACCTGCGAGTATTCCCATTATAACCGTTAGTCACAATACCATGGGGTATTGGGGACAAAATTCACCTAATTCTTTAATTTATTATTTACCAAATCAAATTTCAGATCAGTTTAATGACTTAAATTTAGAAAGGGATATTGATGTTTTAGTACAAGAAAGAAAATCATCAGACTATTTATTGAAACAATTAATTCCTGCCTTACAAGATCAATGTAATGTGACGGTTATTAATTATTTTGTTGATGATTTATCCAAACTGTTTAATCGTGCCAAAGTTTATCTTTATGACTCAGCAGAATACTGGGCGCAACAGCGAGTCAGTGAAGGTTTTGGTCTACAACCAATGGAAGCTTTAGCTTGTGGTTGTCAGGTATTTTCTAGTATTAATGGAGGACTTTCTGATTATTTAGATCCAGGATTTAATTGTTATAAAATTGCTGGTTATTCAACAGAATATGATGTTAAACGTATTTTAAAAGCGATTAAATCATCCCAAAAATTAACACTATCATCTCAAATTTTAGCAGAATACAGAAGTGAAAATATTATTAGACGATTAGAGGTTATTGTAGAAGAAATTAACTTCTTTTTTGATCACAAACCACAACTTAAAGGTGATATTGATGATTTAACTAAAATAAAAATAGCTCAATTATTTTTTAGAAAGGTTTGGAAAAAGCTATTTAAAAAGTAGGGTAAACAATATTTATGTAATACCCTACTAGATATAAAAATTGATAGTTTAACTATTTCTTCTTACTTTTCGCCAATTTCCGTTTAAAGGTTGTTCCAAAGGCTACTGCAGTTCCTGCACCTAAAATGGTTAAAGGTTCTGGTACTGGTTCATGGGTTTGTTGTAAATTTTCCAGCGCAAAATCACCAATTAATTCATGGGTTTTACTGGTCCAATGAATATTATCCCAGTAAAAATATTCCGCCTGTTCCTCTTGGCTACAAATAGAAAAATTAACCTGATCAAAACAAGCCTGATCAAGATTAGTATAACCATATTCTTCTGGATTATCGCGAACCTCGTTTAAGAAGCCATATAAATCTAGAGAAGTAATATTAATATCATTTAAAGACTGATTTAATCCATTTAAACTACTATCAAGACTAGAATTAAATTGATTAATATTTGAGACTAAATTATTCATAAAAGCCTCATCATCAGGAATGCCAGGTTCTTGAGATAAATCAGGAGAATTCGCCACCAAAAAGTTACGCGCTCCTTGATCATATAATCGAGTTATCGCATCTGTCAGATTATTAACACTTGCCGATGTATCAACATTAGGATTACTTCTTAAATCGTTAGTACCAGCAAAGAGAATAATTAAATCTTTTTTCTTGATTGAGTTAGTTCCTAAATCATTAATTAGATGAGAAACTTGTGTTTGTACCCCCGGAATTAAAGGACCAAATGCGCCAATTCCACTGGACCCAGTGGTAGCACCTCCAAAGGCAAAATTGACACTATTAGTCCCTGTTGCACCATTATAGAAAGGACTGACAATCAGTTCACCATTAGCATTTTGGGTAATTGCAGATGGTTCCGTAGACCCAGGAAACGATACCGATAAACTGGTTGATGTTTTTAAGTCTATCCCTAAATCTTGGGTTAAATATTCAACCCACACAGGACCATTAGAAAAACGTCCTTCAAAATAAGGGGGACTCGCTGGTGTGGGGCCGGGAAACCCTTCAGGGATGAACTGAGGAGGTAACTCATTAATGTCAGTAGTAACATTAAAAATATTACCCATGCTAGAGTTGCTACTTCCAAAAACATAGGTCTTCTTGAAATTCAAGGCTAAAGCATCGAGAGGTATTGTCATAGAGGACAACACTAAACTAGCTATCAAAAAGTGTTTTTTCATGACAATAATTTTTAAATTCTAATTGATGGGGGCCATCATAACCGATAAATGTTGCTAATGCCAACTAATTTAGTTAGGGAAAAAGTTAGGCAGTAAACATCTGCTTTTTTGAGTTATAGATGGGAAATTTAAGTTAACGGTAATAATAGTTGCCATGCTTTGATAAAATTACCTTGCATGAGGGCAGAAATGCCTTCTAAAGCTTGGAATTCTTTGTGATTAGGCTGCATTTCAAGGGCGGGTTTTAGGGCGATTTCTGCTGCTTTGGGTTGCCAGTTATAAAGATAAACAAAAGCAAGATAAGCATGGTGATAAGGGTTATCTGGCGCAATATTAATAAGTTGCTTTAAAGCGGCGATCGCCCCTTGAGGATCTTCTTGTAACACTTGAGATAATACTAACCCGTAAGTCCAATTTAATTGATGGTTTTGAGGCTCATTCTTGAAGCGATAGTTTAGGGCAATTTCTGTCTGTTTTAAATAGTCTTGAATGGGATCATATTGATTAAAACGACCAATTTTTTTAAAGATAGGATCTAACCCCGGTATTCCTTGGGCTAAATTGCCAGAAATTTGTCTTAATTGAGTGAGTAAATCTAATTCAGGAGAGGGTAAAGGATTGAGATTATTGTTAATGCTGAGAGTAACGTTAGGGGTCGGAATTAAATAACTTTCATTGGTCTGACGATTTAGATAAGTTGCTTTGAGGATATAATCGCCATTCTTTACAGT
>JAAUYB010187157.1_pt1 | contig 13803 bp, 12 predicted proteins | sample 7278071 | NCBI WGS metagenome assembly JAAUYB01 (sample SAMN14350121, study PRJNA611818) | marine sediment metagenome | isolation source: surface marine sediment (1.8m) | place: French Polynesia: Moorea | collected 2018-08
ATTGTCCATATAGCCGTTGATGTGGTCGTCGAAGCCCAGAAAGGCGTCTTTGCGGGTGGGGTAGCCCCAATCGATCATGTAAACCTCGAGACCGTGATCCAGGAAGGTCTGAACGACACTGCGTCCGGGCTGAAGATCCAGCATGGTCTCCCGGTTGATGAGGGCGTAGACGACGAGCAGGGGGGTCTGGTATTTCGGCTGGCCCTCGGGGCGATAGTATTTCAGTTTGACGCGGTCTTCCTGGTAGACGACTTCGTAAGGGGTGGGGGCAATTTCCGTGTCTAAATCCTCCAGCAAGACCTCGGAGCCTTTGCGGGCCTTGGCGTGGGCCTGCTCGGAGGCCTCCGCCATCTTGGACATGATCAGGTCGACGGGAATGTTGTATTTGGTCATGGCGATCTTAACCTCTCTGGAAACGGGTTAGGGCCTGTGGGCAAGCGTCATTTAGGGTTTTTCTCCAAGGCGCGCAGGCGCCGCTTGAGGCGATGGATTTCCTGGTAGAGGGAATCGATTTCGGACCGGGTCGGAATCGGTAAACCGTTGATCATGTCTTCGATGACGGCGTTGCGCGTGCTCTTAAATTCGGTCAAGCTGTTGAGGGTCTTGCCTAGGATGTCGGTGTATTCAGGTGTCTGAAAGAGCGTCATATAGTGGCCCTCCAGCACCTTGATCCACATGTCATAGTAGGCCCGACCGTCTTCGGGCAGTTCCCCCTTGTCCGCCAATTCGGCCACCTGTTCCTGCAGCACCACAAAGGACCGGCTCACCGGTACCGCCAGGATGCGCAGAAACTCGTTCAAGGTAACCTGAAAACGGTTGTAGGCATCGACGGAATCGCTGACACGTTCCTGATATTCACGGACCAGTCCCAGCTTGGGGATCTTGAGATAACGTTGAATCTCCTTTTCGTAGATGCCTGTCCAGGTCTCGAAAAAATTCTCGTCCAGATGGGCGAAGGTATCCGCATCGACATAATCACCCATTCGACTGGCGCGATCCAGGATTTTCTGCTGGGTTTCCATGAACCCGTTCAAACTGCTCTGGGCCAACTGGGCGAGCACTTCGGGCATGGCGCCGACCCCTTTGAAAAAGGCGTCCAGAGAACCGGGTTCGGACAGGGCGCCGGAAAAGGTCTGCCAGTTCTGCAAGGCCGCCGCGACGGAATCACGCACGCGTTTCGTGGCGCCCTGCTCGGCATCGGCGTTTTCACCAGTCTTTTCGTCGGCGGCGCGGCCGCCGTCCGGAAACCAGAGGCGCATCACGCCGCCCCACATTTCGCTCATCGATTCTGTCCACTGCATGAACGCATCCTTACCGCTCGTGTCCTGTGATTGTTTTTCGTTCATCTTTAACCTCGTCGGCAATCGGTCGTGGCGGGTCTAACCGGGTTGCAGGTTCTGTTGCCATTGAAATGACGGCTCAGTGACAGGGGCTATCAGGTTTGGTTCTCGTCCGGCGTCTTCGACGGCGGGACGATCTTCTGCATCAATTCGTCGAATGCCTTACTCTGGTCGGCAATTAGGTTCTGAAAGCGTGCGACCATGGTCATATGACCCATATCCTCATCATCCATGAGGGCCTCGAGTCGTTTGATCAGGCGCGCCTGCTCGGAGAGCTGGTCTTTCAGGCGTTCGTTCTCCTCGCGCAGTTGATCGTAATGATCCAATGGGACCCAGCCCCAAAGGGGCGCGTACGCTTCCAGCGCTTTCCGGAAATCCTCCGTGGCCTCCTGCCAGGGCGCCGCCGCTTCGGGCTTTGATCCGGAAGACAATCCGTAGCAACGGCGAAAAAGATCGGCAAGTTCACCGGAAGATGGAAAGCCGGTCTGCATCCACCGGGAGAGTTCCTCGACTTGGCGCTGCCCTTTGGCGGCCTGAAGCAGAAACTCGCCCCAAAATTTGAGGAAGGAGCCGTCCATGTCCTAAAGTCTCCGCACTATTGGAAAACGGGTTTGCGGTTGCGCCACGCTCGTATGACGATGGCTGTCTTCGAGCCGCATTTTATTTCGGGTTACTAAGAACGACCCCTATGCGCTGGGGCCGGGTTGGTCCCCAAGCCGATTTGGCATGCGGGTCTGAATATGGCAGAGGATGCAAAGCCCCAACGTCGCGAGATCTTGCCGCATTCCGATGAAGTGATCATTGCAGCGTCGGTCTTAAAAAATAATTTGCACGACATGTTCAACGCATAACCGCTTAATCTGCGATGAACCCCGCAGTGCAGAGGGTAATGCTTAAATATAGGTCAGAATTGCGGGTTGGCAAAAACAGTGCGCCGATTCTCATCAACTTCCAAAGATTTGTAAGACGCAAGCTGAGGGACTCGGCGCACCGCCAATAGGACGCGGGATGCAAGTCGGCGTTAGTCGCCCTTGCTGAAGAAGCCTTCGACTTTGGCGTAATTATCGTCCACGATTTTCTTAAAATCCTGGCAGCCCTTTTTGTAGGAGTCCATCCAATCCTGAAGGGCTTTGCGGCCTTCGGCCGGCATCCAGCTGGCTTGCCCCAGAAAGGCTTCGAGCATCTTCTCGTTTTGCTCGTAGACCATGGTCATGGCTTTGAAGCTGTTGTCGAAAGCGGTCTTGTTGAATTCGACCATCTGCTTGGCAATTAGTTTGTTGTCCATCATTGTCGTATCCTCCTTAGGTTGGTTGTTTAAAGCGTTGTTTGTCGAGGGGCATTTCGATGCCCTCGGGCATGCAAGGCATCATTTGACCGAAACCGATCGGTCATGGGTCGAATGATTGCGTCAAAGCGGCAGCGCGCCGCCTTGGGTCAAGCCATTTTTTTGCGGTGCACAATTTACGGGAGCGATAGTAATTGCTTGTAAAACCTATGTCAATAGAAAAAATATGCTAATCGCGTCTTGAATTTATCGCTTAGCAACATGGCGGCGGGCCACCCAGGCGGTCGCTGACAGGTTTGATTTTACGACCTGCAATGGGCCGATCATGCGCTTATCTTAGTCAAGGGTGCATATCGATTTGAACTAAATTTAGGGTAAACGGCTTGCATTTAGGGCCTGGCGCTCAGGGGACCGGCTTTGTGGCACGCTGCCGTAACGATGGATACGCGGAACGCCGCTCGTCAACCTGTTAGGAATCCATTACCGTTTAATATAAGCGCGGCGACGGATGATGCGATTTCCTCGCCGTGCTAGACCACGTTTCCCACGATGAAGCGCTCAACGCATTCACGGGATTTACCTTCGGGAATCTTGCAATAATGACGATAACAAGGTTCACACAACTGCGCGTTTTCATCCGTGCAATGCAGCCGGCATTCCTGGATCAGGTCACCGCACAGATCACAGATTTGATGGGGTCCATCCACACGGGTCTCCGGTGTATCATGGCTGCGGGTCATGATTTGCGTGCCGGCGACAAAGCCCTGATCCCGGTGAGCCGCAAGGGAGCGAATCCAACGGACGCTGGTCACATAGGTGCGGTAGCCCTCGGGGCCTGACTGACCGGGGGTATAATTCTCCATGACCACGTAAATGTCTGTCTCCGGCTCCACCTTTTGATCGACTTCCAAACACAGACCGTCCTTGCTGTAATTGAGCGTCCGCGCGTCGATGAATTGTTCGGATTGCGCCGTCCGATATTTGACCGGCACCTGCAAGGCTTGCCTGGGGTGTGCGCGCTGAACAAATGCTGCCATGATGGACCTCTTTGAATTCTGCCGGCGGGCCGACAAGTTTGGGGGTTGACGTTGTCCTTTCGGGGGCCAGAAACGGCCAACCACGTCATAACGCTTACGGCTCACGTTGGGAAAAACGTAACGCAGCCCCTGCTTGGCTGCTTTCCAGTTAATGGCAAAATAATGCTCATGGGCGTGTTAAAAGCATGTTAAGCGCCCAAAGAAAGTCTTCGTCGCGCCATTTCGCGATAGGCCCTCAGATTTAGCGCATGCTTCATGACGCGGCCTGGAATACGGGCACGGGCACTTCGTTGGAGGCGTTGAGGTGGACCATTCGGTATCTAAGCCGGACCACCGAAAATCAAGGCATGACTGCATTCGCCGTTACATTGATTACCAGCGGATTTTATCGTCAATGAGTGGAAGAAACTCAGGTCAGATGGAAAAATCTAAATATATCAATCACTATATGAAAGGCAACTAAATTGTCAAGGTGCTGGGTGAAAGCGCCGCAGTAACCTTATTCCCAACATGGCATTCTGCAATCGATGGGCCACCGATCGCTGGCCGTCGATCGACGTATGGCGGAAGATAACCGCCGGTATCCACCGGCGGCGGCCTTTTACTTTTTGGTCGACGGGGCCTTTTTAGATTTAGAGACGCGCGAATTTTTCCTCGGCGTGGATGAACCCTTTGGGGATGAACCCTTGGCCACCGCCTTTGAACCGGCGGCTTTTTTTTGGGGTTTACGTCGGGTCTTGGCAGGTTTGGTCGCCTGGGGCTGATCGATGGCTTCCTGCAAATCCAGTTGAAAGCGGACCGGTCCGCGGGTGTTTTCGTCCGGGTAGCGCAGATGCAAGGCATACGCTGACGCGGGATGCGACCATGAAGTGGCAATGGCCACATGGCCTTTGGGGAATCCGCTGACTTCGGCGTCCACATGGTCGAGGGGGGCCAGGGCCGTCTCCGGCTCCACCAGATCGTCCTGCTTGCCGTAGCAGATCAGCCAAGGTATCTTTTTCTCCTGCAGGCGTTTGAGATTCAAGCGCCGCCCGAAAAGCTTCAAGGGCAGGTTGCCGTGCTTGCTGATGGGCGTATTGTAGGCCTCGAAACTCATGCGTGTGATTTCCAGCGGCAGGTCGTAGCGATCATGGGTCAGCCAGTAGTTCAGCGCCGCCGCTGTTTTACTGATCGCTTCGGTATCACCGTTGCTGCGCGCGACCAGCATCATATCGCGCCACATGGCCAACAGCGGTGTTTCGGTTTCAATGCTTTTGAGCTTGTAAATCCACCCCATCAAATTGCCGTCGGCCACCTTGTGGCCGTTGGGCAGCAATTTCGTGCCGTAGGCCAGGTCATTGAAAGCCGGCGGCAGCGCCTTGAGAAAGTTGCACAATCCCTGACTGCGCGTCCCGTCCATCGGCGTTACACAGGTAATAAAGGCATCGACCAGCCCGTCGAGTTCTCCGCTCAGCAAATTGCCCAAAGCGGCGTACCCGCCCTGGCAATAACCATTGAGGGTGAGCGGCAGACCGTGGCGCGCCTTGATGATTTCGCAGAATTGACGGGTATCCTGGGTATCGTCTTCGGGGCGCATGCACTGGATGGCTTCGGAAGTGCGGATGTCTTTGAGCACGCGGATATAGGTCGGGATGCCCTGGTTGGCAAACGCGTGGGCATAGCTGCGGTTTTCATGGGGCAGAAAGGCAAGGATGTTGGCGCCCAGTACAAAAGGCGGAATGATCAAAATCGGTTTGCCGTTGCTGCGCACCTCGACTTTGGGATCACTGGGCAGAACTTGATAGAGAATGAAGCGGTCCGTTTCGTCAATGCGGCTTGATGCCGGTTGGCGCTCGAAATGAAAGCCAAATTCATCGGCAATGTTTTCGATCGCGGCGGGGTAGGTATAGGCGACATTTTGGATCATACTCTGGATGCGCTTGGCAAACCGGACCAGGCTCTGGGAATCGCCGCTGGCCAGGGCCGGAAGGTGGGATTGAACCTCCGTCGTCATAAAATGGTCAATCGCCAGTAGGTCACCCTTGATTGCCCGGCCCGCCAAATCCAAGTTCATGGCGCCGAGTTGCAAATAGGTCATGAAATTTTCCGCCGGCGTGCGGAACCAGAATCGACGGCTTTCGATTTGATTGAAGTAGCTGGTCGCAAGCGTTAACGGAATGCTGTAGGCGCTGCTGTAGCGTGTCAGCGCGGCCGCCGATGTCTGAATGGCATTGAACATTCCCGCCGCTGCGGTAGCATATTCGCATAAATCGGATTGATTATAAGCCGTCATGGCATTTTAATCCCTTCGTTGTATTTAGGGCTGATTCAGGGTAATCTGCGCACCTGCATAGCCGTCAAGGCTCCGACTTACGAACCTTAATATATATTCAAATTATATATGCAAAACGCCCAAACACAAGCTTGGGCGTTTTGTTGCGACTTTAACATGTCTGCTGGTCACGCACATTTTCAACCTGGAATAAAGCTTTAGTTATCCTGGTTTTTGCGGCCGTCAATTTTTACGTTGGTATTAGCACCTATTTTGTTAAAGTGCAATCCCATTCTGAGGCGCCTAAAGGGGCGTCGACTGGCGGTCGACGCCCCCTATGATTTCGGCCTTGTGCGCAAAGCGGCCAATCGCATCAGGATGCTAATTGGCGGCTTTTTTGACCTTGGCAGCCGGTTTCGGAGCGAATACTTTTTCAAGGGACACGAAGCTATCATCCACATAGCCCTTGAAGCGATCCCGCTCGTCCTGGATAGCCCCAACCATCTTCTGGATGGCATTACGTCCGTCTTCGGGGATCCAGTTGGCCTGATCGAGCACCTTGTCCATGGTCGAAACGGCCTGATCCTGAACCAAGGTCATCGCTTTGTACCAGTTTTCAAAGGTCATCTTCTGAAAGTTGATCGCCTGTTTGGAAATTTTGTTGGCTTGCATTTGGTTTCTTTCCTCCATACAGTGTTGAGTAAGTTAATTGTGGCAATGCAACATTGCCCCAAAACGATTTGAACCCTAATCTAACAGCATAATAGCAATTGTCAAGAAAAAAATTTGTGCGCTGCAACATTTTTTTAGGCTTTGACTGCGTTCATTGTCAGGCCATGCTTATTGATTCAATATAATCAGTGTGTTAATCTCATCTGCGATACGATGGTATCGCTGCCGGATGAGCTGCCGGCTTGATGCGTAACACAAATTTGCCGGGGGCAGATTGCTTGGGGGACCCGTCGGTTTCCCTGGCGACCTGGGGCCGTATGGACCGCGTTGCCGCCCCGAATGCGCTGGTGACCATGAGGCGCTTAACTTCGCGCGGCGGGGTGCATCAGTTTGAAGGGAGATACAGGAGGACCCATGACCGCCGTGGTGATCTATAAAAAATATGCCAACCGCCGGATCTATGACACCCATTCCAGCCGTTACGTTACCCTCGAGGAACTTGCCGATGTCATTCGCCAGGGTCGCGAGGTCCAGATTATCGACGCCAAAACCAAGGACGACGTGACCGCTTTCGTTTTAACGCAGATCGTGCTCGAGCAGGCCAAGCGTAAGAACGCCCTTCTGCCGTCGCCGGTTTTACATCTGATCATCCGTTATGGCGACAATGTGTTGCTGGATTTTTTCGAAACCTACCTGCAGCAGATCGTTCACAACTATATCCAATACAAAAGATCCGTCGACGATCAGTTCCAGCGCTGGCTGGATCTGGGCATGGGGCTTTCGACCCGGAATCCCGGCGAGGGGACCGAACTAAATCCCTTTGCCGCCCTCTTCGGCCGATCGTTGCCTACCGACAGCGAAGATGATCGCTGACCGTCGCTGTCGGTGGCGCTAATTCTGGCGAGCCTTATTGTGCATTCGCGAAATCACATGCCGGCCGATGCAGCGCCCATGGTTTGCGCGTCCGTGACCACCTAATCAAATGAAGCGATGTGCCATCTCACCGGTGGGCCGGCAGACATGCGGGCGCCCCCCACAGAACCGCTATTTCCTTTGACTGCCGACCGATTATCGATTAACAATAATATGCATCGGGGTTAATTACCGTTTGGCGGCCATCAGGCGCATCCCGGATTAGGTGACAACCGTAGACGTTTAGCGAAATCGATTGACGGATCGACCTCCCATTTTCAGTCATGTCAACACGTCCACCCCTCTTCCCAGTCTCCCCCACAATCTTTTAAAAATAATTGAAATAACTAAAAAAACCAAATCAACACCGCGGCAATTAGCTCAGATTGTCCAATTGGATCCGGCTTTTTGCATCCGTATCTTCCGGCTTAGGGCCACCGAAACCTGCGTGCCCCTGAATCCACGCGACCTTGAAGCGATTCTCGCCCCAATCGATTTAGCCACCATTCGTCATATGGCCGTGTGTACCGCCATGCTGCAGGCCGCCCATCCCGAGGAGGAACGATATCAGCACCGGTTCAACCACTTTTGGCAGCATGCCCACCTTTGTGCCGCGCTCTCCCGTGAAATTGCGCTGGGGATGGCCTATGCTTACCCGCAGGAAGCCTTTCTAGCCGGGTTGCTTCATGATATCGGCAAACTGCTGCTGTGGGCCAACTTCCCTAAAACCTATGGTTTTTATTTTGATCGCGGGGTTCATCCATCCCATATTCGGAAAATGGAAAAGCGTCATCTCGGTGCGCCCTACTGCGAGGTTGGGGCCCACTTCCTGGACGAATTGAATCTGCCATCGTTTTTTACCGATGCGGTGCGCTTTCAGCAGCGACCCATCGCGGAGATCGCCAACAGCCTGCCGCTGGTGCGCATCGTTTATGCGGCGGAGGCGATGGCGCGGCGCGGTGGAAGGCCCGGCAAACTGGAAGCGCTGGCCGCACTTCTATCCCCCCAACTGAGTGCCGCCGAACTTACGGCCATACACCGGCGGGCCACACAGCAATTTAAATCAATCTGCCAGTTACTGGGCCTGATGCCGTCCGACTTTACCCATCATCATGTCTTCAATCGACTTGAAAGATTTTACCCCGTACGCACGATGCTCAGTGAGGTTGAAGAGATGTCCTTGGTTCCCGGTCTTTTGAACCGTCTTAGCAAAGCCCGCGATCCTGAGGTGGCCTACGGCTTCTTTCTGCTCGGCCTCCACATTCTCTTCGATATTCATCAAGCGCTATATTTCCAATGTGATAACGAGCGGCAGCGTCTGGTTGTCCGCGCCGCCAACAGCGGGCTATATCGATCAAGCGCGGAGGGCTTGGCAATCCCCCTGCGTGAAGGTAGCAATCTGCCTTCCTTCGCCCTGATCAACAACCGCATCCTCGATTCCTTTGGCTATTTCACCGAACGCCGTCTTTCGATCGCGGATCACCAGCTTATTGTCGCGTTGGGCCGTGACGGTATGATTTGCATCCCCCTGCAGCGTAGCGGACGTTATCTTGGCCTCATTGCCGGTGGTCTTCGCGAAGTCCAAATCCCCCGCCTGGCCGCCCATATCGACCGTCTGCAGGAGTTCGCGGACCACGCCGCCATATTCTTGGACGGTCATCTGTTAGCCCCGGCGGTGGCAAGCCCCCTCAAAGGCCATTCGGTCTTAAGAGAATCCGTTCGTAAAGTCATTCACGAAGTCAACAATCCGCTGGGCATCATTAAAAATTATCTAGGCACCCTCGGTGGCGAGGTTACGGCCGGCCAACCGAACCACGCGGCGCTAAACCTTATCCAGGATGAAATCGATCGCATCGCCCGCCTGATCGAGCGCCTGGGACAAGAGGCCGGCCGCTCACCGACCCTGCAGGTTATCGCATCCGTTGATCTCAACCGCATTCTGATTGATCTGCATCGCCTGCTGGATCCTTCGGTATTTAAACCGGCGGGCGTCAAAATCCATTACAAGCTGGCCTCCGATCTGCCGCCTGTTCGCGGCGATGCCAATGCGCTGATTCAGGTCTTTTTGAATTTATTCAAAAATGCGGTCGAAGCCATGCCGCAAGGGGGCCGCATCCGCGTTCAAACGGCTTTTCGCCGCATGGCCGGTGAAGGCCGCCGGCAGCAGATCATCGTCACCATCAATGATACCGGGCCTGGTTTGGCCCGTACCGTTCAAAAACATATTTTCAAACCGGGGGTCAGCACAAAAAACCTGGCCAGCGGGGGTTTGGGGCTCGCGGTTGTCAAGGATATCATTGAGCAGCACGCCGGGACGGTTTTTTTTCAGAATCAACGGGGCCAGGGGACAACCGTCATCATGCTCTTGCCGAGCGAGGATACCGGCAGCCACCGCATATCTGGAGGTCAACATGGATGAACGCCCGGCGATCTACATCGTGGATGATGAGTATCGCATGTGTCAAAGCCTCAAGTCACTTTTAAACCAGCGCGGCTTTGAGGCTGAGTTCACGACTTCGGGAACCCAGGCATTGGAAGGCTTTGCCAATCAACCCTACGATATGTTCCTCCTGGACATAGGCATTCCGGACCTAGATGGCTTCCAATTGATGGACGCCATTCTAAATCGGATGCCCGATGCGGCCATTGTCATGATGACCGGCGATGCAACCGTCGACACGGCTGTACGGGCGCTCAAACGCGGTGCCTACGACTATTTGAAAAAACCGTTCAACCCGGATGAATTGGAAAAAACCGTTCACAACGCCCTGGACCGCCGACGGCTTAAGAGAGAAAACCAACGCATTGAGCAACGGTTGCGCCTTTCGGAATATCGTTACCGCTTTATGGTTCAAAAATCTCCCGATCTCATCTACACCCTGGATGCCAGAGGCCACTTCACTTTTGTCAACCAAGCCGCGGAAACCGTTTTCGGGTATCGCATCGCCGATTTGATCGGCCAGCCCTATCAGTTTCTGCTGTTCGAAGAGGACCGCGAAAAGGTTCGCTGGCATATTCATGAACGTCGCACCGGCAAGCGATCCACGGCGGGATATGAAACGCGGTTCAGGTCGGGGCCCCGCAAATTTCCCCGGGACAGCGGTACCGATATGATCCCGGTTGAATTGAATGCCACCGGTATTTACTCCCGGGCCCGTTCGAAGCCATCCTATATCGGGACCTATGGTGTTGTCCGTGACATCAGTTATCGAAAAATGCTCGAAGCCCAACTGCTGCATGCACGCAAGATGGAAGCGATCGGCAATTTATCCGGCGGCATCGCTCACGACTTCAATAATTTGCTCATGGGGATTCAAGGCAACGTATCACTGATGCTTGCGGATTTATCCGAGGGGCATCCCCACCTCGATCGACTGGAGCAGATCGAAGAGCACGTTCAGGCGGGTGCCGGCCTGACGCGCCAACTGCTCGGGTTTGTCAATGGTGGCACCGTGGAAATGCGACATTTAGACATCAATGCCCTCATCCGCAATCAAAACCGCATGTTCGGGCGAACCCACCGGGAAATTACCATCAAAACCAACCTTGTGCCTGATGTCTGGGCCATCAGGGCCGATACGATCCAGATCGAACAGGTCCTTCTCAATCTCTATATCAATGCCTGGCACGCCATGCCGCGAGGGGGCGAATTGCAGATTGCCACCGACAATGTCACGCTCACCGAAGACGATCCGCTCAGTCGCTCGTCACAACTGTTGCCCGGTCGCTACGTGGCGGTCACCGTGTCTGACAGCGGTTGCGGTATGGATCGGCAGACGCTGCAAAAAATTTTCGATCCTTTTTTTAGCACCAAACCCAAAGGCCGGGGCACCGGATTGGGACTCGCCACCGCCTACGCCATTATCAAGAATCACAGCGGCCACATCCACGCCGAAAGCCGCGCAGGTCATGGCAGCCGTTTTTCGATCCTGTTGCCGGCCAAGGACATTGAGGTCCAGCCAGGGCCGGCAATTAAGCCACAACGCGCGGTCCGCGGCACCGAACGCATCCTGATGATCGACGACGATCGCGCCGTCCTGCGTATCTGCCGGGAGAATCTTGAGCGGTTGGGGTATGTCGTGGAAATGGCTCCGAGCGGCGAGGAAGGTCTTCAGCGCTATGAACGAAACCCCAGCCGGTTTGATCTTGTGATTCTGGATATGATCATGCCCGGCCTGAGCGGCGCCGACACCTACCGACGTCTCAAGGACCTCAACCCCCAAATCAGGGTGCTGCTGGCAACCGGATATAGTGAAGATGGGCAGGCGCGCGAAATTCTGGATGCGGGGTGCAAAGGCTTCATTCAAAAGCCCTTCAAGCTGGATCAATTATCCATCATGATCCGGGAATTGCTGGATCATGATGGTTCCGGTGAAGCCAACAACCCCTTGCCTGATAGCGCAGACGCTTGAGGGGCGGTCGCTTCTTAAATGTCGTTTAGAAAGTCCTGAATCAAGGCATCGGCATAATTAAAATCAATCTCGGACTGCTTTTCGTAAGCCAATTCCTGGTTGGCCTTCTTTAATTTCTTTAGCAGACTGAGGATGATCATCATTAATACTTTGTTGCCGGATTTGGGGTAGTCTTTGATAAACCGCAGCAGGTCACTTTTGTGAACCCGCAGCGCGATGGTATCGTCGGCGCAGGTTACGCTGGCGGTGCGGGTTTCCGAAGTAAAGAAGGCCGCTTCCCCGAACATGTCGCCGGGGTCGACCGATGAGACAAACATTTCGTCGTCATTGAGATCTCTGAAACTCACATCGGCCTTACCGGTCACAATGGCGTAGAGAAAGTTGCCGCTATCACCCTGTGATACGATTTTTTCGCTCTTGCTGTACAAGACGGCTTCGGAAACGGTTAAAAACCGCTGGAGTTCTTCTTCTTTGAGGTGGTAGAGAATTTCGACTTCTCTGACATGATCTAGATAAAGCTGGATATCGACAGGCTCTGCCATTTCACACCTCTTTGTGTTGCATGATGCACAGACCTTGGGTTAGCTAGACGCAAAACATATAGAAATCGCCAGGTAGTGTCAAGAATAACCCTCTGGCCGACATCCCTCCACAGTGCGTGGTTGACAGCTGCCCCATGACAACATATACTAACACTTTATATCCTATAACTATTTGTTTTCTATCCTTATTTTTATCTGGATCGGGGCTTGGTGACAAAGCATCGACACCCTGCACAAAGGGGGCGGCAGTCCAAATCAGGATGGCAAACGCGCATTATGACGATCAATCCCATGTTAATGGGCTGGACACGCCGCCGATGATCTAACCCTTAACATTGATAGAGATCGCTCTAGAAAGGTATGCCGTCGCAGCCTATTGTGATCACCGTCCAGAAGACCGCGCCGACGGGAAGGCGGACAGCTGAGGCGGATGGCATTGCTTGAAGGCTTGCTTCGGAGAGGCACTACGATGATCGACGAAGGATTTTTAAAAGATAACGAAGCCATTATCCGCAAGCTGCAGAAGATCCCGATACTGCGCTCATTGGAGATAGAACATTTACAGACCCTTTTAGAAATGAGTGAACTTCGTGAATTTAAGCCCGGGCAGCAAATTCTCGAAGAGGGTCATTTCGATAATTGGATCTTTTATCTCGTATCCGGCAAGGCCAAAATAATCAAGGATGGCAAGGAGCTGGCAACGATCCGCCACACCGGTGATGTATTCGGTGAGATGGGGGTCCTTGACGGTTCAGCGCGTTCGGCGTCGGTTTATGCTACCGAAGAGACCGTTTGCCTCTGTACCGATATGTCACGGATCGATGCGCTTTACGGCGACAACAAATATATTTTTCGCTATACGGTTGTCCGAGGATTTGCGCAAATCTTGGCCAATCGCCTGCGCCTGACCACTGACGAGCTGCTCCAATGCCGCCAAGAGCTGGCAAGGCTGAAAGGGAATCAGACATGAAAGAGAATTGGGAAGAAAAACTGGCCTGTGCCATCACGTGCTCGGGGTGCCAAAAATCGCTGGGTCCTAAAGATCTTCGCATTCTATCGTCATACACGCACGACCCCATTTGCATGGACTGTAAGAAGGAAGAGGAACAGAGACCCGATTACCGCGAAATATCCCAATCCACGATCGAACAATGTATGGCCGAGACCGAAATTCTATACGGGGACATTGGCTCCTATTGCTATCATCACTTTTATCCATTCAAGTGCTGAAGGCGCCCCTCTGTTCTGGCACCGCCTTAGTTTTTGGGGGCCTGTTGCCGTCCGAATGCTCACAGGCTTAAGCGAACGCAGGCGCACCCACGTGAACCACCACGAAGCACGCGGGTTTTGGG
>JAAUYB010191359.1_pt1 | contig 13787 bp, 14 predicted proteins | sample 7278071 | NCBI WGS metagenome assembly JAAUYB01 (sample SAMN14350121, study PRJNA611818) | marine sediment metagenome | isolation source: surface marine sediment (1.8m) | place: French Polynesia: Moorea | collected 2018-08
ATATAGACTCACGAGAAAGATTCCGACCCCCTAATGGGGCCTTTCCGACAGTGGCGAGGTGAAGTCAACGACTCATTGTTACCGTTCTTAAATTAACTCAAATTTCTAGGTTGGCGGGAACATAAGCCTGCGACGAGGGAGGAACAAAAGTCATCATGCATGGTCATCTACAATTTCAGGAAACATAACAAACAAGAATATTTTTGGGGGAAATCGCAGGACGCTTAGCGCGAGATCTCGGATTGGATCAACGTGTCTTCTTCCCTCCTCCTGCTCATCACACCTTATGTAAGTTTTTGTCGGTGCGCAACGGAACACCGGCTTTTTTTATTTTCCATATACGTATATCGATTCGCACTTTAAAGGCACTAAGCGCGCGGGGAACGAACAAAGCGTATATATAAATCGGATGGGGAAATGTCCCAACTGCAATTTTATCTCCCCGTTTTGCCATAGTTCTTGGGGAAAACAACAGTTCCTCGGGACAATCTGTATGAATACTCAGGGGTGAAGTAACGGGCACTCGGAAGAAAAAAAAATATTCGGGAATTTTCATGCGGCGGCTGATCGTTCAGTCACTCTCCATGCTGTCATCGGAATCTCCTCCGTTCATCCCGTTCACCATAACTTGACCGCCCTCTTCTTCTTCTTCACTACTGTCCTCTTCCTCTTCGTCCTCCTCCATTCCCTTGTCGTCGTCTTCCTCCTCCTCTTCTTCTTCCTCCTCCTCCTCGTCCCCCTCCATGTTCCAGCTCTCCTCGTTGTCGGACGCAGGCAGGAGGAGGTCGTCCAGGACGTCGGACAGCTCGTCCGAAGAGTCGTCCTGATAGACTGCAAAGAACGAAGAAAAAAACTAAAGAAGGGATTCAAATTATTGGAAGAGTTTCAAGACTCACCCAGCAGCGCCTCCTTGGAAGCCAGACCCTCCCCGTCATCTCCCGCCGCGGGCCCAGAGGACGAGGATGACGATTCGATCTGCCTGGTCATGATGTCCAGCTTCCCCTTGAGCCTCATGAGCGGCGCGTAGCTCCTTGTCCTGGCCTCCAGCATGGCGTGCACGGGGCCGAGCAGCTCCGGGCACTGCGGCAGCGACGAGAGGTAGCCGGAGTGGTGCTGCAGCACCGACCGCAGCCACTTGGAGTGGGAGAGGTTGACGGTGCCGCGGCCGCGGATGTAGCTCTGCAGCTCCTCGATGAGCGGCACGACGCCCTCCACCGGCAGCTTGCGCACCGTCTTGTCTATCAGCTCCTCGTCGGCCCTGTCCAGAACAGAGTTGAGGATCTTCTCGTCCCGGTTGTGCAGCCCCTGGAGCAGCAGCTGCATCAGCGTGTCCGTCCGCGGCGGGGTAGTCACGTGCTCGGCGTCCTTGGACAGCAGGCGCAGGCGGTCCAGCATTGGCAGCTGGTCCATCTTGCCGCCTTCCGCCTTTCGCTTCTGGCCGCCGGACAGGGAGGCCTTGGCCAGCATGGTGGCGCCGGGGGCGAGGACTGTGGCGCCAGACTTCTCGGGGTTCTGCAGCAAAACATTCAGATATTTTTCAAAGTCACAAAATACAGAGTTTTCCCCCAAAAAAATTGTCGTCAAGAGGTAATTTTAAAAATTGAATGCACCTACCATGAACTTAATGCCCAGGTCTGCTGTCGGCTGCGCCGTCTTTGGCTCCCTGACGAGGCATGTTGTCTTGTCCAGCGACTCGTACTCCAGCGACTCGAAGGCCGGCCTTGCGTGGGAGCCGTGGGCCAGGTGGAGGGTCGCCGCGGAGGGGGAAGGGGAGAAGCGGGCGGAGAGGACGGGGAGCGAGGCGACCCTGCCGCCGGCGTCTTTTGAGGACGCCACCTTTGAATTGGAAGAAAAGCATATCAATTATTCGAATTTCATATCAGGGTCAAATTGTTTTCTTTTCTCCTTTCTACTACCTGCACGGTGACCTTGGGCTTGATCGTCCTCGTCTTTTTCCGCTTTCCTCCCCCGCCGGCCGCCGCCGCGTCCAGCTCGAAGCACCTGAACACGCCAGTCCTGCTGACGGTCCCCACCAGCACGTTCCCTCCCCCCTCTTCCCCCGACTCGGAGATGACCACGGACTCGGCGGTCTCGTTGACGTTGAGCAGCGCCTCCGGCCTCTCCACCTCGTCCAGCCGCCAGACGGACACCGCGCGGTCCTTCTCGCTGGCGCCGGCGGAGACGGCAAGAGGGGCGGGGTTCCTGGGAGAAGGCGGGAGGGCGGCCAGTGCTGAGACCGCGCCCACGTGGCCGCCGAACTCCCTCAGGACCGCCCTGGCGTCCAGGTCCACCCACAGCACCCGGGAGAAGGTCCCTGCCAGCAGGCCGTTGCTGCCGTCGCGCAGGAGGGCCACGGAGAAGAGCGGGCGCCTCTTGCCCGCACCTCCTCCACCGCCTCCAGGCCTAAACTTTGAGGAAGTCCCCTTGCGAACGTGCAGAGTCCCCACGCAGCCGTCCTGGGAGACGGAGTGGACCACGGCGCCGCCGCCGCCGTCGCCGCCCCAGGCCAGTCCCGTGACGGCGTCCTCGTGCACGGGCCTCTCCTTGCAGTCGCCGGTCTTGGCCGAGTAGACCACGACGGATCCGGAGGCGGTGCCCACGGCAAGCTCGGAGCTGGAGGAGGGCGAGCTGGTCTCGGCGAAGGTGGTGGCTGAAGCCGAGTCTCCGTTGACGGGGGTGGAGAGGGAGCTCTTGCGCTTGCGAGACCTGAGGAGGATAAGATGCAACAGGTAAATTACTATCACGAGTTAAAAACAGAAGGTTGACAGTTGCCATTTTTACTTTTTCTTTGATGGGCTCTTTTTGGAGTCCCCAGAGTCCTCCTCGTTGGGCCTCCACGCCAGACAGGTGCAGGCGGCCAGCAGGTGCTTTGCGGGAGCCACCTCGCCCCTGACGGTGGCCACGCGGGCGTCCAGCACCTGCAGCACGCCGTCGGGCCTGCACACGCCGAGCAGGTCGCAGGACGGGGAGAAGAGGCACCTGGAGCCGCCGCCACCGCCGCCGGAATCGGCCGCTGCGTTGGAGGCCGCGGCCATGATGGAGCAGGTCAGCCTCGATGACAACGACGAAGCGTGATTCACTTATTCTTACGGAACGGAGACCACGCGGGTGTATTATGGCACGTTTCCTTCTATGACAGGCCACAGGAGGGAACTGTATGAAGCAACGTTCAAAGAGGAACAACGAGAGGTCACTCTGGCGAGGTCACGGCCTCGAGGTCCTTCAACGCGGGGGCCACGTGCGGGAGGTCCCTCGCGGAGGAGCACATGAAAACTCACAGTTACCAGAAGTGATTTTGGCAAAAGCCCAAAAGCCAACAATAAAGTTGTCAAGACCACCAAACAAAAAAACTTGCCGCTTTCTTGGCCTTGATACGCTATGAAGAAAAATAAAAGAAAATACAAAAATGTTTAAAAAACGGATAACACCATTCAAATAAAACAAAAGTTATCTGGGATGAGTATATGTTTATTGATCTTATAATTTATTTTTTCAGTTATTTCACGCGAGTTGGTCACTTTTTACCTGTTGTTTGGTGGACTGGTCTGCTGTTTCGCTGTTGTTTTGGCCCAGAACGAAAGCGAATGTCCCCGCTGGAGGAGTGAAGGAGGGGGCACTTCCGCCCAAATCAGGCTGTCAGGGATCACTTCAGGCGGCAATATATTCAACTAGTTGCTGCTCATGGAGCGTCTCATCATTTTAAAATGAATTCTTTAAGATGAGATAACTCATATGTGGCTTACTTTTTGATCACAATTCATATTTCAATCGCGATTTTGTTTATCTGCGAAGCATTGTTCCCCTCTGCGCTGATTCTTTCAGCTTGGCCCGGTGCAGTGCGGCGGCATCCCTCCATCCACGGCGGCAAGAGAAAGAGAGGAAGAAAAGCCAGTCTTCTTTCTCGTCTTTGGGTGCGTGTCCGACATCCGGGAGAAGTCCTGGTCGTCCCTCGGCACCATGGCCTCCAGGTTCAGCTACCAGAGGCCAGAGAACGCCATCTCAAAGGCGGAGGAGTTCATACAAGTCGGTGAGTTGAAAAGGCCTGGCAAGAATGGCCTCCAATCTGTCCTAGATCGAGCGCCCCCCATTTGACCCCCGTTTCCTTGTTCCCCCCCTTGGTGTAGGCCGTCCCAACAAGGCCCTGGACACGCTGTACGATGTCATCAAGTCCAAGTCCAAGAGGAACAGCTCCTCCGAGCGCCTCATCGAGCAGATCATGTTCAAGTACCTGGAGCTGTGCGTCGACCTCAAGAAGTCCCACGTGGCCAAGGAGGGGCTCTTCCAGTACCGCAACATGTGCCAGGCCACCAACGTGGCCAGCCTGGCCGCCGTCGTGCAGGGATACCTCAACCTGGCCGAGAAGAGGACCGACACGGCCAAGACCGAGTCGCAGGAGTCGGCGCAGGAGGTGAGATACGAAGGATTCGCTTTCAAGTGTTTCGTTGTGCAATAATGATGATGATTCCGTCCTACTTAGGCCGTGGACGATCTTGAGAACCTGGAGACCCCCGAGATGATCATGCTGAGCGCTGTGAGCGGGGAGGATGCGCAGGACCGGTCCGACCGCAAGATCCTGATGCCCTGGGTCAAGTTCCTTTGGGAGTCCTACTGCCAGTGTCTGGAGCTCCTTAGGACGAACGTGCGCGTGGAGCGTCTGTACCACGACATTGCGCAGCAGGCCTTCCGCTTCTGCCTCAAGTACCAGCGCAAGACCGAGTTCCGCAAGCTGTGCGACAAGCTGCGCAACCACCTGGACCTGATCCTCAAGCAGACCCCCTCGCCCGTCACCATCAACCTGAACAACGCGGAGACGCAGCAGATGAACCTGGACACCCGCCTGGTCCAGCTGGACGCCGCCATCCAGATGGAGCTCTGGCAGGAGGCCTACAAGGCCGTCGAGGACATCCACGGGCTAATGACGCTCTCCAAGAAGGTGTTCCAGCCCAAGATGATGGCCAATTACTACCAGAAGCTGGCGCTGGTCTTCTGGAAGTCCGGCAACCTGCTGTTCCACGCCGCCGCCGTCTCCAAGCACTTCCAGCTGACCCGCGAGATGAAGAGGAACATCTCCGGCGACGAGCTTGCCCGCATGGCCAGCCGGGTGCTGGTGGCCTGCCTGGCGGTGCCAATCCCCTCGCAGAACCCGGACTTTGACAAGTTCATCGAGACGGACCGGACGCCGCAGGAGAAGATGGCCCGCCTGGCCGTCCTGCTCAGCCTGCAGCAGCCGCCCACCCGCCAGAGCCTGCTGAAGGACGCCGCCAGGTTCGGCGTGGTGCAGGCCGCCACCCCGCAGGTGCAGGACCTATACCAGGTGCTCGAGGTCGACTTCCACCCGCTCAAGCTGTGCAGGAGGGTGGAGAAGGGGGTCAAGTTCGTGGAGGAGTCTGAGGACCTCGCCGCGCTGGCGCAGTACATGCCGGCCATCAAGGACGTCACCCTTGTCAGGCTCCTCAAGCAGGTAAGAGGTTCACCTTAACTTTTTTACTCTCCGTTTTCGTGGTCGCACGCTTTAGATTACAGAATAATCAGAAGAATTGTTTTTCTAGCTGACCAATCACTAACTACATTTTTTTCCCGTATCGCCTTGCAGGTGTCGCAGGTTTACCAGAGCATCCAGTTCAACCGGCTGCTGGAGCTCGCGCCCTTCGCCGACAGCTTCCGCCTGGAGTCGGTGATCGTGAGCAGCGTCCGCAACAACGCCATGCAGATCCGCATCGACCACCGCACCCAGACCGTCCACTTCGGCACCGACCTGGCGGTCGCGCAGTCTCGCGACGTGGCCGAGGGCCCGCACCTCCAGGACATGCCCTCCGAGCAGATCCGGACCCAGCTCATGCGCATGCTGGAGGTGCTCGACAAGAGCCTCAAGACCATCCACCCGGACAAGGTCAAGATCGAGAACGACGCCCTGCGCGCCAAGATCGTGGAGGCCTACCACCACTCCAAGCACCGGGAGCACAAGCGCGTTCTGGACAGACACAAGGCCATCGAGGAGAGGAAGGAGTACCTCGAGAAGCTCTCCATCCACCGCGAGGCCGAGGAGCAGCGCAAGCAGGAGCAGCAGCTGCGGGAGAGGCAGCGCGCCGAGGAGGAGCGCAGGAAAGCGGACCAGATCAAGAGGGACGAGCTCATCCAGCAGGAGCAGCTGAGGAAGATCAAGGACGAGACGCGAGAGATGAAGAAGAGGCAGATGGCATCCACCGAGGTGGGAGCCAAGATCCTCAGCAAGCTGGACGCCAAGGACTTTGCCGAGCTGGACAACGACGACATCCTGGCCATGCAAGTGCAGGAGCTGGAGAAGGAGAAGAGGGAGCTTCAGGCCCGGCTTAAAGCCCAGGAGAAGAAGGTGGACCACGTGGAGAGGGCCAAGAGGAAGGAGGAGATCCCCTTGCTCAAGGAAGCGTCGGAGAAAGACAAGGAAGAGGACAAGGTCTGGTGGAGGAACAAGGAGGCCGACCGCATTAAGCAGGCCATCGCCGACCGAGAGGTCGCCGTCGAGACCAAGAAGAGGATGATCCGCATGAAGGAGGACAAGGACTCTTTCCTGACCGACCTCCTCAAGGAGCGCAAGAGCATCTTCGACCGCAAGCTCAAGGAGTACAGCGTCAAGCTGGAGAAGGAGCGCGCGGCCAAGCTGGCGGAGAGGAAGCGCCAGCGCAGGGAGGACCGCCGTGACAAGTGGATCCAGGAGAAGGAGGAGGAGGAGCAGAGGAAGAGGGAGGAGGAGATCAAGCGGGAGCGCGAGGAGAGGGCCAGGCAGGAGAAGCTGCGAAGGGAGAAGGAGGAGGAGGAGTACCGCAAGAACAAGGAGCGCCTGGACGCCATCGCCGCCAAGCAGAGGGAGAGGGAGCGGGAGATGGAGGAGCGGATGGCCAGGGACAGGGAGGAGGCCAGGGACAGGAACCGCGGGGAAGGCGGCAGGGACAGGGGCGAGGAGAGGGACCAGTGGAGGAGGCCGGCCGGGGGAGACGAGGAGCGCGGCGGCGGAGGAGGGTCATGGAGGGACAGGCGCGACCGCGACGAAGGGGAGAGGTGAGGAAGACGGCTAATTTCTCCCAGTTGCGCGAAGTCAAATGGCGCCAATTTTGTTTTACAGGCCTCCCATGCGCCGCGGAGGAGACCGCGACGACGGCGACCGGCCCCCGATGCGCAGGGGGGACAGGGACGACGGCGAGGGCGGCGGCGGCGGCGGCAGGCCGTCCGGGGCCTGGAGGCCCGGCGGGGGGTCCTGGAGGGACAGGGAGCGCCGAAAGGAGGACGAGTGGGGCCCGAGGGGAGGGGCTCGAGGCGGAGATGAAGAGGACGGCGGTGGGCGGAGGGACGACGACAGGTAAGGAGAAAATTCAGACGTGACGTGAGTCGTGCCCAGATGAACGAGAACACTCTTTCAAACGTCCATTCAATTAGCAAAGTTACTGTATAGAACCCGTTTCTCTTTCCAGGTTCGCCCGTGACCGCGACATGGACCGCAGGGGACCCCCCATGCGCCGCGACGACCGCGACCGCGACCGCGACGACCGCGGACCCCCCATGCGCCGCGGCGGGGACGACGACCGCCGCCCGCCGCCCAGGAGGGACGAGGAGGACAACTGGCGCCGCGGCGGCGGCGGCGGCGGTCCCCCGCCCAGGAGGGACGACCGCGACCGTGACCGCGGCGGCCCGGACCGCGGCGACCGCGGCATGATGCGGCGCGGCGGGGACGACGAGCGCGGCGGCGGCGGCGGATGGCGCAGGGACGACAGGGGCCCCAGGGATGACCGCGGCCCCAGGGACAGGGACGACCGTGGTCCCCGCGACGACAGGGGCCCTCGCGGTCCTCGCGACGACCGCGGCCCCAGGGATGACCGCGGCCCCAGGGACGACAGGGGCCCAAGGAGGGGCCCGCCCAGGGAGGGCGGCGGAGAGGACAGCTGGAGGTCCGGCCCTCGAGGAGGCGGAGGCCCTCCGGACGAGCGCAGGAGGGACGACCGCCGCGGCCCGCCCGCCAGGGGAGGGGACAGAGACCGCGAGGCTCCCCCCAGGCAGGAGAAGAAGCCCTCGGCGGCCGGGGGAGGCGGAGGAGAGGACGACGGCTGGACCACAGTCACCCGCTGAGCAAGGAGAGGAAGATCGACAGAGAGAGAGAGAGAGAGAGAGACCTCGTGCCGAAAAGAAGGATCCTGGTTTCTGCGCCAGACATTAGTTGCGATATGAATGATCCCCCTATTTTGAAGAGCAAATGTAAATATCAACAATATCGTACGTACCGCAATTCATGTACTTCGTTTATAATATTGCCCGCCCCGTCTCCCTTCTCCCGCATACATGCACAAGTCATGCGGATCCCTCTTTGTTTCGAAATACATTGTTTTAAGGTGTATGGTAAACACTAGCAGCGTTCATAGCAAGGCGGTCTTTCGTTTAATGCGACGGTCAGTCACCTCACAAGATGTTTTTTTAGTTTTACACGGTTTTACTTTTACAAACACTTGCGGTACCGAATAGCTATCACGTTCATGACTGAACTCAGGATAAAAGTCTCGATTAGGTAGGATTTTTTGAAATCAGGCACTCATGTAACAAATCTTGGCCAACGTAGCGGTTTTGTTGAGAAAGCATTCCTGTACGGTTACGGTAAGACCCAAGACTAGTAAACCGTACGTGGCCCCAGGAAGACTTTGTCGAGGTTCTTGGAACTGAAGGGTTTTCTTCACAAAGCAGCCAAAAGAGAGGTCTCTTCCTTTAACACATAGGCGCTCTCTTCCTTTTCCACCAGCTGATCACTACGGAGACTTCAAAGGAAGGAAAAGGGAGAGCGTATGCTACGTTTTCGATGGCAAGAAACTTTTGCGCACTTCGTATGAATACCACGGTCCACTACAAGAAAAAAAACCAATTGGCACAGTTGGATGATACATTAAGCAAACTGCACTGCAATTTTGGGGGTTTAACATCATTTGTGGGATCCTGTACAATTGTCCAAAGATACATCGTCCACAGGAGCCATTCTAAACTCACTGCGCATGCGTGATCAAGACGGAAGAAAATGCGGAAGGAAAAAAGCGGGAAACTATAGAACGCAACCTTATCCTTCCAAAAAAGTTTGTACCAAAAGAATTACTCTTGATTAATTTTTGCAATTACAACAATTATGTAGTGCGGAGGAATACAATACCTTGCAAGATGGATAGGAGTTCTTCCTCAAGTGCCTTAGAAGATGGTGCACGTTCTCGTCCACCACCAGAACCGCCTCCCCACAACCCAGATGCTACTCCAGGTGATTCAACATACCTGTTTAGTGAACTTTCCTGCAAACCTGGCGGCATTTGAATTTGCCAATAGGTTTCTAGTACTCCTTATTTCTTACGGAAAAGACAAAAACGCTATTTTATAGTCATATTCAGCCAGGTGGCCCGCCATTTAGTTCTATTAAATTTTTTCCTACATCCCTTCCAATATTTTTTACAGGTAAAAGGGCGGCATCAGCCAGTTGCGGACCTCCCACAAAGAGACGGCGCAACAAGGGTTCAATTTCTTCTCTCCTTCACACAATCCTTCAGGATGCTGGTCCTGGTAGCAAGCTCTCCCTGGACGAATTATGCTCAAACATGGAAAAGGAGGGACCAGAAAGCTACAAGTAATAACAAATGTTAAGACAGGCAGGAATGTTCAATACTCAACAAGTATTTTTTATTTGATAGGTCCGAGAAGAAGGAAGTGTGGACGGCATCTGTACGAAAGGCACTTTCACGAGGAAAAAGCTTTCGTCGCCATTCAACCGACCAAGGATTTTTGTACTCTCTCCACCAAAGAACATCAAAAAAAGAGGTAAGCATGTATTTACTGCAATATCCATGAAACATTTTATTCAAAAATATATTTTCCGTTTAAAGCTTTTTTACAACTACAACAACACAATTATTTTTTGGGCGTTCATTTTCAACAACTTACTTTACCATTTCCCTTCTAGTCTGGAGCGTCCATCACGGCTGCTGCTGCCTCTTTGTCCTCCGTCAGCCTGTCCTCCTCCGCCAGCGGCCCGTCCTCCTCCGCCGGCCCGTCCTCCTCCGCCAGCGGCCCGTCCTCCTCCGCCGGCCCGTCCTCTTCCGCCGGCCCGTCCTCCTCCACCAGCGGCCCGTCCTCCTCCTCCAGGCCGTCCGCCAGCGGCCCGTCCTCCGCCAGCGGCCCGTCCTCCGCCAGCGGCCCGTCCTCCACCAGAGGCTCGTCCTCCTCCGCCAGCGGCCCGTCCTCCTCCTCCTTGTCCTCAGCCAGACTGTCCTCCTTGGCCAACGTCGCTCACTCCTCCTGCTCTTTTGCCTCCTCCTCCTCCTCCTCCTCCGCCGCCGCCGCCGCCGTCGCCGCCGCTACCGAAGAGAGCGTGTGGGAAGATGTCCTGGAAGAAGAAGAGGAACCTGGGAAAACAAAAGGTGTAGTTTCTTTTAAAAACCATTTTGACCTTTTTAGAGTCTATCAATATCTTTTAGGCATTTTTGTCAATATTGCATCACTACTAAAACTTTTTTCTATTGTCATTTCAGGGAGGACTTCAAAAACCTGCTCTGCAATGAACTGTACAAAAAGCAAAAGAAGCCATCCCAGCACAACATTTTTCAAGTTTCCGAGGGAGGAGGAAAGATGTAAAAAGTGGGTTCAGTTGGTCAGAAGACAAGATTTGTTGACCACGTCAGGGCGACTAGCAAAAACTGTGACTGTGAAATACTGCCATGAAAATTTGCGTCTGTGTGAAGATCACTTCGAAAAACAAGAATTTCTCAACTCGAGCAAGAAAAAACTGAAGAAAAATGCACTTCCTTCCCTGTTTTCCGTGCCGAATTGTCCCGCCCAAATAGGAGGAAGACGAAAAACTGTCGTGCGCCAACTGTTTGTCCCAAAAGAAACAAAGAAAATGAAGAGTCCAAAAAAGTCCGATAGGGAAACTCCGTCTAAAAAGAAGCTAATTCAGATTACGTACAAGGTGAGGACACTAAAAAATGCAATCAGAAAAAAGGACCGAGAGATAGCCCAACTTAAGAAGAGGATCGAAAAGTCTCAAAAGTTAGAAGAAGTGATAAAAACTTTGAAACTCTATTTACCTCCTGACGAGCACCACTTGATTGCAATGCACCTTAGGATGTCTGTGAAGAGGAGGAAGAAATTCTCTGATGCGTACAAAACATTTGCTGTGGCTATATACTTCAAATCCCCTTCCTGCTACAGGTTCCTACAGACACTCTTCAAACTTCCTGCCAAAGCAACAATACTGCGCTGGATGTCAAAAATCCAGTTCCATGAGGGGTTTTGCTCGAACATGTTTGATGTCCTAAAAATCCGAGTAGAGAGATTGAAACCCATGGATCGAGTTTGTGCGCTAATGATGGACGAAATAAGCTTAAAAAAACAAGTGGATTACAGTGCTGTGCAGGACCGAGTTGTTGGACTGAAACAAGAAAATGATCAAGTTAAGTACCAGAAAGGGGCTCTTCTGTTCCTTGTCAATGGGCTGTGCTCTCATTGGCGGCAAGCATTTGCGTATTTTTTCATTGAAAAAGCCATGACGTCAGGAGAGCTACTGCCACTAGTGAAAACTGCAATGGACAAGTTAGAAGAAATTGGTTTGCACGTGAAAGTGATCAGCAGTGACCAAGGCAGTAATTTTTGTGGGCTCCTCTCGTCTCTGGGAGTGAACAAAGATTTTCCGCATTTCGTACACAATGGGAAAAAAGTGTTCTGTGTCGCCGATCCTCCTCATTTGCTGAAATCTACCAGAAACTGCCTGTCAAAGAATAAGATTGTGTCCTCAACTGGAACTGCAGAGTGGGCTCCCATCCAAGACTTATATGAAACTGACAGGAACAAGAGAATTCGACAATGCCCAAAGCTAAAAAAAAGCCACTTTGATTTCAAAGCTTTTGGAATGAAAATGCGTGTGAAATGGGCTGCGCAAATACTAAGTCACTCAGTTGCTGCTGCCCTCTTTGCTGGAGCGTCCTTCCAGAAATACGGAGAAAATGCCGAGAGTACGGCAATTTTTGCGGAAAACATGAACAACCTTTTTGACTCAATGAACACTTTACAAAAAAGAGGGAAAACAAAGTACCAGAATGCTCTCACTCCGAAACAAAATGATGCCACTGGAGAGTTCCTGGATGAAATGTATGAATGGATTCAAACCTGGAAAATCTACAATGCAAAAAATGAAGAAATTACTAACACATTTCGCTTCAATGAAGGCTGGCTTCTAAATATCCGGGCTGTGAAAGCACTTGTTCTGGATCTGCAAGAAAACTACGAATTCGAATATCTGTTGACTCGCCGCCTTTGTACCGATGCCGTTGAAAATGTATTCTCCATTGTCCGCTCCAGCAGAGGGTTTGAACAAAATCCTGGTGTCCATGGCTTTTCTCAGTGCATGAAACATGTAATTTCAAATTAGATGCTTAAGAGCCAGAAAAGCTCAAATAACGAGGAGGACAAAGGCACTCTTCTCCTGACAATGGGACAAAAAAACCTGCTCAAGGCCACAAAAGATCCCACTGCTGGATTTACCGTCACAGAAGAAGAAAAGGAGAGAGCACAAGAAACACAATTTGACGCCATGGAGGAGCAAGGTTTACACTACTTTGGAGGTTACCTGGGCAAAGTACTCAAGAGATTTCATGGAGAAAAAAAATGTGAAAAGTGTGACGTGCATTTTGAGAAAATCACAAGTGAAACAGGAGTGGTAGAAGAACATGAGCTGTTCACCTTTCTCAAAAGATATGATGACGAAAAGTGCACTCTGTACTCTCCCAAAGAAGAAATTCTTTCATTTATGCAAAACTCCTGTCTCCTCCTCAACTACTGCCTGAAAAAATTCCTCACAGCTGGAAAAATTCAGGAGAGCCTAAGAAAAGCCATTGCTCAGCATGTGACATGTCCCAAACTGTGTAGTGTGGAAATGGAAGAAAAGCTTATTTCCCACCTTGTAAAAACCCTATTCTTTTACGAGCTCAAGAAAATCAATGACAAATTGAAAGAAGAGGGGAAAGAAGGTTCCCAAAGTAAAAGAAAACTTAAAATCCTTCAGAACAAGTAGCTCTTTCTAACTGTTAAGCATCTGTTATGATCCTTGCTACCTCAAAATATACTCTATATGTACTATAAACTATCCATACTCACATGATGTCTTTTTTTGCGTTTCGGTGCTTAAGGGAGGAGAAGGATCTTCCGTGCGGTCTTGCTGTCCCATCTAGCATCTTTTTCCATCACTGTGGAAGTTGGAGTACTGGTGGGTGAGTTGGCAAACTTGAGAACTCATTTAGAATCTGAAATCAAAAGCTCCTTTTTAGAATCGGTCCTATTTTTAAAACAAGAATTAAAAAACATATCTGAGAAAGAATCCAGTAGTGTTCTCTGCACAGTAGGTTGCACGTCATGAGAGTTGCTGCAAAATCGTGGCCTGCAGTGTGTACCACCAGGCTTGTCTCCCGATTCGCCGGTATCAATATCTGCTGCGCAAGACCCTTGATTGGCCTCGTAGCACACATGGGCGACGGGGGGTGGGGTGGGGAGCCCCTCCCCTAGCGTCCAAAAACCTAGCCCCTCCCCTAGAGCTGAAAATCAGGGACTTTCAAGAAAATTTCTGGCCAAAAAAGGGGAAGAGTTCATTTTTTTAAAAAATCTCTCTTTTGTGATCTTTGCACAATAAGACCGGACCCTTATTTTGTTAAAAAAAGTTTCTTACTCTTGTTTTTGTAAAAATCCCAGTTTCCTCCTATAAAAATTTGGTTTGTCCCCCCCTTCCCCCCTCTACCCCTCCCCTACAC
>JAAUYB010078033.1_pt1 | contig 13780 bp, 10 predicted proteins | sample 7278071 | NCBI WGS metagenome assembly JAAUYB01 (sample SAMN14350121, study PRJNA611818) | marine sediment metagenome | isolation source: surface marine sediment (1.8m) | place: French Polynesia: Moorea | collected 2018-08
TGCGGCCGGTGGAGCGTTTCGACAGTTCCTTCGACAGCTTCACGCGTTGCGCCTCGCCGCCCGAGAGCGTCGTCGCCTGCTGGCCGACCTTGATGGAGTCGAGGCCCACTCGATGCAAGGCGTCCATCTTTTCGCGGATGCTGGGCACCGCCTTGAAGAACTCGCGGGCCTCTTCGACGGTCATGTCGAGCACATCGGCGATCGACTTGCCCTTGAACTTCACCTCGAGCGTTTCGCGGTTGTAGCGCTGGCCCTGGCAGGTTTCGCAGGTGACGTAGACGTCCGGCAGAAAGTGCATCTCGATCTTGATCAGCCCGTCGCCCTGGCAGGCCTCGCAGCGTCCGCCCTTGACGTTGAACGAAAACCGCCCGGGCTTGTAGCCGCGGGTCTTGGCCTCGGGCAGCCCTGCGAACCAGTCGCGGATCGGCGTGAAGGCCCCGGTGTAAGTCGCTGGATTTGAACGCGGAGTGCGCCCGATGGGGCGCTGGTCGATATCGATGACCTTGTCGAGATGTTCCAGTCCCTTGATCGTCTCACAAGGCGCCGGCGTCTGGCGCGCGCCGTTCAGACGCATCGACGCGGTCTTGAACAGGGTCTCGACGGTGAGCGTCGACTTGCCGCCGCCGGAAACGCCGGTGACGCAGACGAACTGACCGAGGGGGAAGTCAACGGTCACTTCTTGCAGGTTGTTGCCGGTGGCCTTGACCACCCGCACCGCTTTCTTGTTGCCCGGGCGCCGGGTGGCGGGGATGCCGATCTCTCGGCTGCCGGTGAGGTATTGCCCGGTGATCGAGGCGGGATTGGCGGCGATCTCCTGCGGGGTGCCTTCGGCAACGATCTGGCCGCCATGCACCCCTGCCCCGGGGCCGATGTCGAGCACGTGGTCGGCCTCTCGGATCGCCTCTTCGTCGTGTTCGACGACGATCACCGTGTTGCCCTGGTCGCGCAGGTTCTTCAGGGTCTGCAGCAGCCGCCCGTTGTCGCGCTGGTGCAGACCGATGGAGGGTTCGTCGAGCACGTAGAGCACGCCGGTGAGGCCCGAGCCGATCTGGCTCGCCAACCGGATGCGTTGCGATTCGCCGCCCGAAAGGGTGCCGGCATTGCGGCTGAGCGTCAGGTATTCCAGACCCACGTTGTTCAGGAAGCCCAGACGCTCGCGGATCTCCTTCAGGATCGCGCGGGCGATTTCGTTTTTCTGGTCGGTCAGCGTGGCCGGCACGGTTTCGATCCAAGCGAAGGCCTCGCGGATCGACATCTGCACCACCTCGCCCACATGCAGGCCGGCGATCTTCACCGCCAGCGCCTCTGCGCGCAGGCGGAAACCGTCACAGGTGCCACAGGGACGGTTGTTCTGGTAGCGTTCGAATTCTTCTCGGATCCAACTGCTGTCCGTCTCGCGGTAGCGGCGTTCCATATTGGGGATCACACCCTCGAAGGGCCGCGTGACCTGGTAGACCCGGCCGCCTTCGTCATATCGGAACAGGATTTCCTCGTCGCCTGAGCCGTAGAGAAACGCCTGCTGGACATGAGCTGGCAGGTCTTTCCATTTGAGATTCTTGTCGAATTCGTAGTGCCGGGCGATCGACTCGATGGTTTGCAGGAAATACGGCGACTTGCCCTTGCGCCACGGGGCGAGCGCTCCGTTGGCCAGCGTGATGCCCTGGTCAGGCACGACAAGGCGTTCGTCGAAGAACAGTTCTACCCCGAGGCCATCGCAGGACGGGCACGCGCCAAAGGGGGCATTGAAGCTGAAGAGCCGCGGCTCGATCTCTGGGATAGTGAAGCCGCTGACCGGGCAGGCGAAGTTTTCCGAGAAGGTGATGCGCTCCGGTTCGTCGTCCTTCGGCGCGGTTTCCAGGATCGCGATGCCGTCGGCGAGGTCGAGCGCGGTTCGGAACGAATCCGCCAGCCGGGTCTCGATCCCCTCCTTCACGACCAGCCGGTCGACCACCACGTCGATATCGTGGCGGAACTTCTTGTCGAGCGTGGGCGGCTCGTCGAGATCGTAGAACTGGCCATCGACCTTGACACGCTGGAACCCCTGCTTGCGCAGTTCCAGGAATTCCTTGCGGTACTCGCCCTTCCGATCACGGACGATCGGGGCGAGCAGATAACCGCGCGTGCCCTCGTCCAGCGTCATCACCCGGTCGACCATGTCCTGCACCTGCTGTGCCTCGATCGGCAGGCCGGTGGCCGGCGAATAGGGCGTGCCGACGCGGGCGAAAAGCAGACGCAGGTAGTCGTAGATTTCGGTGACCGTTCCCACGGTCGAGCGCGGGTTTTTCGAAGTTGTCTTCTGCTCGATGGAGATCGCCGGGCTCAGCCCCGTGATATGGTCGACATCCGGCTTTTCCATCATGTCGAGGAACTGCCGCGCATAGGCCGAGAGCGATTCGACATAGCGCCGCTGCCCCTCGGCATAGATCGTGTCGAAAGCCAGGGACGACTTGCCAGAGCCCGACAGGCCGGTGATCACCACCAGCTCGTCGCGCGGGATTTCAACGTCGATGTCCTTGAGGTTATGCTCGCGCGCGCCGCGGACCTCGATCTTTTTCAACTCTGCCATGCCCGGCCTCTCACCCAATTTGCCAAACATAGCGGAAAGCGCGCCGGTCTCCAATCGAAATCTGGAACATACCGCGAACATCCACAGGGAATTGCCGGCTCCTTGGCCGAACGCCGCGGCATTGCCTTTGCGACGGCCAAGGTGCTATCGCTGGGGAAAGTGAAAGGTTTAAACATGACCCTGCCCTTCGACGGTGCGATCGGCAAATTCTATCGCGAAGGCGCCCCCGAGGCGGTGCGCGCGGCGATCCGCGACGGCGGCAAGAAGGACATCCTGTCCGAGACCTATCCCTATGATGCGCGGATGGACCGCGGGGAGTATGAGCAGGCGCTGGAGAAGCTGCAGCTGGAACTTGTCAAGCTGCAGGCGGATGTAAAGGCGTCGGGCAAGCGGGTGGTTGTGGTGTTCGAGGGTCGGGATGCCGCCGGAAAAGGCGGTACCATCAAGCGGTTGCGGGAGAACCTTAATCCGCGCGTGGCAAAGGTCGTGGCGCTGTCGAAACCATCGGACCGGGAACGCGGCGAGTGGTATTTCCAGCGCTATGCCCGGCACCTGCCGACCGAGGGCGAGATCGTGCTGTTCGACCGGTCGTGGTACAATCGCGGCGTGGTCGAAAAGGTGTTCGGCTTCTGCGACGACGACCAACGGGCACGGTTCTTTCACCAACTGCCCGAGTTCGAGGATATGCTGGTCGACGAGGGCATTCACTTCGTCAAGCTGTGGCTGAATGTCGGGCGGGCCGAGCAGCTGCGGCGATTCCTGAAGCGTGAAGAAAACCCGCTAAAGCAATGGAAACTCTCGTGGATCGATGTCGAGGGTTTGGCGAAGTGGGACGCCTATACGGCCGCGATCCAGGAGACGTTCGAAAAATCGCACACGGATGTCGCGCCCTGGACGGTGGTGCGGTCCGACGACAAGCGCCGGGCGCGGATCGCGGCAATTCGGGCGGTTTTGTGTGGGATCGACTACACCGGCAAGGTGGCGGAGGTGGCCTGCGCGCCCGATCCGAAGATCTGCGGCGGGCCTGACATCTGGGATGCCTAAGCGCGGCTATCATCACGGCAACCTACGCATCGCGCTGGTCGAGGCGGCACTGAAGCTGATCGAAGAGAAGGGGCCGACGGGGTTCACCCTGTCGGAGGCGGCGAAGCGGGCCGGCGTGACCCCGGCGGCGGTCTACCGGCATTTCGAGGGGCGCGAGGATCTGATTGCCGAGGCGGCGCGGCAGGGCTACGAGATTTTCGCAGATCTCATGGAATATGCCTACGAGACCGGCCAGCCCTCGGCGCTGGCGTCGTTCGAGGCGACCGGGCGGGCCTATCTGGCGTTTGCGCGGCGCTATCCGGGGCATTACGTGGCGATGTTCGAGTCGGGTATTTCGATCAACCGGACGCCGGAGCTGGCGATGGCGGCGCGGCGGGCGAGCGGGGTGCTGGAGAAGGCGGCGGAGACGTTGAGCGAGCATATCCCGCCGGGAAAACGCCCCCCCGCGGCGATGTTTTCGGCTCATATCTGGGCGATGAGCCACGGGGTGGTCGAGCTGTTCACGCGTGGCGGAGCGGGGTCGCGGGCGCCGTTTTCGGCGGAGGATCTGCTGGAATCGGGGATCGGGATTTATCTGCGCGGGCTCGGGCTGGTGCCGCCGGATGGGTGAGGTGTCCGAACTCGGACATCGGTTTAAACTATTGATAAATTGTGCCCTTCCAAGAGATTAACCAACTCAAACCCGCCATATTGGTAGCCTGGACGCAGCCGTCGCTACGTCGGGCGTGCCGCCCACACCTTCAAATCCACCAGCGCCTTCACCGTCACCGCCAGGAGCAGAAGACACAGCGCTGTCTTCGACATCACCTCCATCGTGCCCTCGATCAGCAGCGCGTGGACCACACTGCCCACAACCACAATGGCCGCGAGCGAGGTATGCACCCGGCGCCAGGTGCGCCAGCGCAGGCGGAGCCGCCGGCGCGCGGCGGCGACGAGGGCGGCGGCGAAGACGGCCCACATGGCGATGACACCCCAGGCGGAGAACGGCGTCGGCGAGCGGAACAGCAGTGCGTCGATCACGTCCGGCGGGCTGGTGATCCAAAGGCCGGCGACATGCAACAGCACCGCCGCGATGAGGCTGGCCCCGACCCAGCGGTGCACGCGGCGGCCGCGCGGGGCGTCGAGGCCGGGCAGGTATCCGGCGGCCAACAGGGGCTGCAGCAGCAACAGCGCCATGGCGATGACGCCCGCAAACCCGGCGGCGATATAGACGGGCTGGCGCCAGGCGAGCAGCGGGCTGGCCGCCGCGGCAACGATTGGGATGAGGATTGCTGCCGCGAGCGCAACCCAGATCAGAACGTGGCGGACCCGGGTCGTGCCTGCCGCGGCCACCTTTATCAGGCCGGCTGCAGCACGAAATGCGCCTCCAAGGTGGTGTCGCGGGCGCTGGACATCACGGGGCGCAGGAAGACGGTTTCGAACTCGCCACTGTCATAGGCGAGGTGTCCGTGCGGCTGGCCGAAGGCGGGGACGATCTGCGGCATTTCCAGCCGGAACACGCCGTTCGCATCGGTCCGTGTGGCACCATGGCTATGCGGATCGCGCTCATGGCCTTCGGTCGTATGCGCCCAAATCTGGATGCGCTGATCAGCGAGCGGCGCGCCGTCGCCCGCGCGGCGCACGGTGCCCGACATCCAGAACCCGCCGCCGCCGATCCGGTCCACGATCGGCGCGCCGGGAAGATAGTTGTTCCTGCCACCGCGCATGGATCGTGTCGGCGCGAGTTCCTTCGCACGCGCAGGTGTTAGAGGTCCGGACAGGCCGGTTGCAAGCAAGGCGCCGCCCACGGTGAGGAGCGTGCGTCGGGTGAACGGTGCTGCGGGCATGTGCGGACCTCCTCTGGGGGTGTGCTATTCGTGGGCCGGTCTATCCGGTGCGGGGTTCGGCCGGTACGGAATCGTGGCGCCATTTGGCTTGGCAGAAAGGTAGAGCAGCTCAGGCCAAGGTTAAACCTGTGCCACGGCTTCGTGATGGGCGCTCGGCCGTTCCACCACCGGCATCCTCCGGGGCGTCGCTAGGCGCCCTGCCCCGCGACCTTTTCGGCCAGATAGCGGGCAAAGTCATAATTCGGGCGCTCCAGATGGCTCAGATGCCCCGGCTGGGCGAGGTCGGAACAGAGGCCGCGATAGACCTTTTCGGTGCAGCCCTTGTCCTCGTCCTGGACCCGGTCGAGCAATTCCTTGATTTCACCGAAGAGCCCGCGCGCTTCTGGATCATCCATGAAGTCAGGCGACAGGCCGCCGCCGTAGAGGATGCGGACCTGGGCGGCGCCTTCCGGGTGCAGGCTGAGATACCAGAAATAGCCCGGCGTCAGCGTGATCAGTAGGCTCGGGTATAGCGCCAACAGGATCGTGGTGCGGCGCCAGTCGCCCTTGAGCCGGATATTCGCGGGATGCGCCAGCGCCAGTTTGAAGCCCTCGTCCTTCAGGATGTAGTGGTAGTTGAAACTCGGCAAACCCGGCGGGCAGTCCATGTCCTCGAGCTTCGACAGTCCCCCGACGGTCGCGGCGTGGCAGACCGGCAGGTGGTAGCTTTCCATAAAGTTCTCGGCCAGGACCTTCCAGTTGGTGTCCCAGATGTGAGTTTCCTGGAACAGTTGGACGTAACCCTCCATGGCGAAATCGCCGATCATCTCGGAGACTTGGGCGTAGTGCTCGGCCACCGGCGTGGCGTCAGGGTTCAGCGACACCATCACCCATCCCAGCCATTCCTCGCAGCGGATTTGCGGCAGGCAATACGCGGCCCGGTCAAAGGCCATGTTCTGCGCCATCGCCGGGGCACCGCGCAATCGGCCGTCAAGATCGTAGGTCCAGGCGTGGTAGGGGCAGACGATGCTGGTCGTGGTGCCGGTGCCCTCCAGCAAGGTCGACATACGATGCAGGCAGACATTGGACATCGCCCGAAGTTTGCCGTCGCGGCCCCTGATCACCGCGATGGGCCGACCGGCCAGATCGAGCGTCAGGTAGTCGCCAGGGCTTGCCAGCCCGTCAGAGCGCCCTGCGCAAAACCACTCTTTGGCGAAGATACCGTCGAGTTCGGCCTGCAGAAAATCGGGCGAGGTGTAGACCGACTTCGGCATCGCGCGGGCCGTCTCGAACGGCAGCGCGGCATTGGCGACGAGCGCGGCGATCGGGTCGTCTTGGGGCGTGGCGATGTTCATCCGGGGCTCCGACACGGGTTGAGTGCCGCCGATTTCCTAGCATTGCGGGGTCCAGCGGGGCAATCCGGGCTGCCTTGGCGATTGACAGGCCCGACGGAAGACACGACCGTTTAGGTTATGTCCGATGGAGCCGGTTTCACGCAATGCGTGCCAATGGACGCGCTGGGCGCCCTGGACCGCGTCAACTCCGCGATTGCCGGGGCGTCGTCCATGGACGAGATGCTGCAGCGTGTCTTGGACCAGGTGTTAGAGATCTTTGCCTGCGATCGGGCGTGGCTAGCGCATCCGTGCGATCTTGACGACGATTTCCTGACTTTGCGCGAAGAACGTGTGCGTCCAGGGTGGCCGGGTGCGAAGGCTGATGCGGGCGGCGTCCCGATCGACGACCGCAGCCGGCGCTTCCGCGAGGCGACCCTGGCGGCCAAAACACCGGTCCGATTCGACCCGCTCACAAATCCGGTGCTACGCCAAGACAGTCAGGCCGCGCGGCGCTACCGCACCCGGTCGATGATGACGATGCCGCTACGACCAAAGGCCGGTTCCCCGTGGATCTTCGGTATTCATCACTGCGCCCAAGAAGTGACGTATGAATTGGCTGCGCCGCTCTTCGATGCGATCGGCAAGCGGCTGGCCGAGGGGTTGACCACCTTCAACGCAATCGAAGAGATCCGCCGCAGCGAAGAGCGTTATCGTGCGCTCGTCGACCACGCGACCGAGGCAATCGTGATCCTCGACGTCGACACCGGTGTGTTCATGGAGGCCAATCCAGCCGCCGCCCGGCTATACGGTATTCCGGTTGACGACTTGATTGGCAAACACGGGCCAGCGACCGTGAGCCCGGAACTCCAGCCCGATGGGCGGCGGTCGGTAAATGTGGCGATGGCCCATGTGGGCGAAGCTCTGGCCGGGGCCTTTCCACGGTTCGAATGGGTGCACCGGCGGGCCGACGGCACGGACGTACCTTGCGACATCAGTCTGGCGCGGTTTCCTGACCCCACCCGCAAACTGGTCCGTGGCTCGATCATCGACATCACCGAACGGAAGCGATCCGAACGGCAGCGCTTCGACCTCGAAACCAGGTTGGCCCAGGCGCAGAAGCTCGAGACCGTGGGTCAGATGACCGGCGGCGTCGCGCATGATTTCAACAACCTGCTGAATGTCGTTTTGGGCAACCTTGAGTTGCTTCACGACGAAGTCGCCGACGCCGAGCTCAAGTCTTGGATAGATGCTGCGATTAGCGCGACCATCCGCGGCGCGGATCTGACGCAGAAGATGCTGAGTTTCGCACGCCGGGCCCATCTGGACCCGTCGGTGCTGGATCTGACCGAGATCGTGCAGGAAACCGGAAACTGGATGGCCCGCACCCTGCCCGCGACGATCATGGTCAAGACCGAGTTGGCGCCGGATCTTTGGCCTGTCGAGGCCGACCGGGCGTCAACTGAAAGCTCTCTTCTCAACCTCATCGTCAACGCGCGCGACGCGATGCCGGATGGAGGTATTCTGACGATCGAGACTGCGAACTCGCCGTTTCTCGAGCACCCCGAGGATGCTCGTCTGCGCGACCTGCCGCCCGGCAACTATGCGATGCTTGCGGTCAGCGACACCGGGATAGGCATTCAAAAGGCGAACACCGAACGGGTGTTCGAGCCGTTCTTCACCACAAAGCGGCCGGGCGAAGGCAGCGGTCTGGGGTTGTCGATGGTGCATGGGTTCATGAAGCAGTCGGGCGGCGCGGCAGTGATCTATTCCGAGCCGGGCCAAGGGACGACGGTGAAGCTCTATTTCCCGGTGCCCGTGGGGGCCGGAGCACGTGGGACGACTGAGACCGCAGTGCGGGACGCGGCCGTGGTGCACCGTCCGGCGCGGGTTTTGATGGCCGAAGATCAGGTTGAGGTGATGGACGTCATGATGCGGGTGTTGCGCACGGCCGGCTATGCGGTGACGCCAGCGGCGAGCGGGGACGCGGCCAAGAAGCTGTTTTTGGCCGAAGGACCGTTCGACCTGCTGATCACCGACATCGTGATGCCGGGGCGGCTGCAGGGCCCGGCCCTGGCACGCGAGTTGCGCGAGATCGCACCCGAATTGCCGGTGGTGTTCATGTCGGGCTATGCGCGCGAGGCGGCGATGCATGGCAATGGGTTACGCGAGGAGGATATCCGGCTGATGAAGCCGGTGACTCGGGCAAAGCTCCTTGGCGCGGTTCGGGAGGCTCTGGGCTAGGCGCCGATGGCCAGCGGGGCGGGTGGCTTTCCCGCAAGGAGACGGTCGAAGGCGGCCTCATAGGCGGCCTCGATGTGTCGGGTGGAGAGGGCTGAATTGAAAAGCGGAGTCTCTGGGATGGCTGCGGCGAGTTTGGCCCGGATCTCGGCCAGGCGGCGCGGGTGTTGGGTCAGGTCAAGCGCCAGCGCCTCGTAAGCGTGGGCGTCCGGTGCGATGAGGTCCGCAAGATCAAGCACCGTCAGCATGCTGGAGGTGACCCGCGCGGCGAAGCTGTGGCCCCGCCGGGTCACGATCGGCAGCCCGGCCCTGAGCGCGTCGCTGGCCGTGGTGTGCGCGGTGTACGCGAAGGTGTCGAGGAACAGATCGGCGGCACGGTGGCGGGCCAGGTGTTCGGCCGGCGGCAGGCGGCCAGCGAAAACTAGGCGCGTTGGGTCGATCCCGTGCGCTTGGGCGGCTTGGCGCAGATTGGCCTCTGCCCAGGTGTTGGAACCGAGAAGCCAAAGGACGGCATCTGGCGCCTGGCCGAGGATGCGCATCCAGATTGCGAAGAGATCGGCAGAGATCTTGTAGCTGCTGTTGAAGCAGCACAGAACCAGGGCGTCTTCCGGCAGGCCAAGATCGGCGCGGCTGGGCGTGTCCGGGGCGATCTGCCTGCGGTCGTCGTTGACCTGGTAGCAATTCGGCAGGGTGATCACCGCCTCGCTGTAGTGGCGGGGGTCTTCGGGCGGGATCAGCGTCGGGTCGGCGATGACGTAGTCGATGAACGGCGCGCCCATGGTGCCGGGGTAGCCGAGATAGTTGATCTGGATCGGTGCGGCGCGCTGCGCGAAAACGCCGGGGCGGGCGTCCTTGGTGTAGCCCTTGAGGTCAACGGCAATATCGACGCCCTCACGGCGGGCGAGCGCCGCCGCCTCCCGGTCCGGCAGGGTGCGGATGTCGTGGAACCCATCGACCGCGGCAGTGAGCCGCGCACGCATATCGTCCTGACGGTCGGGGCCGAAGGAAAAGGCGAGGATTCGGAAACGGGCGGTGTCGTGCAGCTCGAAGAGCCGCGCCATCAGGTGCATCGTGGCGTGGGCGTGGAAATCGGCGGAGAAGTAGCCGATGGTCAGCCGGTCCGGGCGTTGCTTGGGCACCGCGGGTGGCGGGGCGGCGGGATAGCGCGCGGCGAAGGCCTCGGCGCGTTTGAGCTGGCGCGTGGGGTCCTCGTCGAAGGCTAGAAGCGAGAATGGCACCACGGGGCCAGTGTCGATGCCCAGGGCGGGGATACGCGGGGCGAGCGTGGCGACGCCGTCGAAATCGCAGAGATGTGCCTTGAGATAGAGCGCCTGGGCTGTAGCCTCTGGGTGGTCTGGGTCGATCTTCAGGGCGGCGTCGAACGCCTCTGCCGCCTTGTCGAGCCCGCCGAGATCCTGATGCAGGGTGGCGATGTTCAGCTGCAGATCGGCGCTGGGCGGGCACTTGGCGACGCCTTGTTCGCTAATTTGCAGGGCCTCGTCGCGGCGTCCCGCGCGCCGCAGGGCCGGGCCGAGGGTGAGATAGGCCTCGAGATGGGTGGGATCGAGGGTGAGTGCGGCGCGGAAGGCTTCGATTGCCGCGGGCAGATCGCCGACATCGCGCAGGGCCTTGCCGAGGTTGCAGTGGCTCTCGGCGGACGGGGCACGGGCAATGGCCTGGCGTAAGGTCTTGATTGCGGCGGCGAGGTCGCCGGCCTGTTGTTGGGCCGTGGCGAGGTTGCCGTAGGCCTGGGCGTTTTCGGGCGCGGCGGCGATGGCATCCTGCAGGGAGGCGATGGCCTCGTCAGTCCGGCCGGTTTCTTGCAGGGCAACGCCGAGATTGTTCAGGGCGTCGACATAACCCGGGCGGTGGCGAAGCGCCGCGCGATAGCTGTCGATAGCGCGGTCAGGGTGCCCGGCGGCGCGGTGAGCGAGACCAAGATTGTTGTGGGCCGGAGCGTAGTCGGGGCGGATTTTCAGGGCCTTGCCATAGGCGGCGATAGCGGCATCAAGGCGCCCGCGCTGCATCTCTGCAGCTCCGAGAAGGTTGAGCAGTTTCAGCTCGTTCGGAGCCTTTCTTAAGGCGTTTTCAGCGGCCTTGGCGGCTTCGGCGAACTTGCCTTGGCGGAACAGCTGTACGGCCGGGTCCGGCGACTGGCGAGACTTGAGCCCGTTCAAACCCTGCAGCGCATTGGGGTGCATCGGAGCCTGTTTCAGCACCGCGCGATACAGCGCCTCTGCTTGGGACAACTGACCGGACGCGGCGAGTCTGGCGGCCTGGGCGAGGGCCTGGTCGATGGTGGGCATGGGCGTCCGGGCGATCCAGCGGGTTTGACGACGCGCCCTTGGTAGCGGCTGCCGTGCGAAAGGCCAACCTGCGCCGCGGCAGTCCCCGAATAGGCGGGGCTTCAAACGCCGAAAAAAAGAATAAGCGCAGCCCCGTGGGGCTGCGCTTTGTCGGTTCGGTGCTTTGGCGTCCTAGCGCTTGGAGAACTGGAAGCTGCGGCGCGCCTTGCGCTTGCCGTACTTTTTCCGTTCGACGACGCGGGCATCGCGGGTCAGGAAGCCGGCGGCCTTCAGCGCGGGGCGCAGCGTCGGATCGTAGAGTTGCAGCGCCTTCGAGATGCCGTGCTTCACGGCGCCCGCCTGCCCCGACAGCCCGCCGCCCTTGACGGTGGCCTGCACGTCGAACTGGTCGGTGACGCCGGCGACGCTGAACGGCTGACGCAGGATCATCTGCAGCACGGGGCGGGCGAAATAGACGTCCATCTCCTTGCCATTCACAGTGACCTTGCCCGAGCCCGGCTTGATCCAGACCCGTGCCACGGCGTCCTTGCGCTTGCCGGTGGCGTAGCTGCGGCCAAGCTCGTCCCGGACCGGCTCGCGCGGGGCCATTTGCTCTTCGTGGTTGACGACTTCCGCCGTGCCCTCGGTTCCGGCGACCTGGCCCAGCTCTTCCAGTGAAGTGACTTGTTCGGCCATTACGCGGTCCTCGTGTTCTTTTTGTTCATCGACTTGACGTCCAGCACCTCGGGCTGTTGCGCCTCGTGCGGGTGCTCGGCCCCGGCATAGACGCGCAGGTTGGTCATCTGCTTCCGCGCCAAGCGGTTGCCGGGCAGCATGCGCTTGACGGCCAGGGTCACCACGCGCTCGGGGTGCTTGCCCTCGAGGATCTCACCGGCGGTGCGCGACTTGATCCCGCCGGGATAGCCGGTGTGGCGGTAATAGGTCTTCTCAGCGCGCTTGTTGCCGGTCATCTGCACTTTGTCGGCGTTGATGACGATGACGTTGTCGCCCATGTCCATATGGGGCGTGTAGCTGGCTTTGTGCTTGCCACGCAGGCGGTTTGCGACGATCGAGGCAAGACGGCCCAGAACGACGCCCTCGGCGTCGATCAGGATCCACTTCTTGTCGATGTCCGCAGGGGTTGCGGTGTAAGTCTTCATCGGTCTCTCTTGTGCAGGAGAATTCGGGATTACGGGGTTGTAAGGATTTCGCGGGGCGCGTCAAGGGAGCGGGCGGTGAAATAAATGTTGTAAAACAATATTTTACAAATATGGTATTATTTTACCCCACTATCTTCGTTTGAAAGTGACCCATTCAGGATGGCACAGCCCAGCCTTGCATGTCACGAGGCCGCGCGGCACATCTGGGGCAGAATTGAACCCGCCCTTTGACACAAGGCATTGCCCATGCCGTTCGATCCAGCGCCGCTGCTCGCGGGCCTCTTTCTGTTCGCCGTGGCGACCGCCATCGGCATCGGCCCGGTGGTCAAGCTGATCCGGGTCTACGAGGCCAAGCATGAATTGAAGCACGGCTCGGCGGGCTGGCTGCGGTCGATCAGCGGCTGGTCGGTGATCGCGTTCTGGCTGATGGCAACGTGGTTTTGCGCGACCGTGATCGGCGATTGGGGGGCGAGTGGCGATCTTGACGGCGCGATTGCCCGGTCCTGGGACCGGCTGCGGATCCTGTTGGAAATCGCCATGACGATCGCGGAGTCCGATTGATGGCCGAAGTCGTGGCCGAGCAGAGCGAGCTGCTCTGCCCCACTTGCGCCGGGCAATGTGTGTTCGACCCCGCGAAAGGCGGGCTGACCTGCCAAAGCTGCGGCAACACCCATGCGATCGAGCATCCCGAGGCGCACGACGGGGCGGCGGAGTACGACTTCGATTCCGGCGCGCCGGGGACCGACACGCCGGTCCGGCAGGGCGCGCGAGCGCATCATTGCGAGACCTGCGGCGGCGACGTGGTGTTCACCGGCATGGGGCTGTCCGACCGCTGCCCCTATTGCGACGGGCCAGTGGTGTTGGGGGCCGAGGACAGCGGCTACCGGACCATGGCGCTGATCCCATTCAAGATGACCGGGGCGGACGCCCAGGCGCTGGCCCGGAATTGGGTGGCGCGGCGCTATGCGGCGCCGGGCGATCTGGACGCGGTGGTGGCCGAGGCGCGGGTCGCGGGGCTCTATGCGCCGTTCTGGACCTTCGACAGCCGTGAGGCGGTGCGATATTGGGCAAAGTACACCACCGGCAGCGGCAAGAACCGGCGCACGCATCGCACCTCGGGCAGTTTGCGTATCGATTTCGAGGACCTGCTCGCACCCGCCTCGCACCACGTCACGCCTCTCATTCGTGACGGCATCCTGCATGATTTCGACCCGGATCGCCTGCGCCCCTACCGCACCGGCTATCTGGCGGGGTTCGCCGCCGAGCGGCACCATCAGACGGTCGCCGAGGGGCTACGGGCGAACAAGCGTGACAAGACCTTGTTGATCCGCAACCGGGTGAAGAAACA
>JAAUYB010182989.1_pt1 | contig 13771 bp, 10 predicted proteins | sample 7278071 | NCBI WGS metagenome assembly JAAUYB01 (sample SAMN14350121, study PRJNA611818) | marine sediment metagenome | isolation source: surface marine sediment (1.8m) | place: French Polynesia: Moorea | collected 2018-08
TGTTGTTCTCCTAATACTAATTCAGGATTTCCCGAATCATTAATTAATTTTAATTCAATGTTTTCTGTTCCTTCAAAATCGCTATCATCAAAGATATCAAGGGTAATTGTTTTGCTAGTTTCTCCAGGTTGAAAGTCGACTACTTGAGGAAATATCCCGTCAAAATCTGACCATTGCTGTGCAGTTGTATTTCCTAAATGAACTTCTACACTACTATAATCATAGAGATTACCAGAACGAACAACGGTAATTTCTATTTGATTAGGATAAGGTTGGTCTTTTTCAAAACCTGAATAGTTAGCAGAGGAAAACTGAACGTAAGTATTATTCATGATGGGTAAGAACGATTTTTTTCAACTTAATTGGCAGTTTTTAAACAAATAAGTCAAGCTTCAAATAAGCAAGGTAATACAATCAAAATTAAAAGAATGAATCTACTTTTTTGATAAGATTAATAATCAATCCGTTAGATTTTTGATACTTAAAGGTTACCTATATTTCCCTTAAGAAACATGGGTGAAAACTCTGACTTCAATTAACTATCTCCTTAAAAATTAAAGAAAATTAGGGATTGACAAAAGTACAATAATAATCACTATCTCAAAGAGGGGGAAGCTAGAAAATCCCCAAGATTTTTAAATTTCAAAGCTCGTTAATTGCCAGTGATTTTAATCACCCTTTCTGTAAATAATTTATTCAAGCGATGCCAAAAAGTTGCAACGAAAAAGTTTATTATGCGAATAAACTTTCTTTATTGGCTTAGTTTTTAGTTTATTACTTACTGAGTCTTTAACCTCTATGATAGTGTCGTTAAACGACACCCTTCAAATTCCTTAATCAAATTGATGCCTTGTTGACTGATTTTCATGATAAATATCCTCATAATCTCGATACAAATCTGTTGAAAGGTGATCCATTCAACTAATATTCTGAGATTTATTATTAACCCAAACTTTTAAGGCGGCTTAGGTTGGTTAGGTTTCTTATATTTACAAGTATGACATAGATAGAAGAGGTAAACGATTAAAAAATGAAAAATAATGTTTCTTTTTGTGAATTTCTTTGTTTTTATTAGGTGATTTTGTATCAGTAATGCTTAGAATAGGAGTAAGGGGTTTATAGTAGTTGAATATTTCTATAATTTCAGGGGAAAGTTAGTCGTTAGCGATTAAAGGAAATATTAGTAATGAACCAATCTCAAAAAGTCTTTAGACTATCTTTATTTCTCTGTGTTTCTAGTTTTTTTCTGGTAATTTTCACAGGTTATAGTTACTGGCGAGAAAAAAATTACATCTTAACAGAAGCAAAAAATAATGCGAAACAAGAAGCGGTTCAAGCAGCTAAACAAATCGATAGTCACTTAGTTAAACTAAAAGATAATGCCACCTCTATTGCTAATGATCTCACATCAGGAACCTTAAAAAAAGAGCAACTTTTAGATAGGTTACGGAACACAATGGAGGAAAATCCTGAATTTTACGAAGCTGGTGTTGCTTATGTTCCCTATAGTTATGATCCTAACATTCGACTTTATGCTCCAGTGTATAAGCGAAATAAAGAACAAATCAAGCGTCTTTGGGTTCAAAACTCATATGACTATACCAAACCTGAGCATCATTATTATCATCGTCCTTTAGTTGAAGGAGGAACTTGGTTAGAACCATTTTTTGGTGGAGTTGCTCAGTCTCTTCTTGCACACTTTAGCACTCCTTTTTATGAAATTGATCCTACGACTAAAAAACAAATTCCAACTGGTGTCGTCTTTGCAAACTATTCCTTAGATGATTTAAAACAGTTTATGACTTCCTTAGAATTAGGAAAAACGGGTTATGGATTTATTTTTTCTCAGAAAGGGAAATTACTATGTCATCCAAATAGCGATTTTGTCAAACAGCAAAAAACTGTTTTTGAACTACCAAGGGTAAGGCAATCAAAACATTTACAATCAACCTTAGAAACATTTACTAAATCTTCCCAAGCAATGGTCATTGATTATAATGATGAACGATTTACTGGACAAAAATCTTGGATGTTTTTTGAACCCATTCCGTCAACGGATTGGTCATTAGGTGTGGTTTTTATCAAGGATGAAATTGTAATTAATACTGATAGTCAAAAACATAGCGTAAGAACTATCATTTTAGGACTGGTTGCTTTTTTCTTTTTTCTCAGTCTTCTTCTTTTAAGAACTTATCAAGGGACTGTTAAAAGTTTATGGTTACTATCTTGTTATAGTTCTGTCTTATTGTCCATAGGGATTTTTGCTATTTGGTTTATGGACATTACTCAGAACAAAATTCATCAAACTGGCAGTCAACAAGATAGAGTCGTTGTTTTTGGAGAACCTGGTTTAAATAAGTTTTTAAACTCCCGTTCTCAATCTATCGATAATGAAAAATTGCCTCAATATATTCCGACTGGGATTTTTATTCAATCCCTAGAATTTAAAGATGCTAATGATGTTTTTGTTACGGGTTATATTTGGCAAAAATATGAAAACGAGAGCCATAAAAGCCTTTCTCATGGTTTTATTTTGCCAGAAGCTATTGATCCTAAGATTACTGAATATTACCGCTATCAACAAGATAATCAGGAGGTCATTGGTTGGTATTTTGAAGCCAACTTAAGACAAAAATTTGATTATTCAAAATATCCTTTTGATTCCAAACAAGTCTGGTTAAGGTTATGGCATGAGGATTTTTATAAAAATATTATCTTGATTCCAGATTTTGAATCATACGAATTAATTAATCCCGTATATAAACCTGGTTTAGAAGAAGATTTTGTGCTTCCTGGTTGGAAGATTCAAGGAAGTTTTTTTGAATATCATCTCAATGATTATAATACTAATTTTGGAATTAACAACTATGTGGGACAAAAAAATTATCCTGAACTTTATTTTACCGTAACGCTTCAACGAGATTTTATTAATATCTTCATCAATAATCTTATGGTTCCTTTTGTTGTTGCCTTATTACTATTTTTGGTTCATTTACTAATTCTTAAAGACTCTGACACTTTAGCAATTGTTTCAGCTTGTAGTGCTTTTCTTTTTATTGTTATTCTTGATCAAATTAATCTTCGGAGTGAAATTCTAGCAGGGGGAATCCTCTATTTAGAATATTTTTACTTTATCTTATATCTCTTAATTATAGCGGTGGCTATTAATTCTATTTTATTTAGTAAAAAGACTAATCTTCGTTGGATTCAATATCAAGAAAGTCTTATTCCTAAGTTACTTTACTGGCCAGGAATACTAACTTTACTATTGGTGTTTACTTTATTGATTTTCTAGGGATCTAAATGCTTTCAAAAAAGCAGCGATTGCTGCTTAACTTTTGCTAAGTTGATTTTATAATGGAATAAAAAGTATTAACAATAATTAGTATTTATGTTATAATAGCATTGAGAAAATGAAGCAGAAAATAATAGTATAAGATGACAAACTTTACCGTAAAAGACTTAGAAACCTTTCAATCAGACTATCCTGACTATCAAATGGAATTAGTAGAAGGAGACATTGTGATTATGAGTCCCTCTGGATTAGAATCGGAAGAGGTAGGCACAGAAATTGCTCGTCTTTTGGGCAACTGGGTACGTCCAAGAAGGTTAGGCCGAGTGATTGGTTCAAGTGCTGGTTTTATCTTACCCAATTCTGATCTACGTGCGCCAGATGCTTCTTTTATTAAAGCGGAAAAATTAAAACAAACAACGGAAAATTATGCCGAAGTTGTTCCCGATTTAATCTTTGAAGTTAAATCAAAAAACGATAGTTTAAAAAAGTTACGAGAAAAGATAGAAGAGTTTTTAAGTTTAGGGACAACCGTTGGCGTTTTAGTTGATCCCAGACAACATACAATAGAAGTTTATCGCCTTAACAAAACCACCCTAACCCTAGAGGATGGAGACATTTTCACCGTACCGGAAATACTCCCAGGATGGGAGTTTTCGGTGGCTGAGATTTGGGCCCCAGAATTCGATTAAAGTAACGATAATCCTTTTAACATCTGTAAATGTTGGTCTATGGATGCGAAGGTATTCGCTAACATCATGCCACTGGCCGCCACTGCTGGTAAACCAATCCCTGGAAAGGTAGAGTCACCGCAACACCATAACCCCTCAATGGGGGTATTAGGACCTGGAAATAAGGCTTTTCCTGCTTGAATAGCTGGGCCATAGGAACCCCGATAACGACGCAAAAACCGTTCATGGGTTAAAGGAGTCCCCACCAAAGAAACAGAAAGGCGATCGCGGATATCAGGAATAATTCTTTCTAATGCTTGCCACATCACTTGACTTCTGGCTTCTTTTTGTTGCAGATAAGCGTTACTATTGCGCTTTAGTTGCGACCAAAGTTGGTAAGGTTCATTACCTGGGGTGTAAACATGAATGGTGTGTTTTCCTGGAGGGGCTAAACTGGGATCAAGTAGAGAAGGAATAGAGACTAAAACCACGTTTTGAGGCGCAGTAATACCTTTTTCCCAGTCGTTGACCACAATATGATGACAGGGTAAGTCTGACGGTAGGTTAGTCCCATCGATACCCAGATGAAGGTGCAAAAAACTCTCACAGGGGGGTGTTCCTTGTTTTTGTTTGCGCCACTGTTGCGATACTGCATCTAAGGGCAATAGTTTCAGGGTGTCCCAAACCGACGCATTAGAAATAACGCCACGAGTAGCGGTTAAAGTGTCACCATTGCCTAGTTTCACCCCGATCGCTTGGTTATTTTTGACTAATATTTGCTCAACGTGGGCGTTTAAGCGAATTTTCCCCCCGTTTTTGGTCAATCCTCGCACCAAAGCATCTACTAATGCCCCACTTCCCCCCACTGGATAATCTAACTTCACCCCGGGCCGATACCAGTCAGCAAACATAAAAGCCATTTCGGCTGCGCTGGTTCCCGTGGCCGGAAGTCCCGACAATAGGAAGCAAAGTAAGTCTAACCAATGACGAATAAACGGGTCACCGATCACCTCATCGGCAATGCTACTAAACGATCCCGTTAATTTCAAGACTTGGCTACTGTTGCGGATCAACTGGGGTGCAAACTTAGCCACCGTTACCACCGCATTCCAGTCGAAACGGATGGCTGCAGGAGGAAGGGCAATACTCGCCTCTGCTAACGGTTTCATCACCTGTTGTAACTTACGCCATTCTGCAACCCCTTGCTTTCCCCGTAGCTGTTGTAAGATATGACAAAATTGATCAGCCCCGACAGAGGTGTTAAAGTTGCCTTCAGGTAAATAACAGCCCCAGGTATCATAGTTAAGACAGGGTAAGGGTTCCCCGATCGCTTCTAAAACTTGTTTTAAGGGGTTGGGGGAAGGATAATAAGAAAGACCGGAATAGAGAGAAGGGCCAGAATCAAAAATAAAGCCATCCCGTTGAAAACCATGGGCTGCCCCTCCCGCAATGCTATGACTTTCGCAGACAGTCACATCTCGGCCATAATGGGCTAATAAAGCTGCACAACTCAGGCCACCAATACCACTACCAATAATAATCAATTCTGTACTAGACATAGTTAAAAATTAAGCAACCACAAGACTTCACTAAACTTAATGATACTTCTGACCCGCTTAGCCTTAGATTGATCTATGAGTAACTTCGTCAGTGTCATCGACAAGTTGCAATTGAATGTTTCAGTAAAAGTCCTAAAACCAAATTATGACCCCGATAACAACAGACGTTACCACTCCTCAATCAACTTCCTTACCCCCTAACGATGCAAAAACACGGGTTAGTGAGTTCATGAAAACCCTTCAAGATGAAATTTGCCAGGGACTCCAACAAGCAGACGGGAAGGGTCAATTTCAGGAAGACAGTTGGCAGAGAGAAGAAGGCGGCGGTGGCCGTTCTCGCGTCCTCAGAGACGGTAATCTATTAGAACAAGGTGGGGTGAACTTTTCCGAGGTGTGGGGCAAACAGTTACCCCCTTCCATCCTTAAACAGCGTCCCGAAGCAGAAGGCCACGGTTTCTACGCCACAGGAACCTCCATGGTACTCCATCCCCGTAACCCCTATGTTCCCACGGTTCACCTCAACTATCGCTATTTTGAAGCGGGGCCGGTGTGGTGGTTTGGCGGTGGTATTGACTTAACCCCCTATTATCCCTTTGCTGAAGATGTTGTCCAATTTCATCGCACTTTAAAAGACACTTGCGACAAACATCACCCCGAATATTATCCCGTGTTTAAGCCTTGGTGTGATGAATATTTCTATCTCAAACACCGTCAAGAAACCCGTGGGGTTGGGGGTCTTTTCTTTGACTATCAAGACGGCAGTGATCCCTTATATCGCGGTCCCCATGCCGATAAAGCAGCAGCCAACTATAGTAATCAATTACCCAGTTTAACCCCTCGGAGTTGGGAAGAGATATTTGCGTTTGTCAATGACTGTGGACGAACTTTTTTACCCGCGTATCTGCCCATTGTGGAAAAACGTCGTCACACAGAATATGGAGACAGAGAACGACAATTTCAATTGTATCGTCGGGGCCGGTATGTAGAATTTAATTTAGTGTACGATCGCGGAACTATTTTTGGTCTACAAACCAATGGTCGAACCGAATCAATTTTAATGTCTTTACCTCCTTTGGTTCGTTGGGAATACTGTTATCAACCGGAACCCCATACCCCCGAAGCGGAGTTATATGATACCTTCTTAAAGCCTCAAGATTGGGCTAACTGGAACGCTTAAAGGAGGCAGAAGGCAGAGGGGGCAGAGGGAGACTAGGAGAAGTGATTGATATATATTCCCCCGTCTCCCCCTCACCCAGTCACCCCACCCTCCCCGACTGATTGGTTGTTGATAAGCGTTACAATTATTCCCATTAGCCTAAACTATGATTAACAAGGGGATGAACCAACAGCATCAATTAAGACAAGGGCAATATTTACTCCTAAAATGGGTCAAAGGGCTGATCTTGCTATTCCTCCTCAGCTTAGTTGCCTGTCAATCTAGTCAGCAAGGGACCCAAACCCCAGAAACCGCCGGGGAAACCAGGGACGAAACAAATCTCACACTACAAAATGCAACCCTAGAACAATCTAATGCTGAAGGAGAAATTCTTTGGAAAATACAGGTTGATGAGGCCAAATACAGTCCCGATCGCAAAACAGCTAATTTAACCGCCGTCAAAGGCAATATTTTTCAAGATGGAAAAGTGGTCTTACAGGTAAAATCAGATTACGGAGTGATTGAGAAGGACGGGGCCGAGATTTTTCTCAAAGAGAATGTAGTAGCGGTTGATCCCCGAAATAAAGCGGTACTTCGTAGCGAGGAAGTAGAATGGCAACCGAAAGCATCCCTGTTAACCATTCGCAAAAATGTCCGAGGGTCCCATCCTCAACTCGAAGCATCGGCCAATGAGGGTAAATATAACACCCGCGAACAAAAATTAGAATTAAACGGCAAAATTAAAGCCACTTCCGAACAACAACGATTAAAGTTAGAAACAGACCATTTAATCTGGGAAGTGGCTAAACAAACGGTGATCGGCGATCGCCCCTTAAAAATGATTAAGTTCCAAGATAAAACTATCACCGATCGCCTCGTGGCCAACAAAGCAAGGGTTCTCTTAGATAAAAAACAAATTATTGTTAAGGAAAATGTTGAATATAAATCCCTGAAACCACCCCTACAAATAGCCACCAACGAAATTATTTGGCACTATCAAACCCGTCAAGTTTATTCGAGTCAACCGGTTCAATTGGTTCAATACGCCCAAAATATAACTATTACCGGGAATGAAGGTCATGTTAACCTAGCAGAAAATATGGCCTATCTGAAAGGGGGAGTAAAAGGAAATAGTGAAATGAATGATAGTAAATTGTACGCGAATAATTTAACCTGGAATATTGTAGACCAAACCATCGAAGCCGATGGCAATGTCATTTATGAACAAAATCAAAACCCTAAGTTTAATTTAACCGGAGAAAAAGCCGTCGGCACCCTAGTTGATAATAATATTGTTGTCACCAATAGCGATCGCCAACAACGAGTCGTTACCGAAATTTTTCCAGAGTAAAATGAGTTTAAATCCTTGTATTGTTCTCGTCAAACTTGATTATTTGTTCAGCCAGCGCATTGCACCAGAATTGCAAGAAGCTGGCTACACCCCCATTATTATTAATGATGGTCGTCAAGCCATCGAAAGCTTCAAAATCCATCAACCCGCAATGGTGGTGATTAACTGTCAGCCTCAAGATAACACAGGATTTGCCCTTTGTACGCAGTTGAGAAAACTGCAACAATCCCTCATTTTAATTATGATGATTAATACAGAAACCGTCGAAGAAAGGGTGGCTTGTTTAGAAGCCGGGGCCGATGATTATCTCTTAAAAACCGATTATAGTCCGGCACTGTTAAAATTAGTCAGCTTTTATTTAACCCCACCCCAAACTATTAAAGAACAATTACAATATAAAGATATTATTCTTGACTTGACAACCCGACAACTTTTTGTTAATAATAATCCCATTGCTTTAACTATGAAAGAATTTGAATTACTTAAATATCTGATGTCTCATCCTCAAGAAGTGTTAAGTCGAGAGAAGATTTTAGCCAATGTTTGGGGAAACGACTTCCAAGGAGAATCTAATGTCATTGAAGTTTATATCCGTTATTTACGTCTCAAAATAGAAGGTGACAATCATAAACGCTTAATTCATACGGTTCGCGGTGTAGGTTACGTTTTACGAGAAGGTTAACAAAACCATTTTAATTCTAAATTCTACAAGTCATGTTAAAAAAAATTAGTTTAACTCTTTTAATTAGTCTTTTTTTAATGGGATGTTCCCCTTCCACTCAGGCAAAATATGCCAAAGACGGAAGCCAAGAAATGACGGACAAGGGTCAATACCTTCCCATTGAAGCCACCGTTCAAATAAAAGAAACTCTCATCGAGTTAGAAGTGGCTAAAACCCCCGAACAACAACAAATGGGTTTAATGTATCGTCAATCTTTAGATAAAAATCGGGGGATGATTTTTGTGTTTGGGCAACTGCGACCCGTTAGGTTTTGGATGAAAAACGTTAATATTTCTTTAGATATGATTTTTTTGTCCCATGGCAAAGTAAAAGCTGTTTTCGACAATGTTCCCCCTTGTACAGTTGATCCCTGTCCTACCTACGGACCCGAAAATTTAGTTGACCAAGTGATTGAACTACCAGGAGGAAGGGCGAAAGAGTTAGGAATTGAAGTAGGAGATGAACTAGATATTAAATTTATAGAAAATGCCTCTTTCCAGCCTTGAAAAAATAATAAGTTTTATGAACCCAATCGTTGACAAATATCTATAGATTTTCTAAATTATTTATAATACGATCTACACATAATATGGAGAGAAGCACTTACTCCACCTGAGTTCGGAGTTCTGACTTATACCTTAGAATTCCCTCAGGGACATTTTAGTCATGGGATCATCAGAGAAAAGAGACTTGTGGACTTTGTGCAAGTTATCTCTACCCTTGCTTTAGGTTGAACTTAGGTTCGTTTGATAGCAAAAGACAATTAAGTTTGATAGATGGTCACCAGTAAATAGGTTGATGGTGTGAAGAGAAAAAAGAAAAATAACTGGATGATTTTGGCCAGAAAGTTGTTTTTCCGATAACCTGATCTATTGAGAAGAAAACAAAGGATAAAGATGATGAAATTATCCTAGTAACGTAGCTGTTATTTAGTTAGTCTTCTAAGAAAATGTTGTGTCTATTGGATTATTACCCGAAGCAAAAATCATGATCAGTTCTTACCACCAAGACCCTTATTTTTGATTACTCCTCAAAGGCAAAATTACTATGTCACACACCACATATAAACAATTTTTACGTTTCTTACACGAGGAACTCAGTTTACCGGCTGACTCCATTGCCATTGCTCAACGTTCTATGGAACAAACCCGAGGACCCTTACCCATGCTTTTGTGGCAATATGGTCTAATTAATTTATACGAATTGGATAGAATCTACGATTGGTTAGATTCTCCTGTTAATCTTAGTCACCAAGACTTGTGATAATAAGAGAATATCTCATTTGTACAGAAAAATTATCTTTGGAGGTAATCAAATAGGTTACTTTAGCGACACATTCTCGTAGGGGTCAACGGCCGTTGACCCCTACAACATTTATATGTGTAGTCTAAATATAGAGAATTTACCGAGAAGACGGGGAATACTAAAATAATAATGATTCAGTATTAGATGATATTCGTCAATCTATGAATTAACCATAAATCTTTGTAGGGTGGGTTAAGTAATTAGTAAGTTTACGAAATATTCTGTATGAGTAACCTACAAACCTTATGTCAAACTTGTAACCAACAAAAAAAACATCATTTTGATTCTCGGTTTCGTCGTCGTTTTACTTAAGCTAATTCTTCCGTTAAAATACGTCTGACAATTTCTGTGACTGCTGCTGCTAAATGAGTATCCCGTGTCTCAAAAGAACCGTCAGGACTCCGTAACGCTAAGGCAAACGTCCGCAGTTTCGCCGGTTTAACCCGTTCATCCACTAATTTAACAAAAGCGACATAGGTGCAAGAACTTTCCCCAAAACCGACTTTAGAAATAACCACAGGTCGACTGATAACATTAATCACCCCTAACGTTTCTAAAGCAACATCAATATACCGCGCTGAGTCTTCCCCCATTGCTTTAACTAAGGTTTCTAAACTCTTCCAACGACTACCAATAAATTGCGTATTTTGAGTTAGATGTAAGTGCCATCCTAACATTGTAATTAATCGAACTAAGTCATAAGGAGAGACAAAATTATTGCCCGTTTTTCCTTCATTACTGCTTGATTTCAAAACTGTGGCATTACTACTTAAATCTTTGATGATAGGGTTAGTCATTAAGGGAGGTGTGCCATAACTTCCGCAAAATTCAGCTTTAGTATTACCCGTTCTTTCCCTTATCCATGCTTCTAAATCTTGTCGTTGAGTAAACCGTTTAAATAATACACCAATTTGATTAGATTGTTCCATCAAACCATAAGCTTCCTTTCGGTAAGAAATCATATCAATGAGTAAATCAAGCACCTTATATTTAGGGGATTCAATTACACAATCATCAAGATTAACCCCAGGAAAACGACTATTAATTTGTTCAATAGCGTTGAGAACTCCGATAAATTTAGTACAACTCAAAAACTGTTGTGGACTTAACGCATTTCGTCCTAACCAATGGGTTTTGATAGGACTATTATTATCTCCAAAAATTCCCACACAAACGCAAGCATGGGAGATATTACTCGCCAGAAAATCAAGACCCGATGAATCAATTTTAGGAATGATTCCTCGATGGGGATAATCGGTAAAGTTAACTGTTTTATCGGACCCCATTAAAGCGGTATTCATACCATAAGAAACCACATTGATTTCGTCAGGTTTTTCAGCTAAATAATGAGGATAATTATCTATTTCTGAAGCGAAAGGAGAATTACGTAAAGTACGAGCAATAAACGCATTATGAACCCCAATATTAGCAGCCACAAGAGAATTGTTTTGAATATCTGTTAATTTGTTCAGAATAAAATCAGTATCTTTTGCCTGATTTAAAATAAAAGGTAACTGTTTTGTTTCTATTAATTCTGAAGCAATTTTAGGGTTAATAGCAACAGCATCCGAAGGAACATCTGTTAAATTTAATTGTTGACAAAATTGAGTCAGACCACGCCAAGTAAATGTATTTTCTATGCCTAGATCACCGTCGATCCATTGACCCCCTGGATATAACCCTAAATTACGAAGTTTAATTTGAATAGATAGGACTAAACCTTTATCTGCTTTCAGTTGAGAACGGGTTAAACTTTGATTATTTTCAATAATATTTTCGAGGGTTTCCATCATTTTATCTGTTAGTTATTTATGTTTTTTGATACCGCATTCCGGGTAACTGAGTAATTAATCCTTGTAACTCTAATTGTAATAACCCTCCTGATACTTGAGCAGTGGGTAAACCTGCTTTTTCTACAATTATATCAAAGGGAGTTACCTCATTAGAAATTGCTTGAAATATTTTTAATAAATCTGGTTCTAACTGTGGTAAAGATTCCTTTTTTTCTACCTCAAATAATGAGAGTTGTTGAGGCTGATCCAACTGAGGAATAGCCCCCAACATTTCTAATAATTCATCCTCAGTAACAATCATTTCTGCCCCATGATGAATTAATTTTAAGCAACCTCTTGCCTGGACAACATCAGGAGAATTAGGTAACGTATACACATCTCTGCAAAATTCATTGGCGTATCTTGCAGTAATTAACGCCCCCGATTTTTCCGGTGCTTCCATCACCAAAACTGCCCGACTTAACCCCGCAATAATGCGATTTCTGGCGGGAAAATGACGGCGATCGCCTGGAGTTCCGGCTGCATATTCACTTAATATTAAACCCTCTTTTTGTAGCCGTTGATGGAGTTGTTTGTGATGACGAGGATAGACCATATCTACCCCCGTTCCCAACACGGCGATCGTCCTACCACCGGCTTCTAAGCAAGCTTGATGGGCAACCCCATCGATCCCCGCAGCCATCCCTGAAACCACCGTAAACCCGTGTTTAACCAAGGCGATCGCAATTTTACGAGTCCAACGACGACCATGTTCAGTGGGGTAACGAGTCCCCACAATACCCACTAAGGGAGTTTGGCCGTGATTTTCTAATAAATCAACCTGTCCCTGATAATAAAGCAACGGAGGAGGGCTAGGAATTTCTAACAATAAACGGGGATAATTATCATGGTTAGGAGTCCAAAATTGGGGATTTTTTTGTAAATGTTGCTGTAATAAGTTTGAGGGGTTAATTTGTGATCGCTTTTGTTTAATGGTATTGAGTAATTTTGCCCCAATTCCTTCTACTTGTCCGAGTTCAGTGGCAGAAGCATTCCAAGCAGTTTCTAAGCTGTTAAACTGTTGCCAAACCCGTTTTAATAGAATAGGTCCAACTCCCGGTATTTTTGACCAAGCTAACCAATAAGCTGATTCTTTTTGCAATGGTTTCTCCTTCTCAAAGATTAGATCATTTGATTAATATCGATAATGTTTAAATTCTTCCTACTTTTATCTTACTTTACAATTGCTCTGTATTAAAATAGCACAGAACAATCAATAGTTAATCATGGTCAATTATTCTAGCCCGAAAATTTTAGCTCTCGATTTTGATGGAGTCATTTGCAACGGTTTAAAGGAATATTTCCAAACCACTATCAGAACCTATCAAAAAATATGGTCAGATTCCTCTCAAGATACTTTACAAAATTGGGCTAATTCTTTTTATCAATTACGTCCTGTCATCGAAACCGGTTGGGAAATGCCTATTTTATTAAGGGCTTTAGTATTAGAATATGAACAGGCAAATATCGAAAGTAATTGGCATAATGTTTGTGTTGAAATTGTCGAAAAAGAAAACTTAAATAAACAACAAGTTATGAACGAACTTGATGGAGTCAGAGATCATTGGATTAAAACTGATTTAGAAACTTGGTTGAGTTTACATGAATTTTATCCAGGGGTGTTAGAAAAGTTAGGTAAATTGTTAGATTTTTCGACAATTTTATACATTATAACAACCAAAGAAGGACGATTTGTTAAACAACTTTTGAAACAACAAAATTTATCTTTTCCTGAAGCTAATATTTTCGGTAAAGAAGTCAAACAACCTAAGTATGAAACCTTACGCCAAATTTTGAAATCTAATCAAGAAATCCCTAATAATTTATGGTTTATTGAGGATTTATTGAAAACTTTAAATAAAGTAAAAAGTCAAGAAGATTTAA
>JAAUYB010055262.1_pt1 | contig 13761 bp, 11 predicted proteins | sample 7278071 | NCBI WGS metagenome assembly JAAUYB01 (sample SAMN14350121, study PRJNA611818) | marine sediment metagenome | isolation source: surface marine sediment (1.8m) | place: French Polynesia: Moorea | collected 2018-08
TGTAAAAAATCCTTCAACTCGTCTTCTGGACAGATTTCAATTAAAGCATAAAAAGCCTCTAATAATTTAGAAGCATTTTCTCCGTGAACGGCACTTAACGTCCAAATATCTTCCACCCAGTCTTGAGGATGGGTTTCTTCAAAAATCATTCTTTCTAAGAGTTGTTTCGCTTCTGTTTTAGAAAGGGTCATGAATTTATTTACTACTTGATTTCTTCAATTATAAATCTCCCGTTTTGTAAACGGGAGAGCGTTAAAAATTACATCGATAATTGATTAGGAGATTGACTTTCAGCGATAGTTTCTTGAAGTGGATTAGACTTCAGAAAAACGTATAAATTAGGGATCATATATCCTTTCCGTTCAAAACGGATCATTCTCGCTTCTTTAACCCCATATTCCCGGTTAATATCGCTTAACGCTTGATATAAAACTTGTCCGGTGGGATCGCCTTCAATTTCAGGATCAGGGTGGAAATAGTACCCATAATTAGGTTCTACAATAGCAACATTAGCCTGACGATCAATCTTAATAAAGTAATCTTGATCTTCAATATTCGATTGAGCTAAGCTTTGTAAGTTCACACCAAGAATGGTTAAAGTGGTGATGGCAAAAGCAAGGGCAATGGTAGGAGCAATTATTTTCTTTAACATGAGGAATTTATTGAGTGCATTAATAATTCACAGATGATCACGATCAGTCCGTGCTAATTCTCATGTTAACTTAATAAAAGTTAATATTAAAGTAATATAAAATATTTATTTTGCGCCACCAAACACCTCAATATTATCAAAGGCACAAACAGGAGACGCATGGCCAACGCGAATCGCTTGATTTGGTTCTCCCTTTCCGCAGCTAGGGGTCCCATACATCCCCATGGTTGAGCGATCGCCGAGTTGGGACAAACTGCGCCAAAATTGGTTAGTAATGCCCCGATAATTGGGATTTTTCAGGGTTTTGGTGAGCTTGCCATTTTCGATGAGTTGGGCATATTCACACCCAAACTGAAACTTATTGCGATAATCATCAATGGACCAGGATCGGTTAGACTCCATATAAACCCCCGATTCGATATTGCCGATCATCTCATCAAAAGAACTGTTACCCGGTTCGAGGTTAATATTAGCCATGCGATCGATGGGGGGACGATTCCAGGAAGAAGCGCGTAAATTAGCCACTCCTGGAACGTTTGAGCGAATTTGACTTTCTTTACTGCCTAAACCCCGTAATAATATCCCTTCTTTAATCAAATACTCACGGGTAGCGAGATTGCCTCCATCATCAAAGCGATAACTAGCAAATTGTCCCGATACCGAAGGATCAAAGGTCACATTCATCAGAGGGGAACCATAGACCAAGTGACCAAAATCCTCTAATTTAACAAAGCTTGAACCTGCATAGTTGCGTTCGTCCCCTAAAATGCGATCAAGTTCCAAGGGATGACCAATACTTTCGTGTATTTGTAACATCATTTGGTCAGGGGCCAACACTAAAGTGGTGGTGGTGGTGGGACAGTCAGGGGCCGATAATAATTCTAGGGACTGTTCACCAATCTTTTGAGCGCGGGCTAAAACCTCTGTTTCCTCAAGACATTCCATCCCTCCCTGGTAAGAACGGGCAGTTAGTCCATTATCGGTGCGTTTTTGAATAATATTGCCGTCTTGTGCTGTTGCGGTGTAATCTGTGGTGATCAGTAGGAATTTTTGATAAGCATCGGACCCATTACTACTAACCAGTTGAATTTCGGTTTCCACCAAACGAGCGATCGCGGAGGTACTGACAATTTTATCGTTAACTTTCAGGGTTTCATTAACCTTGAGTAGCAGATCATTAATATCTTTAGGACTGAGAATATCGAGGGGTTTAATATAGGGAGAATGATAATTTCCGACGGCTTGTGGGCGTTGTTCCACCGTAAAAGGGTAAATACCCCATTCAGCAGCCGTTACGGCTTGTTGATAGGCAATTTCGGCGGCCAGCTTAATGTTTTCGGCGGTTAAATGATTAGTGGCACAATAACCCATCTGTCCCTTAGCCAACACTTCAACCATCACCCCTTTGGTTTGAGTACGTCCATTACTGCGGGGTTTACCATCCATAACGTAACGTAGGGTTGAGGTTTCCGTGACTTGGCGTAATCCGATCCAATCAGCCGGAACATGGATTTCCTTTAACCAGGTTTCTAGGGTTGGGGTCATTGATGTCTAAAATATACCTTTAATTTTTTACTATTTTAGGACAACTGGAAAATAAAGGTAACTAAATCCCCTTTACCCAGAGAAATGCGATCGCCCGGTCGTAAACGGTGACGGTTGCCTGGGGGTAAAGCGTTGTAATTAATGTAAGTACCATTGGAACTCCCCACATCTTCAATGTAAAAAATGCCCGCTTCGTTACGAATATCGGCATGAATCCGAGAAACTACGTCAGAATCAGGCAATCCCGACACATCGAGATCCGGAGGAATTTGTTCATTGGGTTTCCCCACATGAATAATTTCTAACCCTTGGGGAAGTTCTAGTTTAGTGTCCGTTTGAACATGGAGTAGACTAGCGGTTTGGGTTTGCAGTTGAGTGCGTGCGCTACCTGTGGGTGTTGGAACCGGTGGGGGTGGTGGGGGTATTTCAGGCAGATTACTGACAGGGGGTGGCGGTGGGGCAACTGGGGCTTCAGACGGGTTACTAATAGGGGGTGGTGGTGACGTTTCTGCCGCTGATTCTGTCGTCCCTTCAAAGGGGTGTGCAGCCCCACATTCCCCACAAAACGTGGCATTACTGAGCAATGGTTGACCACAGTTACCACAATTGACCAACTGGGGTAGAGGGGTAAAACAGGCTTCACACTGGACTGCCCCATCGGGGTTTTCATGTTCGCAATTTGGACAAGTAATCATTTCTTAATTATGATTTTAACTCCGCTCCGGCTGCCTCATCTAACAACCATAACAGTTCCCCTTGGGGTTTGACCGCTTTAGCGGGGTAGAGGGTTTGATCGCCGTCAGCCGAAAAAATTTGAGCCAATGCGGGGCGTTTATTTTCTCCGGCCACTAAAAACATGACACAACGGGCATGATTGATTAAAGGATAGGTAAAGGTTAAACGGGGTTGCCCGTCCTTATTGCCTACCGTTACCAGGCGATCGCTAACCGTTAGGGCTTCTGTTTGGGGGAATAAAGAAGCGGTATGACCATCGTCTCCCATCCCCAATAAGATAATATCAAATACAGGAAATTCCCCTGCTTGGACCCCAAAAAATTGTTTTAATTCCTGGTCATGGGTTTGAGCATCCACAGAGGGATCGTTGCTTCCGGTCGGCATAGGATGAATATTAGAAGGGGGCAAGTCCACCTGATTTAACCAAGCTTCACGAGCCATTTTCTCGTTACTATCGGGATGATCAGACGGCACATAACGTTCATCTCCCCAAAAAATATGAATTTTTTCTAAAGGTAGGGATTGTTGGGCTAAAGCTTCATAGAGGGGTTTCGGGGTGCCACCACCAGCTAAAGCGAGGGTAAATTTTTCTTGTTTTTGTAGCGTAGTCTGGATTTTATCGACGATTAAATCTAGTGCGTGAGCAATGAGAGCCGGTTTATCGGATAATACTTGTACTTGTGTCATTCCTAATCTATTCTCGTCGAGGCAACTTTTTCGCAACGTTTAGACTATCATTGTAGAGACTAGCGTTGTATACCTTGCGGATTTCCCCTAAATCTTTTAAGCTCGTAGGCCAGGTTTAACAGTTAAGTCCGTTATATAAACTCCCGCACCTAATACCTAATAATTGAATCTTTTAGCAATCAGGGTATTTTCTCTGTTGGCTGTTATCTTTAATGAAATGCTATCTACAAACTGATAAAAACGATGAATTATCCAGCATTTACGTCTTTAGTTCTCAAACTGATTGGGGTAATCTTTATCCTATCTTCCTTATTGGATTATGTGACCCTCGCCGTTCCTCCTAATTTTGGGAGTCAATCATGGCAAATTGGCATAGTCACCAGTATCGTTGACCGAGGGGTAGTACCTTTGGTGGGTATGGGTTTTATTTTAGTGGGCTATATCATTGATGGGATGGCTGATGCTAACCCGTTAAAGAAATCGGGATTTAGTCTTAAATTGCCTGTGTATATCCTAGCTGCTCTTTTAGGGTTAGTATTTCTGTTGATGGTTCCCTTACACCTCAACAACCTCAATATTGCTAAAACCGATGCTTTAGAACGGATTCAACAAGGGGCCGGTCAAGGGGCTGAACAAATTCAACAGTTCTTAACCCAGGTGGATACTTTATCGAAAAACCCCGGTCGACTCGATGAACAGATTCAACGACTTAACCAAGCGGTAGAAGCGGGTCAAGTTCAAGGACGACAGTTGAATGCTCAACAGTTAGAAACTTTACGTCAACAACGTCAGCAATTACAAGGGTTACGAGATTTGTCCAAAAATCCTGAAGAATACAAAAAAAGAACTCAGGAGTTGAAAAATCAATTAGAAACCCAACTGCTTGAACGTCGTAAACAGGCTGAAGGTCAAGCCACCACCCAGGCCCTTAAGCAAAGTCTTCGCATTGGTTTAAGTAGTTTAATGTTAGCTATTGTTTACAGTGTAATTGGTTGGATTGGTTTAAAATCGGAAATTAGCAGTCCTAAAGGTCCTAAAGCTGCCCCTCGTCCAAAAGTGAAACGTTAATTTGAGATAATAGTAAATCATGAGATAGGAAGATAGGGAGAGATCAAACTCTCTCTATTTTTCTATTCCCTAGATTAAACATTAAACTGTTGTCGATCAATACATTGCTGATAAGTCTGCTGATATTTTAGGTTGGGTAGAGGAACGAAACCCAACAATATAAAAAATTATTCTATCTATCCTTACTTATTCCAAGAATAAACTCTGAATATATCCAATAACCTCTACCTTTGGGCGACGCTTTTTGCTTAGCTTCGCATCCTAACTTATTTAACTATCATTAAACCTGAACTTTTTTCTTCCAAAGCAGATAAAGCAGCTTGAATTTTATATTTTTATATCTCTTTTGTTTATTCGTGTTTATTTTCTATTATTGTTAATATTGTTATTTTTTGAAGGATCACTTTTTTAAGAATGGATCAATTACCTGAAGGATGGAAATTAATTAGTTTAAATGAAGTTATAGGAAATACAGGATTATTTATTGATGGTGATTGGATAGAATCAAAAGATCAAGATCCTAATGGAGAAATTCGTCTTTTACAGCTTGCTGATATAGGAATTGGAGAATTTTTAAATAAATCATCAAAATTTTTAGCTCAAGATACAGCAAATCAATTAAAATGTACTTACCTAAAAGAAAATGATCTTTTAGTAGCTAGATTACCTGATCCTATTGGTAGATGTTGTATACTTCCTAAACTCAATCAACGTTGTGTAACTGCTGTTGATGTTTGTATTATCAGACCAGATCCTAATCTAGTTAATAGACAATATTTGATGAGGTTATTTAATAGTAATTCAATGAAAAATCTGATTGAAAATTATGTGACTGGTACAACTAGAAAAAGAATTTCACGGAAAAATTTACAACGCCTTAAGATTCCTTTACCCCCTCTAGAAGAACAAAAAAGAATCGCTAAAATATTAGATAAAGCTGATGAAATTAGAGGTAAACGTAAAGAATCAATTCTCTTAACAGATGAATTACTTTGGTCAACCTTTTTAGATATGTTTGGCGATCCGGTTATTAATCCTAAAGGTTGGGAAACGAAAACTATTGAAAGTATTACTAAGAATGAAAAAAATGCCATTAAAAGAGGTCCTTTTGGTGGTGCATTAAAAAAAGAAATATTTATTAATGAAGGTTATCTCGTTTATGAACAGTATCATGCTTTAAATAATGACTTCTCATTTGAAAGATATTATATTGATGAACATAAGTTTGAAGAATTAAAAGGATTTGAAGTAAAACCTGGAGACATTATAATCAGTTGTTCTGGTGTTTATCTAGGGAAACTAGCAATAGTTCCTGAAGGAGCAAAAAAAGGAATTATTAATCAAGCTCTTCTAAAAATCAGCCTTGATCAATCTAAGATAACAAATAATTTTTTCACATTTCATTTTAGACATCAAAATTTTCGAGATACATTTTTTGCAGCAAATAGAGGTTCAGGAGTACCGAATTTTCCTCCGATTAAAGATTTCAAAACTTTTCCTTTTATTGTTCCACCAATTGATATCCAGAATCAATTTGAATTAAAAATCAAAAAAATCAAAAATTATCAACAACATATAAATCAAAGCTTACAGGAATCAGAAAACTTATTTAATTCGTTATTACAAAGAGCATTTAAAGGAGAATTATGAGGGATAGAAGATGTTATAGTAAGGTGGGCATTGCCCACCCTACTTCGTTATTAACTTGCTGCTAAAATCAACTGTTGACGATGAACTTTAATCAACTGTAATGCCATCCCAGATGTTTTTTCTAACATGAGAATAACCTGTTGAGGTTGTAACATCGTCCCATCATTGCGACAACTCCCCAAATAACGCAACACCACAGTATCATCTTGATACAAGTCTAAGGATAAATGAGACAAGCGATCGCGTAAATTAACCGTTTTCTTTTTACCTGATTTTGTGGTTTTCTCCCAGTTAATTTCCGAACTATCTAAGACATTTTTAATCCAACTTTCCCAAGTTTCCTGATTAAATATATCCTCAGTTTGAACAGTAATTAAGTATTCGGCCTCCTCTAATAACCGCGTCGCTGAAGTGGAATTAACCGATACTTCTTCTACCTTCATAATAGGTATTTCTGAGGGTAACTCCTTCTCTAAAGCGTGACGAAACTCATCAATATTCATCACCTTGGTTAACTCAAAATCCACAATTTCCCCACTACTGGTAACCCCCAAGGTTAACGCATTGGCAATGGAAATTCTGGGTCCCGGATGATATCCCCCCGTAAAGGAAATAGGTAAAGCTGCACGACGGACCACGCGATCGAATAATCTCACCAGATCAAGGTGGCTAACTAAGGCCATTTCGCCAATTTTGCCAAAATAAACCCGAAACCTCTGGAACCGTGCTTGGTTGGGCTTAAAATGACCGCTAAACTCAGGAATAGCAGGGGGTTGCACCACAATATTATGACCGAAATCTAAGCCACAGACTCCACAATGGGAACAGCCATCAAAGGCACAGTCGGGAACCGTGGCTGCTTCTAAGGCCCTCTGTAAGTCCTCTTGTAACCACTTTTTATCAATACCCGTATTAATGTGATCCCAAGGTAAAGGGGCGTTGTATAAGTCCGTATTTCCTTCAAAAACGTTCCATTCTCCTGCTTCTACCTGACGATATTTCCAGCTTAACCCCGCTTCTTCGATCGCTTGTTCCCACGCTTCATAGGCTTGTTGAGCATTTTCCCACCAGGAGTCCATCCCGGCCCCCAATTCCCAGGCGCGACGAATGACAGGGGATAACCGGCGATCGCCTCTGCCGATAAAATCTTCCATGGCCGAAATTCTCACATCGGTATAATTGGCTTTGACACCGCGAAGAGATCGAAAGGCTTCTCGTAATAGTTCCTGTTTGCGCTTAAATTCGGCTGTAGAGACGGAATGCCACTGAAACGGCGTATGAGGCTTAGGGGTAAAATTAGACACCGTAATGGTGAATTGTAGGGGCTTACGGCCCTTAATTCGACATTCTTGCCGTAACCAGCGCACTGTTTCCACAATACCCAATACATCGAGATCCGTTTCTCCGGGTAAGCCGATCATAAAGTACAGTTTAACTTTATCCCAACCCTGTTCAACGGCGGTTTTGACCCCTCGTAATAACTCTTCATTGGTTAACCCTTTATTGATCACATCGCGCATTCTTTGGGTTCCGGCTTCGGGGGCAAACGTAAGCCCTGACTGACGGTTTCCTCCGACAATATTGGCGATATTTTCATCAAATCTATCTACCCGTTGACTGGGTAAGGAAAGGGTCATATTTTCGTCTTTAAGACGGTTTTTGATCTCCGTTCCCACTGCGGGGAGGGCTAAATAGTCGGAACAACTCAAAGATAGTAAAGAAAACTCGTTATGGCCCGTTTCTCTGATCCCCCGTTCGATGGTTTCGATCACCTCTTCTGGTTGCACATCCCTCGCCGGGCGGGTTAACATTCCGGGTTGACAAAAACGACATCCCCGCGTACAACCTCGTCTTATTTCTACCACTAAGCGATCGTGAATGGTTTCGATATAAGGCACTAAGCCAATGGCATAAGCTGGCATCGGAGGAGAGACACGACGTAAAATTATCGGGGGAACACCGGGGCGCTTAGGAATGACTTCTCCTGCTGCTGTTACCTCGTAGAAGCGAGGGACATAAACCCCTGGAATTTGGGCTAAATCGAGTAATAAGGCTTCTCTACTCAGGTTATTTTCTTTCCCTTGTTCAATAATTAAACCAATTTCTGGGAGTAATTCTTCCCCGTCTCCTAAGGCCATAAAATCGAAAAATTCGGCGAAGGGTTCGGGGTTAGATGTAGCGGTTTGGCCGCCAGCGAAAATTAAAGGATAATTGCCTGACTCTCTCTCTTTCCAGGTTAAAGGGATTTGAGCTAAATCCAACATTTCCAGGATGTTAGTGGCTCCTAGCTCGTAACTGAGATTAAACCCTAAAATATCAAAATCTGTGAGGGTTCGACGGGATTCTAGGGCAAATAAAGGGGTTTTTGTCTCTCTCAACTTCTGGGCTAAATCCGGTGCTGGCAAGTAAGTGCGATCGCAAAGTTGACGGGGCTGAGTATTGAGGATATTGTAAAGGATGATATGGCCTAAATTAGAGGCTCCCAGTTCATAAACTTCTGGATAAGTCAGCACCCAGCGTACTCTCGCCGCTTGCCAAGGGCGATGTTTAGCCCCTAACTCGTTACCCAGATAACGGGCAGGTTTATTAATATCTGGGGTCAGCAGTTTTTTAATGGCGATAGTCACAAACGAACCTCCGGCACTTCCCTAAATTTTCTCATGCTTTTCTAATATACCGGAAGTGTGGAGGAGTAAGCCAAGAGAAGGATGACTTCAAGCAGCTACAGTTGGGTTAATTAATGCTTCATAGGCTTGACGGGTTTCATAAATTTCTAAGGCTCTATCTAACTGGGTTAACTCAAAAATAATCCGAACCGATGGCGATAGGGAACAAACGCTTAACCGTTTATTAAGACGTTGAGCCAGGCGAAATGCTAACACAATGGCCATAAGTCCTGCACTATCAATAAATTCTACTTGGTGCATATCCACCAAAAATTCTCTATTCGGGTTGTTGTTAACAAAATTGGTTAATTTTTCTTGAAAACGATCCACGTTGGCCGCAGTAATGTAACCACTGGGTTCAAAAACGGCGATTCTTAAATTAATCAAATGACTCCCCATCATTGGTGTGTACCCTCAATTTCAAAATTTAATTTGCTTATGGTATGACCAAATTATAATCACTTTTTTGTCAATTGATTCAGTTTTAATCCTTTTAATATGTTTTTTTAGGAATTAACCGAATGTTAATCTTTGGTTAATTTTTGTGACTGAATCATGCTTTTTGTTTAGTTTAGTTAAATCGGGGTTTTTGTCTATCATGGGATAGATTTTCCCCAAACTCAACCATAATTTGGCCGCTACACTGTTGTAGTTTATTCAGTAATGAATGACAGTTTAGCATTTTATCAGCTTTTTTGTAAAAAAATGTTAAGGAGGTTACAAAACCTAAAGCCCAATTAATGGTTTACTAAAAATAATCCCTGTTGTTAAAAAAGCCTGAAGATTATCAGCCCTGGATCGTAGTAGAAGTAAAATCCTCCTCTACATTTACTAACTTAGCCTAAAATCCCCTATTGTCAAGAGCGGAGAAAAATTCGTGAACCGGCCCCCTTTAATTCGCCAATTGGTGGAAAAAGCTCTCTATCTTAAACAATTAACCCCAGAAATCGAAACGGCCATCAACCGTGAGTTAACCCGTACTGGCTACATATCCGATGTGGACTACGAGGCGTTAGAATTACTGATGTCAGAAATGGACGAGGGACGGATTCGCTTGACTTGAAATTCCTGAACGCCTAAGGCCAGTTATTCCCTCATACCCATGAGCCAAGTTAAAACCCCACCCAGGATGGCCATCAGCCCTAAACTCAGTAATACGGGTTGTAACCCGAAGAAGGTTTCAGCAATACCAGCCAACGCTAACGGTAAAGACAGAGCAATGTTAACCGCATTATTTTGCAGGCCAAACACTTTACCGCGCATATCGACGGGGGTTTCTGCTTGGATAATGGTTTGCATGGGAACTCCCACAAAGGCGGCGAATACTCCCAAAAATGTGATCATTAACAGGGTTAACCAAAAACTGTTGGTGGATAAAGATAAACCCACCAAGGAAACAGCCATGCCCACTGCTCCCCATAAGCCTAACTGATTATTACGGAATTGTTGTCCCCAACCCCCTAAAACAGCAGCCCCACAACCCATTCCTAAACCACCAGTAGCCAATAAAAAACCAAATTGTTCGGCTTTCATGCCTGGTATGGTTTCGGCCATGCGTACCGCCAAAACCGATAGGGCTGCAAAAATACAAAATAAAATCACTAATTGAATTAAAGCATTACGAACCCGATGGTTACCCTTGAGATACCGAATACCGTCTTTAATATCTTCCAAGACGTGGGGTTGTTCTTTTGGAGATTTTTCCCGTTTTTCCCCAGTTTTTAACAAGAGGAGGAATAAACCAGCAATAAAATAAGACGCTCCCACTAAAAAGGCTTTGCCTTCTTCCCAAGAAAAGCCAAGTTTTTCGGCGAAATGGGCGGCCACTTCCAATAAAGGGTCCCCAATAGCAAAACCCACAATCGTCATGGCCATCATAGTGGTGGTAAATAGAGAATTAGCGGACAATAAATCACGACGTTTGACTAATAAGGGGATAGTTACTTGTTCGGCTGGGGCAAAAAATTGGGTGATCGTTGAATCGATTAGGGTTAACACTAATAAAATTAAAAAACCCAAGGGCAGGAAAAAAGCGTCTTGAGTTTGATTTTGCCAACTTCGTAACCAGTGAGGCAACCAAGTTAAATGTAAGGTTAACGTATCTCCTTGGGATAACCAAAGTAAGGGGGGAATAATGAAGACAAAGGCCGCACGAATGAAGTTGGAGATGACTAATACCCCTTTTTTTGGCCAGCGATCGACATATACCCCGGCCAAGGAACCACAGAAAACCGCCGGAATGGTAAAGGCGATCATGATGGCTGATACCCAACCACTGATAGGTTGATTTTCTCCCTGGAAATGGCCAGCAATAAAGGCGATCATTAACACTAAATAGACTTTATCGGCTAATTGAGAAAAGATTTGTCCTATCCAAAGAATTAAAAATTGAGGATTCTCCAACACCGGAGCAAACCCTTGACGGGGGGATTTTTTGGAGCTATCAGCACGATCCATAGATTCCTCTCGGTTGGTAGTATCGACGGTTTTGTTAGTGGGGGTTTTACTGGTTTCAGAATCGGAAACTGTCATAATTTACTTTTAATTTTTTTTTTTCACACACCTAACAATCAACTAAGCTGTGTTGGGCGTTCGGAGTTATTGTTTTTTTCTGGCTGCACTCAACAACGGGTAATAGTTGATATTTGATACTTTACTGGCTCAAAAGTAACAGTATTATCTATGATAGTTTAGGAAGGGTTTGTTTCACAAATCCCTGCAAAATCTCTGTTCGTCTTGTTTGCTCAAAAACTTGTTTGATTTTAGTGGAAAGTTTTTCTATATCTATGGTTTTTTCATAGTTAATATCAATGTCTTGTTCTTGGAAATATTCGATTAGACTTAAACCAGCTACACGGGTTAAATAGGCTGCACTAATCCCTTGGGTTGCCCCTCCTACTACATAAGTAATAGCGTTACTTTTCAATAAACTACTAATGGCATGGGTTGATAATTCCACTAACCCTAATTTTATCATTAATTTCCCGATGGTTGACGCTACGGTTTGTCCTTGAGATAGGGTCAATTTTTGTTGATAAATACTGCTTAAATCCACTATCATTTGAGCATTGATGGCCGCCGTTGCTAATAAATCTAAGGATGAAACCGGGTTGGCAAAGGCTGCTGCTGCTGCTATCCATTGATATTTTTCCATCATGGGAACAGCCTTATTCCGTCTAATTTTATTTAAAATCCCTTTAGCTTCTTGTTTAATTTCTTGTGCTTCACGCCACACTTTTCCCCAGATTAACTGCTCTCTTTCTTCGGTTAAAATTGAGTCTAATCTAGTGATTAAAGCTGAAATATTAGGGGGGGTTATTTCGCTCCATTCTTGATAGGATTTATCTTCTTTATATTGACGAACTTTTAAGGAGGTTGGGGTTGATTTTATGGCGACTACATCATCGGGAGGCATAATGGTTTGAACCCGTTTTTTAATCTGTTGTAAGATAATTTCTTGTTCTTCTGAGTTATATTGTTCAGGTTGATTGAAAGTAATTAAAACCCGTTGATGATTATGATAACATTGTTGTATAATCTGCCATTGACTTTCGGTTAAATCTGTGTTAGTAAACAAGGAAACTAAGTCTATTTTTTGATGAATATTCCCACTATTATCTTCCTCTAACCATTCAACTTGTTTAAAGTTTGTTTCTTGATATAGTAATGATTTTAAGTTGCTTTTTGCTGTGTTATTATTGCCAACTAATCCTAAAGAAATAGATTGATTATTCAGCTTTTCTGGTAATGTTTCCAGTTTAGTTTCTAACTTTAATAAATTGGATTGAGGGTTTTCTTGTTTGATTATGTTTAATATTTTTTTTCCATCAGATATAGACTGATTGACTTCTGTCATGGTTAAAGGCGAAATAGTTTCATAAACCAACTTCTCAGGGTGTTTTTTTTGCCACCACCAAACCCCTGTCCCCATAGCCATCAGACTCAAAACACCCCATTCTCCTATAGCCATCACTTCTTCATGGAGACTATCTCCTAACCATAGTAATAATGAAATGCCTAACCCGACTACAAGAATAGGCTTTTTTACCTTAACACTCATCATTTCCCCTCAAAATTGCCCTAAAATTTCTTTGTTTTGATTGTAATCTTTTTAGGGGATTTTTTCAACGAACCGAAAACCCTGTACCTTATGACAAGTAGTCTGCTTATGTTACCGTAATTATCAGTTATTTTTTAAGAAAGCCAAGCGGTTTTAATGCGATTCCATAAACTCGAAATTGAAGCTTTCATTTCCTTTTTAAAATACCATTGTTGAAAGGCTTTTTCGTATTCTTCTCCTTCGGTTTGAAAGGTTTTAAAGGTATCTAAAGTTAGGGGAAGTCCCAATAAGATCAAGATATATAATGACCAGGACAAGGTTCCGGCTGCTAAAAAATTGAGTAACATGGCAAAGGAATTAATAATGCCATAGCGAATAAATTTCCGTTTTAGTTGTCTTTGAAGATATTGATTAAATTCATCTTTTTTGGCTTGCTGTTGTTTTTGTAATAACCAGTCTTTTTCGGCCAATTGTAAAACATCGACATCAATGTCTAATTCTGCTGCAATTTCCCAAAGTTGAGTACGAGACAATTCTTCAACCTCGGTTTTGCGCGCAATGGCCAAGTGTAAAATTTCTTGAACTTCCTCTTTACGGTAGGATTGAGGCGGTTGTACTTCAGAAGCAGACATATATCTTAGGTAACTCGGTAGTAACTGACCAAAGGGGTTGAGTCGCTGCAATTGTAAGACCAAACA
>JAAUYB010086687.1_pt1 | contig 13760 bp, 14 predicted proteins | sample 7278071 | NCBI WGS metagenome assembly JAAUYB01 (sample SAMN14350121, study PRJNA611818) | marine sediment metagenome | isolation source: surface marine sediment (1.8m) | place: French Polynesia: Moorea | collected 2018-08
ATAGGCGCGGGTCTCGTGTTCCGCGTCAATCACGGCATCCGCCGGCAAGACCTCGCGCAACCGCGCCACGATGCGGGCCTTCTTCGACAGAATTGCATCACTCGGAACCGGCATGTCCATGGCAAATCCTCCTGATTGGTAAAAACATATTACCAATTCTTACCCAAAGCAACTGTTAACTCCGCCACCGAAACGCCGTTTCCGGGCCGCGCGTGGGAGGGTGGGTGGGAGCGTGGCACGGAAACGGCGCGCCCCTGACAATCCCGTGACCCCGGCTTCGCGGCGCGCCTCGGTCCGGCTACGCTCCCTTAGACCCATGAAAGGCCACCCATGCGCACCCTCGCCCTTTTTCTCCTCGCCACCCCCGCCCTCGCCGACGCCCCCGTGATCGAGGACGCCACCGCGCGCCAGACCGGCGCCACCTGGACCTTTTCCGTCACGCTCTCCCATCCCGACACCGGCTGGGACCACTACGCCGATGGCTGGCGTGTCGAAGCGCCTGACGGGACCCAGCTCGGTTTTCGCGAACTCCTGCACCCGCATGTCAACGAACAGCCCTTCACCCGCTCGCTCAGCGGTGTCGCGATCCCTGACGGACTCAGCGAGGTCATGATCCGCGCGCGCGACAATATCGACGGCTGGGCCGACGCCACCTTCCCACTGGAGCTTCCCCGCTAGCCGATCACCACCGACTGCAGCTCGAAGATCGGCAGCAGGATCGCGAGCACGATGATCAAGACGAACGCCCCGACAACCATCATCAGCACCGGGTCGAGCACCGCCGCAATGCGTTTGCGGTCATTGGCAAGCCAGGTCTCGACCAATACCGCCGCGCGCTCGGTCATCTGCGCCAGCCGCGCGGACTCCTCACCCACCCGAATGAGCTGCAACGCCACCGGCGGCAACAGTTTGAACTTGCGCACCGCCCCCGACAGGCTCTCGCCCTGGCGCACCGCCGTGACGATGTCATCGGCCTGCCGCCGGTAGGATTGCACCGTCAACACATCCGCGGCCCCGATCACCGCGTTCACCGCCGTCTGCCGGCTGCCCAGTACCAGAGCCATGGTGCGAAGATACTGCGCCGCGATTGACAGCCGCCTCAGCCGCCCGAACAGAGGTATCGCCAGTCCGACGCGGTCCGCGACGTTCCGTATCGCCGGTACCCGCCAGGCCACCAGCCCGCCCACGACCAAGACACCCAGCGCCGCGACGATCATCACCCAGTTCACCTGAATCCACTCCGAGGCGCCCAGCACGACCTGCGTCAGCTGAGGTAATTCCCGCCCCGAGACCTCGAACATCGCCACCACCTCGGGCGCCACGTTGGTCACCAGGATTACGCACACCAGCAAGGACACCGCCGCCACGAAGGCCGGGTAGACCAGCGCCGTGGCGATCTCGGCCCGGTTGGCCCCCTGCGCCTCGAGGAAATCCGCCAGCCCGCTGAAGACCGCCGCCAGATCGCCGGAACTCTCCCCCGCGCGCAGCGAAGACGTGTAATACCGCGGAAACCCCGACCGCCCGGCCTCGATCGCATCCGACAGCGGATAGCCTTCAAGCGTCGCCGCCTTCAGCTCGGCGCCGAAGGCTTGCATCCGCGCCGAGCCCTCGCTCTCGATCACCGCGTCGAGGGCTGCGTCCATCGGCAAATCCGCCGACAGCAAAACCGCCATCTGCCGCGAAAAGATCGCCCGCTCCTCGGCGTCAAGCTTCGCCCCCGTAGCGCGCTTTTCCGCCTTCGCCCGCCCCTTGGCCTCGATATCCGAGGCCATCAACCCTTGCGCCTTCAGCGCATCGAAGGCCGCCCGCTCGCTTTCCGCGACCAGCGTGCCGGTCTTGCGCTGGCCCTTGGCGTTATAGGCAACATAGGTAAAGGGCTGCATCTACTGGTCACCCAGCACGCGCCGTACTTCCTCGAGCGAGGTGCGGCCCGCGCGCACCAACTCCAGCCCCTGCGCCAACAGCGTCGCGCCCTTCGGCACCGCCGCTTTGCGCAATTCCAGCTCCGACGCGCCGCCCGAGACCATCGTCGCGATCTCATCCGTCACCTCGACGATCTCGAAGACGCCCTTACGGCCAGAATATGCCGCGCCACCGCAGGCATCGCAGCCCACCGCATGCTGCACCGTCTCCGGCGGCTCCAGCCCCGCCGCCTCGAACATCTTGCGCCCGTCGGTGTCCAGGGGCACTGTCTCCTTGCACTCTTCGCAAAGCATGCGCAGCAGCCGCTGCGCCATGATCCCGCGCAGGGTGGACGCAATGAGATAGTCATCCAAACCAAGATCCCGCAGCCGCGTGATCGCGCTCACCGAGTTGTTCGCGTGCAGCGAGGAAAACACCAAATGCCCCGTCAGCGACGCCTGCGCCGCCACGCTCGCGGTCTCGCCATCGCGGATTTCGCCCACGAGGATCACGTCCGGGTCCTGCCGCAACGTGGCCCGCAAACCGGCGGCAAAGGTCATGCCGATCTCGGAGTTGGTCTGGGTCTGGGAAATCCCCGGCAGGTGGTATTCGATCGGGTCCTCGACCGTCACGATATTGCGCTTGTCCTGATCGGCGAGTTTCAGAAGCGAATAAAGCGTCGTGGTCTTGCCGCTTCCCGTCGGCCCGGTGGACAAAACGATGCCATCCGGGCGCGCGGCAAGCCGTTTCAAAACGGCTTCCTGCTCGGCGGCCAGGCCAAGGGCGTCCAGAGGCAAAAGCGATGAATGCCGATCCAGCACCCGCAACGTGATCCGTTCACCGTAATGCCCCGGCAGGGTCGACATCCGCACGTCGATATCCCGCCCACCGTAGCGCAACGAAATCCGTCCGTCCTGCGGCAGCCGGGTCTCGGCCGTATCCAGCCCCGCCATCACCTTGAGGCGCGAGATCACGCGCCGCACCGGCACATCCGTCCGGTCCATCACCTCGCGCAGCATCCCGTCGACGCGCACCCGGGCGCGCAACCCGTTGTCATAGGGCTCCACATGCAAATCCGAGGCGCTGGCCCGCACCGTGCGCCGCAAAAGCTGGTTCACAAGCTCGATCACCGGCGCCTCGGTGGCGTCCTCGAGCAGGTCCCGCGTGCCCGCGGCGCCCGCCTGACCCTCGAGATCGAAACTCAGATCGCTTTCCCCATCCGCCTGCGCCTGACCACCCTCGTGGTAATGCGCGTTCAAAGCCGTCTCGAAGGCCTCTTTCTCCACCCGCTCGATCCTGAGCGGACGCCCCGACCGCCGCCGCGCCTCGCGCAGCCCGAACGCCGTCACCTCCGGCCCGCAGATCAGCGCATCGCCCTGCAGGACCAGCTGCTGGTCACGGGCGAAGACGAAGGGCAGGTCGGTCATGGGATTGGCCTATTGCGCGGAGTTGAATTCCAGACGAGAGGGCAACGGCGGGAAAATCTTGGACCGTGCATAGCTGTCGATGAAGCCCGCGTCGAAGGGCTGGTTCAGGTTCGCCCCGTCGAAGGGGAAGCCGGTGTCGGGGTAGTTCGGGAATTGTCCGTCATTGCGCGGCTCAATCGCGCGGCTCGCCCGCCGCGCATCCCGCGCCACTTCGCGCGTCAGCCGGTTGGCGTCGCCATCGTTGCGAATGATCCGCGGCCGCAGCATCAACAGCAGCACCCGCTGGTCCTGGCGCACGGCCCGGCCGCGAAAGAGCCCGCCGAAGAACGGCAGCGTGCTCAGTCCCGGCACACCGGCATTTTCCGCACTGGCGCCGTTTTCCAGCAACCCGCCCAGCATGATCACCCGCCCGTTGCCCACCAGCACGTTAGTAGTCAACGTGCGCTTGGTGGTGATCTCGCCGCCCGCCTCGGAGGAGGTATTGGTCAGCGCCGAGACCTCCTGCTCGATCTCCATGCGCACCGTGTTGTCGCCGGTGATCTGTGGCGTGACCTTCAGCGTCAGGCCGACGTCCTGCCGCTCGATGGTCTGAAACGGCTGATTTGGCACCGCGCTGTCGCCGACCGTGGAAAAGCTTCCCGTCACGAACGGCACGTTCTGCGCCACCACAATCTCGGCTTCGGTGTTGTTGAGCGTCAGGATCGAGGGCGTCGCCAGAAGCCGTACCGTTTCCTCGCGCGAGAGCGCGCTCAGAAAGCCCACGAGCCCATCGTCTCCATCAAAGGTCCGCGCGCCGACCGTCCCGCCCGTGCCGGGGCTGATCGGCGAGCCCGATACAGCAGCGGTCACGAGGCTGGTAAGCGTCGGCCGCCCGCCAAGCGAAAACTCCGCCCCGCCGAAGAGCGCATCGTTCAGAAGCGCGCCGAACTGTGCCGTCAGATCGGCGAAGGTCTTGACGTTCAGCTCGAAGATCACCGCCTCGACAAGCACCTGGCTCGGCCGCTGATCGAGCCGCTTGATCGCACCGACGATCGAGGCGATCTGGTCGCTGGGTGCTGTCACCAGAAGCGAATTCGACTGCGGCTCGGCCACGATGGTCACATTGCTCTCCGGCCCGTCGGGCGTCGCGGCCAGCACCGAGCGCGCGATCACGCCCTCAAGCTCCAGCGCATCGGCGTAATTGAGCTGCACCACCGTGGTCGAGACACTGCGCTGCGGCGTGTCAAGCTGGCCGACCACCGACCTGATCCGGCTGCGAAACTCGTCATTGCCGCTGACCACGATCGCATTGGCCCGGAAATCGGCGGAAATGCTGCCCCCGGGGGGGACGATATCCAGCGACTGGATGGTGCCCAGCATGTCCTGCGCGTTGGAATAATTCAGGCGGATCGTCTCGATCGTCTGCCGGCGCGGCCGGTCGAGCTGATCGATAAGCCGCCCGATCCGGTCAATATTCTCGCGGCGGTCGGAAAGGATCAGCAACCCCGATTGTGGCACCGCGGTCAGCACCGCCTCGGGCGGCAGCAAGGGCCGGATCACCTCCAATGTCTCGCCCAGCGAGATGTTGCGCACCACGAAGACCCGCGTTTCGAAGGCCCCGCCCCGGGTCTGCACCCGGCTCCCGGGCGCCAGTTCGCGCGCGATATCGAGCGGCACGATCCGATCGACCTGGTCGCCCTCGATGATCGTCAGCCGGTTGAGCTCCAGCACATTGAGGAAAATCTCGTACAAGGCCGCCGTCGACACCGTCCCGGGCGCGATCACCGTCACGGTGCCCTGCACCCTGTTATCGAGGGTGAAATTCCGGTTCGTCGCATTGGCCACGATCTCGACAAACGACCGCAGGTCAGCGTCCCGCAAGTCCAGAGCGATCTGCGCGCGCAGAGGCTGGCTGGAAATTGCAAGAAGCGTCAGAACAATCAGAAAGGCACGTCTAAAGCTGTGCAAGATTGACCTTTATAACCTTTCGCGCCCCGTCCCGGATGATCTCGAGGCTCACCACCCCGCCAAGCGCGCCGTCACCCGCCTGGGCAATCAGGTCCGCAGTTTCAACGGAATTTCCGTTGATCCGCAAGATCATATCGCCGGTTTTGAGCCCGATCTCGTCATAAAGCGCGCCGGTCTGAATCCAGACGACGTCGAGCCCGGTGCTGCCATCGTCCAGCTCGGTGACGATCAGGTTTCCGGCCTCTTCAAAGACTGCCGAGACATGGGCAAGGTCGAGCCGCTCGACCCCGACGGTGACTTCCGTCACCTCCGCGGGTTCGGTTTCGTCAAACGCTGGCGGAACGACCTGGTACATCTCGGCCATGTCAGCCGCGCGCACTGGGATCAGCTGCCGTGTCCCGTCCGAGATGATCCAGACGCCCTCGTGGGTGATCTCTTCGACGGTCTCGCCGCCGATCATGGTATCGCCGACACGCTTGATGCGCTCGAAGCCGTCCTCCGAGATCAGCGCCCAGCTGTCCTGCGCGCCGTCAGCGATCAGCCCGGTGAGGATGTAGTCGCTGGGGGCCTCCTGCACGGCTTCGGGCTCGGGTTCCTCAACCGCCACTTCGACATATCCGAAAAGCGCGGGCAGCGCCGCGGCGACCACGGGCGCCTCGGAGGCACGCGCATCGGCCTCGCCGGCCAGAACCGGGGGCTTGAAAGGGTCAGCCGGGGGCGCGGTCACGGTCAGCCCAAACTGCCCGCCGGCAAAGCCGAGCGCGCCAACGGACAGGGTCAAAGCGATGTTCGACAGCAGACTCACGTGCAATACGCCCCTTCAGAAAGAAAGTCTTAGGAATATCAACGCCCCATGTCTATCACCCCCAGCCGCAAAACGCCAGTTTCGAGGCCCTGATCGGCGGGTTTTTGGCGATTGTTTCGGGTCCGTGAACAGCCGAATGGGCGGCTTGCGCGTTTTCGGCGTGAATCCGCGTCGCACAGGTCAACCCCCGGCGGAAGCCCGCCGTGAGTCGCTAGTAAAGCGGCACCGGCATCGCCGCGCGCCAGCCCGCTGCCGTCTCAGAGCCCACCGAGGCGAGATACCCCCGCAGCTCGTCCGGCACCGCGCTGCCGCTGAACTCGGCCTGCAACTCCGCCACCGGCTCGCGCAGCTGCCCGGTCAGATCGAAACGCACCGGCCCGCCCGCGCCCTCCAGTGTCACGTCGAGCCGCCATGCCCCGTCGCGCCCCAGCACGCCCGTCACCGGCCCGCCGCCCATCGGCGCCTCCATCAGCACCGCCTCGGCGAGCTCTCCGGCAAGATCCCCCTCGGCCGTGATTTCCCCGCGCAAGTCCTCGAGGTCCGCCCGCAACACGCGCACCGCCAGAAGCCCCCCGGCATCGACCTGCGACGGCACATTGCCCAGGTCCCAGGTCCCGCGCCCGTTGCGCAGGGTCGCCCGGTTCAGCATCCAGGCCACCGTCAGGTCCGCGCGCAGCGCCAGACCCTCACCCTCAAGCCGCACCTGCCAGCGCCACCCCTCCGCGCCTGGCATCCCCGCGGACCAACCCAGCGACAGACCCGGCACCAGCGGAGAGTTCAGCGTCATCGTTCCTTCCCGCAGGCCTGCGTCGTCCACCACGGACTCGGTCCAAGGCGGCAATTGGTCCGGCACCGCCATCCGCAGGTGGTGCATCTTGCCGGCATAAAGCCCGGCCCCGGCGAGCCCCACGACAAACACCAAGAGCAGAAACACGAACCTGATCACTCTACCGCCTCCAGCTCGAAGGATGCCGCCACGAGGCCCGTCTCGGCCCCGCGTTCGATCCGGAAGGCGGCGATGCGGTAACCCCAGGTTGGCGTGGTGTCCTGCAGCCAGAAGGTCAGCGTCTCGAACGGCACCGCCTCGAACGCGAGATCCACCCCGCCGCCCGACCGGTTCGAAAGTTGCGCCACCTGCTCGCGCAGGCCCTCGCGCACCAGGCTCTGTTCGATCCCGCTGATCCCGATCGGCTCGCTCGCCGCCGCCTCTTCTACCGGAGCGGCCAGCCCCTCGGGCGGCAGTTCGGCCACCTGGTCCGCGACCCAGTCCCGCAGCACCCGCGCCTCGAAGGCAGCAACCTTGGCCGCCTCGCGCGCCGCCTGCATCGGCTGTACCACCAGAAAGACCACCGCCACCGGCAGCACGACGCCCACGAGCAGACCCAGAAGCACCCGTTCGCGTCCCGAAAGCCGGGCGAGCAGATATGTCAGCCGGTCCGTCATCCGCCCGCCTGACTCAGCCGCAATCGCCCGCTGACGCCCTCACCGGCGCGCGAGGCCGATTCCAGCACCTCGACCAGGAACTCACCGCCGCGCAGGTCCTCCACCAGGAAATCCAACGCCTGGAAATCCACCGCCGCAACCGTGATCACAAGCCCGCTTCCTGGGGAGAACGAGACCGTCTCGACCTCGATATCACCAATGTCGAAGAACGGCGCCGCCGCCTGGAACTGCAAGAGCGGGTCGATGTCCCTCTCCGCCACCTCCGGATCCGTCGCCGCGCTTGCGAGCGCGGCGCTGACTTGCGCGCGGATATCGAGGATCGGCCCCGAGGGCACGAAGTGTTGCCGCACCATGTCGCGCGTGCTCTGCCGGTCGGCCAGAGCCGCCTGCTCGAGCCCCTCGGTCTCGGCCCAGAGGTTGCCCAGATACGCCGCCAGCGCTAGCACGGCGACCAGCACCGGCCAGCGCCACGCTGCCACCCGGCCGCGCAACCGGTCGAACACCGCGCTTGGCGCATCGATCAGGTCAAGCCCTTGTATTGCATCGGTAAACCGCAACGGCCTGGCGTGTTTCGCCTTCACCATTGCGCCCACATCCGTGAACCGGGGCGCCTCCAGCCCGTCCAGAACCGCCCCTACGACCTCCGGCACCTCGCCCTGCACCAGCACCGCCTCCGGCAAACCCCGCTCCGCCGCCTCCTGAAACAGCGCCGCCGCCAGCTCCGGCTCCGCCGCGAACCCGTCCTCGGGGCCCAGCCGCGCCAGGACCGCGCCGTCCCGTTCCTCCAACGCCCAAAGCCCCGGCGCGCAGGGCAACAGCGCATAGTCCGGCACCAGCGCCAAGCAGTCCGCCGAAAGCTGCCCGCGATACGCTTCGAGCGCCGCGGCCTCCGCCACCACCGCCCGCGTCCAGGGCAACCCCTTGCGAAGGAACGGCCGGATTTCGAACGCCTCCAGCGGCACCGCCAACCGGTCCGCCAGCATCCGCTGCGCCACCCGCTCGCGCGCCATCCCGCGCAGTTTCTCCGGCAAATCCAGGGCCAGCAGCGGCACCTCCGCCCCCGGAATGGCGGCCACATGCGGCCCCGCCGGACGCCGGCTCTTGCCCAGCCTCCAGACCTGCGGTCCCGCTTGCGTGCGCCCTGCCACGTCCTTACCCCTGCGCTGTTTCGGTCATCGCACTATGGGCGCAAGCGGCCCCGGCATCAATCATGCTCGGCCCAGCGCCACTCGATGTAGGTCGCCGCCCCCTGCCCCGGCGATTGCCGGTAGATCACCCGCCGCGTCAACCGCGCGCCATCGAGTTCGGCCGTCAGCCGCGCCCCGAACCACCGGCTCTGCGCCGAAAACCGCTCCAGCGGATAGGCCTCGTAGGCCTCGGGCTTCATCGCGTCGGCCGCGGCCAGTTGCATCGGCAGGATGTCGTCCAACGGCCCCTCCCTGCGCGCCGCCAGCGTAGCCTCCACCACCTCGACCGGCAACCCGACCAGCACCCAGCGCAACAGCCGCTCCGGCGCCGTGTTGAGGTTGAACTGGGACTCCGCTGGCAGCGCCGCGATATAGGGCGCGAGCCGCGCGAGGTAGGCCGGCGTCATGCCCTCGACCACCGCGAGTTGTTCCACACGCGAGACCGGCCCGCCCTGCGGCAGCACCGGCACCGGCCGCGCCAGATAGGGCTGCCGGTTCCGCGGCCCGCCCTGCGCCAGGAACTCCCGCATCGCCCCCAGCAGCTCCGCGGGCAGTTCGAGCTCAGTGAACATCGCCGTGAAGGCCGGGAGCGCCAATAGATCATCCGGCTCCACCAGCCAGTTCACGTTCAGCCGCCCTTGCAGATCGACGATCCGCGCCGTCACCGCGCCCCGGTCGATGGCATAGCGCAACCCGTTGGACGCCCAGCCCTGCCCGGGATGCACCGGTCCGTTCTCGGCCACGGCGGCCTTCAGAAGCTCCGGCACCAGCGCCTCGATACCGTCGAGGTAGAGCTCCATCTGCACTGCCGCCTGGCCCATCGCGGCCCGCTGCCGCGCGCCCTCGGACCGCGCAAGCAATGACGCCGCCACCGCCGCCAGCACCATCACGATGACCAGCGCATTGATCAGCACCACGCCCGCGTCGCGTCTCATTGCAGCACCGCCACTGTCTCGAGCCCCGAGACCCGGTCGTGGCGCAGCCGCACCCGGACCGCGCGCGGGAAAATGGCACCGACGCGTTCCGCCGACCGTCCGTCCAGCCAGCCCTGCCCGTCGATGAAGACCGAGACCTCCAGCCCCTGCAGGCCGGTCAGCACCACCACTTCGGGTCCCGCCGACCGGGAACTGGCCGGCGCAAGCGTCGGCCAAAGCTGGCGTTTGAGCTCTCCGCGCGCACGGTCCAGCCGCCAGACCACGCGACCCTCGCCGCCGGCCACACCCAGCCCGCCGCCCGAGAGCCCCAGCAAGCTCAGCGCAAACCCGTCATCGGTGACATCCAGTGCCGCCTCCGGCCGCCCGCGCGGCGGGGTGAAGGTCAGGTTCGCCGCCGCGTCGAGATCCCGCCTGAGCAGCGCCAACCCATAGGTCAGTTCCGCGCTCAGCTCGCTGGCTTGCGTCAGCTTCTGATCGGTCTGGAGCGCCGATTGCAGCACGCGCACGCCGATGAGGGCCACCAGCGAGAACATCGCCAGCACCACGACCAACTCCAAGAGCGTGAACCCGCGATCCCTCATCGCTCCAGCACCCGCGGGACATAGACCACCAGAACTGCCCCCGGCTGGCCGTCTGCGCTGACCCGCACCGTGGCCTCGACAAGGCCGCCCCGGGTCGCCGCCTCGTCCACCGCCACGGCCCAATCGAACGGCCCCATGGTCACCGACTCCGGCAGGGACCGCCCCGCCTCGGCGCCCAGGAGCTTGAGTTCCTCGGCCCGGTTGAGCGCCACGGTCTGCGCGAGGATCCGAGGCAGCTCCGCGCCGATGGCGCGTTGCGACTGGCCAAGGCTGCGAAACCCCGCGATCACCCCGACCGACAAGATGAGGACCGCGATCACCATTTCGATCAGGCTGATGCCCGCGTCGCGCCCCCGCCGTTTCATGACGGTCCGCAGCTCAGCGCCGTCCAGCCGTCGCTCCGGCAGATCGTCACCCCTGATCCGCCATCGAACCGGACACGCAAAGCACCTGCCTGCCCCGCCGGCAGAAACGCCACCTGCCCGCCAAAGGGCCGCTCGACCGCCACGCCCCCGCGCCAGGCGATCCGCGCGCCATCGGCGCGCCAGGCGCCGTCGACCCGCTCAAGCCGTTGATATCCCTCTGAATTCACCGAAAGCCCCAGGACCCGTCGGGTCAGCACCGCTTCGGTGCGCAAGGCGTCATGCACCGCTTCGAACCGCGCCCAGTCCTGCGATGGCCCGCCCCCGCGCGGGCGCGAAACGGAAAGCGTCACGCTCAGGGTCAAGAGCGACAGGACGGTGATCACCACCATCAGCTCGATCAGGGTAAAGCCGCGCTCGCCGCGCTCCCCCGGCGCCGGCTCACTCCAGGGTCCACGTCCCGATATCCGCGTTGACCCCGGCGCCGCCCGTCACCCCGTCGGCGCCGAAGGTGAAGATGTCAAAGTCGCCGTATACCCCCGGCGAGAGGTACTGATACGGCGCGCCCCAGGGGTCCTGCGGCAACCGGTCGATATAGCCGCTCGAGGCATAATTCTGCGGCACCGGCGCCGAGGAGGGCCTCGAGACCAAGGCGGCGAGCCCCTGCTCGGTCGTCGGATAGCGGAAATTGTCGAGCCGGTAGAGGTTGATCGCATTGGTCAGCACCGCGAGGTCCGACTGCACCCGCGCCACCCGCGCCTGGTCCGGCCGGTCGATGATCCGCGGCACGATCACCAGCGCGAGGATCGACAGGATCACCACGACCACCATCAGCTCGAGCAGCGAAAACCCGTCCTCGCCCTTCCCATGCGTCGCCGCCATCCCGTTTATCCCCTTGTGAAACAATCCAAAAACCGAACTCCCGGACTCACCCTAGCAAACCCGCCCCGCCGCCTCAACGCCCGGACTCAAACAACGGCACCCCGCCGCCGTCGCGCGGCGCTGTCAAGGCGCGCGGCACGCGCCCGCCGCAGGCGGCTTGGCCTTGACAACGCCGGGCGATGGCACACGCTCTGCCCGGGTCCTGCCCCCCGGCAGGGCCTTCTCAGCAAAAAGAAATCCAACGCCCGCAAACCGCGGGCCGCACAACAACCTCACCAACACCAGCCAGAGGCGGCAGGGGCCCCAGGGCCGCCGCAGGCGGACATGGGGAGAACCCAGCGGCGCGCGAAAGCGCGCCTCACCCAGATCAACCCCTGCCAATATACGGCATCTTCGTCGCCATGATCGTCATGAACTGCACATTCGCCGACAAGGGCAGGTTCGCCATCTGCATCACCGCATCCGCGGCATGGCTCACATCCATGGTCTCCGGCTCCGGCTGCCCCGCGTCCCGCGCGCGCTGCGACAACGCCTCCACCATCGGTGTGCGCGCATTACCTATATCGATCTGCCCGCAGGCAATGTCGAAGGCCCGCCCGTCCAGGCTCAACGTCCGCGTCAGCCCCGTGATCGCGTGTTTGGTCGAGGTGTAACACACCGACCCCTCGCGCGGCACATAAGCGGAAATCGACCCGTTATTGATAATCCGACCGCCGATCGGGTCCTGCCGCCGCATCTGCGCGAACGCCGCCCGCGCGGCCAGGAACATTCCCGTCAGGTTCACATTGACGACCTCGAGCCAGGTCTCCACCGGGATCTCGTCGATCAACCCCGCCTGTCCGAAAACGCCCGCATTGTTGAAAAGCACATCCAGCCGCCCCGCCGTCGACACGAAGCGCTCGAACGCATGCTCCACCGCTTCCGGATCCGTCACATCCGCCGGCAGCACCACCACGTTGTCATGCGCCATCGCGAGCTCCGCCAGAGCCTCCGCCCGCCGCGCCAGCACCCCCACGGTCCAGCCCGCGTCCAGGAATCTCTCCGCCGTGACCCGCCCGATGCCGCTCGACGCGCCCGTGATCAGGATCGTTCCGCTCATGCCCCGGTCTCCTCTTCCTTCGCCGTCAATTCCAGCGCCGCCGGCGCCGCCTTCAGATCCGCCACCGATAACTCCCCCGTCGGCCGCGCCAGCCGATACCGTGTCACCCAGAGCAGACGTTCCTGCGCCCGGGTGATCGCCACATAGGCCAGCCGCTTCCAAAGCGGCAAACCCGCCTCCATCCGACCTGTCCGGCTCGCCGCCCAGATATCCGGGGCAAAGACCTGCACCGCGGGCCATTGCGAGCCTTGCGCCTTGTGGATCGTCACCGCCGCGCCATGCAGAAACGCCGCCCCCATGCGCGCGGCAAAGGGGATAAAGGGCTCTTCCTGATCGGGAAACTCGATCTTGATGATCGAGGCAGCCGAGATCTGCGGCTCATCGGCCCCGAAGACATGCAACCGGGAAAACCCGGGCTTGCGACCCTCGCCGAGATACACCACTTGCGCGCCCTTGATCAGCCCGCGCGCCTCGAGATCGATGCGCTTCTTGCGGTGCTTCAGCGGCAGCTCGATCCCATCGCAAATCAGCGGCTCGCCCGGGATCAGCGCATCCGGCGGCGCGGAATAGGCCCCGCGAAACGCCTGGATCAAACGCACCCGCGTCACGTTGCGCCAGACCAGCACCGGCGAACGCGCCATCATGTCGGCATCCACACGCGGCGCGACCACCACCCGGTCATCGGCGCGCGCCGCCGCCTCGACCTGGCGCTCGAACTCTTCGAACCCCAGATCCGGATCGCTCAAGGCATGGGCGAGATCGAGGATCGGGTTGCCCTCGGCCTGGCGATGAATCCGGTTGAGCTCCAGCTTGCGCGGGCCCTTGAGCTGATCGAACACCATTTCGCCCGACTGCCCCACGGGCGCCAGTTGCGCCGGGTCGCCAAACAGGAGAAGCGTCGGAAAGATCTCCTGCAAGTCCTCGAACTGCTTTTCGTCCAGCATCGAGGCCTCGTCGACGAACCCGATATCCAACGGATCGTCGCGCCGCTTCCAGCCGGTGATGAAATCCGACCCGCGCAGACCGGCGGTCGCCAACGCCCCCGGAATCGACTTGTTCGACTGGTAGAAGTCATAGGCCCGGTCGAGCGCGGCATCCGTCAGCCCCTCGATCGAGGGCCGCGGCCCGTTGCCCGCCAGCCACTCGGCGACCTTCTCGTATTCCGGGTCGTAGACGGGAGTATAGAGAAT